>Ga0247727_10001472_pt1 | contig 55935 bp, 56 predicted proteins | sample WisWelCaveWW1625_FD_202498 | JGI IMG/M metagenome (GOLD analysis project Ga0247727, IMG submission 202498) | Biofilm microbial communities from Wishing Well Cave, Virginia, United States - WW16-25 | ecosystem: Environmental > Aquatic > Deep subsurface > Groundwater > Cave microbial mat | place... | reverse complement strand
GGGATGGAGTCGATGAGCCGCGTCCCCTACTACCTGCCGAAGGCACGCGACGGGTACCGCATGGGGCACGGGCAGGTCCTCGACGGGATGATCCACGATGGCCTGTGGGACCCGTACAAGGACTTCCACATGGGCTCTGCCGCCGAGATCTGCGCGCGCGAGCACCAGATCACGCGGGATGCGCAGGACGCCTTCGCCAGGGAGTCCTACCGCAGGGCGATTGCTGCGCAGAAGGAGGGGAAGTTCGACGCGGAGATCGCGCCCGTGCAGGTCCCGCAGCGCAAGGGCGATCCGATCGAGGTCAAGATCGACGAGGAGCCGGGCAAGGGTGACCCGGCCCCAGCAAAGATGGCGGCGCTGCGGCCGGCCTTCGAGAAGGACGGCACGATCACCGCGGCGAACGCTTCGAAGATAAACGACGGCGGGGCGGCGGTGGTCCTGGCCTCCGCAGAGGCGGTCAAGGCCGGGGGCCTCACGCCCCTGGCGCGCATCGTCGGTCACGGCGCTGCGGCGCAGGCGCCCGAGTGGTTCACGACGGCACCGATCGCGGCGATCGAGGCGACCTGCAGGCGAACGGGCGTGGCGAAGGGCGCGATCGACCTGTGGGAGATCAACGAGGCGTTCGCGGTCGTCGCACTCGTGACCATGCAGAAGCTCGGTCTCGACGCGGCGAAGGTGAACCCGAACGGGGGCGCGGTGGCCCTCGGCCATCCGATCGGCGCCTCCGGGGCCCGGATCCTGACGACGCTCCTGCACGCGATGGCCGACCGCAAGGTGAAGCGGGGGCTGGCGACGCTGTGCATCGGCGGCGGGGAAGCAGTCGCGCTGCTCGTGGAGGCGGCGTGACGGAGATCAAGACGCTCGGCGTGCTCGGGGCGGGGCAGATGGGCGCGGGCATCGCGCAGGTCGCCGCGGAGGCGGGCATCGACGTCCGTCTCGCCGACTCGACGCGCGAGCTGGCCCAGAAGGGCAAGGACAAGATCGCCGCCTTCCTGTCGCGCGCGGTCGAGAAGGGGAAGATGGACGGCAAGGCGCGGGACGCCGCGCTCGCTCGGATCGTCCCCGTCGATCACCCCGCGGGTCTCGCGGACGTGGATCTCGCGGTCGAGGCGGTCTCGGAGAACGAAACGCTCAAGCTGCGTCTCTTCGCGGAAATGGACGGCGCCGCGCGACCGGGCGCAATCCTGGCGTCGAACACCTCGTCGATCTCGATCACGAAGATAGCGGCCGCGACCCGGCGTCCCGAACGGGTCATCGGGATGCACTTCATGAACCCCGTGCCCCTCATGAAGCTCGTGGAGGTGATCCGCGGCCTGCAGACATCCGACGAGACCTACGCCGCCGTGATCGATCTCGCCGGGCGGATGGGCAAGGCCACGGTGACCTCGAAGGACTCGCCCGGCTTCATCGTCAACCGCGTGCTCATCCCCATGCTCAACGAGGCGTGCTTCGCCTTGCAGGAAGGGATCGGCACGGCCGAGGACATCGACCGGGGCATCGTGCTGGGCCTCAACCACCCTATGGGCCCCCTGGCGCTCGCCGATCTGGTCGGGCTCGACACGTGCCTCGCGATCGCCGAGGTCCTGCACAAGGAGATCGGCGAGGACAAGTACCGGCCGTGTCCGCTTCTGCGAAACTACGTGGCGGCGGGATGGCTCGGCCGCAAGGCGGGGCGCGGGTTCTACGCTTACTCCCAGTAGGGAAGCTACTGCTGCGGGACGTTCTGGATCACGGGAATCCCGCCGTCGGGTGCGGGCACGGCCGCGGGGGGCGGCGCAGCGGGTGGGTTTCCGACGACGGGCGCTTCGGGCGGGGCCGGCTCGCCGTACTGCGGCTGATCGCCGAAAGAGAACCCGATCCCGAAGGTGACCTGGTTCAGGATCCACGCTGCCCGCTGGTCGAAGGGGCGCGAGATGTCGACCTGCGGGATCACGGCGAACCCGTCGGTCACGCCCAGACGGACGCCGGCCGTTCCGCCGTACAGCAGGATGCCCCCGAAGTCTTCATCGAGCGAGGTCAGGTAGGACACGCGCGGAGCGAGCGTGATCGTGGCGATGTCGCCGAGGTTGAACCCCATCAGGATCGGAAAGTTCAGGTAGTTGAGCAGCAAGACCGTGGTCTGGATGCCCGGATCTAGGGCGAGGTCGAAGACGTCCTCACGAACCACCTGGAACTTGAAATCCACGGCGAACGAGGTCGACGTGGATACCTTCACGCCGATGTCGATCTCGTCCGACACGCCGAACCGGATCAGGTAGGCGAGGAACGGAACGGGCGGGGCCTCCAGATCCAGAGTCAAGCCCGCAGTCTCCGTCTCGTCCTCGATGGGGTCGTCGAGGTTCGTCAGGCGGATCACCTCGAGGCCGACCGTGTGGTTCACCTCGCCGGCGGGGATCGTCCTGGGGGTCGTCCACGTCAGTGGCGTCGGACAACCCGCGAGCAGGATCGGCGTTGCGGCGACCAGTGCGGTCAGAGCCAGCGAGCGATTCATTCGACTCCGATCCGGGCTTCGACGGAGGGTCGGCACCATTTGTTCCATTCGTACCACGGCCCGGGTTTCCTTCCTTGAAAGTGCGGGGTTCCCCCTTGTAGTCTTCGCCCGCCGCTCGGGACCGTCTCCCCGATGGGGAAGCGGGGGTGCCGGGGGCGGAGCAGTCCAACGGAAGGGAGGACGGGAATGAAGAGAGCTGCATCGTTGACGATGCTACTCAGCCTTGCGGTCGTCTTCGCGCGCGATACTGCGCTCGCGGAGTCGCCGTACGGAATGGCCGGCTGCGGACTCGGCTCGATCATCATCAAGGACAACGGGATGATCCAGCTGATTCCGGGCACGACGAACGCGACCCTGGGCGTGGATCAAACGTTCGGCATCACGTCCGGGACGTCGAACTGCGTCGAGGATGGCGTGGTCACGGCGGACCGCGAGCAGGAAGCGTTCGTCGAGGCGAACATGTCGACCCTCCGTCGCGACATGGCGACGGGTGGCGGCGAGTACCTGACCGCGCTGGGCGATCTGCTCGGATGCGGCGACGCCGTGCAGCCCTCCCTGGGAGGCTTTGCCCAGAGGCACTACGGATCGGTGTACCCCTCGTCGGCCCGTACCCCGCGCGAGGTTCTCTACACCTTCAAAGCCCACATGAGCGTCGACGCGCACCTTTCGGCGTCGTGCGCGCGGCTCTAGGCGAGAGGAGAATTACGATGAATACGAAGAAGACTCTCGCAATCACGGCACTCATCGTGGCCGCCCTCACGCTCGTTTCGGATTCCTCCGAGGCGGAGCGCGGGTACGGTCGGGCTGGTTGCGGACTCGGTTCCATCATCATCAGCAGCAACGGGTTCGTGCAGATCTTCGCGGCCACCTCGAACAACACCTTTGGCTTCCCCTCGCAGCTCTTCGGGATCACTTCCGGCACGTCGAACTGCGTGGCGGACGGTGTGGTCACGGCGAACCGAGAGCAGGAGGTGTTCGTCGAGGCGAACATGGCGTACCTCCGTCGTGACATGGCGACGGGCGGCGGCGAGTACCTCGCCGCCTTCGGCGATCTCCTCGGCTGCGAGGAGACCGTCCAGCCCGCGCTGGGGACGTTCGCGAAGGACCACTACGAGTCGGTTTTCGCGTCGGACCACACGAACCGGCGCACCCCGCGGGAGGTGCTCTACACCTTCAAGGCGCAGATGAGCATCGATCCGCAGTTCTCGGGGTCTTGCGCCCGCCTGTAGCGAATTCGAGGTCGAAACGCGGTCCGGACCGCCCGTCGAGACGTTCGGGGGGCGGTCTGGCTGTCTTCGTGCTGTGGGCTGGCCTCGCTCTGCCGTGGGCAGCGGACGCGCACGCTGACGAGCGGCCCTACGTCGAGACCCTGCAGCTCCGCTCCCGCAGGCTCGGGGTTGCAGAGTCCCGCGAATGGGAGGTCCTGCTGCACTACAGACATCGGCCGGGAGGCCGTATCGAGAGCGAGATCGACGGCGCGGGGTTCTTCGTTGATGTCCGCGGCAAGTCGGACCCGCAGCGGGAGCTGGACGCGACGATCGCGTCTTTCTTCGAGGACCCGGCCCGCGTGGGCGTCGACGAGCAACACCCGCAGTGTCGCTTCCCCGCTCGGTACGCGCTGCTCTCCGGCCGCCTGTCGTTCGATCCGGGTCGCCTCCCCCCGATCCGCTGCGAGCGCTTCGAGCGTTGGAGGTCGACGCTGGGCGCACAGGGCGCCACGCTCATCTTCTCGGCGGCGTACCTGAACAACCCTGCCTCGCTGTTCGGCCACACGTTCCTGCGTCTCGACCGCAGGCGCCGAACGCGCGGCAGCGACTTGCTGGCCTACTCGGTGAACTTCTCGGCAACGCCGACGACCTCGAATGCGCTCCTCTACGCGTTTCTCGGCCTGACGGGCGGATTCGAAGGGAACTTCTCGACGCTGCCCTACTACCTCAAGGTCCGCGAATACAACGACGGCGAGAGCCGCGACATGTGGGAGTACGAACTCTCGCTTACCCCCGAGGAGGTGGACCGCCTCGCCCGGCACCTCTGGGACATCGGACTGTCGGTCGCCGACTACTTCTACATGGACGAGAACTGCTCCTATCAGATCCTCACGCTCCTCGAGGTCGCGCGCCCCAGCCTGCACCTGGTGGATCGCTTCGAGGTCACGGTGCACCCGGCCGACACGGTCCGCGCCGTTCTGGCGATGCCCGGGCTGGTCCGGTCGAAACGTTTCCGGCCCTCGAACCGCACGCGGATGCTTGCTCGCCGCGCGCAGCTTCGCGGCGACGAGGTCGACCTGGCCGCACGGGCCGGCGCCGTCGGAGAGCGTTCGGCGATCCGCGAAGCCGCGAGGCGAGAACCCCCGCGCGCCGCGCTGATCCTCGATACTGCATACGAGCTCTTCCGCTTCGAGGCTGGGCAGGAGGACTACGAGCCGCCGGAGCAAGCGCACGAAGACGCCCTGCTCGAGGCCCGTGCGGGCATCGCGGTGACGACCGACGCTCCACCCGTCCATCCTCCGGCTCCCCTTGAGGCGGGGCACGCGTCCAGTGTCACCGGCCTCGGCGGCGGCGCATCGGAGACCGGCCCCTTCGTACAGTTCACCCTGCGTCCGGCGCTGCACGACCTGCTCGGCGCCCAGCGCGGCTACGCCCCCAACACCGAGATCGGCTTCTTCCGCCTCGACCTGCGCCAGCCTGCCGACGTTGGGCTTCCGGTGCTCGAGCGTTTCGACATCCTGCGGATCGTCTCGCTGGTGCCCCTGGACCCTTGGGTCCGCAAGCCTTCCTGGCGGCTCGCAACGGGGGTCGAGCGCGTCCGGGAGGACGGCTGCGAGCGCAGCCGCTGCGCCTTTTATCACTTCACCGTGGGACCGGGCGTGGCAGTCGGAGGCCCGCTGCTCACCGCGTACGCGTTCCTCGACGTCGAGCTCGGTGCGGGCGGCGTTTTCCGCGACGACTACCGGATCCAGGGCGGCGCATCCGTCGGCGGCCTGGCGCAGCCACTGTCGTTCTTCCGGCTGCTGGTCGAGGCGTCGTACCTGTATCCGCTACTGGGCGTCGATCGTCCGGCCCCGGTGCCCGGACCCGCCGACGGAGCCCCGTTCCGCCTGCAGGCCGCCGCCTCCTTCCGTCTCTCCCGCAATGTCGAGCTTCGCGCACCAGCGGTCCTCGGCCGCGGCTACCGCGAGGCGGGCGGGGCCCTGTTCGTGTACTTCTGATCGGCGCCGCTAGAGTTCCGCGGCCGGCTCGGGCACGGGAAGCTGGGCCGTGTCCAGGTTGCGCGTGTTGTCGATCCAGGCGACGTCCCGCCGGATGCGGTCCAGATCGAAGCCTGGTGTTTGTATGTTCGCGCCGATGGCGTTGTGCGAGACCTCTCCGAGCGACAGGTCCATCTGGCCGCCCGCAAGCTGGATCCCGCACAGTTCGTTTTCGGAGAGGAGGAACCGCGACGCCCCGACGTGCGCCCCGTCGATGACGACGATCCCGGTTCCGCCTTGCTCTCCGACGACGCGGGTCCCGCGGATCGCCAGATCCGCGAAAACAAGGTCGGCCTGCAGACCGACCGTCAGGATTCCCGCCAGCTGACTGCCGTCGATGGACACACGATCCAGATCGATCGTCGCCGCGATCACCTGGATTCCGACTCCGCCCGGCGAGTCGGCCGTCGCCAGCGTCTCGATCAGGGACACGTCGGTCCCCAGCGCCGCGGCCCCGTCTCCTTCGAGGAACAAGGCGACGCCGGCGCTGCGCTCGGCCGACACACGCGTCACCTCGATCCTCGCTCCCAGGACCACCTGGAATCCGAAGCCTCCCTCTCCCGCTGCGGGCGCGGTGTCGCGTACGGCGACGTCCGTCGCCACCAGGACCGAGCCCGCGCCCATCGCGCCGGCGCCGAAGGCGGCGTTTCGCCGCAGAACGACGCGTTCGATCTCGACGCGGGCGCCGGCGATCGCGTGCAAGCCCATTCCGGACGCCGGGTCCGACGTCCCTGGCCGCACGTCCTCGATGACGGCGTCCGTCATCTGCACGAGCGTTCCGGAGTCCTGCGCGCCCGTGCCGACTCCGTGGTTGCGAGAAAGCCGCACGCGCGAAACGCTGGCCGTGGCGCCCGCGAAGACGTCGAGCCCGTGGCCGCCCGTGCCGTCGCTCTCTTGTTCCTCTGTATCCTCCACGACAAGATCCGTGGCGGCCAGGCGAGCGCCTTTGCCGGAGACCGCAACGCCGGCAGTCGTGTTCGCCCCGACCGCGACACGCTCGAGGGTCGCCTCCCCGCCGTCGAAGACGTGCATTCCGTAGCCTCGCCTCCGGTCCGACGCGCGCGGCAGGGTGCCCTGCACCGCGAGATCGCGGGCAACGAGCGTCGTTCCCGGATCCGCGACGATGAAGCCGGCGTCCTGGTTTCCCTCGAAGACGGCCCTCGTCAGGTCGACGCGCGCCTGATCCGTCGCTTGCAGTGCGTAGCCGAGCTCACCGCCGGACGCGCGGGTCCCGCGGACGACGAGGTCTCGCGCGACGAGGCCCGCGGAGACGAACACGGCGACTCCCGTCGCGACCGTGCCGTCGATCAGGATGGATTCGGCGACGGCGTCGTCGGCGCCGGTCGTGTTCACGTCGAGCCCGGGTCGCTCGCCCGAGATGCGCAGGTTCCGGACGGTCGCGCCGTCCCCGAACAACGTCACGGTGGCCGAAGCGGTGCCGGCGACGGACGAGGCGACCACCGACTCGGCAATGCACGCCCCCCAGAGGGTCACGCCGCCGGGGAGCGCGACGGTCTCGTCGAATGTGCCGCGAGAGAGCGCGACGACGTCGCCCGATCGGGCGGCCGCAACGCCCTGCGCGATGCGCGAGAAGGGTCGTGCGCGGCTGCCGTCTCCGCCGTCTGCGGCGCCTGCGAGGACGTGGACGACGTTCGCCGCTGGCAGGTCGTCCGCGAAGTCTCCGGCGGGGCACGCGGATCCGATCGGGCGGCATCCCGGTTCGCCGGGGAAGTGCGCCTCGTCTCCCGCACAGGTCGCGCGGCCAGTCGCAGGCCAGGGGTCGCAGGCGGAGACTCCGTCCTCGTCGTCCTCGTCAGGGACATCGCGCCAGCCGTCGGGACACGGAGCGATCCTGGGTGGAAGTGGCGGCTCCGGTGGATCCGGCGAGAAACCCGCTCCTCCGTCCCCCGGACCCGCGTCGGCCCCCTCGTCGTCGCGCCGGTCCGTGTCGCCGCAGGCCAGCAGCAGGGCCACGCTCGCGATGCGAATCGTTCGAGATCCCATCCCTGCGAGATTCTACTCCGAGCCCTCAGGCCGACGGCAGTCTACCGAGTAGCGCGCCGTGGACTTCCGATGGCCAACTCTGTAGGCTGCGCCCGTTTTCCGGTCTGCCGACGGAGGATTTCTCGATGGCTCAGATCGATGTGCGCGTCGGGCGGCTGCGGTTCGGTCAGACCGCGCGTCCCGACACGTGGTGGCTGCAGCCGCTGATCGTCTTCTCGGTCCTCGGCGGATTCGTCGTCTACGCGACCTGGGCCGCCTTCCAGGGGACGAACTACCACTTCGGGAGCTACCTCTCGCCCTTCTACTCGCCGGAGATCTTCGGCGACTCTCCGCACAGCCTCTTCGGCCCCAAACCGAACTGGGTGCCGAGGTGGCTGCCTTTCTCCCCCGCGCTCCTCATCCTCTGGGCGCCGGCCGGGTTCCGACTGACCTGCTACTACTACCGGGGCGCATACTACAAGGCGTTCTGGTCAGACCCGCCGAACTGCGCGGTCGGCGAGCCGCGCGAGCACTACCGGGGCGAGCACTCCCTGCCCCTGACCTTGCAGAACGTGCATCGCTACTTCATGTACCTGGCAATCGGATTCATCTTCGTCCTCGCGCACGACGCGTGGAAAGCGATGTGGTTCGAGGACCCCGACACCGGTCGCGCCACGTTCGGCATCGGCGTCGGCACGCTCGTCCTGATGGCGAACGTCGTCCTTCTGGGCGGCTACACGCTCGGCTGCCACTCGCTTCGCCATCTCATCGGCGGCTTCGCGGATCAGCTCTCCCGGACGCCGGTCCGCCGCCAAGCCTACGACTGCGTGAGCTGCCTCAACCGCGGTCACATGCGCTGGGCGTGGTCGAGCCTCGTCGGAGTCGCGTTCTCCGACCTGTACATTCGCATGCTCGCGACGGGCGCCTGGACGGACGGGAGGATCCTGTGACGCCACAGACCCACGAGCACGACGTCCTCGTCATCGGCGCGGGCGGCGCCGGGCTGCGCGCCGCGATCGAAGCCTCGGCGGGCGGCGGCAGGGTGGGCCTCGTCTGCAAATCGCTTCTCGGCAAGGCGCACACCGTGATGGCCGAAGGCGGCATCGCCGCGGCGCTCGCAAACGTCGACGATCGTGACAACTGGAAGGTGCACTTCGCCGACACGATGCGCGGCGGCCAGTACGTGAACAACTGGCGCATGGCCGAGATCCACGCCCGGGAGGCGCCCGATCGCGTCCGCGAGCTGGAGTCCTGGGGCGCGCTCTTCGACCGCACCCCCGACGGCCGCATCCTGCAGCGCAACTTCGGCGGCCACCGGTACCCGCGCCTCGCCCACGTCGGAGATCGCACCGGGCTCGAGATGATCCGGACGCTGCAGGATCACGGGATCCACCAGGGCATCGAGGTCCACATGGAGGTCACCGCGACGCGCCTCCTGAAGGACGGCGACCGCGTCGTGGGCGCGTTCGCGTACGACCGCCAGCGCGGCTACTTCCACGTGTTCCGCGCCCAGGCGATTGTCCTGGCGACCGGCGGCACCGGCCGGGCGTACGAGATCACGTCGAACAGCTGGGAGTACACCGGCGACGGCCAGACGCTGGCCTACGACGCCGGCGCCGAGCTCATCGACATGGAGTTCGTCCAGTTCCATCCGACCGGGATGGTCTGGCCTCTCTCCGTCCGCGGCCTCCTCGTCACCGAGGGCGTCCGCGGCGAAGGCGGGGTCCTCCTCAACAGCCAGGGCCGTCGCTTCATGTTCGACGACATCCCGGAGCTTTACCGCACCCAGACCGCCGACAACGCGGAGGAGGGGTGGCGCTACTGCGCGGGGGACAAGAACGCCCGGCGGCCGCCCGAGCTGCTCACGCGCGACCACGTCGCCCGGTGCATCGTCCGCGAGGTCAAGGAGGGCCGGGGGAGCCCGCACGGGGGCGTGTTCCTCGACATCGCCTGGATCAAGAAGCACATCCCGAACGCCGAAGAGCACATCAAGAAGAAGCTGCCGAGCATGTACCACCAGTTCAAGAAGCTCGCGGACCTCGACATCACGCGCGAGCCCATGGAGGTCGGCCCGACGACGCACTACGCGATGGGCGGCGTGCGGGTGGACGCGGACACGCAGATGTCGCGCGTCCCGGGCCTGTTCGCCGCCGGCGAGTGCGCCGCGGGCATCAACGGCGCCAACCGGCTCGGTGGCAACTCGCTGTCGGACCTGATCGTGCTCGGAAAGCGGGCCGGCGAGTACGCCGCGAAGTTCGCCAAGGAGAACCGCCCGGGACTCATCGACGAGGCGGCGGTCGCGGACGCCGCGAAGTGGACGCTCGAGCCCTTCGATCGCGCCGGTGACGAGACCGCCTACGCGGTCCAGAGAGACTTGCAGGTCGGAATGCAGGCCAAGGTCGGCATCGTTCGCAACGAGGCCGATCTGGCGCAGGCGCTCGTGGAGATCGGCAAGCTGCGCGATCGAGCGGCCCGCGCGCGCGTGGACGGAAACCGGGACTACAACCCCGGATGGCACACCGCGCTCGACCTGCACCCACTGCTCACGGTCTCCGAGGCCATCACCCGCTGCGCGCAGGTGCGCAAGGAGAGCCGCGGCGGCCACTTCCGCGAGGATTACCCGAAGAAGGACGACGCGGCGTTCGGGAAGATCAACGTCGTCGCCCGCAAGGGCAAGGACGGGTCCATGGAGGTCTCCACGGTGCCAATTCCCCCGATGCCGCCGGAACTCCTCCAGATCATCGAGGAGATGAAGTGACGACGACCGCGGTGTTCCGGATCTGGCGCGGCGATTCGAAGGGGGGCGGATTCGAGGACTACCGGACGAACGTTTCCCCCGGAATGGTGGTCCTCGACGCGGTCCACCAGATCCAGGCCGAGGGAGCAGGCGACCTGGCGGTGCGCTGGAACTGCAAGGCGGGCAAGTGCGGCTCGTGCTCGGCCGAGGTCAACGGGATGCCGCGCCTGATGTGCCTGACGCGCCTGAGCGACATCGACACTTCGAAGCCCGTGACGATCGAGCCGATGAAGGCCTTCCCGATCGTGCGTGACCTGGTGACGGACGTCTCCTGGAACTATCGGGTCAAGAAGGGCATCCGCAAGTTCAAGCCCCGCCCTCCGGATGCTCCCGACGGGACCTGGCGGATGGATCAGGGTGATGTCGACCGCGTGCAGGAGTTCCGCAAGTGCATCGAGTGCTTCCTGTGCCAGGACGTCTGCCACGTGCTGCGCGACCACCACAAGCACGAGGAGTTCATCGGACCCCGCTTCCTCGTCTACGTCGCGGCCCTCGAGATGCACCCGCTCGACACCGACGACCGCCTCGACGAGCTCAAGCAGGCCCACGGCGTCGGCTACTGCAACATCACCAAGTGCTGCACGAAGGTCTGCCCCGAGGAGATCACGATCACGGACAACGCGATCATCCCGCTCAAGGAGCGGGTCGTGAACGAGTTCTACGACCCGCTCGTCTGGATCGGCCGCAAGCTCCTCGGCACCCCGAAGCGCGGGGGAGGGGCGCCGTGACGGACTCCTTCGACATCAAGACCATCTCGCGAGACGCCGTGCCGCGGGCCATCGAGAAGGCGGAGCGGTATCGGCTCCTCAACGATCCGGAGCAGACCGAGAGCATCTGCCTCGACGTCCTCGCCGCGGACCCCGAGAACCAGCGGACGCTGGTCCTCGTCGTGCTCGCGATGACCGACCGGCTCGCGAGCGGCGGGACCGTCGACCCGCGCGTGGTCGGCGCGTACGTCGCTCGTCTCGCGGACGAGTACGAGCGGATCTACTACTCGGGGCTCGTCTGCGAGCGTCAGGCGCGGGGGTACCTGGCGCGCGGAAGCGGCGGCGCCACGGCCTACGAGGCCTTCCGCGACGCCATGGAGTGGTACGAGAAGGCGTCCGCGCGCCGTCCACCCGACAACGACGACGCGTTGCTGCGCTGGAACAGCTGCGTGCGCACTCTGCAGTTGCACCGCCTGGAGCCCCGCGCCGACGAAGGTGAATTGCCTCTCGAGTGAGTGCAGATCCGTGCCCGCCTCACATCGACGGCAGGGCCGACTCGATCGACAGGAGGTTCCACGAAAGCACGATCGCTGCGACCGCGGCCAGGGGCCACCACAGCGGGTGCTGCAGGACAGCCAAGACGCTCGAGAAAATCAGCGACGTCCACAACGTGACGGTCACACGGCCGTCGCGCGGCAACGGGAGCACGGGGTTCTGACCGGTCGCGATCGCGGCGCGCTCGTGATGGACGAGGAAGCGGTGCAGCGGCCACGGGACGAGCAGCAGGCGGACCAGCGCGACCGGAAGCAGCACCACCAGCAGCAGAAGGACGAGCGGGGCCGGGGGACGGCGGCCCGGAACGAGCGCCGCGACGATCGTCCGCGTCCACCGGCGTGCGCCGACTCGGTCGACGACGCGGAGCGACGGTGTCGCGGCGAGCGCTTCGAGATGACAGAGCCGCCCGCGGACGAGCGCCGACCCCGTCTTCGCGTGCAGGTTGCGAAGGAACTGCACGCGCCGCTCCTCAGGCAGCTCGTGGAGCACGATGTCGAGGTTGGTGGCGTCGGGGGCGACCTCCTCCTCGGCGAGGACCTCGCAGGCGAGCACCCCGGCCTTCGCGTCGGAGCCCCGCGCGGCTTCGAGGCGCGCACGGGTCCAGACCACGCCGCGCAGCCTCGCGTGGATGGCAGGGATCCTGCCCAGTGCGTGCTCGGCGCCGTCCAAGTTGCGGCGGTCGATCCGGATCTGCGCCAAGATCTCCGCGGCGAAGGGCTGGCCGCAGGCGTCGACCGCCCGGGACAGGTGATCCTCGGCCTCGTCGATCCGCGCGGCCCAGGATGCGACGAGCCCCGCTGCGTAACGGCCGAGCGGCGTGTCTGCGGCCCGGATCGCGATGCCCGCCGCGCGGCCGGCGCGATCGAGCGACGCGCCGGCCAGGCCCCAACGGGCTCGCGCGACCTCGGCCACCGCGCGCAGCGCGGCCCTGGGGGCGTCGTCGCCTTCTCCGATCGCCCTGGTTGCCGCGTCGGGATCGCAGTCGTCGAGCGCGGCCGTCCATCGTTCGATCCCTGCCACGTCTTCGGCGCCCGGAGGCAGCGGGTGATAAAGGACTCGCGACTGCGCGGACGGCGGCATGCTAAGGTTTCGCGAGCTTGGCGTACGAGAGGCTCCACGTCGAGACTTCCGAAGCGATCGCGACCGTCACGGTCAACCGTCCCGACAAGCTCAACGCGCTCGACCGCGCCACGGTGCGGGAGATCGGGCAAGTTGCCGAGGCCCTCGCGAACGACCGTTCGATCCGCGCAGTCGTCGTGACGGGCGCCGGAGAGAAGGCCTTCGTCGCCGGCGCGGACATCGCCGAGATGGCGTCGCTCGATGCGTCCGGGGCGCGAGACTTCGCGCGAAGCGGCCAGCAGGCGTTCGAGCGCCTCGAGTCGCTGCCGATGCCGGTTCTCGCGGCGGTCAACGGCTTCGCGCTTGGTGGAGGCTGCGAGCTCGCGATCGCCTGCGACCTCGTGTATGCGTCCGACCGCGCCAAGTTCGGTCAGCCCGAGGTGAGCCTCGGCGTGATTCCCGGCTTCGGCGGCACGCAGCGGCTGGCGCGGCGGGTCGGCGTCGGCAAGGCACGGGAGATGATCTTCACGGGCGCGCCGATCGACGCAGCGGAGGCGCTGCGGATCGGCCTGTGCGACGGCGTCTTCGGTGCTGCCGAACTGGCCGCCAGGGTGCGCGACATCGCACGGACGATCGCCACCAAGGGTCCGCTGGCAGTCTCGGCCGCGAAGCGCGCGATCGGGCGCGGCTTCGATGCCGAGGCGGTTGCCTTCGGCGACCTGTTCGACACGGCAGATCAGAAGGAAGGAATGCGCGCGTTTCTGGAGAAGAGAAAAGCCGACTTCAAGGGCATGTGATGGATCTCCATCTGACGGAAGAGCAGACGCTGCTGCGGGACACCGCCCGAGGATTCGCGGACAAGGAGATCCGGCCGAAAGCGACCGAGCTCGACGAGTCGGGCCGCTTCCCGGAGGAGATCGTGCGCCGGATGGCCGATCTGGGCCTGCTCGGTGTCTGCGTCCCGACGGAGCACGGCGGGGCCGGCATGGACGTGCTCTCCTACATCCTCGCGGTCGAGGAGATCTCGCGCGCCTGCGCCTCATGCGGCGTCATCATGAGCGTGAACAACTCGCTCGCATGCGATCCCATCCTGCGCTACGGCACCGACGACCAGAAGAAGCGGATCCTCGGGCCGCTGGCGCGCGGAGAGGTGCTCGGATGCTTCGCGCTGTCGGAACCGGCGAGCGGGTCTGACTCCGCGGCGATGCAGACCGTCGCGCGCCCCGGCCCCGGCGGAAACGGCTGGGTCCTGACGGGAACGAAGAACTTCATCACGAACGCGCCGCAGGCGACCTGGTCCATCGTGTTCGCGAAGACCCGGCCCGACGTCGGGCACAAGGGGATCTCGGCTTTCCTAGTCGATCTCAAGTCGACACCCGGCGTCTCCGTGGGGCCGAAGGAGCGCAAGCTCGGGATCCACGCGGCCTGGAGCTCGTCGATCTACTTCGAGGACGCGCGGGTAGGCGGCGACGCGCTGCTGGGCGGAGAGGGCGAGGGGTTCAAGGTCGCGATGTCGACCCTCGACGGCGGACGGATCGGGATCGCCGCGCAGGCCCTCGGGATCGCGCAGGCGGCGCTCGACGCGTCGACCACGTATGCGAAGGACCGCAGCGCCTTCGGCGGGAAACTCGCCGACTTGCAGGCGATCCAGTTCATGATCGCCGACATGGTCACCGAGATCGACGCGGCGCGCATGCTCACGTGGCGTGCGGCGACCCTCAAGGAATCGGGCGCTCCGTACGGACCCGAGAGCGCGATGGCGAAGCTCGTCGCATCGGAGACGGCGACGCGGGTGACGCACAAGGCGATCCAGGTCCACGGCGGGTACGGCTACTTGAAGGACTTCCCCGTGGAACGTCATTACCGCGACGCGCGGATCACCGAGATCTACGAGGGCACGAGCGAGATCCAGCGCCTCGTGATCGCGAGGTCCTTGTTACGAGGATGACGACCCTCGTTGCGGGCATGACGACGAAGACGACCCTGCTGGTGCTCGTCGGAGTGTGCGGCTGCGGTGGAGGCCAGGAGCCGCCGCCGGCCGTGCCCGAGCCCGAACCGGAGGTCGAAGGCCCGCCGCCGGACGACGGCGTGCGGATCGAGGGGATCATGGGGTCGTACGGTCGAGACGTCGTGCAGTCGCTCCAGAACGATCGGCAAGCGGACATGCTCGGCTGTTATGCGCAGGCGATCTCCGGTCTCCCGTACGCCTACGGTCGCATCTCCATCGGGATCAAGGTCTCCGCCCAGGGCCGGCCGATCTGGGCCTACCCGAAGGAGACGGACCTCGGGCATCGCGGCGCGGAAAAGTGCATGGTCGACCGGGTGCTGCAGGCCCGTTTCCCGCGGCCCCAGGGCAATGCGGAGGCAGAGCTGGGCTTCTCCTACGAGTTCGCCCCCGCAGGCCGCGCCGCAAGTCCTGCCGAGGCGGATCGGCTGGGCGACGTCGTCCAGACGAATCGCGCCGAGATCGACGCATGTACGGGTGGGCAGGGCGGCTTCGTCGTCACCCTCTATGCCGATCGGGAGGGCCGGGTCACCTCGGCGGGCGTCTCGATTCCCGACGCGGACTCCAGCGCGGCGGCGGACTGCGTCACGGAGGCGGTGATGCGCTGGACGCTGCCACCGGCGGGCTCGTGGTTCTCGAAGGTGTCGTTCGCGCTCTGATGGATTTCCAGCTTTCCGAGGAGCAGCGCCTCGTCCGGGACACGGCGCGCGCGTTCGCCGATCGCGTGCTGCGCCCTGCCGCCGCCGAGCTCGACCGCGAGGAGCGTTTCCCGACGGAGTTCTGCAAAGAGCTGCAGACGCTCGGGCTCTTCGGCGTGAACGTCCCCGCCGCGCACGGCGGCTCGGAGGCGGGAGTCGTCGCATACGCCGTCGCGATGATGGAGATCTCTCGCGGCTGCGCATCGACCGCCGTCACGATGGCCGTGTCGAACATGGTCGCGGAGATCATTTGCAAGTTCGGATCCCCGGCGCAGATTGCCGAGCATGTGACCGCGATCACGGGCGGCGGCTACGTGGCTGCGGCCTTCGCGCTTTCCGAGCCCGGGGCCGGCTCCGACGCGGTGGCGCTCGCAACGACGGCGAAGCGGCGCCCGGGTGGAGGGTGGGTGCTCGAGGGAGCCAAGCAGTGGATCACCAGCGGCGACGTGGCCGGAGTGATCGTCGTGTGGGCACGGACCGGCGGGGGAGGGTCCCGGGGGATCTCGTGCTTCCTCGTGCCGGGCGGCGCGAAGGGGATGCGCGTCGGCAAGCACGAAGACAAGATGGGGCTGCGCGCGTCCACGACGGTGCCGCTGGTCTTCGAAGACTGCGTGCTGCCGGACGAGGCGCTCCTCGCGGAGGAGGGCGCCGGCTTCCGGATCGCGATGACGGCTCTGAACGGCGGCCGGATCGGGATCGCGTCTCAGGCGGTGGGCATCGCGACGGCGGCGATCGAGGAGGCGACCCGCTACGCGCTCGAGCGCCGCCAGTTCGACAGGCCGATCGCCGACTTCCAGGCGATCCAGTTCATGCTCGCCGACAGCAAGGCCGAGATCGATGCCGCACGCCTGCTGGCGCTGCGGGCGGCCTGGCTCAAGGAGCGGGGCGAGGAGTTCAAGCGGGAGTCCGCAGTCGCGAAGCTCTACGCCTCCGAGGCCGCCAACCGCGCCTGCCACCGCGCGGTCCAGATCCACGGCGGCTACGGGTACACCCGCGAGTACGCCGCAGAGAGGCACCTTCGAGACGTGCGGGTGACGACGATCTACGAGGGCACGAGCGAGGTGCAGCGCATCGTGATCGCCCGCGAGCATCTCGGCCCGACCCGCTGAGCTAGTTTGCCCGCACCGGTTTCCCGTGCGATATTGCGCACGTAGTGGCGAGCGAGCCTTTCGGCGGAGTGGAAAACGTCACCGCGGACGGCGAGTCTCCTCCGCTGACGGACGCGGACCGCGAAGGCATCCGTCGGGCCCGGGAGGCCTGGGAGCAGGGGTCGCGCGCGGAGGCGGTCGGAAAGCTCGGCGAGCGTGCGGCTCGCTTCAGTACCGTGTCCGACATGGAGGTCCCCGACCTAGCGACTCCGCTCGACGCGGACGTCGACTACGCGAGAGACCTCGGATTCCCTGGCGACTTCCCGTTCACGCGGGGCGTGCAGGGCACGATGTACCGCGGGCGCCTGTGGACCATGCGCCAGTTCGCGGGGTTCGGCTCCCCGGAGGAGTCGAACGCGCGCTATCGGTACCTGCTCGCCCAGGGGCAGTCCGGCCTGTCCGTCGCTTTCGATTTCCCGACGCTCATGGGCTACGACTCCGACTCGCCGCGTGCCCTGGGCGAGGTCGGCATGTGCGGCGTTGCGGTCGACAGCCTGCGCGACATGGAGATCCTCTTCGACGGGATCCCCCTCGATCGAGTGACGACCTCCATGACCATCAACGGTCCGGCGATCGTCCTGTTGTCCTTCTACGTCGCGCTGGCCGACGTCCGCGGCATCTCCCGCAAGAAGATCGGCGGGACGGTCCAGAACGACTGCCTCAAGGAATTCATCGCGCAGCACGCCTGGCTGGTCCCGCCGCGTCCCGCGATGCGGATCGTCACGGACATGATGGAGTTCTGTACGCGCGAGGTGCCGCGCTGGAACACCATCTCGATCAGCGGGTATCACATCCGCGAGGCCGGAGCGACCGCCGTGCAGGAGCTGGCATTCACCCTCGCCGACGGGCTCGCATACGTCGAGAGCGGAGTCGCGCGCGGCATGGACGTCGACGCCTTCGCCCCGCGCCTGTCCTTCTTCTTCGACATCCACAACGACTTCTTCGAGGAGCTCTGCAAGCTGCGCGCTGCGCGTCGCATGTGGGCGCGCATGATGCGCGAGCGTTTCGGCGCGAAGGACCCGAACTCGTGGAAGCTGCGCACCCACGCGCAGACGGCGGGCGTGACGCTCACGGCGCAGCAGCCGTACAACAACGTCGTGCGCGTCGCGCTGCAGGCGATGGCAGCCGTGCTCGGCGGGACCCAGTCGCTCCACACGAATTCCCTGGACGAGACCTACGCGCTTCCCACGGAGCAGGCCGTCACGATCGCGCTGCGGACCCAGCAGATCATCGCGCACGAGACGGGCGTGGCCAACACGATCGACCCGCTCGGCGGTGCGTATTACGTCGAGTGGCTCACCTCCAGGATGGAGCGGGAGGCCCTCGAGTACATCCGCAAGATCGACGAGATGGGCGGCATGGTCGACGCCGTGGAGAAGGGCTACCCCCAGCGCGAGATCGCGCTGTCGTCGTACCGGTTCCAGCGCGCGCTCGAGGAGAAGAAGAAGATCATGGTCGGCGTCAACGAGTTCGTCATGGACGAGCCGGCCAGGATCCCGACGCTCAAGATCGACCCCGACCTGTCCCGGCGCAAGGCCGAGGGCCTGCAAGCGCTGAAGGCGTCGCGAGACGCTGCCCGGCACCACGCCGCACTCGCGGCGGTGCGCGCGGCGTGCCGCACGGGAGGCAACGTCATGGAGCCGATCGTCGAGGCCGCCAAGGCTTACGCGACGGAGCAGGAAGTGTGCGACGTCCTGCGCGAGGAGTTCGGGACGTACACGGATCCGGCCGAGTTCTAGTGCTCGAATCACTGCCGCCTTCGGTCTCCGTGTACGAGGTGTCGCCGCGGGACGGCTTGCAGAACGAGGCGGCGTCGGTCGCGACGCACGCGAAGCTGCGGCTCATCAGCGCGCTCGCGGATGCGGGGCTCCGGCGCATCGAGGCCACCTCGTTCGTCTCGCCGAAGTGGATCCCGCAGCTCGCGGACGGCGACGAGGTGGCGAAGCGCCTCGAGCGGCGGCCCGGAGTGATCTACTCCGCGCTGTGCCCGAATGCGAAGGGCCTCGAGCGCGCGAGGGCGGCGGGGATCGAGGAGATCGCGGTCTTCCTGTCGGCCTCGGAGACGCACAATCGCAAGAACGTGAACAAGACGATCGCCCAGACCCTCGAAGCTTTTCGCGAGGTCGTCGGCCCGGCCCGGGACCTCGGGATCCGCGTGCGCGCGTACGTCTCCACCCTGTGGGGGTGCCCTTACGAGGGGGAGGTCGATCCGGCGCGCGGCATGCAGATCGCGCGGACGCTCGTCGAGATGGGCTGCTACCAGATTTCCCTCGGGGACACGATCGGCGTGGGTACGGCGCAGCAGACGAAGCGGATCGTGAAGATGTTCCTGGCGGAGTTCGACGCGCGCCAGATCGCGTTGCACATGCACGACACGCGAGGGATGGCGCTTCCCAACGTTCTCATCGGGCTCGAGATGGGGATCACGACCTTCGACTCGTCGATCGCCGGGATGGGGGGGTGCCCCTACGCCCCCGGTGCGGCCGGCAACGTCGCGACCGAGGATCTCGTGTACATGCTGGACGGGCTGGGGGTGGAAACGGGCGTCGACCTCGACCGGCTGATCGAGGCCGGTCGCGTCGCAGAAGCGATCGTCGGCCGTGCCCTGCCCGGCAAGGTCCATCAGGCCGGCGCCCGGAGCCCGCGAAGGTAGTACTTTCGGCGCCGTGCCGGAGGATCTGATGCGAATAGACGCCGACATCCGACGGGCGACCACGCTGCCCGGGTCCTTCTACGCGGACCCCGAGGTGTTCGCTCGGGTTCGCGGGCGCGTCTTGCCGGCGACCTGGCATCTGGTCGGAGACCTCGGCGCGCTGGGCGCGCCCCGGGGCGTGCATGCCGGTCCTGCTCGATCGCGAGCCGCTCCTTCTGACCCGCGACGCGACGGATCGGATGCACTGTCTGTCGAACGTCTGCACGCACCGGGGGAACATCGTCTGCGAGGGCGCGGGCACGGCGCAGAGCCTGCGCTGCAGATACCATGGCAGGCGGTTCGGGCTCGACGGGCGCCTGCTGTCCATGCCGGAGTTCGAGGGCGTGGTGGGATTCCCCGGACCGGGAGACGACCTTCCGCGCGTCCCCTTCGCGACTTGGGGGAGGCTCGTGTTCGCGTCGCTCGCGCCCGCCTTCCCTTTCGAGGACCTGATGCGAGAGGTGAACGGCACCGTCGGCTGGCTGCCCATCGGTGACGCGGCGCTCGATCCATCGCGCTCGAAGGACTACGCGGTCCGGGCGAACTGGGCGCTGTACTGCGACAACTATCTGGAGGGATTTCACATCCCGTTCGTCCATGCCGGTCTTGCCGAGGGCCTGGACTGGGGGAGCTATCGCACCGAGCTCCTCCCCTGGGGCAGCCTCCAGGTCGGGATCGCGCGCGAGGGCGAGCCGGCGTTCGATCTGCCGCCGGGGCATCCGGACGCAGCGCAGCGCGTCGCGGCGTACTACTTCTGGCTCTTCCCGACCACGATGCTCAACGTGTATCCGTGGGGCGTTTCCGTCAACGTCGTCCACGCCGAGGCGCCCGACCGGACGCGTGTGTCGTTCCTCTCCTACGTCTGGGACGCGGCGAAGCTCGACCGCGGCGCCAGCGCGGACCTGGACCGCGTCGAACGGGAAGACGAATCGGTCGTCGAGGCCGTGCATCGAGGAGTCGGCTCGCGCCTGTACCGGCACGGGCGCTACTCCCCGACACGCGAGCAGGGCGTGCACCATTTTCACCGCCTCCTTCTTCGCTTCCTGGAAGAGACCGGAGGGCCCGCTCGGAAATAATCTGCCCATATGGGCGTCGAGACGCGAGCCGAGCCGGAGCCCTCGGAGGCGCGGCCGACGCAGGCGTACTCGACGTACGCCGAGGAGGCCGCGCCGAGAAGGCCCGGCGCAGGCCGCGTATCGGCGGCCAGATGGGTAGATTATTTCCGAGCGGGCCCTTACGCTGCGTCGCGATGCCGCTGGAAACACTGCTCGTCGAGGATCGCGGCACGGTCCGCGTCCTGACGATGAACCGCCCGGATCGTCTCAACGCCCTGTCGCGCCAGCTCGTCGCGGATCTGGGCGCGGCCGCGCGCGAGGCGGGCGCGGATCGCGGCGTCCGTGCAGTGGTCGTCACCGGCGCGGGCGAGAAGGCCTTCAGCGCCGGCGCTGACCTCAAGGAACGGCAGACGATGACGCTCGACGACGTCCGGGACTTCCTGCTGCTGTACAAGGCGTCGTTCGAAGACCTGGATCGCTGTCCGAAGCCCGTGGTGGCCGCGATCAACGGTGTCGCGTTCGGCGGAGGCCTCGAAGTCGCGCTGTCCTGCGATCTTCGCGTCGCGGATCCGGCGGCGAAGATGGGGCTGACGGAGACGAGGCTAGGGATCATCCCTGGCGCCGGCGGCACGCAGCGGCTGCCGCGGCTCGTCGGAGTGGCGCGCGCGAAGGACCTGATCCTGACCGGGCGGCACGTGTCGGCCGAGGAAGCCCTCTCGCTGGGGCTCGTCAACCGCATGTCGGGGGTGGGTGATGCCGTCGGCGAAGCAGTCCGGCTCGCCGCGCAGTGCGCCGAAGGGGCCCCCATCGCACTCGAGATGGCACTTCGGGCGATCGACCAGGGAGCGCAGGCGGCTTTCGAGCACGGCCTCGAGATCGAGCGCGACGCCTACCTCGTGACCCTTGCGACGAAGGACCGCGACGAGGGGATCGCGGCGTTCAAGGAGAAGCGCAAGCCCATCTTCCGGGGCGAGTGATGACCCGAGACCTCGACGACAAGGCTCGCGCCTCCCGCGCCGCGCTCGAGAAGGGCGGGGCGGCGAAGTACCACGCGGCCAACGCCGAGAAGGGGAAGCTCTTCGCGCGCGAGCGCCTGGCCCGGCTGCTCGATCCCGGATCCTTCGTCGAGGACGCGGCCTTCGCGAACGTCCAGGCGGGGGATCTGCCCGCCGACGGGGTGATCACGGGGGTCGGCCGGATCGAGGGCCGGACGGTCGCGGTCATGGCGAACGACTCGACGGTGAAGGCGGGGTCGTGGGGCCGCAGGACCGTCGAGAAGATCCTGCGCATCCAGGAGACGGCCTCGGACCTGCGGGTGCCGCTCGTCTACCTCGTCGACTCGGCCGGAGCGCGGATCACGGATCAGATCGAGATGTTCCCGGGCCGTCGAGGCGCGGGCCGCATCTTCTACAACCAGGTGCAGCTGTCGGGGATGGTCCCGCAGCTGTGCCTGCTGTTCGGCCCGTCCGCCGCCGGGGGCGCCTACATCCCCGCGTTCTGCGACGTCGTCGTCATGGTCGAGGGGAACGCGTCGATGTACCTGGGCTCGCCGCGGATGGCGGAGATGGTGATCGGCGAGAAGGTCACGCTCGAGGAGATGGGTGGGGCACGGATGCACTGCACCGTGTCGGGTTGCGGGGACGTTCTGGTGGCCTCCGAGGACGAGGCGATCGCCTGGGGGCGCAGGTACCTCGGATACCTTCCGTCGTCCTGCGACGGGCCTCCGCCGCAGGGCGCCGGCCGTGCCCCTCGCGCGGGCGTTCCACCGCTGCACGAAGCCATCCCGGTGGACGAGAACAAGCCGTTCGACATGCGGATCGTGGTCGATACGCTGATCGACGAAGACAGCTTCTGCGAGATCAAGGCGGGTTTCGCCGGGGAGATCCTGACAGGGCTCGCGCGGATCGAAGGGCGGGCGGTCGGGATCGTCGCGAATCAGCCCAAGGTGAAAGGCGGCGTGCTCTTCGTCGACAGCGCCGACAAGGCGGCACGGTTCATCTGGCTGTGCGACGCGTTCAACGTCCCGCTCGTCTACCTCGCCGACGTGCCCGGGTTCATGATCGGGACGAAGGTCGAACGGCAGGGGATCATCCGCGCGGGGGCGAAGATGATCGCGGCCGTCTCCGAGGCGACTGTGCCGAAGGTGTCGGTCGTCGTGCGCAAGGCCTACGGCGCGGGCCTGTACGCGATGTGCGGACCCGCGTTCGAGCCGGACGTCTGTCTCGCGCTGCCCACCGCGTCGATCGCGGTGATGGGGGCCCAGGCGGCAGTGAACGCGGTGTACGCCAACAAGATCGCGCAAAAGCCGGAAGCCGAACGGGCGGCGTACGTCGCGCAGCTGCGCGAGGAGTACCGCCAGGACATCGACATCGAGAAGCTCGCCTCCGAGCTGATCGTCGATGCGCTGATCCCCGCCTCGGAACTTCGCCTCGAGGTCGCCCGCCGCCTCGCGCAGTACGCCGGCAAGGAGGAGCGCGGACCCAGGAAGAGGCACGGGGTGCACCCGGTCTGAGAGAAGCGAAAAGCAACAGGAGACAGGCAACAGGCAACAGGCGACGGGCAATGAGAAGCGAGGCACCTCGCCCGCCGCGCGACCAGGGTGTTCATTGCCTGTTGCCTGTTGCCTGTTGCCCGTTGCCCGTTGCCTGTTTCCTGTGTCCTGTTGCTTCACGCTCCTCTTTCGCTTGACCCATCTCCCCCCCGGGAGATACGTAGTCTCTCGTGTCCGAGGCGCCCACCGCACGACCGATTCGCATCCTCGTCGCCAAGCCGGGGCTCGATGGGCACGATCGAGGCGCGAAGGTGGTCGCGCGGGCGCTGCGGGACGCGGGGTTCGAGGTGGTCTACACCGGGCTGCACCAGACGCCCGAGATGATTGCGGCGGCAGCCGTGCAGGAGGACGTCGACGGGGTGGGCCTGTCGATCATGTCGGGAGCGCACATGACACTGTTCCCGGCCGTCATCTCCGAACTGCGCAAGCGGGGCGCCGACGACGTCTTCGTCTTCGGGGGCGGGATCGTCCCGGAGGGGGACCTGCAACCTCTGGCCGATGCGGGCGTCCGCAAGATCTTCACGCCCGGAACGAAGCTCCAGGAGATCATCCAGTGGGTCCGCGAGAACGTCCGAACGCGCTGACGGCGGCGCTCTTCTTCGCGCTCTTCGCGGGTGGATGCGCCACCACCGGAGAGACAGTCGCGCAGGCGCCCGAGGCGCCCATCGTCCGTCCCGGCCCTCCCGGACCGAACTACGCGGTGATCGTGGCGAAGGTCGACTCGGAGGGTACGGACGAGCTTCGTTTCAAGCGCCTGCTCGTCCCCGAGACGGTCGACGCGACGAAGGCGGCGATGATGCTCATGGACATCGCGCCGGACGTGCAGTTCGGCGGACCCCCGCATCCCTGCTACGAGATCCTGGTGGTGCTGCGATCCGGCAGCCTGGAGCTCGAGAGCGGCGCAGAGCGCGTCACTCTCGGGCCGGGCGACGCGGTCGTGCTGCGACGTCGAACGCCCTTCCTCGTCCGGGGTGCCGGGGGAGACCCTTCGCAGGCGCTGCTCGTGTTCGTCCCCGACGGCGTCACGGTGGCAGAGTGCGACGCGCTCGCGAGCGAGGCCGCGCCCGTCGAATCGCTCCCGGCGGACCCGGCACGTCCCATCCTGCGGGTCGCCCACCTCGCCGACGCGGCGCCGCACGAGATCGCCGGCGGCCACGGCGAGGCCAGGCTCCTGCTGGATCCGGCGACGCCCTCCGGGAGCAGCCTCGCGTACCTCGGGACTCTCCGGGGGGACGAGCACCTGGTCGTCCCCGAGCACGTTCACGCCGGAGCGGCCGAGCTCTTGCTGCTCGTCGGGGGACGGGGCGAGATGACGATCGCCGGAACGGTCGTCCCCGTGTCCGCGGGCATGGCGATACACGTTCCGCCCGACACTCCGCACTCCTTCCGGGCGACCCGGGCGATCGACGCAATCCAGGTCTACGCGCCCGCGGGCGCAGAAGATCGGTTTCGGCAGGCTCCGACGAAGACGCCCTGATGGACTTCTCGCTCTCCGAGAACCACAGGCTCGTCCAGAGCACCGTTCGCGATTTCGCGCTGCGCGAGATCCGGCCGCACGCGCGCGCGTGGGACGAGGACGAGCGCTTTCCGACCGAGATCGTCCCGAAGGCCGCCGGGATCGGCCTGTGGGGGCTCAGAATCCCGGAGGAGTACGGCGGCTCCGGCCTGGACGTGCTCTCGGCCGCGATCACCGTGGAGGAGATCGCGCGTCAAGACGGGTCGTTCGCGCTCACGGTTGCCTCGCACAACGGGCTGTGCAGCGGGCACATCCTCCTGGCCGGCAGCGACGCCCAGAAAAGGAAGTACCTCCCGAAGCTGGCCACCGGAGAGTGGCTCGGAGCGTGGGCGCTGACCGAGCCCGGCAGCGGATCCGATGCGGCGGGGGCCCGCACCACGGCCGTGCGCAAGGGGACGGGCTGGATCCTGAACGGTTCGAAGACTTTCATCACGCAGGGGTCGGTCGGAAGGGTCTGCGTCGTGCTCGCGTCGACGACGCCGCAGCGCAAGCAGAAGGGGATCACCGCGTTTCTGGTGGAGCACGGAACGCCGGGCATGCGCGTCGGCAAGCACATCGAGAAGCTCGGCATGCGGTCCTCCGACACCGTCGAGCTGGCCTTCGAGGACTGCGAGATCCCGGACGAGAACCGTCTCGGCGAGCTCGATCAGGGCTTCGCCGACACGCTCACGATCCTGGACCGCGGACGGATCTCGATCGCTGCACTCGCCGTCGGGATCGGGCGCGGGGCGGTCGAGGAGGCGCGGGCCTACGCGCTCGAGCGCAAGCAGTTCGGCAGGCCGATCGGAGACTTCCAGGCAATCCAGTTCATGCTCGCGACGAGCCACTGCGAGATGGAAGCGGCGCGCCTCCTGACCTGGCGCGCCGCAGTGCTGGCCGACGCGGGCCTGAGACACTCCAAGGAGTCCTCGATTGCGAAGCTCTACGCCTCCGAGGCGGCGACGCGGGCATGCATGCGTGCGATCCAGATCCACGGAGGGTACGGCTACACGCGGGAGTTCCCCGTGGAACGATATCTGCGGGACGCGAAGCTCTGCGAGATCGGGGAGGGGACCAGCGAGATCCAGCGCCTCGTCATCGCGCGGGAGACGCTGCGCGAGACGTTCCGGGGAGGATGAAATGGCGCGAGCGAAGAAGACTCCTGGGAGGACGAAGACGACGAAGAGGGCCGCGAAGCCGGGGCGGCGGCGCGGCTCCGGCCGCGTCATCGAGTTGCGAACCAGCGTTCGGGCTTCCCCGCAGACCGCTTGGTCGGCGGTGGCCACGGCTCCCGGTCTCGTCCGGTGGTACGCACGGGACGCGCAGATCGATCCGCAAACGGGCGGCGCCTACCGGTTCGGCTGGGGGGATGCCACGGCGACCGGAGAGGTGACCGCCGCGACGCCCGGAACCCGGCTGGAGCTGTCGTGGCACCACGGCACGCGTGTCTCGCTGCGTCTCGCGCGCCGCCACGGAGGGCGCGAGACGGTCGTCACCGTACGGCACGAAGGGATCGCGACCGGCCCGGCCGGAGTCGAGCTGTACGCGCAGCTGCGTCAGGGCTGGACCTTCGCGCTGGTCAACCTCAAGTCGGTCGTGGAGCGAGGGATCGACCTTCGCGAGAAGGACCGCCGCCGGACCTTCGCGAAGGGTTGGGCGAACTGCTGGGACTAAGTACCCTCTTCCGCAAATTCGGTGACGTATTCTTCAACGCAAGGGCGCAAAGGCGCGAAGGCGCCAAGCCTGGAATGACCGCCATTGCGGCTTCGCGTCCTGGCGTCCTTGCGTTTGGGATTCGTAACAGTACTTGCGGTGGAGGGTACTAAGGGACTTACTCGCTGCTCGAGTCGTGGGGCGTGGAGGGGCGGGGCTGCCGAGGGCGGTTCGAGGCGCCGAAGACCGCGACGAGTAGCAGGGCCAGGACGCAGGCGACGGCGAGGCCGGCGACCGAGGCGAGGATCCGATGGCCGCGCGCGGTCAGGCCCCTCGCCATACGGGCGCCCAGTGCCGCGCCGCCCAGGACGCCGACGATGGAGCCGATGCGCAGGATCCACTCGGGGTTCCCCTGTCCGAACCGATCGAAGGCCCAGGCGATCGCGAAACAGCCGAGCAGACCGCAGGCGGCGCCGGCCACCACTCCGAGGCGCCGGGGCCCGGGGTCCAGGGGAGCGGCCCTCGACCTCACGCTGCGACGGCTTCCTTGCCCTTGCGGGCGCGGCGCCGCGTGAAGGGGAGCAGCCCGCCCTCCACGAGAATCTCGCGCTCGCGATCGGTCAGGTCGTAGCGTACCTCGATCTGTCGTCCGCTCGATCGGTTCTCCACGATGACCGGCCGGCCCACCTTCAGTCGAGCGGCCGCCTCGGGCACGTGCAGGTCGTCGCCGCGGGCGAGTGCGTCGTAGTCGCGCGCGTTCTGGAAGGTCAGCGGAAGGATCCCGAAGTGCACGAGGTCCACGAGGTGCGAGCGCGCGAACGACCGCGCGAGGACGAAGCGAACTCCTACCAGGCGCGGGGCGAGGGCCGCGAGCTCGTGCCGCTCTCCGGCGCCGTACTGCCGGCCCGCGACGATGCACCCCCCTCCCCACTCCTTCGCGCGCCGCGAGAACTGGTCGTCGATCGGCGAGAACACGAGCTCGGCCAGCAGCAGCAGTCCCGGGCGCGGCTCGCCAGGGTCTACGTCCGCGGGGAGTACGTGCGCGCTGCCCAGGTCGTCGCGGCCCTTGAGCAGGACGCGCCCCGTGAGATCGGCGGGCATCGGCCCGAACGGTGGAAGGGGGGCGACCTGAGGACCTCGCCGGATCTCGACGCGTGCGCCGTCCTTCCCGGCACGGACGAGCAGCGAGTCGTCGATCTGAACGCGGCGAGGCACGCTCGGCTTGGGTACGCGCTTGAGAGACCTCGGATCGACGAGCTGACCCGCGGACGCGCCGGCGGCAGCCGACTCGACCGAGGCGAGGCAGGGCAGCACGCTTTCGGCATCCTCGACCTGCAGGACGACTCCACCGGAGGCCGGGGCCCCGAGGGCGCCGTTGCGAGTCCCGGCGGCCGCGAGCGCCGCAGACACCCCTTCTTCCTCGCCGAGGCGGCGGACCTGGGTCGTTCCGTCTCCGAGAAAGAGCGGGCTCGCGCCCTGCACCTTGCGCCCGCGCAGGACCGCTGCCATCGCGCAAAGGTCGCGCAGCGAGACGTGCCCTCCGACCCCGACGGCGGCCTCGCGCAGGCGCCTTCCGGCCAGTTCTCGGATCGGGCGCACTCCGATGGGGGCAGGACCGGCGATCATCGGCTCGACGGCGCCGAGATCGACGTCCTCGCGGTCGTCGTAGGTGGCGTTGGCGTCCGCCTCGATCCGTCGCCAGGCCTTGATGCGCTTCTGGCCCTGCAAGAACGCGCGCGTCCGATCGTCGGAAGGGAATAGGGTCGTCAGCGCGCCGACCTCCGCACCGAGCAGCGCGATGGTTGCGCGTTCCTCGGCCGAGAGGGTCTTGACGCCCGGACCGCAAAACTCGAGCACCTTGCCGAGCGCACCGCGGCCCTTTCGACGAAGCAGAATCTCGAGGGCGACGTCCCGGCAAGACACGAGGGGCCGGAGCTTGCCGCGCAGGAAGACCTGGACGACCTCGGGGCACCGAAGGTGGAATGCGCCACCGCCCATCGCCACGGCGACGTCGAGCGCGGTCGCGGGGATGGCGAGCATCGCGAGCGCCCCTCCCGCGACGACTCGGCGGTCCGGACCGATCAACGTCCGTCCAGGCGCGGCAAATCGCTCGAGGTGGACCCCGTGGGCCGGGCCGTTGCCGGGGCGCGAGAAGTGCAGTCCGAAACGCTGTGCGACTGTCTCGAGGTAGTCCGTCTCCTCCTGCCCGGTGCGGGTGGACTCGACCGCCGAGAGCGAGGTCTCGGTGGCGACTCGATCGAGCCCCATCGCCTCGAACTGCAGGTAGCACAGCGGGCCCGCCTCCTCCGAGGTGAGCGTCTGATCGATCCTCAGCGCGATCTCCCGTCCGGGGACGAGGTCGCCCTCTTCGAGGCGCGCGCCGGCGATCTTCTGGAAGAGATTCCGGCTGGAGGAAGGACTGGCCATAGTCTAAGCGGAAGGGGGACCCCCTCACCCACCGGAGGGGGGACTCCCCCGACCCACGGAGTCGAGTTTAGGGGGAGCGTAGAGCCCGGGTCAACGAAACCGAAAAACCCATGGCGCTTCGCGGGGTTTTGTGCTACTTGGCGCCCCCTCCATGAGTCGAAAGAGCGTCCTGCGGGCGCCCACGCAGGGGGAGCCCATCCGCGTCCGAGAGGGTGACGCCCTCGAGGTTCCGGACGTCCCGATCGTCCCGTTCATCGAGGGGGACGGGACCGGGGCGGACATCTGGCGGTCGAGCCAGGCGGTCCTCGACGCGGCCGCCCTGCGCGCGTACGGCGGGCGGCGCCGGATAGCCTGGTACGAGGTCTATGCAGGGGAGAAGGCGAACGAGATCTACGGCGAGGCCATCTGGCTTCCCGACGAGACGGTGGAGGCGCTCGGACGCTACGTCGTCTCCATCAAGGGACCGTTGACGACACCGGTCGGGGGCGGCATCCGGAGCATCAACGTCACTCTCCGGCAGGTGCTCGATCTGTACGCGTGCGTCCGGCCGGTGCGCTGGTATCGCGGCGTGCCTTCTCCGATGAAGGAACCCGGCAAGCTCGACATCGTCCTCTTCCGCGAGAACACCGAGGACGTGTACGCGGGGATCGAGTGGCCCGCAGGATCGCGTGAGGCGAACGAGATCATCGGCGTCGTCGAGAAGTTCGGGAAGAAGATCCGCCCGGACAGCGGGATCGGGATCAAGCCCATGAGCGCTTTCTGCTCGAAGCGGCTCGTGCGGCGGGCGATCCGACACGCGCTCGCGCGAGGGAAGTCGCCGGTCACGCTCGTCCACAAGGGCAACATCATGAAGTTCACGGAGGGAGCTTTCCGCGAATGGGGCTACGAGCTGGCGAAGGAAGAGTTCGCCGACCATGTCGTCTCGGAAGAAGCCATGTGGAAGGACTTCGGCGGCAAGGCGCCCGCGGGCCGGATCGTCATCGGCGATCGGATCGCGGATTCAATGTTCCAGCAGCTCCTTTTGCGGCCCGAGGAATACTCCGTGCTGTGCACGCCCAACCTCAACGGCGACTACCTCTCGGACGCCGCCGCGGCGCAGGTCGGGGGGCTCGGCATCGCGCCAGGGGGGAACATCGGCGATCGAGCGGCCGTCTTCGAAGCGACGCACGGCACGGCGCCGAAGTACGCCGGGCAAGACAAGGTGAACCCGGGATCCGTGATCCTTTCCGGGGCGATGCTCCTCGAACACCTCGGGTGGAACGAGGCGGCGGCTCTGGTCCAGCGGGGAATGGAAGGGGCGATCGCCAGCAAGACGGTGACCTACGACTTTGCGCGTCAGATGGACGGAGCGACGCTCGTCTCCTGCTCGGGTTTCGGCAAGGCCGTGATCGACCACATGGGAGGTGCATAGATGCCTCGGCGACGGAAGATTGCGCTCATCGGAGCGGGACAGATCGGTGGACAGCTCGCGCTGCTCTGCGCGCAGAAGAGGCTCGGAGACGTCGTCCTCTACGACATCCCGCAGACCGAAGGGATGCCCAGGGGCAAGGGACTCGACATGATGCAGGCCGGCGGGGTCGACCGGTACGACTGTCGGATTACCGGCACGACGAGCTGGGACGACTGCGAGGGCGCGGACGTCGTGATCGTGACGGCGGGCGTGCCGCGCAAGCCCGGGATGAGTCGCGACGACCTGCTCGGCATCAACGTGAAGATAATGAAGGACGTCGCGGGGAACGTCCGCGACCGCTGCAAGGACGCGTTCGTGATCGTGATCTCGAACCCGCTCGACGCGATGGTGTGGGTGATGAAGAAGATCACGGGCTTCCCGCGCGAGCGCGTGATCGGGATGGCAGGGGTGCTCGACTCCGCGCGATTCAAGCACTTCCTGGCGCAGGCCGCCGGAGTCTCGGTCGAGGACGTCCAGGCGATGGTGCTCGGCGGTCACGGCGACACGATGGTCCCGCTGCTGTCGACCTGTACGGTCTCGGGAATGCCGATCCGGAAGTTCATTTCGGACGAGGACCTGGCGGCGATCGTGGAGCGTACCCGCGGCGGAGGCGGCGAGATCGTCGGCTTGCTCAAGACGGGCAGCGCGTTCTTCGCGCCCGCGTCGAGCGCGATAGCGATGGCGGAGTCTTATCTTCTCGATCGAAAGAGGGTGCTCCCCTGTGCGGTGCACCTAGAAGGCGAGTACGGATACGCGGACCTGTACCTGGGCGTGCCGTGCGTCATCGGGGGCAATGGCATGGAGCGCGTGATCGAGGTGGACCTGACGGCGGACGAGAAGGCCGCGCTCGAGAAGAGCGCGAACGCCGTCCGGGAGCTCTGCGGGGCGATCCAGTTCTAGAGCGAGCGAGGAGGGAACACGGTGAAGATTCACGAGTACCAGGGCAAGGAGATCTTCCGGAAGTACGGCATTCCCGTCCCGCTCGGGCGAGCGGCGTTTTCGCCACAGGAGGTCGCCCAGGCCGCCGAAGAGCTGATCCAGAAGACCGGAAGCGAGACGGTCGTCGTCAAGGCACAGATCCACGCCGGGGGACGCGGCAAAGCGGGCGGAGTCAAGGTCGTCAAGGGCGCGACGGCGGCGAAGGAGGTCGCGTCGTCGCTGCTCGGGAAGAAGCTCGTGACGATCCAGACAGGCCCCGAGGGAACGACGGTCCGAAGGCTCTTCGTCGAGCAGGGTCTGGCGATCGAGCGCGAGTACTACCTGGGAATGGTCATCGACCGCGACACGCGCCGCGTGACCGTGATGGCGTCTCGCGAAGGCGGCGTCGAGATCGAGGAGGTCGCGCGGACCCATCCGGAGAAGATCCTCAAGGAGTCGATCGATCCGGTCGTGGGCCTCTCCTCCTACCAGGCGAGAAACCTCGCCTTCGGGCTCGGCCTGCGCGGTCCGACGGTTGGCAAATGCGTCAAGCTCCTGCAGTCCATGGCCCGCCTCTTCGTCGACGAGGACTGCTCTTTGCTCGAGGTGAACCCGCTCGTCGTCACGAAGGAAGGCGAGGTGCTCGCGCTCGACGCCAAGATCAATTTCGACGACAACGCGGGATTCCGGCACCCGGAGCGCGAGGGGCTGCGCGACGCCGAGGAAGAAGACCCGACGGAAGCGGAGGCGAAGGCGGCGGGCCTGTCGTACGTCTCCCTGAAGGGGAACATCGGCTGCCTCGTCAACGGCGCCGGTCTCGCGATGTCGACGATGGACATCATCAAGCACCACGGAGGCGAACCGGCGAACTTCCTGGACGTCGGCGGCGGCGCCACGCAGAAGGCCGTCACCCAGGCGATGCGGATCATCCTCAGCGACCGCGACGTCAAGGGCATCTTCGTGAACATCTTCGGCGGGATCATGAAGTGCGATGTGATCGCGAACGGGGTCGTGGCCGCCACGCGCGAGCTCGGACTCACGGTCCCCCTCGTCGTCCGGCTCGAGGGGACGAACGTCGATCAGGGTCGGAAAATCCTCTCGGAGTCCGGGCTGGCCATCACCCCCGCAACGACGATGGCGGACGGAGCGCAGAAGATCGTCGCCCTCGTGGCGGGGAGGAACTAGCCATGGCGATCCTCGTCGACAAGGACACACGGGTCATCTTCCAGGGGATCACGGGCGACGCGGGCTCCTTCCACGCGCGGCAGTGCATCGAGTACGGCACGAAGGTCGTCGCGGGCGTCACGCCCGGAAAGGGGGGAGAGAAGTTCGACGGCAAAGTGCCCATCTTCGACACGGTCGCAGAGGCCGTGCGCGAGACCGGAGCGAACGCGAGCTGCATCTTCGTGCCGCCGGCGTTCGCTGCCGACGCGATCCTCGAAGCGGTCGCGGCGGCCCTCCCGCTGGTGATCACGATCACCGAGGGGATCCCCACCCTAGACATGATCAAGGTCCGACGCGCAGTGGAGGGGCGCAGCGTGACGCTGGTGGGTCCCAACTGTCCGGGAGTGATCACTCCGGGCCAGTGCAAGATCGGGATCATGCCCGGCCACATCCACCGCCCGGGGCACATCGGCGTCGTGTCGCGATCGGGAACGCTCACCTACGAAGCAGTCGGCCAGCTCACCGCTCTCGGCCTCGGCCAGTCGACAGCCGTCGGCATCGGAGGCGACCCGGTCGCGGGCCTCGATTTCATCGGCGCGCTCGAGCGCTTCAACGCCGACCCGGACACGCACGGCGTGATCCTGATCGGAGAGATTGGCGGAAGCGCCGAGGAGGGGGCGGCCGCCTGGGTCAAGGCGCACATGAAGAAGCCCGTGGCCGCGTTCATCGCGGGACGGACGGCGCCGCCGGGCAAGCGCATGGGGCACGCCGGCGCGATCATCTCGGGCGGGAAGGGGACGGCAGACGAGAAGATCGCCGCGCTCGAGGGGGCGGGAATTCGGGTCGCGCCTTCGCCCGCGGAGATGGGGGCCACCCTGAAGTCGATGCTCTAGGACTCACATGGCCAACGAACGCACGCTCTCCATCATCAAGCCCGATGCGGTCGCAAAGGGTGTCATCGGCCCCATCGTCTCCATGCTCGAGGCGGGAGGACTTCGCGTCGTCGCGATGCGGATGCTGCACTGGTCCCGGTCGCAGGCGCAGGCGTTCTACGCCGTCCACCGCGAGCGGCCGTTCTACGGCAGCCTCGTCGACTTCATGACGGAGGGTCCCGTCGTCGCGATGGTCCTCGAAGGCGACGGCGCGATCGCGAAGAACCGCGAGGTCATGGGAGCAACGGACCCCGCGAAGGCGGCCCCTGGGACCATCCGGAAGCTCTTCGCGGCGAACGTCGAGCGCAACTGCGTCCACGGCTCGGACGGGCCGGACACGGCGCGCGTGGAGATCGGGTTCCTGTTCGCGGGGATGGAACTGCCGTAGCGCCGGCTGGCTACTCGCACACTCCCCACTCCACATCCCCGACCTGCGCGGGTGGGTCGAATGCCGTGCAGACCTCGTAGTTCGAGCAGCCTGCGCCGCGACCGGCCGGGTCCTCGCACCAGGCGCGGCACACGCCGTCGATGCATGCGAATCCTGCGGCACAGAAGGGGCCGACATCGCGATCGCAGGAGGCGCCCGCAAAGCCGTCCCCGACCGAGGCGGTACAGTCACTCAGGTAGCCGACTCCACCCTGGTCCTCGCGGACGAGGACGTGGCAGGCGGAGCCTTCGGGGCATCCGGATCGCGAGCGCGGGTTGCAGGAGAACGAGCAAACACGGGCGCCTTCGAGCGGTTCGCCGTCGACGGTGAAGTCGAGGACGCAGACCCCGCCGTCGCCGGCACAGTCGTCGTCCACGTCGCACCAGGCCCGGCACACACGGCCCGCCTCTCCGGTCGTGCAGACGTTGCCCGCAGAACAGTCGTCGTCGCCCGTCTCTCCACAGGTCTCTGCCTCGCGTCGGACGCCCGGCTCGTCGCAAATCCATTCGCCGACGCCGTCGACCGTGCAGCGGTCGCCCTCGCGGCAACCGCACTGCGGGCGCGCGAGGCGGCACGGATTCCCGCCGGTGGCGCAGCCGTCGGCATCCGCATCGCCGTCTCCACCGGTCGGAGCGCCCTCGAGGGGAGTGGAAGTGCCGCACGCCGCCAGTCCACAGGCCGCGAAGCGGGCGATTCGGAGGAGTCGCACGGCGCCGCATGATACTGCGCCACCTCTCGGCAGGTGCTAGAAACTCGGACGTGCAGGGTCCCCATCCGCTCGAGCTCTTTCCGGAAGAGATAGTCGGCGTCCTGGCCTCGATGGGGGAGCCGCCGTTTCGCGCGCGTCAGCTGTTCGGCTGGATGCACGTTCGCGGCACGCTGACCTTCGAGCGGATGAAGAACCTCCCGCCCGCGCTTCGCCGCAGGCTGTCGGACTCCTTCCCCGAGCCCGCCACGGTGGAGCAAAGCCTCTCCTCGGAGGACGGCACGCGCAAGGCCGTCGTCCGGTTTCCGGATGGAGCGGCGGTCGAGACCGTGATCATGCCGACCACGAAGCCCGGCATCGTCACGCAGTGCCTCTCGACGCAGGTCGGGTGCGCCATGGGGTGCGTGTTCTGCCATTCGGGCATCGCGGGACTCGCCCGCAACCTGTCGGCCGCCGAGATCCTCGTGCAGGTGGTTCTGGCGCGTTCGCTCCTCCGCCCCGGGGAACGCCTTGGCGGAGCGGTGTACATGGGAATGGGCGAGCCCCTCCACAACTACGATGCCGTCGTTCGCTCGGTGCGCCTGCTCGGCCACCCGGAGGGTGCCCACATCTCCCCGCGGCGGATCACGATCTCCACGGTCGGCCTCGTGCCAGAGATCGTGCGGCTCGGGAAAGACCTCGGCGGGAAGGTCGGCCTCGCGGTGAGTCTCCACGCGGGGAGCGCCGAGACGCGGCGCAAGCTGCTTCCGATCGATCGGCGATACCCGATCGAGGAGGTGGTCCGGGCGATCTCGAACTGGCCCATCGCGCCGCGGCGCCGCGTGACGATCGAGTACACACTGGTGCAGGGCGTGAACGACGACCTCACCGAGGCGGATCGACTCGCGCGCCTGCTGCGTGGGCTTCCGGTCAAGATCAACTTGATTCCGCTCAACACGCACGAGGGGACCGTGCTCGGGCCGCCCCCCGAGTCAGGGGTCTCGGAGTTCCAGGAGCGCCTCGCAGCGGCGGGCCTCTCGGTGTTCGTGCGCCGCCAGCGCGGTGGCGACATCGCCGCAGCGTGCGGCCAGCTGGCCCTTCGTGGGGATGCGCCCGCGCGGCGCAGGCCGCCGCGCATTGACGGCTCGGCCTCGGTGGCTAGGATGCCGAGACCGGGCGAATGAGCGAACCCACGCGGCGATCTCGCGCTCCTCGCCGGAGCGCTCCGGAGGGTCCGCCCGGCGTGCCCGGAGCACAGAGCCCGCGAACCCGCACGGGGCTCTTCGTGATCCTCGCGCTGCTCGCCGCCTTCGTCCTCGTCCAGTTCTTCTCCTCGAACAAGCTCGAGGCGCTCCGCTACGACGAGTTCAAGGTCCTGGTGCGAAGCGGACAGGTGGAAGAGGTCTGGATCTCGACTGATTCGATCCAGGGCCGAAAGCGCGCGTCCGCAGACAGTCCGGAGGCCGCCGCCCCGCCCCAGCAGGAGCCTCTGTTCGGGACGCGCGCAGACTTCGAGACGACGCGCGTCGAAGACGAGGAGCTGACGCGCGAGCTCGAGCGGTACGGTGTCCGGTACTCCGGGCGGAGCGACGGCGGTCAGTGGATCTTCATGCTGCTGTACGTCGGCCTGCCGCTGCTCGTCATGATCTGGTTCTGGCGCGGCATGATGCGCAGGGTCGGCGGCGGCGCGGGCGGGATCCTCTCCTTCGGCAAGAGCAAGGGGAAGGTCTTCTCCGAGAAGGAGGTCAAGGTCACCTTCGACGACGTGGCCGGCGTGGACGAGGCGAAGGAAGAACTGCAGGAGATCATCGAATTTCTCTCGAATCCGGAGAAGTTCACGCGGATCGGGGCGAGGATCCCCAAGGGCGTGCTTCTGGTGGGCCCGCCGGGGACGGGCAAGACCCTCCTCGCGCGCGCCGTCGCGGGCGAAGCGAAGGTCCCCTTCTTCAGCATCTCCGGCTCGGAGTTCGTGGAGATGTTCGTGGGCGTCGGAGCCGCGCGCGTGCGGGATCTCTTCGAGCAGGCGAAGGCGCAGGCGCCCGCGATCGTCTTCATCGACGAGCTGGACGCGCTCGGACGGAGCCGCGGCGCCGGCGTCATGGGCGGGAACGAGGAGCGAGAGCAGACCCTCAACCAGCTCCTGGTCGAGATGGACGGCTTCGAGCAGAACGCGGGCGTGATCCTGATGGCCGCGACGAACCGTCCCGAGATCCTCGACGGTGCGCTCCTGAGACCCGGACGCTTCGATCGGCAGGTGCTGGTCGATCGCCCCGATCGGACGGGGCGCGAGGCGATCCTGCGGATCCACGCGAAGGACGTGAAGCTGGCCGACGACGTCGACCTCGGGGAGATCGCCTCGCGAACCCCCGGTTTCGCGGGCGCCGATCTGGCGAACATCGTGAACGAGGGTGCCCTCCTTGCCGCACGCAAGGGCCAGGACAAGGTCGAGGAAGAGGACCTGAGCGAGGCGATCGACCGGGTGGTGGCGGGCCTCGAGAAGAAGAACCGGATCCTCACGGAATCGGAGAAGGAGCGCGTCGCCTATCACGAATCGGGGCATGCGATCGTGGGGGAGGTCCTCGCGCCGACGGAGCGGGTTGCGAAGATCTCGATCATCCCGCGCGGCGTGGCGGCGCTCGGCTACACGATGCAGTTGCCCATGGAGGATCGCTACCTGCTCACGGAGTCCGAGCTTCACGGGAAGCTCGCGGCTCTGCTGGGGGGACGCGCAGCCGAGGAGATCGTGTTCGGCGAGCTGTCGACCGGCGCCTCCAACGACCTGTCGCGCGCGACCGAGATCGCCCGGGCCATGGTCGTCGACTACGGCATGAGCGAGAAGATCGGACCGATCTCGATGGCAAAGGACCGCCGCCCGGCCTTCCTCCCGCCCGACTACCACCCGGGGCGTGAAGTGGGCGATCGGACCGCGGACGCAATCGACGAGGAGATCAGGGCTCTCGTCGAGCGCGCGGCGAGCCGCGCACGCGAGACGCTGACCACGCACCGGGCGGTGCTCGACGCCATGGCGAGGCGGCTGATCGAGGCGGAGCACCTGGAGGGCGACGACCTGCGTTCCCTGCTCGACCGCGCGCACGCCGCCAAGCCGCGAGAGCCTGCCCTGCCCGAAGCACCCGCGAAGTAGACCTACGAGCCGAGTTCGGTACCGACCGCGCGGGCCGCGCGGACGAGGTCCGACTTCGGATCGACCCGGTTCGGGCGCCCGATCGCCGCGGCGAAGGTGACCGATTCGATACGCGTCCCGCGCAAGCAAACCATCCGACCGAAACGACGCGACGCGAGAAGGTCCACCGCCGCGACCCCGAAACGCGTCCCGAGGACGCGATCGAACGCGGTGGGGGGGCCGCCGCGCTGGACGTGCCCGAGGACCGTGACACGGACCTCGTAGGGAATCCTTCCCTGGAGGCTCTCCGCGAGCACCTGCGCCGCGCCGCCGTAACGAGGAAGATGGCCCTTGCGACCCGCCTGCTGCACCGCGACGACGCCGCCGACGGGGCGCGCCCCCTCCGCGATCGCAATCACGGTGTGCGGGATTCCGAGCCGGGCGCGTCGGCGAATCTTTCGGACCACGCGGTCCACCCGATAGGGCATCTCCGGAAGGAGGATCACGTCCGCGCCCGCGGCGACCCCCGCATGCAGGGTCAGGAAGCCGGCGTCGCGGCCCATGAGCTCGACCACCATGACCCGGCCGTGGGACTCGGCCGTGTCCTGGATCGCGTCGATCGCTCCCATGGCGCGCGTCACCGCGGAGTCGAACCCGAACGTTCGATCCGTGGCGCCCAGGTCGTTGTCGATGGTCTTGGGCACCCCGACGACGGCCCGCAGGCCTCTATCGATGAGCTTCTGGCCGATGGCCATCGTTCCGTCGCCGCCGACGAGCACGAGGCCGTCGAGCCCGAGCCGCTTCGCGTTCGCGAGCGCACGATCGGAGAGGTCCACGTCGACGGTGCTGCGCCCTCGCTTCACGGGGTAGGCGAACGGGTTGGCCCAGTTGGAGCAGCCGATGATCGAGCCGCCGGAGGAGAGGATGCCTCGGACGTCGCCGGCGCCGAGAGGGCGGACATCCCGCTCGACGAGCCCCTGGAAGCCGTTGCGGATCCCCAGGACCTCCCACTTGCGGAACAGCACCGCGTTGCGAACGACGCCCCGGATGACGGCATTGAGCCCGGGAGCGTCCCCGCCGCCCGTGAGAATTCCGATTCTCTTCGTCTTCATCCGACCCTAGGCCTCCCGTTGCCGCACGACCTCGTGCAGCGCCACGGCGGTGGCCGCGGCAGCGTTGAGCGAGGCCACGGTGGCCGCGCCCGTGATCCGGGCAGCCGTCGCAGCCCGTCGGCGCACGAGGGGTCGTACTCCGGAGTGCTCGCTTCCGACGACCAGTGCCACGGGACCTCGCAGGTCGAGGTCGTTCAGGCGCGCCTGCCCGTCCGCAGCAAGGACGATCGTCGCATATCCATTTTCGCCGACCTGCACGACGGCATCGGCGAGGTTCGTGACGCGCGCGACCCGCGCGTGCTCGCTCGCACCCGCACTCGCCCGCACCGCCGCGCCCGTGACGGGGGCGGCGCGATGCCTCGGAAGGACGACACCGCCGGCTCCGAAGAAAACAGCGGCGCGCAGGATCGCGCCGAGGTTCTGTGGATCCTCGATGCCGTCGCACAGAACCAGCAGACCCGGCGCTTCTGCGGATGCCAGGAGCTCGTCGAGGGAACGATAGGGATAGTCACCCGCCAGTGCGAGCACGCCCTGATGGCGTAGACCGTTGGCGAGCGAGTCCAGCGCAGCGGCGGATCGGGATTCCACGCTGATCCCGGCCGCGCGCGCGAGGTCCGACACGCGCTTCCCCGGTGCGCCCCCGTCGTCCGCGACGAACACGGCGTGCACACTGCGTGCGTTCGCGCGCAGCGCTTCCTCGACGGCGCGAGGACCGGCGAGCACACGCTTCATGCGCCGGCGATCTCGTCGCGGATTCTGTCGGCGGCCGCGGCCGGGTCTGCCGCGTCGCGGATCGGACGGCCGACCACGAGCAGGTTCGCACCGGCACGGACGGCCTCCGCGGCCGTCGCTGTCCGCTTCTGATCCGACGCTGCGTCCCCCGGACCGCGAATGCCCGGGGTCACGAGGAATGCCTCCGGACCGAGATTCGATCGCAGGCAGGCGGCCTCGAGGGGGGAACAAACGAAGCCGCGCACTCCAGCGTTCCATGCCAGGGACGCGAGGCGATCGGCCCACGACGCCGCGTCGGCTGCGATGCCGAGATCGTGCAGGGCCTCGTCGTCCAGGCTCGTCAGCGCGGTGACTGCGAGGATCCGCAGGCCCTCCGCCGCGGCGCAGGCTCCTCGGAGCATCGCGGCGCCCCCGGAGGCGTGGACGGTCAGCAGGGAAGCGCCCGTTCGCCGCGCCGCGTCCACGGCTCGCGCGGCCGTTTCCGGGATGTCGTGGAGCTTGAGATCGAGAAAGACCTCGGCGCCCCGTTCCCGGACTGCGGCCACGGCCGCAGGTCCCTCCGCCGCGAAGAGCTCCAGCCCGACCTTCACGACGTCGACGTGTCCGGAGAGCCGATCGAGCAGGGGCAGGGCCGTCCGCAGGTCCGGGACGTCGAGCGCGAACGCGAGGCGCGCGCGGGAATTCACGTCGCAGGTCTAACAGGTCGAGGGGGAGGGAGGAAGGAAAGCGGAGGGCTACAGATCGAGACCGCCGAGCGGGTCGTCCCCGCCGCCGCCCCCGCCGCCGCCGCCGACCTTCGCGCCGCCGCCGCGCGGACGGCGCGGCCGCCGGCCGCCCGTGTCCGCCGGAGCCTTGTTCGCCTCGGCCGCTGCGCGGGCCGAAGCCGCGGCATCCTCTGCGCGCTTGGCGAGCTCCTCCGAACGCTGCTGCTCGAGGGCGATCCGCTCCTCGGCCTCGCGACGCTCCTGGTCGCGCTGCTGCTGCACCCGCAGCCGCTCGTCCGCCGCGGCTGCCTCGGCCGTCGCTTCCCGTTCCGGCACGACCTTCATGAAGTAGTAGCCGGCCGCACCGCCTCCCCCGAGGACGAGCACCACGAGCGCGATGATGAGGCCCATCGGAGCGCCCTTCTTCTCGGAGGCGCGCAGCGCGGCCATCTCCTTCTCGTGAGCGAGCAGGCGTTCCTGGTCCTTGCCCCGCGCGATGCCCTCGGCGTCGAGCTTGATCTTGAGCTCTCGCTCTTGCCCCTCGCGGACCTTGCGCTCCTCGTCGTCGCGCTTCTTCCGCTCCTCGCCGAGGCGGGCTTCTTCCTCCGCGCGGCGCCGTCCCTCTTCGTCGGCCCTGCGGCGCTCCTCGTCCTCGCGCTTGCGCCGCTCCTCGTCCTGTTGCCGACGGTCGGACTCGGCCTTCTCCTTCGAGATCCGATCGTCCTCGAGCTTCATCAGCTCGTTGAGCGAGGTCAGAACCGAGTTCTCGTTGCGCTGGGGTTGCATCGCCACGGTCACGCTCCCTTTGGCTGAACGGCCAGCTGCCCGCGCGCAGCCGACATCATCGAATATTGGTAGCAGCGGGTTTTCACCGTGTCAACGCGACTTGGACCGCCACCGCGCTTCGGCGCTTGGCCGCCGATGCACGTCTCTGGTACGGTCCGTTGCCACTGCATGAGGAGGCAGGAATGGATGTCCTCGCCCACATCACGGGCACGGTCTGGAAGGTCGAGAAGCGGGCCGGGGACCGCGTGGAGGCGGGAGAGGCCCTCTTGATCATCGAGTCGATGAAGATGGAGATGCCCGTCGAATCGCCGGTCTCCGGGACCGTCCGCGAGGTCCGGGTGTCGGAGGGCCAGGCGGTCGAGGAGGGCGCCGTTGTCGCAGTCGTGGAGTAGATGGTTGTGGGGACTGCGATCCCCACTTCTCGCACTGGCGCTGGCCGCCATCGCGTGCTCCGGGGGTAGCCCCGCGGGCAATCGCGGCGAGGGCGAGGAGTGCAGCCGCACAGCGGAGTGCCAGACGCCCCTCATCTGCTGCCCGGAGGACCATCGGTGCGCCCGGGATCTCGGCTGCCTGGAGGGAGGTGTCGTTCCCTATCAGGACGGTGCGCCTGCAGCCGACGCCGACTCGGACACCGATACCGGATCGGGCACGTGATCGATCACTCGCGCCAGAAGAACCTCCAGGGGTTCCGCTTCAGTTCCCTCAGAAGCTCCTTCAAGTCGTCGTAGACCTCCTCGTCGGCGATCAGCGCACCGACGGTCCCCTCGCCGCGACGGATCCGCTCGACGATGCCCTGCGCGTCCCGCATCGTCGTGTCGGCGCGGTCCGCCAGGGAGCGTGCGTCCGCGATGGCGTCGCGGATCTGCTGTTGCTGCTCGGGGCCGAGCGCGGAGAGGGCGCCGTTGGCGCGATCGACGGCGCTTCGCACGCCCGTCGACACCTCCTGGACATCGCGCGAGAGCGTGGTCGTAATCCGGTCGACGTTCGAAAGGATCCTCTGCAGCTCCGCCCCCTCGATGCGTCCACGAGCGCTTTCGACGAGCACCACGGCCTCTTCGGAGAGCCGCTCGAGATTGCGTACGGTGTGTGCGAGTGACTCGCGGTTCTCGCCGAGCACGTCCGACAGGACACGCACGATCGCGACGATCTTCCGGAACAGCTCGTCGATCGTCTCCCGGTTCTCGCGCAAGAAGGCGGTGAGCGTGTCGAGGAGCTCGTACGCGCGGGCGAGGAACAGGTCGACGCGTGGGGGGCCTACTCCCTCCAGGACCGATTCCGCGGGAAGCGGGGCCTGCGCGTAGTCGCCGGGCTCGATCTCGAGGTACGGCTCTCCGAGCACGCCGGCGCTCGTCACGAACACCTCGGCGTTCTTTCGGATCGAATGCGCGTGCTCCGGATCGATCGACAGCTTCATCCGGACCTGGACACGGCGTCCCGTCGCCGGATCGAGCTCTCCGCCGTGGAAGCGCAGCTCCGAGACCCGCCCGACCCGGTACCCGCTGACCTTGACGGGCGCGCCCGGCTGGATCGCGCCGGGGTTCCGGAAGTCGACGTAGAGGTCGAAGGTGTCCCCGAGCTGCACGCCGCCCATCACGAGAACGAAGCCGCCGAGGAGGGCGAGCGACGCGAGGATCAACGCGCCGACCTTGACCTCGATATTTCGCTCGGCGGCCACCGTCTACACCTCCATCGGGCCGTCCGCGCGCCCGTTGATGGGCTGCGCAGCGGGGGGGCCTCCGGCTCCCCCCGGCCCCCCGCTCGCTCCGGCGGAGTCCCCTTCGAGGAGGATCTGAATCCGCCTGCGCTCGCCGTCCAGAGTTCCCATGATCTACACCTCCATCGGGCCATCCGCGCGCCCGTTGATGAACTGACTGACGATGGGATCGTCGGACCGGCGGAATTCCTCGGGCGTTCCGAGCAGCTGCACGCGGCCACGGTACAGCATCGCGATCCGGTCTGCGATTCCGAAGATGGACGAGAGGTCGTGCGAGACCACGACGCACGTCATCGCCAGGCGATCGGCTAGCTCCCGGATGAGCCGGTCGACCCGACGGGCCGACACCGGATCGAGACTCGTCGTGGGTTCGTCGAAGAGGACCGCCTGTGGATCGAGGGTCAGGGCGCGTGCGATCGCGACACGCTTGCGGAGACCGTCTCCTATCTCGGCCGGATACCGGTCCGCAAACTCCTGCATGCGGACGATCTCCAGGCGCCGTCGTGCCTCCGCGAGCGCCTCCCGGTGACCGAGCCCCGTGTGCTTGCGCAAGGGCAGGGCGACGTTCTCCGCACAGGTCATGGAGTCGAAGAGTGTCGAGTGCTGAAACACCATCGCGCAGCGCTTGCGGACCGGGTAGAAGCCCTCCTCGTCGAGGTCGGTGAGGTCTGTCCCGTCGAACCGCAGCGTCCCGGCGTCGGGACGGAGCAGCCCCACGAGGTGCTTGATGAGCACGCTCTTGCCTGCGCCGCTGGTGCCGACGATGAAGAAGACCTCGCCCCGCGCGATGGAAAGGGACACGCCGCCGAGGACGGTCTTCTCGCCGAATCGCTTCTCGATGTCGACGAACTCGATCATGGACCCGATCATGGCCCCAGTCATGGGAAGACGAAGTACCCGAGGCCGCTGATGACGAAGTTGAGCGCGATGACGGCGAGCGAGCTGCCCACGACCGCGCGCGTCGTCGCCGAGCCCACCCCCTCGGAGCCGCCGTAGGCCGACAGACCGCAGTACGACGAGACGATGGGGATCGCGGCGCCGTACGCGACGGCCTTCGTCAGGCCCACGGTCACGTCGCCGGCGTCGACCAGCGACAGGTTCCAGAAGGTGTGCGGCGAGATGCCGAAGACGAACATGCCCGTCAGGAGGCCCACGCCCTCGGCGATCGCAGCGCTCCAGATCGTCAGGACCACTCCCATGACGACCCCCGCGATGAACCGCGGAACGACGAGGTAGTCGACCGGATCCGCGGCGCACATGCGCAAGGCATCCACCTGCTCGGTGACCACCATCGATCCGATCTCGGCCGCGATCCCCGCGCCGACGCGGGTCGCGATCATGAGCGCTCCGATGGACGGAGCCAGGTCGCGGACGAGCAGTTCGAGGAACGTCGCGCCGAGAAGAGTCAGCTCCGGAACGATCCGCCGCGCCTGCAGCGCGGACTGGAAGACCAGGATCATTCCGAGGAACCCCATCACGACCGTGAGGAAGAACAGCGATCGGTTTCCGACTTCCCAGAGGTGATGGACGATCGCGCGCCGTTCGCGCCCGGCCCGACCGCGGAAGGTCCCGTAGAGGGTGCGCAGGAAGAGGCGGAGGAGAGAGCGCGCGCTCCCCGCGACGTCGAACCACGCCGCGCCGACCGACTGGAGCGTGGATTCGATCGCGCTCATCGAAGGAGGTACGTCATCAGGTAGTCGAGGACGAAGACGCCCGCCGCCGACGCGACGACGGAGGCGTGGACCGCGCGGCCGACCCCCGGCGCGCCGCCCGTGACTCGGAGTCCGAACGTGCAGCTCGACAGGCCCAGCAGCAGGCCGAAGACGAGAGACTTGATGAGACCGGTGGCGACGTCCCAGAAGCCGAGCATCTCCACCAGCGATCGGTAGAAGGCCCGTGGCGAGACGCCGAGCAGCACATCCCCGGTGATCGCCGCGCCGATCAGCGCGACGACGTCTCCGAAGATCGTCAGGAGGAACAGCACCACGACCATCGCGATCACGCGCGGGACCACGAGGTACGAGATCGGGTCGATCGCGAGCGTGCGCAGCGCGTCGATCTGCTCCGTCACGACCATCGTCCCCAGCTCCGCGGTGTTGTTCGCGCCGACGCGGCCCGAGAGCATCAGTGCGATCAGGATCGGTGCGATCTCGCGCAGCGTCGCGAAGCCCGCGGCCCAGCCGAGGACGCCCTCAGCGCCGTACCGACGGATGATCATCCCGGCCTGGATCACCATGATCCCGCCGGCGAAGAGCGCTGTGATCAGGACGATCGGCAGGGATCGGACTCCCATTCGGTACAGGCTGCGGACCAGTTCGCGTCCGTCGATCCGGGGAGGGAACAGACGGCGGACGATGCGCCCCGCGAGGACGCCGATCCCGCCCGCCTGCTCGGCGACGAGCAAGGCTGCCGAGCCGACTGCGGCCGCCGCCCCTCTCACAGCGGCCCTTCGGTCTCGCCGCGGACGAACTGTCGCACGACGTTGAACTGGCTCGTCCGCATCTCCGCCACCGTCCCGTCGAAGACGAGGCGACCGCGGACGAGCATCCCGACCCGGTCCGCAATCCCGAGCAATCCCTCGAGGTCCGACGACACGACGACCGCCGTGGCGCCGAGCGCGCGTTGCTCGCCCCGGATCAGCTCGAAGATCTTCTGCGAGGTGACCGGGTCGAGTCCCGCCGTCGGGTCGTCGTAGAGCAGGATGGGGGCGCGCGTGATGGTCGCGCGGGCGATCCCGACGCGCTTCTTCTGGCCGCCGGAGAGGCTCGCGGGGATCCGCGTTTCGAATCCGGGAAGCGCCACGCGCGCCAGGCGCTCCGCGACGCGCTCCTGTATCTCGGCGTCCGGCGAATCCGACAGCCGCCGGAGCGGAAACGCGACGTTCTCGCCGACCGTCATGAAATCGAACAGGGCGTTGTTCTGGAAGAGCATCCCGATGCGCGCACGCAGCCTCTGAAGCTCGGTCTCGTCGAGGGAGGTCAGATCGGATCCGGCCACACGCACCTGGCCCGCGTCCGGCCGCACGAGGCCGGCGACGTGCCGCAAGAGGACCGACTTCCCGCTGGCGCCCGGCCCGACGAGCCCGTACAGGCATCCTCCCGGGACCGCGAGGTTCACGTCCGACAGGGCGGGGCCCGCGTACCTCTTGGAGACGTTTTCCAGCGCAATCACGGCGCCGGAGCATAGCTGTGATAGCGTCCGCCGCCATCATGCGACAGATGGGGAGTGGCGCGGCTTTCACGATGCTGGCGATGGTCCTGGGCTGTGGGCCCGCGGCCACGCAGACCGATCCCGCAACCGCGAGGCCGGTGGTCGCCGATCCGCAGGTTCGGGAGACGCGAGCAGCGCCGCAGGTCTCCCAGGTAGGGAGCTTCGAGGGGAGGATCCTGTGCGTGCGCGCGCTCGGCGCTGCCGACTGGTCGGTGGGCACCTTGGCGACGTCGTTCAGGTTGCGACGCGTCCCCGGGTCCGGCACGGCGCCCACCCCCATCGCGGGCCTCGGGGACGAAGGGAAGACCCCGGGGTGCGCGATCCCTTCGCCGGACGGCGCATCGGTCGCCTATGCCGTGACCACCGGCGCGGCCTTCGAGACTCACGTGCGGGGGCTCGACGGCGCGGGCGACCGCACGATCGGCTCCGGCGTTCCGTTCGGCTGGACGACCGGCGGAGCCGACGTCCTCGTCGTCGATGCGGCTCCCCGCTTGCCCGCGCGACGCATCGTCGCGATCCCGGCGGCGGGCGGCGCCCCACGGACGGTGGTCGAGCTGCCGGCGGATCGCATGGTCGCGCTGGGCGCCGGGGTCTCGCCGGACGGAACGCAGGTCACGTTCGGCTCCGCGCCGCAGGCGAACCCCGCGGCCGGCGACGTCCACGTCGTACCGGTCTCCGGCGGCGATCCCCTCGCTCTGACGACGGATGGTCAGGGAAGCCGAGAGCCCGCGTTCACCTCGGACGGACGGGGCGTGGTCTTCGTTTCGCGCAGGGGCGGAGATGCGGACCTGTGGGTGGTGCCGACGTCGGGGGGAGAACCGATTGCGGTGCTCCAGACACCGGGAGTCGAGTCGGCTCCCGCGTCGTCGCTCGACGGAGCGACGCTCGTGTTCGGCTGGCGGCCCGAGGCGCCTTCCGTGGTCACGTTCCGGACGCCCGCGAACGCGGCGGCCCAGAGCCTCGCCGGCACCGCGGACGACGTGACGCGCGTCGCGCTTTCCTCCGACGGAACGCGCGTCGCATTCGCGCGCGGCGTCGGGACCGAGACGGACCTGCTGCTGCAGTCGCTCGCGGGCCGGGAGGCGAGGGCAATCGCAACCCTCCCGGGCATGGACACGGCGCCCGCGTTCTCTCCCGACAACAACTCGATCGCGTACGTCTCGAACCGGACGGGGGCGGCCGAGATCTGGCTGCTGCCCGTCGCCGGCGGCGAGGCGCGGCGCCTGACCGACAACCTCGGCGTGCTGCCGCGCGGGCGGCTGGTCTTCTCGCCCGACGGCCAGCGTCTCGCGTTCCTCCGCACGAAGGACAGCGGACCGACCCTGTCCATCCTGCCGCTCGGCGGCGGGAATCCGACCGACCTGCTCGCGAACGCGGGGTCCTGGGCGTGGGAGGCGGGCGGGCGGACGCTGATCGTCGGCGTCGGCAACGAGTGGAAGAGGGTCAAGGTGGACGGGACGGGGACTCCGGAGACGCTCCCCTGGACGACACCGTTCACCTCGCTCCTGGCGGTGGCGGGCGAGCGCAACCGGGCGAAGGCGATCTTGCTGGAGAACACCGACGGTGTTCGCGTGATCCGGGTGGATCTACGGACCGGCGGGGAGCGGGAGGTCCTTGCCGAGCTGCCCCGCAACCTGGACCCCGAGCGCTTCTCCGTCGCCGTCACCCCGGACGGAGGCACGGTCGTCGCGACGGAGGCGCCGATCACGACTGAGCTGCGACGGATCTCGAACGCGAGGGAAGTCTTCTCCGGTCTCCTTCCCTGAGCTAGTCTGCGCGCCCATGGTCTCGTCCAGCCAGCAGACACACCGGATTCGCACCGCGAAGAAGACCTCGAAGGGAAAGAAAGGGAAGCGCGCGCGCCGCAAGCGCGGCACGCCGAAGTTCCCGATCAACCCTGCGGGCTGACCGGCGAGTTCTCGAGTTCCGCCCGTCCTTCCTCGCCGATTTCTGCATCGTCCGGATCCTCGTCCGGCCAGGGGCGGTCCTTCTGGCGCCGACGCCGTGCCCACGCGGCGACGAGGAGAATCGCGCCCGTTCCCCACAGGGCCCCGGTGCCCGTGAGCGCGGGCCAGAGGCGGTAGCGGTCCTCGAGGACCCGACGGAAGTCACGGTCGATGGCAGCGACGGGGGTCGCGTAGGCGCCCGTCAGTGCATCGTCGATCGTCTCGCCCTCGCCGAGGCGGCGGAGCAGGTCGCGGATCGCCCCCGGGCCGTCCTCCTCGACGAGGTAAGCGACGAAGGACGCGGCCTGCGCGTACGCGGCGGACACCTCGTGGTCGCGCCCGCCGAAACCCGCCGAGAGGGTTCGCACGGATCGAATCCGCCCCCCGTGGACGGCAGAGGCCAGCGCGCCGAATCGGTCGAACGAGAACTCGCCGGAGAAATACACGGCGATTCCCTCCGTCAGCCATCGCGGCACTCGCTTGCCCGAGGCCGCGTCGGACACGAGGACGTGCGCGATCTCGTGCAGCAGGAGGGTCTGTGGGGCCATCGGCAATGCGCCAGCGTGGCCCGAAAGCGACACGTCCACGCGGCGCAGGTCCGGGTACGCGACCCCGAGCGCGTGCCTCGGAAGGCGAACGCCGCCCGGGGCGGCCTTGCGAAGGGCCCTCGGGTTCGGATGGACGTGGACTTCGATGGGACGGACGTCGCCCGGCGCGATCGTCCGGCGCATGCGTTCGGCGTCCTTCGAGACATCCCGCAAGAGTTCGGCGGCGGGCGCTCGCAGGCCGGGCGCGGGATGCGGCACGAGAGGGACGGCGGCACTCGCCGCGTTCGCCCACAGAAGCGTTCCGAAGAGGATGCAGAGCGCCGCCCTCATCGGACGACGTCCACGGCCACGGTGTCCGGCGCCTCGTCCGAGCCGCCGAAGGCGATCACCGCCGCGAAGGCGGCGATGGCGGCGACGGCAACGCCGAGACCGGCCCAGGTGCGCCAGCTCGTCTCGGACCGACGAGGCGCGGCCCGGCGCGGTTCTCGGCCTGCGCGCCGTTCGACGAACTCGCGGACGGCGATCGGATCGAACGGCGCCGACAGGGTCCCCTCGAAGTACGCGCCGCGTCGGACCTCGAAGACGCGCAGTTGCAGGGCCTCGTCTCGCCGCACGATCACGGCGAGAAGCGCGACGTCCAGCGACTCGCCGAGCGCGCGGACCTGCGGCGACGTTCGGGGCGCGGGTCGATCGACCGGGCCTACGACGCGCAGCAGCGCCGAGCCGCGCAGCGAATCCTCGACCGGGCCAGCCTGGGCATCCGTCCCGTCCTCGACGAGCACGGCGACGCGCGTCGGCTCCGCGGCCTCGGCCAGGGGGCCGGTCGCAATCAAGGCCAGCAGGCCGCACGGGCCGGCAATCACTGGGGCACGATAGCAGCCGGGACGGTCCTTGCCCCTTCGTGTGTTACCGATCCCATGATGCTCCCGAGTCTGGTCGCGCTCGTGACTGCCTGCGGAGGGGCCGTCGGATCGCCGCGGCCGAGCCGCCCGGACCTGCGGCCGCACCTGGACATCGACGTCGAAGTCCTGCGCCGGCCCGAGGGACTGAGCGCGCCGAGCGAGCCGGACGAGGAGGCGCGGAGGATCCTGGGCCCGTTGCCGTTGCCCGATCCGGTCCCCTCGCGCGTGGCCATCCCGCTCGAGGACGCCCCCGGACGAGGAGCGACCGCGCCGCTCGTCACGATCGTCGAGTACTCGGACTTCCAGTGTCCGTTCTGCGGACGGGTCCAGGGCACCTTGCGCCAGGTGCTGGAGGCTCATCCCGAGGACGTCCGGCTCGTCTTCCGTCATCGGCCGCTTCCCTTCCATGCGCACGCGAACCTCGCCGCGCAAGGGGCGGTCGAGGCGCAATCGCAGGGTGGGGACGACGCCTTCTGGCGGATGCACGACCTGCTCTTCGAGCGGCAACGGGAGCTGAATCGGGAGGTGATCGCGCGGATCGGCACGGAGTCCGGCGTCGATGGACGCCAGATCGACAGTGCGCTGGGCGACGGCCGGCACGCGGCTCGAGTCGCGGCGGAATCCGCGCAGGCCGAGCGCGTCGGTGCGAGCGCGACGCCGACCTTCTTTCTCAACGGGCGCCTCCTGCGCGGCGCGCAGCCTGCCGAGGCCTTCGAGGCGATCGTCGCCGAGGAGATCGCATTCGCGCGCCGCCTGATCGAGGCGGGCGTCCGGCGTGAGGACCTGTACGAGCGGATCGTTGGGCCAGGACTCGCGGTTCAGTAGAAGACGCGCATCAGGGTGAGTCCCTCCGGGGGCGCGGTCTTCCCGGCACGGTGGCGGTCGCGGCCGGCGAGGATCGCGGGGATGTCCGCCGCACGGATCTTTCCGCGCCCGACGTCGACGAGGGTGCCCACGAGGATGCGGACCATGTTCATCAGGAAGGCGGTTCCCTCGACCTCGAAGTGGATCTCGTCGTGGATGGGGAAGCCCGTAGGGACGAGGTCGAGCCGGGTCACGGTGCGCACCGGATTCTTCTGCGAGCAGCTCGACGAACGGAAAGCGGAGAAGTCGTGAGTCCCCACGAGCAGGGCTGCCGCCTGCCCCATGGCGGCCCGATCGAGCGGGGCGGCGACCCACCAGGTGTCCCGGCGCCGCAGGGGGTTGGGCGATGGAGCGGCGAGGACGCGGTAGCGGTAGTGCTTGCCCTTGCTGCGTCGGGCGTCGAAGGCGTCCGACACCTCCCGGCAGGCCATGACGACGACGTCCGGCCGAAGCAGCGCCGAAAGGCCGCGGCGCAGGCCCTCGGGGGGAATCGTGGCGTCGGTCCGGAAGGTCACGACCTGGCCGAGCGCGTGGACGCCGGCGTCCGTCCGGGAGGCCCCACGCGCGGCGGGCCGGACTCCGGTCAGCTTCGCGATCGCGTCCTGAAGCACGCCCTGCACGGTGCGGATGCCGCCTGGCTGCTCCTGCCATCCGTGAAAGCCGCCACCGTCGTAGGCGACGACGAGCTCGATCTTCCGGGCCCCTAGAACTCCAGGCAGAGACCCAGGTTCCACGTCACGTCCGAGAGGATGAGCGACTCGCCGTCGCCGAAGCCGTCGATCTGCGCGAGCAGGATCTCGCCGAAGAGGTACGAGCTGTTGATCCCGGACTCCTGGTCGAGCTTGCGGGCCGCGGAAGGCTCGAAGAAATCGAGCAGCAGCATCAGTCCCCCCGCCGCGTGCCATCCGGTCGTCCAGCCCGAGCCCGTCGAGCCGCGCTCGTTCGCGCGACCGTCGCCGTCGCCGACCCACCACATCCAGCGGTCGACCCCCACCTTGCCGAAGGGCGCGAGCGGGATGTTCGCGAGATTGACGAGGGCGTCGACCCGCAGGACCGCCAGGACGCCGAGGGGCATCACCGCGAGGTTTGTCTCGTCCGAGGACAGACAGTCGGCGTCGGGCCCGACGCACTCCTCGATGCGCGACTTGCCGGTCGCTTCGAAGAACCCAGCGAGGGCGCCGACGCCGAGGGAGAAGACGTCCGTTGCCAGGAACTGCCAGTCGATCTCGAGCCCCAGGTTCGTCAGCGAATCGTTCCCGAATGTCTCCCGGTAGGGGCGCGCGCCGCCCTCGAATTCCGAATCGACGTCGGGCAGATACGGCCCGCCCTTCAGTTCCACCGCGAACATCCGGGAGGTCTCGTACTGACCCTGCGCGGACGCGGTGGCGGGTATCAGCAGGACCGCCAGAGCGACGCCGAGACTCATCGGCCTCTGCGCCAGAGCGCGGCCGCGCAGGCCAGGAGCGCGAAGAGGGTCGCGGGCCGGCTCGGGGCGCCGGGGGCGGCCGTGCACAGGCCACCTCCCGCCTTCCCGCCGGCTCGCCGGTAGGCCTCGTAGAAATCCTCGACGGGCTGCGGCTCGTCGCAGGCCACGTTGGACAGGCGGCTCGGGTTCTCGAAGTTGTCGTAAGCGATCACGGCCACCTCGTAGGGAACGCCGTTCGAGAGGTTTCCGATCCGGACGGAGCGCGCGCTCGCACCCTGCCGGCCACCGCAGAAGAGATCCGTCGAGGAAGGCGCGTCGGCAGCCAGTGCCCCGTAGCCGCAGCCGCCGTCCGTGTCGGTCCCGTCGGGTGGCTCGGGCGCGTCGTCGGAAGGTTCGGGGAAACACAGCACCTGGAAGCCGTCGCGGTCCGCGGCCTCGCCGGCGTCCGCCGTCCAGCTCACGGTCACGTTCCCCTCGCCCCCCTCGGCCTCGACCTCGGTCGGTGCGGGGGGGGGATCGGTGTCGACGAGGATCGGATACTCGATGGCCGAACTCGCATCATCGCTGGCATCGAGAAGGTCCAGGACGAAGACCGAGGTCGTCGTGTCTGCGGGTGGGCACGTCGGATCGAGGGGCGAGACAACCTCTGGCGCGAAGATCTCGAAAGAGTCGGTGGGAATCGGCGCGTGAGCGGGAACGATTTCGGCGCAAGTAGGTGCGGCGCCGCTTCGGTTTTCGGCCGTCTCGCAGTTGTCGCCGACCCAGACCGCGACCTGCCCACACGCGGCGCAGGTGTACTTGAACAACCAGCGTTCGGCGGCCTCGCAGTCCACGAGGTTGATGCCTTCCGCGGGCAACTTGCCCGGGCCCCGTTCCTCGAGCTCGATGGTCGGCACAGCGAAGGCTGGGGTCGACGCGAGCACGAGCAGGGCGGGCAGGAGCATCGCGCTCCGGATGAGCAAGTGTCGCGCCAGCCGCGAGATCGCAGGACTTTCGGAGGGCCGCCATCGCCCGGCGCGACCGCCTGTCAGCGGCGCCAGCGGCGGGTGCCAGAACGTCACTCGCCGAGCACCAGCTCCGCGATCTGGACGGCGTTGGTCGCGGCGCCCTTGCGGAGGTTGTCGGAGACGACCCAGAGGTTCAGTGCGTTCGGACGGGACGGGTCCTGGCGGATGCGGCCAACGAACACCTCGTCGCGCCCGGACGCCTCCAAGGGGGTCGGGTAGGCGCCGGCGGCCGGATCGTCGATCACGACGACGCCTGGGGCGCTCCCGAGGATCTCCCGTGCCCGCGCGGCGGACAGCGGCCGCTCGAATTCGGCGTGGACTGACTCCGAGTGGCCGGTCTCGACCGGGACGCGGACTGTCGTGGGCGACACCTCGAGACCCGGCAGACCCATGATCTTGCGGGTCTCGTACACCATCTTCCACTCTTCCTCGGTGTAGCCGTCCGCGCCCGGCTTCCAGTCGACCAGGCAGTTGCCGAGAATGGGACGGGCGAAGACCTCCGGACGGACGACGTCGCCCCGGGCCGACTCGGAGACCTGGCGGCGAAGCTCGGCGACGGCCTTCGCGCCCTTGCCCGAGACGGCCTGGTAGGTGGAGACGACGATCCTGCGCAGCCCGGCGGCCTGGTGCAGAGGCTGCAGGGCCACGACCATCTGGATCGTCGAGCAGTTCGGGTTCGCGATGATGCCCTTGGGGCGATCTCGGGCCTGCGCAGCGTTCACCTCGGGAACGACCAGGGGACACTGCGGGTCCATCCGCCAGGCGCTCGAGTTGTCGACGACGACCGCGCCGGCCGCGGCGGCGACCGGCGCCATCTCGCGCGAGACGGCTGAGCCCGCGCTGAAGAGCGCGATCTGCACGCCCGAGAAGGATCCGGGTTGAAGCGCCTGGACCTCGACTTGCCCGGCGCCGAAAGGAAGCCGGACGCCGGCGCTCTTCGGCGAGGCGAGGGCAACGAGCTGTGCGGCGGGGAAGGCCCTCCCGCTCAGGACTTCGAGCATCGTGCGGCCCACGGCTCCCGTGGCGCCGACGACCGCGATCTTGGCGCGACGCATGATTGTCCCGAGTTTGTAGCCCCGGGCGGGGCCAGGGGCAAGAAACCACCGGCTACATGCAGCCGCCGTTCTTCGGTGCGCACTCGAAGCCGCAACAGGCGTCGCAGACCCCCGCGGGGTAGCAGGTTGCGCCGCCGGCGATGCCGCAGCACAGGGCGGTTCCCTCCCCGCAGGCAGGGACCGCGACGCACTCGTCCGAGTTCGTGTTCGTGTCGGAGTCGGTGTCCGTGTCGGTGTCCGTATCCGCGTCCGTATCCGCGTCGGTGTCGGCGTCCGTGTCCGCGTCGGTGTCCGCATCCGTGTCGCCGTCGGTGTCGCCGTCCGTGTCGGCGTCGGCGTCCGATCCGCCGTTCCCACCGTCAGTTCCGCAGCCCGCGGCCAGAAGGAGAAAGAGCGAAAGAGTCGTGCGCATGTCCAAGCCTCCTGCCGCAACTGTACACGACTGGAACTTCCGGGTCCCTTCCGCTACTTTCCGCGGCCCCGTGGCGCTTGTGGTCCAGAAATACGGCGGGACTTCCGTCGGATCCGTCGAGCGGATCAAGGCGGTCGCAGAGCGCGTGTTGCGGGCGTGGAAGGCCGGCCACGGCCTGGTCGTCGTCGTTTCGGCCATGGCGGGGGAGACGAACCGGCTCCTCGCCCTCGGACAGGCGGTCACCGATCGACCCGAGCCGCGCGAGCTCGATGCGCTCGCGGCGACCGGCGAGCAGGTCTCGGCGGCCCTGACGGCCATGGCCCTGCGCAGCGCCGGGGCCCCGGCGGTCTCGCTCCTTGGGCACCAGGTTCGCATCCAGACGGACTCCGCGTTCACCCGGGCGCGGATCCGCGGGATCGACGTCGCCCGCATCCGGGAGGCCGTCGCGGCGAAGGCCGTCGCGGTCGTCGCGGGGTTCCAGGGCGTGGACGCGCAGGGGAACATCACGACGCTCGGTCGTGGGGGCTCCGACACGACGGCCGTCGCAATCGCGGCCGCTCTCGGGGCCGACCTCTGCGAGATCTACACGGACGTGGACGGCGTCTACACGGCCGATCCGAACCTCGTCCCGTCGGCGCGCAAGATCGCGCGGCTGACCTACGAGGAGATGCTCGAGCTCGCCAGCCTCGGTGCGAAGGTGCTGCAGATCCGATCGGTGGAGGTCGCCATGAAATACGGAGTCCCGGTGCACGTGCGGTCGAGCTTCTCGGACGAGGACGGAACGATGATCGAGCCCGAAGGGTCGGGGCTCGAGGAGGTGTTCGTCTCCGGCGTCACCTACGACCGCGACGTCGCCAAGGTGACCGTCGCGGGGATCAGCGAGGCCCGGGAGATCGCGGCGCTCGTCTTCGAGCCGATCGCGAAGGCGAACGTGTCCGTCGACATGATCATCCAGGGGGCGACGCGGGAAGGCACGACCGACCTGACCTTCACGGTCTCGAAGGCCGACGGCGCTGCGGCGAAGGAGCTGGCGCAGAAGGTGGCGAAGAAGCTCGGCGCCCAGGAGGTGCTGTTCGATCGCGACGTCTCGAAGGTGTCGATCGTCGGCCTCGGCATGCGCTCGCATGCGGGCATCGCTGCGCGCATGTTCCGGATCCTCGCGAACGAGGGGATCCCGATCGACGCCGTGTCGACGTCGGAGATCAAGGTGAGCTGCCTCATCGCCTCCCGGTACGTCGAGCTGGCCGTCCGGTCGTTGCACGACGGCTTCGGCCTGGGAGGGGAGGGCAACGGCGCGCCGCCCGCCGCAAAGAAGTCCGTGAGGAAGAGGGTGCGCAGGTAGCAACTTGTGGGGCCAGCGGCCGATAACGGACTTGCATGCCCGACTCGCGCGGTGCCCTCCTCTTCGTCGTCCTCCTCGCCGCCGCCGGCCTGGCGCGTCAGATCCCCGGACGGGGCGAGTCCGTCCCGGAGAGGCTCTGTCCCGGCAGCCTCCGGGTGGACGAGCGGGCGCCTGCGAACGTCCGTCTGACCCTTGGCCGCCGGCTCGATCCGAACCGCGACGACGCGCGGTCGCTGGCGCTCTTGCCCGGGGTGGGACCCAGGCTCGCCGAGCGCGTCGTCCGCGAGCGTCCTTTCGAGCGGATCGACGATCTCATCCGGGTTCCAGGTGTCGGGCCGAGAACCCTGGAGCGCCTGCGCGGTTGGCTCGCGATCCCTGAGGAAAAACTAGAGGTCCCAGAGCAGCGAACCGCGCAGGGCGACGGTCACGTACGCCGGGTAGGCCTCGAGGTCGGAGACCAGTAGGTGCCAGCGGGCCGTGATTCCGTACGAATGGTCCCGCGACGCCAGGTAGTCGAGCCCCACAGACACCTGGGCACCGCCGACCACCCCGGCCTTGTCGCCCTGGGCGGCCCAGAGAAGCTCGGCGCCGATTCCGCCGTAGGGAATCCATTGCAGGACGTCGAAGACGTACTCGAAGCCGGCGGCAAGGGAAACCGCGTGCAAGGGCTCGTCCCCCGCGTCGAAGCTCGGATGGAACCCGTAGTGTGAGGCCGCGAACGCGTTCCACGTGTCGTTCAGGCCGATCTTGCCCTGCGGCCCCGCAGCCACTCCGGCTCCGGCAACGTCGCCCACGACCTGCGCATAGCCGAGGTCGAGTCCGACCGCGAGCTGGTCTTCGTAGGCGAGCGAGTGCGCAGGAAGCCCGAGAATCAGCAAGGCGGCCAGCGAGCGCACGGGCTCCCTGTAGCACATC
>Ga0247727_10001471_pt1 | contig 55943 bp, 30 predicted proteins | sample WisWelCaveWW1625_FD_202498 | JGI IMG/M metagenome (GOLD analysis project Ga0247727, IMG submission 202498) | Biofilm microbial communities from Wishing Well Cave, Virginia, United States - WW16-25 | ecosystem: Environmental > Aquatic > Deep subsurface > Groundwater > Cave microbial mat | place... | reverse complement strand
TGGCCACTCCGTCACCGTTTCTTGCGAAACGACGCTGGCTGCATAGCCCCAACCGAGTGAGAGGTTGGGATTCGAGAAGCGACTTCTGTACGCGCACGGCCGCGCACAGGTAGGGTTTTCACCGTTTATACCACGACTGAGCTGACCTCACTTCGGCTCACGCTCATTCAGAAGGAATCTTTTTAAGAACTCGGCAGTATCTCCAGCGAGTAAAAAGATTCCTCCTGAATGACAGGCGAGGAGGTAAAGTGTAACCTATATTTCGCTCGGAGTAATAACTTTTAATTTCATGATCATGTTTCCAAAATATTTTTCTTCGAAATTTTTCCTCGTCTTACTCATATTCGCCTCGCACGCCCTAGCGCAGCGCAATCAGCTCTTCGTGGGCGCGCGGCCGGCGGCGATGGGCGAAGCTTTCGCGGCGATTGCGGATGACGGCAACGCGGCTTATTGGAATCCGGCGGGCATGGCGTTCAGCTTGCATCGCGAGTTCAACAGCTCGTACAACAATGCCTATGGCCTCGATTTCCACAACGGTTTCGTGAGCTTGTTGGCGCCGCTCGGGCCCGGCAAAGCGGTGGGCGGTTATTGGCTCTATGACGGCTTCAAAGACGATGAGTTCGATTATAGCAGCAACATGCTCGTCTTCTCTTCTGCGTTCGCATTGAACCGCCATCTGGCGCTCGGCGTGAATCTCAAATATCTCACCTTCAACGTCGATCTCGACAACCGCGACGTGTTTGCCAACGCCGAAGGTTTCGGCGTGGATGCCGGAGCGCTGTTCACGGCGAGCTTCAAACGCAATCGCTTGCTCAAGCGCGCGCAAGCCGGCGTGATGGCGCACGACTTCACCAACACCAAACTCAAATATGAAAACGGCAGCAGCAACACGATCTATCGCCGCAATCTTCGTTTCGGCGCGAGCGCGGTGTTGTTCGAGGAAGTGGTTTTGAGCCGCCTCAAAATTTCCGAGCCGTTGCTCACGTTCGATAGCGATGATCGCTGGCACGCGGGCGCGGAAGTTTGGTTGAATCAAAGGCTGGCCTTGCGCGGCGGCTTGCAAAATGATTGGGAGAAGAAAGAAGGCGCGCTGCTCTCATGGGGCGCGGGCTTGCGTTGGCAAGGCGTGCAATTCGATTATGCTTATGTCGATCCTCCCACGCTCGGGTCCACGCACCGCTTCTCGGTTTCTCTGCGTTCGGAACAAAACCCGCGCTGGGTCACAATCGAAGAGGCGAATATCGAATCCTTGTTTGCTTCGCTCTATCGCGCCTATGTCGATACCGTGAAAATCGGCGACGCGGTTCTGCGCAATCTTTCCGAAGACACGCTGAAAGTCACGGTGAGCATGCAGGTGAAAAAATATATGTCCACGCCCACGGAATGGGAAGTGAAACTGCCGCCGCGCGCCGATTATCCGTTGCGCTTGCACGCGAATTTCAACGAAGAGATGCTCACGATCGACGGCCGCGGCAAAGCCTTGCAAGCCCGCCTTAAAGTGCGCTATGCTTATAAAGACGGCGCGCCCACCGAAAGCAAGAGTGCGCGCTTCTTCGTGCACGGCGCGGGCGCAATCGCGTGGGATGATCCCGGCCGCGCCGCCGCATACGTCACGCAACAAGATCCGTGCGTGCGCGCTTTCGCCGAAAAAGTCAACGCCGCTGCGCCCTCGGGCTTGGAAGAAAATTGGTTGAGCACGCGCAGCGAGGCCGTGCGCAAAGCGATCATGATTTACGCCGCGCTACGCTCGCTCGATATTCAATACCTGGCCGATGCCAATCGCGATCTGCGCACCATCGATACGATTCTCTATCCCAAGCTCTTGCTCAACGGCATTCGTCGCGCGGGCGATTGCGACGATCTCACCGTGCTCTATGTTTCGCTGCTGGAAAGCTGCGGTGTGGAGACCGCGTTCTTGAGCGCGCCCGGACATTTTTTTATGATGCTCAATACCGGCTTGCGCGCGAATCGCCCCGTGCCTTTTCCAGACGAATATTTTGTCCAGCGAGGGAATCAATTATGGATGCCGCTCGAAGCCACGTATCTGGCAAACGATAGCACGTTCTGCGCGGCTTGGCTGAGAGGCGCGAATGAATATCAAGACTATTTCAAAACCGGCGCGGTGCGCGCTTATCTCGTGACGGAGCAGCAACGCCGTTATCCTCCGGCGGATTTTATGGAAGAAGCGCCTTGCCAAACGCCGGCAACATACGCGGCCTCGTTGCGCTCTCTTTCGAAAGAGAATGAACGGTTCAATCAAACCGCGCAAGCGCAGTTTGCCCGGCTTTATGCGCAGCAGGCTCCGAATGATTTCGCGCTGCGCAATCGCATCGGCCTCGCGTGGGCTTTGCTTGGCGAGGCGGAAAAAGCGGAAACTGAATTTGATTTGATTCTCGCTCGTGACCCGGCTTATGCGCCGGCGCTCAACAATCTGGCGAACCTGCGCTTCCTCGAAAATCAACCGGCGGCGGCTGACAGTCTCTATCAGCGCGCGCTGCAACAAGACACGTATCACAGCGGCATTTTTTTGAATCGCGCTTTGCTGGCGCAGACGCGGCGCGCGCTTGCGATTGACACGAGCGCAGCGCGCCGTTATCAAACGTTGTCGGATCAAATGCTCACCGAGGTCTTTCGCCGTTTGGAGGCGGATAGCGCGCGTCTTGGCGAAGTGTGGGATTATCTCGAGCCGGAAGATTCGAACAAAGCCGGCCTGCCGGAAACGCTCAAGCGTGAAATGCGCCGCGTGAAAACCTTCATCGATCGCGCGTTGCGGCAGCGCATGAAACAGAAGTTCGTCAAAGATGCGGTGTGGGATCGCGCCGGCTCCGGCAAAGGAAATGAATTACTGGCAGCCGAGGAAGAAGCATTGTTGTGGTGGAGCAAATGAAATTTCTGGTATAGATGCTCTTAAAAGTGAAACCGTTGTTTTGAAAACAAAAATTTTTCCAACGGATAGAAACAACCCAACGGATAAAAGCCTTTTATCCGTTGGGTTGTTTCTATCCGTTGGCGATTGAAGCTTTTGATTTACGATTCACCCGTGTTGTGGAATGGTTTGTAAGATCACCTCACTTCACACAGGCCTAAGTCTATGCTCCCGCTTTCAACGCGCTTGAAGCACGTCGCGTTGGGGGTGATGTTCGCACTATTACTTTGGTTGGGAATCTTGCTCGCCAGGCCGTGGCTGCCGTCTATCGTCGCGCACGGATGGGAAGCGCTCGACCGTTTTTGTTATGACACGCTGTTTATCTCCACCAATTCTCCCGCCGATAAGTTAATCATCATAGACAGCCTCGATCCCGAGAGCAAGCGCAGCCGCGCGGAATATGCCGATCTGCTCGCGCGTTTGTTCGCCGCAAACGCGCAATGCGTCGGACTCGACATCGTGTTCCGCGACGATAAGGATTCCGCGGCCACCGCGCAATTGGCGGCCAGCAGCGCGCAAGGCTGCGCCATTCATCCTCTCAGCTTTTATCAAAGCCAAGGTTCTAGCTTCGTTCCGGAGCGGCGCAACATCGAAAAATTCGCCTTGCGCCTCGCGGCAATGCCGGATTTCGGGCTTGCGCCGCAAGCGAACGGCGTTGAAACACCGTGCGAGCCCATCTTGGCTGCGGCGCGGGGCGCGGGTCACATCAACTTCCGCGAACAGGATTGGCGCTATCTGCCGATGTGGATTCACTACGAAGGCGCGCTTTATCCCGCCTTTGCGTTGGAGCTTGCGCGGCAATATCTCGGCGTCAAGGCCGAGAACTTCACCCTCGCGCAAGACTTGATCACGCTCACCACGCCGCAACGCGTTTACGAAATTCCCACCGACGATCACGGCATGACGCTCATCAACTTTATTCACGAAGACGACTTCACCAAAAAATTTTCTTGGGAAGCTGCGTTCGCCAAGCTGCAACACACGCCGGATTACTTTGCGCGCGCGCTCGTGCTGGTCGTCAACTCCGCGGCCATCGACGACCCGCCCGAGCCGTGGCCGCCGATCGGGAACGGCGCTTATCCGCACTGGGCTTTTCATGCCTCCGTGATCAGCCAAATCTTGAACGGCGCCACGCGCGAAGAATCGGTGTTTCACAATCTCTGGATCACGCTCTTGCTCGTGGCGGCGCTGCTGGCGTGGCTGCTCTTTGGCGAAACCTCTTTTCCCAAAATCTGGTTCATGCCGTTCGTGACTTTGGCGGCGCTTGCCGGGGCGCTCGCGATCCTCGCCATCGTTGCGCAATGGATGGGACAACGCCTCTGGCTCGTGTTGCCCGGCGCGGTTTGCAGCGTGACGTATTTGATTATGCGTTATTCTCACTTCCGGTGTACGACCACGACCAGCTTCGTCAATTTCGAGGTCTTGGTTTCGCACTCACAAAACAAGGCCTATTCCGTAGCCGTCACCGCGGGGCCTGCGGGTGAGGCGGAGGCGCAATGCAAAGCTTTTCAGTTTGATGAAAAACAGTCGGCAACTTTGGAGCAGCTCAAAACGCACGCGGCGCAACGCTCCGAAGCCATGCGCCTCGGCGCAAAATTGTTCGAAGCGCTCTTCGTAGATAAAATCGGATTGCTCTATGAGCGCGCCTTGGAGCGCGTCACCACGCAGAAACAAAAATTACGTTTGAAGCTGCGCATCGACGCGCCGGAGCTGCGCCACTTGCCGTGGGAGCTGCTCTATGACGCGCGCTTTCGTTATGACTTTTTGGGCTTCTCTGAAAACGTTTCGATTACCCGGCACATTCCTACCCTCGAGCGCAACGGCCTCGAAAAGCTTCGCCTACCGCTCAAAATTTTAGTTGTGGTGTCAAGCCCTTCGGAGTTGCCGAGTCTCGTCAATGTGGAAGCTGAAAAAGCCGCGCTCAAAAAAGTGTTGCGGCGTTTGTCTTTCACGCGCGCGATCAAGCTGAACTTCACGAAAACTGCGACGCTGGATGAAATCAAAAGAGCTTTGAAGAAAGGCATCCACGTGTTGCACTATATCGGCCACAGCAAGTTCGACGCGAATGCGCGGGAGGGCTTTATCGCATTGGAGAATGAAGACGGCAGCGTGGTTTGGTGTGATGAGCAAACGCTCGCGGAAACGCTCGGGCCGGCCGGGCTGCGTTTGGCCGTGTTGAACAGTTGTGAAAGCGCAGCCACTGCGGGCGGCGAAGGCTTTGTTGGGTTGGCGCCGAAACTCGTGCAAGCCGGCATTCCGGCGGTGGTGGCGATGCAATATAAAATTCCGGATGATCTGGCGGTGGATTTCGCGGGCGCGTTTTATCGCGCCTTCTTGCGGCAGCTCTCCATCGACGAGGCCGTGTGCGCGGGCCGCCGCGCGCTGATGACGCGCACCACGCTCGCGCAACAACATTGGGCCACGCCGGTCTTGCTCATGCGCAGCATGGAAGCCATGAAATTTGAAGCAGGCGATTGAAAAAGGCGGGAAGGTAAAGCGTGGAGATAAGGACCGCTGATTATAGCAGTTTTCAAATGACTGAATGGACCTCAGAGTCATGCTGAACGGAGTCGAAGCCTCTCCAATGACCCTTCGACTTCGCTCAAGGGGGTGCAATTCCCAAAAGTCGCTTTTTGACAGGATTACAGGATTTACGGGATTTCAAAAAATCATGTCGATCCTGTTATCCTGTCAAAAAACAAACCTGCTCTATTTTACACCGACTTTTCGGCATTGCTTCCCGCTCAAGGTGACTCCCCTCCTACTCACGCAAGCCCGCGGCCGGCGCCGAGACACGTGTTGCGATTGCCGCGCGCTATCTTGCCGCAATAGCTATAACCCCGTCCCAAGATTTGGAATGACGCTCATCGCGCCGTTGCACGATTTGCTCGTGGAGAAAGTGGGCGATGGCATCTTGCGGAGCCTCGCGCAGAGTCGCGTCCGCCGCCACAAAGTCGCCTTGCTCGAAGCGCGCCAATGCTGCGGCATAGATCGCAATGTTGCGCGCATCAATGCCGGTTCCTCCGATTTGTTGCGGCAAGACCAACTCATGCACTGCCAAGACTTCCTGCATACCGGCCGGTTGTAAATTGCAAATACGGCGCAGCAAGAGTTTTTCATCCACTGCCAAGCGCGCGACGTTGCCATCCACAAGAATCGGCACGCCCAGTTTTTTCGTCAAGCCCTCCAAACGCGCGGCTTGATTGACCGCGCGTCCGATGACGGTATACTTCGAAAGGCGCGTGGGATTTTGCCCTTGGGCCATGAACAATCCCGCCAGCACTTTTCCGCACGTGATGCCGATGCCGCAACGCAAAGCCACGCCGCTTTCCGTGATAGTTGTGGGCCAATCATATTCCGCCATCAGTTCAATGATTTGCCGCGCCGCGAGCAATGCTTGCCGGGCGGGATTCGGCGGCGCGCCTTGCGCCGGGATGCCCCAACATGCGAGGAGGCCGTCGCCTTGAAAATCGATGACGATCCCGCCGGTCTCGAAAATCACGCTGGTCACGTTGCCCAAGATTCTTTCCAACAAAGCAAAGTGCGCTTGCGCCGCGGCCGGGCCTTCATAAACATCCCGGCCTTCCGCCAAACGCGAAGAGCCGCGCAGATCGAAAAAGCAAATCACGGCTTCCTGCTCGACAGGCTGCAAAACGTGCTCGGCGCGCGCCAGGTCTTCAAACAAAATTTTCCGTAATGCCGGCGAAAAGAATTGCCCGATTTGGCCGAGGCGTTCTTTGGCGCGGCCGGCGAGCAAATGTTGTTTGGCAATCGCGCCCAATGCGGCGAAGAGCCGTTGCACTTCGTTGAGTTGCTCGCCGGGAAGCGCGTGCGCGCCGGCGGCATAAAGCGCGAAACGCTCTTGCGCGCCAAGTGGAATCGCAATGCACATCGCCCATTGCGCGCCGGAAAAAATCAGCGAATCCCCGGCCTCACTGGCGCGCGCGCCGGTGTGCCAAACGCTCACGACACACTCATCATCGCTTGCGCGCAGTGCTTGTTGCAGCAAATGGCGGCTGGGTTGCTTGCGTGGCGCTCTCGCGTTGTGCGCCTCCCCGAGCTCTAAAGCGTGTATGGCTGAAGGATAAATGAAATCTCCTTCCGAGGTGATCGTCCATGCCGAAACGCCGAGGCCGGCAATATGAGTTTGCAGCGTTTGGCACAAGGCCAAAAGAAAATCTGCCGGCGTTTCATTGTTCTTCATGAGCCCGGGCATTTGGCCCACGACTTCGATAAAGCTCCGCAACTCGGCGCCGGCGGTGATGAAGCTCGCAGCCGTCGAAGAGAACGTATAGGTTCGAGCCGGGAGAAAATCTTCGCCCTCCTCTTTGAAAAATTGAAAGATCGTCATCCCAGCGGTAAAGCTTTCGCCGGGCCGCAGCTCCAAAACCGTGAGGGCTTCATTCGCATTGAGCTTTTGGGTGGCGAGAGCATGGCGTTCGACGCGCAGCTTGTCATTCACCACCTCCAGCCAAGCCTGTCTCCGGCTCAACGATCGGTCGGTGGAGAAGACCAGCATGCCCGGCTCCATTTCCGCGCTGCCCAAAAGATAGCGGCGGCCCGGCGCGAGCACAAAGCTGCGCGAAAGCCCGAGCGAGGGAATGGCCGCGAGGAGTTTGTAGGAAGGCGTGGTCATAATCTATGAAAAGTGAAATCGTTGCTTTCAAAGCAAAGACTTTTCTGTAAGCGGATTTTACGAAGATAGCGGATAAAGCATCCGGGGTTTATCCGCTATATTCGAAGAATCCGCTTACAGAAAGCTCTGTGGTTGTGGCTCGTCAGCGTTGTGGGTTGTTCACAAAAAGGTCTTTGAAATCAGTGGGTGGTTTTATACTCTCGGCTTGCCGCGTTCAATGGCTTGGCGTAGGTTTGCAAAACTTTAGGGAGAAAAGCAACCATGAAAAAGCTCGGGATCATTCTCAACGAAGCGTTGTTGGCGGAAGGCTATCAAGCCATGGCGGAGCAAAACACGGAAACGATTCAGCAGGCTTTGGCCGCGCAAATGATCGCACTTGAAAATTTCAGCCAACTCAGATTTTCAGATAAGCTGAAAAACGCAATCCGTTGCGTGGCCCCAGCGGATAGATTAACGCCAACGGATAAACCTTCTTGATCGTTTCATTCGTTGGTCTTCATCCATCCGCTGGTGATAAAACTTTTTTACGTTTGATGATTCCTGCTCACGTTTATTTCGAAGCGGACTGCGGCTGCGCATTTTCCGGCTTGGGCAGCAGCGCGCGGTATTCAGCAACCTTCGCGGGTTTGCCCCAGGCTTTGTAGAGATCGATGATAAGGTGCAAAGCCTTCTGGGTTCGCTCATCGTGAACGCCTAATTTATCACGAAGAATCGAATATCCTGAGACCAAATGCGGCTCGGCCTCACCAAAACGGCGCAAAGCTGAAAGGCTCCGTCCCATTGAGCTTTGCTCGTCGCCAATAACCCAATGCCCCGAGGGATTTGTCTGTTGAAAAATGGTCAGTGCCTCTAAATGAATCGGTAAAGCCTCCGCGGGTCTCTTCATCTCATCCAAGACCCTTGCCAGATTCTTCAGGCTTGTAGCGACGCCTGGATGTTTATCCCCCAAAAGTTTCCGTCTCATTGCCAAAGAGCTGCGGAAAAGCTTTTCGGCTTCGACAAAGTTGCCTTTTAAGCCGAGCAGCAATCCCAGATTGTTCATCGCGGCAGCGATGTTGGGGTGTTCGTTGCCAAATGCTGCGCGAAGGATCCCCAATGCTTCTCGAAACGAAAATTCGGCGGCATCGTAGTCGCCTTTTTCTTGCAGCACTCCGGCTAAATTGTTTAGACTGGTGGCGACGGAGGGATGATTGCTACCCATTGTTTTCCGCTTGATCACTAAAGCTTCGCGCAACAACTGCTCGGCAAGATCATACTGTTTTTTATTCTTGAGAACCGTGGCGAGATTGTTGATGCAAATCGCCACTTCAGGATGCTCATTGCCAAGATAGCGGCGATAGATGGGCAGAACCTGCTGATAAAGTTTCTGAGCTTCATCATAGTCGCCTTTATCTTTGAGAAGAAGAGCGAGATTATTTATGCTGTGCGCACGATCTACCCCGCCGCTGTCTGGCATGCTCTGAAGAATCAAAAGCGCCTCCTGGTGGCACGCAGCAGCTTTCTCGCGTTCGCCTTTGCCGCGATACATCACCCCGAGCGCATTCAATGTGCCGCTTGCTTTTAGGCTTTCATTGCTTGGAAGGGCGCGCCACATTGCCAGCGCGTCGAAAAACAGCGATTCAGCACGGCTGTATTTACCCTGGTCGCTAAAGAGCACTGCCAAATCGTGGAGGTTTTCCGCAATGTCTTTGTGATTACTTCCCAGCAATTTCCTCCGCAACTCCAAGGCTGCGAAGCTGAGTGATTCTGCCTTGGCATATTTGCCCAGCGAATAGTATGCTTTTGCCAGGTTATGCATGCTCGTGGCCGATTCCACGTGTTCCTCCTCACCATAGAGTTGCTTTCTGGTAGCCAAAGCAGTCTCTAACAATTGTCGAGAACGGTCATATAACCCGAGCGTTCCATAGACAACGCCTATCGTATTCATCAATGTCGCCTGCACCTCCGGCTGGTCTTTCAGCTCTTTCTCGATTCGTTCAGCGCCTTTGTCCAAAATTTCACGCGCCGTGATGGTGTCGCCTTTGGCCTGGCTCGGATCGGATACTTCAAACAACTCCACCAAAAATTTCGAGACCTCTTGCGCTTTATCACGCTCGAGCGCAATCTGCTTTGCCTGCGCGGCAATGCGATTCGATTGAATCTTCGTCGTAATCGCAAACCCGAGCACCAACACGGTAAACGCCGCGGCCGCTGCCACTCCCACCTTGTGCCGATTCACAAACTTCGACATGCGATAACCCGCGGTATCCTTGCGCGCGATGACAGTCAAGCCCACGAGATGGCGGCGCAGGTCTTCGGAAAATTGCTCCACCGAGCCGTAACGCCGGTTCGGCTCCTTGCGCATGGCCATCAAAATAATGTTGTCCAAATCACCCGCGAGGCGGCGGCGCAGCTTGTCGGGATTGCCTTCGCGCACTTTGCTCACGGTATCCGGCGTGAGCTTGGTCGCAGGCCGATTCTCCTCCGCAAGATTTTCTTCCACGCGCGAGATGGCGGTGCTCGGCTTTTCCGGCTCGACTTCGCAGATCACGCGCTCGATCTCTTGGCGCAGGCGGCTAGTGAGGCGATAAGGCCGATGGCCGGTGAGCAATTCATAGAGCACCACGCCGAGAGAGTAAACGTCGCTCGTGGTTTTGATGATGTCCCCGCGCACTTGCTCCGGACTGGCATATTCCGGCGTCATCAAGCGGATTTCCGTTTTGGTGATGGTGAGCGGCTCCGGCGACATTTCCGGATTGAGCAATTTGGCAATGCCGAAGTCCAGCAGCTTGGGCACGCCCTCGGCAGTGATGAGAATGTTGCTCGGCTTGAGATCGCGATGCACGATCAAATTTTGATGGGCATAATGCACGGCGCTACATGCCGCGCGAAAAAGCTCGAGGCGTTCCATGATGTTGAGCTTGTGATCGTCACAATACTTGTCAATGGGCGTGCCTTCGATGTATTCCATCACGAAGTACGGCCGGCCGTCTTCCGTGGTGCCGCCCTCCAGCAAGCGCGCGATGTTGGGATGCTCGAGCGCAGCCAATGCCTGGCGCTCATTGCGAAAGCGCTTGATGATCTCCTCGGAGTCCATGCCCTTTTTGATGAGCTTGATCGCCACGCGTTTTTGATACGCGTCGTCGTCGCGCACCGCAAGATAAACCACGCCCATGCCCCCGCGGCCGAGCACGCGCTTGAGGCGATACGGCCCGATGAGCTTGCCGATTTCGGAAGGCTCGAGCGGAAGCGGCTCCGGCGCAGGCTGCAACAACTCCGGAGATTGCAGCGCGGCTTCGACTTCATGGCGCAAGGCAGGATCATTCGCGCAAGCTGTGGCGAGAAATTTTTCGCGCTCTTCCGGCGAAAGGCGCGAGGCTTCTTGCGCAAGCTGAAGAATGCGCTGCCAGCGCTCCGGCGGCATCGTGGCTTGCGACAATTGCGGAACGTTCTGCAAACGGTCTTCGGACATAAGCTTCTCCTGATCTCTTTGAAGTTGTTCGGTGCAAAAAAACAAAAACTTTTCCGCCGAGTGACACCGAAGACACCGAGATTCGCCGAAAAAAGCTTTTATTCGGCGACACTCGGTGACTTCGGCGAGGTTCGGCGGATGAGCTTTTCCCGTTCGGTTCCGACTCGTCCGGGTTGTGCGATTGGCTTTTTAAACTCAGGATAAAATTCTAACTTTTTCTCCCCAAACGGAGAGATGAAGGCCAACGGATGAAAAGACAAGAGTGTTATCCGTTGGACTTAATCTATCCGTAACCCAACGCGGACAAGTCGCAATCAAAAATTAACCGCGAAGACGCAAAGAACGCAAAGAAAGATTTATAAAACTCTTCGCGCTCTTTGCGTCTTCGCGGTTAAAGTCTTTGCTTTTTTTGCACTGATTTGGCTCTTTAGATATTAATCTATCCGCTGAGGCTGCTGTTTTCAGTCGTCCGTTTATCCCCACGCCTTCCACCACGAGCTTGTGCTGCGCGTGGCTTCGCGCACGAACTCCGCGAACACGCCGGAAAACAATTTGCCGTTCAAGACAAAGCCGGCTTGTGCGAGATCCTTCATCGCGAAAGCATGCTCGCGCCGCGGCTTTTTATTCCGCGCCAACGCAACCACTACCGCTTTCTGCGACTCGTCGAATCTTTCCCAATATTCCTGAAAGTGCGGCTTGGCTTCTTCCAGAAAAATCTCTTTGGCTTTTTTATGGGCGGCTTTGTCGCTGCCGTTCAAAGAGAACAAAGCCGAGCACGCCATTTGAATGAAGAACGGGAAGCGTCCGCCAAGCTCGAGCACGAACTCCGCGTGCGCTGCGAGCGGCTTTCCGGCGCGGCTTGAAGGCGCGGCAATCAGTTGTTGCGCCTCTTCGGGCTTGAACGGCCCGAGATGGAGATTGGTGAAGATGTTGAAGAACGGCGAGTCCGCGATCTCTTTGGTGTGACACAAGCTCTGCAATTGCGCGGAAGAAGTGGTGATATAGGCCACGTTGAAGTTGTTGGCGAGCGCGCGAAAGTAGGCGTAAAACTCCGCGCCGATTTTGGGATTGCGCGTCACGCACTCGAACTCATCCCACAGAAAGATCAATTTCAAGCCCGCGTCTTGAAAAGCGTGCACCACCTCTTTCAGCCCTTCATAATCGGGCTTGGGCTTCAGCTTGAGGCGGCCGTGAAATTCGTTTTGCAATGCGCCGAAAATGTATTGCAATAGGTCCGCGGCTTCGGTATTGCGCTTCTCCTGAAAATCCATCAAGAGGAAAACATACTCCTGCGGCGTGGGCAAATATTTTTTGCGATGCAGAGGATGATGCAGCGCGCTCAACACCGAAGATTTGCCGATGCGGCGCACGCCCACCAGCGAGATGCTTTGCGGCCGGCCGGCTTTGATGCGCTCATAGATGCGGCTCAACTCCGCGTTGCGGCCGTAAAACTCGGAGGGATTATCGATGCGCAATCGATTCAAATAAGGATTCTCTCCCGCGGCCGGCAACCGCGGATCCACGCAAACCAGCGTGGCTTCGACCAAACCCGAAAGCCTTTTGGCAACTTCGGGATTTCCGCTTGGCAGCACGACCGTCTCCGCGCCCTCGCCCTCATTGACCAGTTTGTTTTTCAGTTCACGCAATTCGAGCAGCACCTCGTTCATCGAAGAGCAGCGCTTTGCAGGCTCTTTCACGAGCATGCTTGCAACGAGCTCAAAGAGCTTGGGAGGAAGATCAGCCACGAGCGTTTGCAACGGCTCCGGCTCTTCATGAACGATGGCATACATCAACGCCGCATTGTATTCGCCGTGAAAGGGAACCCGGCCCGAGAGCATTTCATAAAGTATAACTCCCAACGACCACACGTCGGTGCGATGATCGACGTCGAGCGAACGCGCCTGTTCCGGCGACATATAAGCGGGCGTGCCCATCGTGGCGCCGGTCTGGGTGATTCTTTCGTGCAAGTTCGTCAACTTTGCCAAACCAAAATCCACAATCTTCATCACGCTCTCCGCGCCGAACATCACGTTCGCGGGCTTGAGATCACGGTGCATGATGCCGCGCTCGTGCGCTTTGGCCAAGCCCTGCGCGATTTGTGTCGCGATGTCGATGGCCTCGGGCACCGGCAGGCCTTCGGGCTTGATGCGCTCTTTCAAGCTGCCGCCGTCGTAATAGGCCATGGCAATGAACATTCGGCCCTCGTCCGTTTCGCCGATTTCATAAATCGTGCAGATGTTGCCGTGGTCGAGCGTGGAAATCGCTTGGGCTTCCTGCATGAAGCGCTGCTTTTCCTCCGTGATCACGGCGAGATTGGCTTTCAGAAATTTGAGAGCGACCAAGCGATTGAAGAGATTCACGTCTTCCGCTTTATAGACTTCCGCCATGCCGCCGCCGCCGATTTTCTCCAGAATGCGATAATGTGAGACGAGGGTGCCGATCATAAACGAAGCCCGAGGTGCGGTTCAAAACCATTTGCGGAGGTAGAGCTCGAAAATCGTCAAGCGCAAGTTTTCCGACTCTATCGATAAATTAGAAGGGAGTTGCTGTGCGTTCTCCCCCAACAACAGTTGCGCGATTTGGAAGCTGCCACCAAACTCCCAGCCTGATTTGTAGGTATAAGCCATCACCGCGCCAAAACTAAGCGCGCCTCCAATTTCAAGCTTCTTATCAGTATTATCGTTTACCAAAAAAATGGCGGGTTCAAAGTAAAGGCCTGGGTTGAGCCTTTCGAGGTTGTTGCGCATCCTTTGGATTCTCGCGTAGAGCAAAACCTTTTTGAACGTGAATTTTTGACCTTGGATGTCAACGTCAAGAGGAATATACCCTAAGCCGGCCAACACTTCGAAAAGCCTCGAACGATAGCTGTAATCTACACGGGGGATGGTTCCCAAACCGAGCCGCAAGCCGTTGCGTTTCTCCTCAAAGCTGTGCCGCAGGCGGTCCCAAGATTCTAGATAGAGCTCGCGCAAAGCCAAATCCATTCGGGGCTCGGAATATTCACGCCAGATTTCAACGTCTTCCTCGAGCGAGAGCTTGGCATGCCGTTGGGCCTCGGCCACATTCTCCAACGCGGAATAGTTCATCGCCAGCCATTGGTTGCTCCATGCGCGTAAAGGGCGTGGCGGCTTTTTGAGCCCTTCTCCGCGCAAGAGATGGGTCAGCGCTTCAATTGATCTGTGGTATTCACCGACGTCATAAGAGTTGATCGCGGAAATAACCAAAGCTTTGCGGTTCTCAGCCAGCTTATCGTAAGATAGATATTCAATCACGTTGCCGCCAAGATTGGGTTTCGGCTCCGATTGCGCATTTGCGGAAGAAACACCGGCAACCATGCCAACGAGGAGCGCCCGCACCGCCCATGAGCGCCAGGAATATTGCATCAGAGTATTTCCCATCACCGGCTCCTTTTCATGGTGATTGTAAGCGGCGGAGTTTGGTTCTCTTTCGAAATAATACAGAGAGTGTCCACCGTCGTGTAGCCAACTCGTTCGAAGCGCAACTTATACTTCCGAGCCAATAAACGCAATTCTTTGAGGCGGGGAGTTGTCTCATCTTCAAGCCGGTCATCGACAAAGACTTTGACATCCGGCAAAGACTGCCTCTGCTCATTTTGCACGACCAACTTGAGAAAGCCATAACGCGGAGTCAAGTGTACAAGAATCGTGTCATTGCGGCTAAGGGAAATGTTTTCTATCGCGGAATCATAGCCGTCTTCCTCTATTCTGACCCAATAGCGGTCTGCTGCAAGGGTTTCAATGAATGGCGTGACTCCTCGATCTTCATCGTTTAGGTAGATGCGTGCGCCAGAGGGATTTGATTCGATACGCAAGGTGTATTGTATCGGCGGACTCGTGACCGCCGATGCGCTCGCGACGCTGGGACCTCCTGTCGACGGTGGTTTCCATTTGGGATTGAATGGAATTTCAAAAGACATATCCGCAGTCAATTGCAAATTTTGGGAGATTTTCTCGCCGGTGCGCGGATTATGGAACGTAAAATTGTAAGAACCTTTAGGCTGCCCGCGCAAAACCAAAGCAGAGTCAACCTGCTTCTTGTTCTCTTCTTCTCGAGTGGGCCAATACTCAAAGCGATAAACGTTGGCTTTGAGCTGCAGCGTCACCAAAGTATCAAAGTCGACTCGAACCGGATTTGCCGCCAAAGGAACCGTAATCGTGTCCCGCCACGTCACCCCGGTGCGGCGATCTTTCACCCAGAGTAAATATCTGCCGGCGCAGACTTGAAAAGTATGGTACCAAGCTTCCGGCTGATCTTCTTCGGTGTGCGTGGAAATGCCTCCGAGTTGTATTACAACGCTGGCTGCATCTGTGATGACTTCAACTGGATAAGTGGGGAACTCAGGCTTCACGACGTTGTCTTGGTTTTTGATTATGACGGTGTCTTGCCAAGCAGCCTCTGAGTTTAGTAATTTCACTTTGAAGAAGTATTCCCGGCCTTTGGTTAAACCTGCAAGAATTCCGAAACGAGTGGAAATTTTGTATTCCAGGGAGTCGGGTCGCCCTCTCGTGGTGCCGTGTTTTTCATCGTCAACCCAAACCTCGAACGGGCCGCCATTGGCTTGCACAATTACCTCCCGCTGTATCGCAACGAAAAATTTGAACGCCAAAAAAATGGCGAGTGCTGCGAGACCCGCCGCGAGGGAGCGCTCTACAAATCTAAACCTGCGTTGCTTCTTTTCCTTTTCAAGGTACGCCTTCTTCGTGATCCGCGCGAGCTTCGCAGGCCCGATTTCTTTTTGCACCTGCCAAATATTGTGATCATGCCGCACCCACTGACGGTAAAGATCGAAGCGAAAACCATAGTGCCGGTCTTTCTGCACGAGATACTCATCTTGGGCCAAGCTGGAAAGCTCGGTGTTGAAAAAATTCTCCTCCAAAGCGAAGCCCAATTTCTCGCGCTCCAGGCTGCGGCGCAGCTCGCGCGCGGACAGAAGCGTTTCGGATTTTGGAGAAAATTCCGCGAGCGCGGACAGCGCCAGCTTGCGCTCGGAAAAATGCTCCCCCCAATTGAAGAGAAGCTGCGGCGGCGGATCCGCAAGCATACTGGCCACGACGTTATGCACGTCTTGCACTCGCACTTCGCATTTGTGCGTTTCATTCAAATGATAAACCAGGTTTTGGCAAATCATCTGCGTGTAAAACGGCTGGCCCGCGGTCAAAAGATAAATCTCGGCGATCGCTTCCGGAGCAAAAGAGGCTTTGCCTTGCAACGGCTGAACAATAAGCCGGACCGTATCGTCTTTGGTGAGAAAGCTGATCTTGTGCGGCGTGGCTCTTCGAAGGAGCACTTCCCCCCACAAACCGCCTTCCTGGTGTTGCAGATTTTTGGAGCCGGTAAAGACGAAAGACACCAACTCGGTTTCGAGCAGACCGGCAAAGAACGTCGGAAGATAACGGGAAAGGCTCCCCATTTTGATTTTGCCTTCGAGATTCTCGTATTCGTCAATGAGCACCAATAACGCGCGGCCGGGAAAACGGCTCTTCAAATCTTGCAGAAACTCGCGAAAGACATTCGTTGCCGTGGATTCCGTTATCATCGTCAGATAGCGTTCCACGGGCAGGGCGTTGCTCGGAAGCTGCTTGCAGAAATCCGCGATGATACGGCTGAAAAATTCCGCGTCGCCGGTGATGCCGGCCATGATTTGGGTGTCGATGAAAAATGGCAGGAACGCTTCGCCCAAGCGGCCGTTGAGGATTTGATAAAGGATGGAAGATTTGCCGCTGCGGCGCTCGCCGAACAATACGATCAACGCGGTCTTGCGCCCTTCTTCGAGCGCGCGCGCGATGAAGTTGAACTCGTCTTCGCGGCCGAAGAACATTTCGCGGCTGCGCACGGGATTGCCGGCAATGTAGGGATTGGGATAGATCGGCTCGAATGCTAGCGGAGGCATGCTCTGCTCCTCAACAGCTCTTCATCCGTATTCTGATTTATAATCTCAACGGTCATTGGCATGATGCAAAGGCCGGCAGTGTTCGACGCCAAAGCTAGCGTTATCGGTCGTCACAAGCTGTCGTGCGGGAAGAAAGGGGCGGGGGAAAATCGGTCGAAACTGCACGGCGGGAAAGATAGACGAATATGGCAGAGAGGCAAGGGAATTGTGTGAGCGATGAGCGCCGCAGTTACGTGCGGAGTAGCGCAGGCATCCTTGCCTGCAAACAAGAAGTCTGCGCTACGTTCTCCACCAATAACTTGTATTACTGAGCGGCGAACGCCGTGAAATCAAAAGGCGGGAGCATATCGAAGACCCTTCAGACAGCCTGTGTGGCGGCTTTCAGCTTTTCGATCAGGGGAGAGACTTGCTGCGCTGCATGGCTCACGTCTTCTGAAGAATTTACTACTCCGAGCACAAAGTAGGTTACACTGCGCACCTCCATTGCTGTCATTCAGGAGGAATCTTTTTAAGCACTCGGCAGTATCTCCAGCACGTAAAAAGATTCTTTCAGAATGACATGCGAGGAGGGGAAAGTGTAATCTATATTTCGCTCGGAGTAGTAACCCTGCCCCAATCCTTCTCCGCAATCCGCAGCCAATCGTTAGGGTAGATTGAGTCTTCATACTTCATAAAGCAGCCTCCCTCTTCTCAAAATTTCAGCCACAAATTGATCGCCTTTGTGTAAGCGCCTTTCCACTTCTTGCGGCGTGAGCACCAGAGGTTCGATCGGCACTCTGCGTTTGGGATCGGATAAAATATGCAGCACCGTTGTCCAGCGGTCAATGAAACGGTCCGAAGTCTCTTTGATGATGAGCAAGTCAATGTCGCTGTTCGGGCGGGGATTGCCATAAGCATACGAGCCGTAAAGAATGACTTTTTGCGGCTGATACTGTGCGAGCAATTTTTGCAGGAGGCCTTGTATGAGGGTTTCGATTTCTTGCGAAGACATAGGGCCGCTCATGGCAGTGATGAAAAGAAGCCGGCGAATAAGTTTTTTGCTGGCGTGATGATAGGGATTCGCCGTTTAAATAGCAAGTTCAGCATGTTGGAGAAAACAACTCCTTGCCTTTCCGCCAAATCTTTTTATTTTGGCTCATCATCAAATCGCCTAACCCAGACGAGCCGGAACCAAAGAGCAAAAGCTCACGCAAAGACGCAGAGACGCAAAGTTACCGCAAAGTTTTTCCTTCTGCTTTTCTTTGCGCAACCTTTGCGTCTTCGCGTCTTTGCGTGAATACTTTTGAATGAAAGTTTTAAAAAGTTAGCGACTTTCAAAATATATAGCCCTCGCGAATCCAGCCATGTATCGTGACAACGACCTGATTGCAACCCGGCCCAAAACCGAAGTGATCGTCGGCAAGAGCCTGCCGCGCAAGGAAGGCCTAGCCAAAGTGAAAGGCGAGGCCAAGTACGTTGACGATCTCACTTACCCCGAAATGCTGCACGGCAAAACCGTGCGCAGCACGATCGCGCGCGGCACGATCACGGAGATCAAATTCGATCCGGCGTTTGATTGGAGCCAAGTCATCGTCGCGGACTATCGCGATATTCCCGGCCGCAATGTGGTGATGCTGATTGAAGACGATCAACCTCTGCTCGTGGAAAAAGAGGTGCGGCATCATGACGAGCCGATTCTTTTGCTCGCGTGCAAAGACCGCGAAGCGCTCGAAGATGCCCTCAAGCACATTCACTTCTCTTATGAAGAAAAGCCGCCGGTGCTCTCACCCGAACAAGCCATTGCCGCGGGCGAGCAACAAGACGCGAGCATGATCATTCACAAGGCCGATAACGTCATCAAGAGTTTTCTCATTCAGCGCGGCGATCTCGCAAACGGCTTTGCGCAATCTGAAGTGATAGTCGAGGGCACGTATCGCACGGGCTTGCAGGAGCACGTTTATATCGAGCCCCAAGGCGTGATTGCAATTCCCGGATCGGACGGCTCGATCACCGTGCAAGGCTCGATGCAATGCCCGTATTATGTTCACAAAGCGCTCAAAGTTTTGTTCGATCTGCCCGATGATAAAGTTATCGTCATTCAAACCGTGACCGGCGGCGGCTTTGGCGGCAAAGAAGAGTATCCGAACATGATTGCGGGCCACGCGGCATTGCTCGCACGCAAATCCAGCAAGCCGGTGAAGATCGTTTATGATCGCGCCGAAGACATTGCAGCCACGACGAAGCGTCACGCTGCGATCGTGCATCACAAAACCGGCGTGACTCGCGAGGGCAAGTTGATCGCAGCAGATATCGACGTCATTATGGACGGCGGCGCGTACGCAACGTTGAGCGCGGTCGTGCTCTCGCGCGGCGCGATTCACGCGCTCGGGCCATACAACTGTCCCAACGTGCGCATTCGCGCGCGCGTCATGGCGACAAACACGCCGCCCGCGGGCGCGTTTCGCGGCTTCGGCGCGCCGCAAACTTGTTTTGCCTATGAGATGCAGATGAACAAAATCGCCCACACACTCGGCATCTCGCCGTTGGAAATGCGCCGCAACAATCTCGTGCGCGAAGGCGACATCACTGCGACTGGCCAGGCGCTCAATCTCAGCGTGAGCGCAGAGCAAGTTTTGGAGGCCGCAATCAATGGCTCTGACTATCTCGCGACTTATCAACACGCGCAACAACAGAACGACTCGCATAAACGAATCGGTGTGGGCTTAGCGCTCTTCTTTCACGGCGCAGGCTTTACCGGCAGCGGCGAGCGACGCTTGCCCACGCGCGCAGGAATTGAATTGACGCGTGAAGGCAAAGCGCGCGTGCTCACCAGTTCGATTGAAATGGGGCAAGGCACGGAAACGGTTTTTTGTCAATTGGCCGCTGAAGCGCTCGGCGTGAATTACGACGACGTGGAATTTGCGCAACCGAACACGGCGCTCGTTCCCGATAGCGGGCCGACTGTGGCCTCGCGCACATGCATGGTCGTCGGTAAAGCCTTGCAAGATGCCGTGCGCGAGATGAAACGCAAGCTCGAAACCTTTGCGCACGAAAAATGGTTCGCGAACGAAGCTGAAATTCATTCCGGAAAACTGTGGGCGAATGAACGCGAGGTGGCAAGCTTTGCAGAGTTGGCGCAAGCTTATGTTGTTGAGCGCGGCGAAGCGAAAGAACTGCACGGCTACAAATTGCCGGATGAGATTCAATGGGACGATGCCACCTACACGGGCGATGCTTATCCCGTTTTCGGCTGGGCCGCTGATGTCGCAAAAGTCGAAGTCGATATGGACACGTTTGAAGTGAAAGTGCTCGAATGTGTTTCTGCGGTTGATTGCGGCAAAGCGTTGAATCCAGTTTTATTAGAAGGTCAAATCGAAGGCGGCACTTTGCAAGCGATCGGGCATGCGACGATTGAAGAGGTCGTGATGCAAAATGGAAAAGTGCTGAACAACCGCATGACCAATTGCATCATTCCGACTTCGCTGGACACGCCGGAGATGCGCGTGCTGTTGATCGAGAATCCGTATCCTTATGGTCCGCACGGCGCAAAAGGCATCGGCGAATTGCCAATGGATGGCGGCGCCGCGGCGGTGGCGGCGGCAGTTTGGAACGCGACCGGCATCTTTCCGCACGAAGTTCCGATTACGCCGGAGAGGCTGCAATTGGCAAGTTGCAAGTGAGGAATCAAAACGAAAGGGGCAACTTATGGAACAAGACAGTCCGTGGAAAGAAGTGTTGGAAGATTTGTTCGAAGAGTTTCTCGAATTTTTCTTTCCCGAAGTGCATCGCGACCTCGATTTCAGCAAAGGCTATGAATTTTTAGACAAAGAGCTGCAGCAGATCATTATCGAAAGCGAAACCGGCGCGCGTGTCGTCGATGAGTTGGTTAAAGTATATTTGCGGGACGGCGCCGAAAGCTGGCTGTTGATTCACATCGAGATTCAAGGCTATGCGCAGGAAGAATTTCCAGAACGGATGTATGTCTACAATTATCGCACCTTCGACAAGTTTCGGAAGGAAGTCGTAAGCCTCGCTCTGTTGACGGATGATGATCCGCGCTTTCGTCCCAACGAGTATTTGCGCACACGCTGGGGCTTCGGCGTGCGGTGCTGGTTTCCGGCGGCCAAGGTTCTCGACTATCGCGACCGCTGGCCGGAATTGGAAGCGAGCGCGCATCCGTTTGCCCTCGCCGTCAGGGCCTTTTTGAAAACGCTCGAAACTGAAGGCAATGCGCAAGAAACTTATGGTTGGAAGAAAACCTTTCTGCTCGAGCTCTACCGTCTCGGTATGTCGCGTGAAACCGTGCGGACGATTTACAGGTTTATAGACTGGATCATGCGATTGCCGAAAGAACTGAATGAAGCGCTTTATTATGAACTTAAAACTCTCGAGGAGAGCAAGACCATGCCATACATAACCACAGCAGAACGCATCGGAATGGAAAAGGGAATGGAAAAGGGAATAACGTCGATGCACCGCGTTATTTCCACGATGCTCAGTAGCAAATTCGGCGAAAGCGGCCTGCTGCTGTCTGAGCGTATCCAACAGGTGCGCGATTTCGAGAGGCTCGAAGGATTGTCAGATGCAATCTTGCGAGCCCGCACCGTTGCCGAAGTTTTACAGAACCTCGAGGAATTGCAGTTGGCTCAATGAAATAGAACTTTGTCCCAACTAATCTGAAACGCTCATGACCATTCCACTCGAAGTCAACGGCAAATCCTACGAACTCGATGCGCCGCCGATGAAGCGGCTGCTCGACGTGCTGCGCGAAGATTTGCACTTGACCGGCACGAAAGAAGGCTGCGGCGAAGGCGAGTGCGGCTCGTGCTCGGTTCTGCTCGAGGGCGAAGCCGTCAACTCGTGCCTTGTGCCAATTTGCCAAGCCGAAGGCGCGAGCATTATCACCGTCGAAGGTTTGGCGCGCGAGGGCCGCCTGCATCCGGTGCAGCAGGCTTTCATCGAATACGGCGGCGCGCAATGCGGAATTTGCACGCCGGGCATGTTGATCGCCGCCACGGCTTTGCTCAATGAGAATCCGCATCCTTCACGCGATGAAATTAAAGAAGGCACCGCCGGGAATCTTTGCCGCTGCACGGGCTACATGAAAATCTTCGAGGCGATTGCCAAGGCTGCCGGAAACTGAGATTGGAGTAGTGGAGTATTGGAGCAATGGTTTGACGGAGTCTATGATCCCTATCAAGCCATGAGTTCTCTACACCGAGACGATCATATGATTTCGACAATAACCGTACAAACACCTCGAACGTTGACGGAAACTTACGACCTTCTTCAAAAGCACCAGGGCCGCATCAAAGTTTTGGCTGGGGGCACGGATTTGATGGTGACGCTCAATGCGCGCGTGGAAGTTCATTCCGCCTATCTCAATCTCTGGCCGTTGCGCGAGCTGCGCGGCATCTCGGAAGCGGGCAATGCCGTTCGCATTGGCGCGCTGACCACTTACACCCAAATCATTCGCTCGCCGCTCGTGCAGCAGCATGCGCGTATTCTCGTCGAAGCCGCCAAGTCCGTCGGCGCGGCGCAAATTCAGAATCGCGGCACGCTGGGAGGCAATGTCGTGAATGCTTCGCCGGCCGGTGATACGTTGCCCGTGCTCGCCGTGCTCGAAGCTGAACTGGAAATCGGCAGCATACGCGGCACTCGAAAAATTCCTTTCAATCAATTTTATACCGGCTATCGCAAAACCGTGCTCGCGGCAGATGAGCTTCTGCTCGCCATCCATCTGCCCAAGCCGCATGCCAACGATTGGCAATACTTCCGCAAAGTGGGGACGCGGCAAGCGCAGGCCATTTCCAAAGTGGTGATGACGTTGGTGGCGCGCGTTGATGCAGCGAAGCAAGTCGAAGTCATGCGCATTGCTTATGGCAGCGTCGCGCCGACGGTGATTCGCGCGCCTCAAACTGAGAGCTTGCTCAACGGCCAACTCCTTTCCAAAAAGCTCATTGAGCAAGCGCAGCAGCTCGTTATGACGGAAGTGCATCCCATTTCCGACGTGCGCTCCACGGCTGATTATCGCCGCCTCGTCTCGGGCAATATTTTGTTCCGGGCATTGCAGGAGCTGCGCGCGCGCGGATAATCCGGCTCGATCTCCTCTTTCTCTTCCTTCTCAAAACTCGGCTTTGCGATTTGGGTTGGGATTTTTATATTGACCAAAGCGCAAGCCGAGCTTCACAACAGTTCAGCCACGGCCAAGTCGTGGCGGAACTGCCGAATTACCCGTGGCAGAGTCCACTGGACTACCCGATACCGTTATGAATAAAGCCGAGCTGCTCGATCTCATCGCCAAAGGCGAATCCTCCTTCGTGGAGTTCAAACGCGACGCGGATGATCTCAAAGCAGAAACCATTGCAGAGTACGTCGTCTGCTTCAGCAACGCGAAAGGCGGGCGCATTCTGTTAGGCGCGGAAGACGACGGCACGATTACCGGCCTGCAATGCCGCTTCGAAGATTACGGCCATTGGGTTTCGCAAGCCGTGCAAGGTTACGTGTATCCGCACGTGATTGTCGAATACGAAGAAGTCCCCGTTGAGGATTTGCGTGTCGCCATTATTACCGTGCCCATGGGCGTAGCCAAGCCCTATTGCAAGCGCAAAGGCAAGGAAGCGGCAGAAAGATATTTCATTCGCGACGTCACACGTTGCCGCGAAACCGATCGCGAAGAGTTGCGGCGGCTGTTTCAAGCTTCCGGTTTGCTGCACTATGAAATGACGCCTGTGCCTCGCTCTTCGTTGCGTGATTTGTCCGCCCCTCGCTTGATCGATCACTTCCGTAAGATTCACGATCTCGAATGGGAAGAATTGTCCGAACCCAGCCGCGAAACGCTGCTCCTCGACAATCAATTGTTGACCACAACGCTGGGAGAAACGGCTTGCACGCTCGCGGGCTTGCTCTTGTTCGGGCAGAAAGATCGCGTGAAAAAAATGATACCGCAAAGCGGAATCACGGCCGTGGAGTTCGGCAACGCCGAGGCTGATCTCGCCGGTAAATATCGCAAAGAGATCAACGGACCTTTGCCCGGCTTACGTGGCAGCACGGGCGAGATTGTTGAAGCGGGCGTGATCGATGAAGCCGTCGAATTTGTTTTGCGCGTCACCTCCTCGGAGACCATCAACGGCACGCAACGCACAACGGCAAAGAACCGGCCTTTGAGCTGCGCGGAGAAAGCTTGCGGTGACGTTATGGGCATGAGCTATACAGGCCGTCATCAACGAGCGTAAATCTTGCGTCATACAACCCGCTGATCAACTCTGAGATTCCATCACGCAAGGAGGCTGTGAGATGAATGAAAGCCGGCAAGGCTACTACCATCACCCCACCGTGCGGGGCGAGCAGGTGGTGTTTATCAGTGAAGACGATTTGTGGAGCGTTCCTCTCGGCGGCGGCATTCCACGCAGACTCACCAGCAATCTCGGTATCGTGAGCTCTCCGCGGCTATCTCCCGACGGCCGTTGGCTCGCGTTCTGCGGCCGCGAAGAAGGCCAACCCGATGTCTACGTCATGCCCGCAGAAGGCGGCGAAATGCGGCGTCTCACTTATCTCGGCGCGGTTGCGAAGATCGCCGCATGGACGCCCGACAGCCAGGCGATTCTTTTCCTCAGCTCGCACCGCAACACCAATCCTCTCGAGCAACAACTCGTCTATCGCGTTTCGCTCACGGGCGAATATCCGCAAAGCTTTCTGAATTGCCCCACGCGCAATCTTTCGCTTCAACCCAACGGTGCGGGCTTGGTGCTCGGCCGTAATAACGACGACAACGCGCGCTGGAAACGCTATCGTGGCGGCACCTGCGGCGAAATTTGGATCGACCGCAAAGGCGAGCGCCAATTCCACAAACTCAATTTGCCGCAAGGCAACCCCAACGGCCCGATGTGGATCGGCGATCGCATTTATTTCGTTTCGGATCACGACGGCATCGGCAACATTTATTCGTGCTCGCTGCACGGCGAAAGCTTGCAAGCTGAAACCAAGCATCGCGAATTTTATGCGCGCCATGCGAGCACCGACGGCAGGACCATCGTCTATCAAATGGGCGGCGACCTTTGCGCGCTCGAAGTCAAGAGCGGCCGTGACCGCCGCATCGAAATTCAATGGCGCAGCCCGCGCGTGCAAACGCAACGCAAGTTTTCCACGGCCACACGCCATTTGGAAAATTATCACCTGCATCCCAAAGGCCATGCGATCACGCTGACCTCGCGCGGAAAAATTTTCAGCATGGCGCATTGGGAAGGCGCAGCCGTGCAATACGGCGTGCGCGAAGGCGCGCGCCATCGCCTCGCGCATTGGCTGCACGACGGCAAGCATCTCGTGGCCGTGAGCGATCAAGAAGACGGCGAAGAAAAACTCGTCGTGTTCAGCGGTGAGCCGGAGGTGGAGCCGGAGCGCGTTTTTACTGCGCCCCCGGGAAGAATTCAAACGCTCATCACCTCACCAAATGCGCCGCTGGCAATATTGACGACGAGCCGCCTCGAATTGTGGAGCATGAATTTGGAAATCGGTGAAAGCCGGCTGCTCGACCGCAATGAATTTGCCGAGATCGCGGGCGTCACGTTTTCGCCGGACGGCCAGTGGCTCGCGTATCGTAAAAGAATTTCGACCGCGCAGGGCGCGATTTTTCTGTGTTCGTTGCAAAGCGGCGAAGTGCATCGCATCACCGATCCGATGTTGTATGACATACAACCGCATTTCGATCCCGACGGCCGCTATCTCTATTTTCTCTCCGCGCGCGTGCTCAATCCTTACAATGATATGATTCACTTTGCCGTGAGCTTTCCCGGCCCGATGAAACCGTATCTCATCACCCTGCGCAGAGAGCTGCCGAATCCGTTTCTCCCTTTGCCCGCTGCGCCCGGTGAAGAAAGCTCGGCCTCGAAGAACGGCCATTCGAACGGCGCGGCCTCGCCGGAGAAAACTGCGGAAGCCAACGGCAACGCGGAAAAAACCGAGACGAAAGAAAAGACCGTCGAGCCGCTGCGCATTGATCTGGACGGGATTCAATATCGCGTCATTGAGTTTCCGGTAAAAGAAGGCATCTATCGCCAAGTCTTGGGCATCAAAGACAAAGTGGTTTTCACCTCCTTCCCTTTGCGCGGTCGCGCGGATTTGGGCGATACTTCAGCTTGGGATGAAGAAGACGAGCGCGGCACGCTTTGGGTGTATGACTTCATCAATCAAAAACTGGAAACGCTCGGGAATGAAGTGAGCGCCATACAAGTCGCCAATGGCGGCAAAACGTTGAGCTATCGTTGCGGCCGCCGCATTCGCGTTCTCAAAGCGGGTGAGAAGCCCGCAGAGAGCAGCGAGGCCAACACGCGCAAAACCGGCTGGCTGGATTTAGGCCGCGTCAAATATGCGCTCGATCCTCAGCTCGAATGGCGGCAAATGTTTCGCGAAGCCTGGCGTTTGCAGCGTGAGTTTTTTTGGAACGCGCGCATGTCCGGCGTGGATTGGCAGAAAGTCCATGATCGTTATTATCCGCTGCTCGAACGCGTGGCCACGCGCTCGGAATTTTCGGATTTGATTTGGGAAATGCAGGGCGAGCTGGGCACTTCGCACGCCTATGAACTCGGCGGCGATTATCGTTACACGCCTAATTATTCCATCGGCCACCTCGGCGCCGATTTGGATTTCGAGGCGGCCTCGCAGCGTTACATCTTCGCGAAAATCTATCGCGGCGACGTGTGGATGAAAGATTGGTCTTCGCCGTTGTGCGCGCCGGGCCTCAACATCAATGAAGGCGACGCTTTGCTCGCCATCGGCGGCGTGCGCCTCAACGCGCAATTCACGCCCGGACAACTCCTCGCCAATCACGCCGGGCAGGAAGTGGTGCTCACCGTGCAAGCCGCGCCCGAAAGCGCGCCGCGTCACGTCACCATCAAAACGCTCAATTCGGAATATTGGCTGCGTTATCGCGAATGGGTCGAGCGCAATATGAAACGCGTGGAAGCAGCGAGCAGCGGCCGCATCGGCTATTTGCACATTCCGGACATGGGCACGCGCGGCTTGATCGAATTTCATCGCTACTACCTCGCGCAAACCAACAAGCCTGGCTTGATCGTCGATGTGCGCTACAACGGCGGCGGTAATGTTTCGTTCATGCTGCTGGAAAAACTCATTCGCCGGCCCTTGGGTTATGACGTGAAGCGTTGGGGCGCGCCCGTGCCTTATCCGCAACACTCCATGCGCGGCCCGATCGTCGCCCTCACCAATGAATTTGCCGGCTCCGACGGCGACATCTTTTGCCACAGCTTCAAGCTGCTCAAAGTCGGGCCGCTCATCGGCAAACGCACGTGGGGCGGCGTCATCGGCATCGACAATCGTTATAACCTCGCCGACGGCGGACGCACCACGCAGCCGCAATACTCCTTTTGGTTCTCCGACGTGCAATGGAAAGTGGAGAACTACGGCGTCGATACTGATATCGAAGTGGACTTCGACCCCGGCGCGCACCTGCACGGCGAAGACCCGCAATTAGAGCGCGGCATTGTCGAAGCTTTGCGTTTGCTGGAAGAACAAGGCGCGGAGCTTCCCCAATTCGAAGGCTTGCCCCATTTACCGCTGCCGAGCTGAAGAAGTTTGTTGCACCGGATTTTTACCCTCCACACGCGCACGAGCGCAGTTTATTTTCCACACGAGTGTGCAAGCGCCTTTTCGACAATAAAAACATTGAGAGAACCGGGCCTTTACAAGCGTCTATCAAGGTGTTTGCTTCATCCATTTTCCAACATGCTGAGACTCCCACATGACCTACCTCGACTTCGACCTCCTCCTCGAGCGCGCCGGCGAGAAATACAAAGCGCGCGTGCTCAACTCGCCCGCCGGAGAAGCGACTCTGGAATTTGCCGCGCCGTTTTCTGAAATGGAGCTGGAAAATTTTCTGCTCAAAATCGGCCGGCCCCGTCGTAGCAGCCGCTCTTCAGGGGCTTCAGAAATTACCACGGCGAAGGCCTTCGGCGACAAGCTCTTCAAAGCCGTGTTCGAGGGCGCGCTGCAAAACTGTTTTCAGCGCAGTCTAGACGAAGCCAAACGGATCGCGGCCGGACTGCGCTTGCGTCTGCGCCTCTCCGATGCGCCGGAGCTGGCGAACATTCCGTGGGAATATCTCTATTACAATTCCTCTTTCGACCGCTTTCTTTCGCTCTCCTCCGAAACGCCGATCGTGCGCTACGTCGAAATGCCGGAGCCGGTGCGCTCGCTCGAGCTCAAGCCGCCGATTCGCATTCTCGTCATGATCTCCAGCCCCTATAATGAGTTGCAGCTCAACGTCGAGCAGGAATGGCAAAAGCTCAATGACGCATTGCAGCCGCTCATCAAACGAGGCATCGTCGTATTGGAGCGCCTCGAACACGCCACGCTGCCGGCTTTACAAAAGCATTTGCGCCGCGGCGATTATCACATTTTTCACTACATCGGCCACGGCGATTTCGACGCGCAAACCCAGGACGGCGTGCTCATTCTCGAAGACGAGTTCCACCAAAGCCACAGAGTGAGCGGCAAGCATTTGGGCACGCTGTTGTATGATGAAAAAACTTTGCGGCTCGTGCTCTTGAATGCGTGCGAAGGCGCGCGCGCTTCGACCACCGATCCTTTTGCGGGTGCGGCGCAGAGCTTGGTGCGACAGGGCATTCCGGCGGTGATTGCCATGCAATTTGAAATCACGGATCAAGCTGCGCTCACGCTCTCGCAAACTTTTTATGAAGCGCTCGCCGAAGGCTTGCCTGTCGACACTGCGCTCGCCGAAGCGCGCAAAGGCATTTTTGCGCAAGGCAATAACGTCGAATGGGGCACGCCCGTGTTGTACATGCGCTCGCCCGACGGCCGCATTTTCGATCTCGCCGGCAAACCCGCGCGCCTCTTTCTCAGCTACAAACGCGACGTGACGCCCGACGAGCCGCTTGCACTCGCATTGCACGACCGTTTGCGCGAGCACGGCCATGAAGTCTTCATGGATCAAGACATGGCCGTGGGTGAAGTGTGGGCCGAGCGCATCAAAGCGGAAATCAAGCGCTCGGATTTTCTCGTTGTGCTGCTCTCGCCGCACTCCGTCAACAGCGAAATGGTGAAAGCGGAAATCGAAATGGCGCACGCCGCGGCGAAGGAGAAGGATGGCCGCCCGATCATTTTGCCGATTCGCCTCGGCTCGCGCGAGCCTTTGCCCTATCCGCTCAGCGCTTACCTTGATCACATCAATTGGGCGCTCTGGTCCGGCGAACAGGACACGCCGCGCTTGCTCGAAGAATTGCACGCGGCCATTGGAGGCGGTGCATTGCCTTTGCAACGCAACGACCTCGTACACGCGCCGCCGCCCGCAACGCCCGAGCCTCGGCCCGCGGCCCAGCTCGAAATGCCCGAAGGCACGATGGACCCGCACTCGAATTTCTACGTTGAGCGCAGCGGCGATCAAGTCGCGCTCAATGCCATTGCCCGGCAAGGCGTGACCATCACCATCAAAGCCCCGCGGCAAATGGGCAAAAGCTCGTTGCTCATTCGCATCAAGCAGGAGGCAGAGAACAAGCACAACAAGCGCGTCGTGTTTCTCGATTTTCAACTCTTCGATCAAACCACGCTCGACAACGCGGACACGTTCTTTCGCCAGTTCTGCGCGTTTCTCACGGACGAGCTGGAAATGGAAGATCGCACCGAGGAATATTGGCAATCGCCGCTCGGCAACGCGCAACGCACCACGCGCTATTTCGAGCGCTATTTGCTGAAGGAACTCGGCGGCCCGCTCGTGCTCGTCATGGACGAAGTGGAGAGCATTTTCGATACGCCGTTCCGCTCGGACTTTTTTGCCATGCTGCGCAACTGGCACAACAACCGCGCGACCAAAGGAATTTGGAAGCAGCTCGATCTCGCGCTTGTCACTTCCACCGAGCCGTATCAGCTCGTGGCCAATCTCAATCAATCGCCCTTCAACGTCGGCGAGGTCATCGATCTGCCGGATTTCACGCTTGCGCAAGTCACCGATCTCAACCAGCGCCACGGCTCCCCACTGACCACAAATGACGTTGCTAAACTAATGACGCTTCTCAGCGGCCACCCCTACTTGGTGCGCCGTGCGCTGTATTTGGTCGCAAGCCAACGTCTCACTGCGCAAGAGTTGTTTGAGAAAGCCACGGACGATCGCGGCCCGTTTGGCGATCATTTGCGCTATCATCTCTTCCGCCTCTATGGCAAAGAAGATTTGATCGCAGCCATGCGCCAAGTCATCCGCAACCAAACCTGCCCGGACGAGCGCATCTTCTTCCGTCTCCGCGGCGCCGGCCTCGTCAAACGCGAAGGCAACGTTGAGTTGCCCCGCTGCCAATTGTACGCGGAGTATTTTAAAGAGCATTTAAAAAGTGCATGACAGCCTAAATTGTGCTAAATTGCGCCGGTGAACCGGCCCAATTCATATAATTTAGGATAACAAACATGATCCAAAGAACTTTGCAAAGCAGAGTCGAAGCTAGCCTTTTTAAAGGCAAAGCCGTCATCATTTACGGCGCGCGCCAAGTCGGCAAGACCACGCTGATTCGAGAAATTCAAAAAAAACTCCCGGACGCGGACTCGCTCTACATCAATTGTGATGAGCCGGATTTTCGAACGACGCTGACGCAAGTCACCTCCACCGAGCTGAAAGCTTTGATCGGCAGAAAGAAAATCGTCTTCATTGATGAAGCGCAACGCGTCAAAAATATCGGGCTTACTCTCAAACTGTTGGTTGATAATTTTCCCGACCGGCAAGTGGTCGCCACCGGCTCTTCCTCGCTCGATTTGTCCAATGAAATCGTCGAGCCGCTGACCGGAAGAAAATACGAGTTTCAACTCTTCCCGTTTTCTTTGGCGGAGTTGTCTCAAAAGCATTCGCCGCTAGAGATCAATCGGCTCCTCGATAAAAGGCTCGTCTTCGGCATGTATCCGGAAATCGTGGAAAAACCCGATGAAGCCGGAGTTCTGCTGAAGAGCCTGTCCGCCAGCTATCTCTACAAAGACGTTTTGCAATATCAGAGCTTGAAGCGCCCGGAGCTTCTCGAAAAACTGCTGACCGCTTTGGCGTTGCAGATCGGCAGCGAAGTCTCATACACCGAGCTGGCCAATTTGCTCGGCGTCAACAAAGAAACGGTCGGCAACTATATTCAACTCTTGGAAAAAGCATTCGTCATCTTTCGTCTTTCTCCTTTCAGCCGAAACCTGCGCAGCGAGCTGACGAAGCTGCGCAAAATTTATTTTTATGATACCGGCATCAGAAACGCCTTGATCAATAATCTCAACCCGCCGCCGGTCCGGCAGGATATCGGGCCGTTGTGGGAAAATTTTATGATCAGCGAGAGATTGAAAAGGAATGCCAACGAGGGCAACGCTGCCAACACGTATTTTTGGAGGACGCACCAGCAGCAGGAAATCGATTACTTGGAAGAGCGTGACGGCGCGCTCACGGGCTATGAGTTTAAATGGAAAGCCGGCAAGGGCAAAGCGCCCAAAGTTTTTCTCGAGGCCTACCCCGGAAGCCGCGTTGAATTTATCAACCGGCAGAACTACGGAGATTTTGCGGGCATTTTTTGAAACTGAAAAATGCGATCATGAGAGAAAAGAAGCTTCTGTTCCTGAATTATTCAAAACCGCGAAGGCGCGAAGAGCGCGAAGAAAGAAAACTTGAAGATGGATTCGTTTTAAACAACCCTACTCTCGAACTGGGTTTTGAGCGTGCTTGTGCTACGTAGCGCAGACTTCCAGTCTGCAAACCAAAGCAGGCAAGGATGCCTGCGCTACAAAAACTTCGCGGTTGCGCTAGTTTTTCCAGAGTAATACTATAAGACTGTTCTTCGCGGACTTAGCGTCTTCGCGGTGAGAATTTATGAATAATCCAGGTGGTGGCGCGGTTATATCAAAACAAGAAAAAGACCTTGCGCCAGTGCGCGGAATTGTTCAACGTCGATCTCGAAGAAATGATCGACATCTTGAGAGAATTTAGCATCCCGTTTCACCATGACGACATTGCGCAACAACTGTAAACGGTCAAAAAGCTCGCGCGCCAAAAAGCAAGCTAGCGCCACTTGATGTTGCCACGTAATGCCTCAGTTATTGGTGGAGAACGTAGCGCAGACATCTTGTCTGCAGGCAGGATGCCTGCGCTACCCCACAGGTAACTGAGGCATTACGTTGCCACCTTGATTTTGCGCCAAAGAGCGCTGTCATTGTGATTGATGGCACGCTTTGGCTAACCCCGCTAGGGGTGGAATGTTTATAGAATTCCGAGCGACCGCCTCTCACAAACTCCGTAGGAGTGAAATGGGCATCTCTTCAAATGAACAGGGGCTCGTATCAGCAAAATGCAACATGCCACTCCTACGGAGTTTTCAAAGCTGAACTGAGGCATTGCTATAAACATTCCACTCCTAGCGGAGTTCACGGGAAATCCAGCCGTCCCAAAAAATGCGTCATCCCATTGGTGGATTCTTACCTCGATCAAAGCCGTGCCAATTAAAGCTTTGGTCGATTGCAGCGCAAATTTGAGATACTATCGTGAGCCATTTGTTTGTAGAGCCTCGCCCCATGAATGGAACACTCGTCGTGCCGTCCAGCTTCCGCGATGAAATCCAAACGCTGACGCAGAATTTGGGGCTGGCAAGCACGGAAGCAACCGTTGCCTATTTGCTCCAAAACGCCATTGCGACGGAGAAGAAGCTCCTCGCCGCGCGCATGTTTGAAAGTGGCGAAAAAACCATGCGCCAATGTGCGAAATTTCTCAACCTCGATTTGGAAGAAGTCATGGACCTCTTCAGCGAGTTGGGCGTGAATTTCAATCCCGACCTCGCGCAACAAATGGAAATGGTCAAAAAGCTCGCGCGTGAAACGCGGGCCGCAACGCCGTAACGCAACTGACTCGAGAGCATTGAGAATTTTAAATGGCAAATTTTCAATTTAAAATTTTCAATGCTCTGAACCCAAAACCTCATGGAGCTATTGCCATGCTGCTCCCACGTCCAAACCTCGCCCTGCTGCTCGCGCTCCTCCCCAGCGCCTTCGTCCTTGCCCAAGAAACCACCTTCACCAAAATCACCGTCGGCGATATCGTCAACAACGGCGGCAACTCAAATGGCTGCGCGTGGGGCGATTATGACAATGACGGCGATCTCGATCTCTTCGTCGCGAATTATGCTCAGAACAACTTTCTCTATCAGAACAACGGCAACGGCGCGTTTACCAAGATCACCAGCGGGCCGATTGTCTACGACGGGGGAAATTCTATTGGCAGCAGTTGGGGCGATTATGACAATGACGGCGATCTCGATCTTTTTGTCGCCAATTCTAACAATCAAAACAACTTCCTTTATCAGAACAACCTCACTGGCAACCAGTGGATCAACATTCGCCTTATCGGCACTCTTTCCAATACCTCCGCCATCGGGGCAAGAGTTCGTGTGAAAGCCAGAGTTCTGGAGACTCCAGTTTGGCAAATGCAAGAAGTGTCTGGACAAACTGGTTATGCTGGCCAAAACAGCTTGAATGCGGAATTTGGCCTCAAAAAAGCCGCGATCATTGACTCCATTCAAATCCATTGGCCTTCCGGCGCGGTGAATGGCTATGCCAATGTGAAGGTGAATCAGTTTTTAACTCTGCGGGAGAACAATCGCCCGCGCACTACTCGTTCCATCGCGGACATCAATTTATCGCAGGTGGGAAGCGATTCTGTGCTCGACCTCAACGCTGCTCCCGCTCTCTTCAAAGACCTCGATCATGACACGCTCACCTATTCCGTAGCTTCGAGCAATTCGCAAATTGCCACAGCCTCGCTTTCCGGCGGTGTGCTCACAGTGGCATTGGTGAGCGACAAATTTTCAGGCCGCGCTCGCATCATCATCTCTGCCGATGATGGCCGCGTGGACGATGGCCGCGGCAACACCGAAGAGACGAGCTTTGAGATCAACCGGCCGCCATTCATACTCAAAACAATACCCAATCAAATTTTGACGCCACAAGATTCTTCACGTTTTGTGGCGGACTTCTCCGAAGTTTTCCTCGATCCCGACGGGGACGTGCTTGCACATAGCCTGAGCAATTCCGATAGCACCGTTGCCATTGTCACTATCCGAGGCACGAGCATTGTCGCCTCTGTGCGAGATTCGCTGGGCGAAGCCACCATCACCCTCTTTGCCAATGACCGTCGCGGCGGCACGCTCGCCACCACTTTCAAAGTCATAAAAAATGCACCGCCAGGCTTGGCGGGCAGTGGCATTGCGGATCAGGTGTTGATCCTCGCGGGCCAGCCCTTCGTCCAACCGCTTTATGAAATTTTCACCGACGCGGAGGGCGACTCGCTCAACTTTGCACTGCGCAGCAATTCCAATCCCGACACTGTTTTAGCAGTAGTACAAAGCAACACGCTCACCGTCGTTCCGCTCGCTATCGGTAGTGCGCAAATCACGGTGACAGCCAACGACGGCAAAGGCGGCGAAATCTCGAGTTCGTTTCAGGTGCAGGTCGTGCGGAGCCAAGCCCCGCAGATCGCGCACATTTCTTTGTCCGAGCCGCAGCCTTTATCCACAGCGATTACGGTAACCGCAACGATCACGGATGACGATAGCACGAAGCCTGCAACCCTGCTCAACTATCGCATCGCGGGCCGGCCCATCTTTGAGAAGCGCGCAATGCAGATCGAAAAAATCGCCGACACCACCTTTAGCGTGACCGGCGAAATTCCGCGCGAGGCCGTAACGTCGCAAGGCGTGGAGTATAAAATCGAAGCCACGGATATTCATGCGGTTCCCGCAAGCAATCCGAGCAAAGGCTTTTATTCCGTGCGCGTGCGCGTCGCAGCGGGCGTGAGCCACACGTTGGCCGGCGGAGAGGGGGAAGAGAGTTATCATCTTTTCTCCGTGCCGCTGGATTTGGATAACAAAAGCCCGAACGCGGTTTTCCGCGAGCTGGGAGCTTATGACGTTTTGAAATGGCGTTTCTATGAACTTGCTACGGATACCGTCAGCGGAACCTACTCCTATCGTGAATATCCCAACACGGACTCGCTCAGGCCCGGCAAGGCATATTGGCTCATCACGCGCAAATCCAGCGTCATCAACACGGGCGCGGGAACCACGATCCGCACCTCCGAGCGTTATCCCATTGCTCTGCAGCGCGGCTGGAATTTCGTGGGCAATCCTTTCAACTTCGAGGCCATCGCGGAAGATACCGCAGTCAACGATTCTGCACTGAGTTTTTATGCGTATGCGTTCGGCAAAGACTGGAGCGATCCGCAACCCGACAGTGCGATCGTGTTGCAACCGTTTTCCGGCTACGCCGTGTATGCGCCCACCTTGCGCACGCTGTTCATCAACCCGCATCGCTTTGGCGGCGGAACTCTGCTCGCCAAGCAAGAGCTGAATGAAGCGGAGCGTTTGTGGTCGATTCGAATCGTGGCGCAATGCCAGCGCGCCCAAGATCGCAACAACGTCGCAGTCATTGCGAAACAAGCCTCGCAAGCTTGGGATGGGGGCGACCATCCCGAACCTCCCGTCATTGGCGAATACATCTCAGTCTATTTCCCGCACCGCGAATGGAACACGCTCGCGAAAACGTATTGCATCGATGCCCGGCCCGAACCCAGCGAGGGCGAAGTGTGGGACTTCGAAGTGAAAACCAACATACGCGACAAAGTGAATTTGTCTTTCGAAGGTATTGCCGGCGTGCCGAGCGAGTTCGAAGTTTGGTTCGTGGATGAAGCGTTGCAGATCACCCAAAACCTGCGTGAGCAGGGGCAGTATGCAGTGGCAGGGACAGAGCATCCCAAAGCCCTCAAGCTCGTGGTGGGCAAACGCGAGTTTATCTCACAACAACTCGCGGAGATCAATCTCGTTCCGGCCACGTATGAACTTTCGCAAAACTTCCCCAATCCATTCAATCCCGTCACGACCATTCGCTACGGCCTGCCGCAAGCCGAGCGAGTGAGTTTGAAGATTTACAACCTGCTCGGCGAAGAAGTCGTAACGCTGGTGAATGACGAGCAGAAAGCTGCTGGGTATCATGTCGCGATTTGGGAGGGAAAGGACAAAAGAGGTGTCTATGTAGTGAGTGGGCTGTATGCGTATTTGATGAGGGCCGGGCGTTTTGTGATGGCAAAAAAACTAGTATTGATTAAGTAAGCTCAATTGCAAGAATGGGAGTGATCCCCAAGCTCGGCCATTGGGATGACCTGTCAAGCAAGAAGTCAAAGTCACTTATGGTTCTTACAAATTTTTTGGGAGTTCAAAATGAGCGCGAAAAGTTTATTGCACTCCGTTTCTTGCGTCGCTGCTGTTGCCTCGCTGGTCAGTTGTTCAGACCCGGTGCGTAACAAAGAGCCAAGAAAGAACACGTTGCTGCTCGCCAAGGTCGAAGTAGTGGATTCGAAAGGCAACAAGAATCCTGAAAGCTTCGGGCCGGGTGAGAAGTACCGGATGATGGTCGAGTTGGTCAATACCGGCCGGCAAAACATTTCAGCCGACAAATTCAAGCTCTCCACGGATAACCCCTCGGTTCAAATTCAGCGAGGCGAATCCGAGCTTCCTGCTTTGGCTCCTCGCGAAAGGGCCTTCGTCCGCCCGCCTTATGAGTTTACCGTTTCCAAACAAACGCCGGGGTCGCAAATCAACATGCAGTTGGATTCCCCAAAACTTCCAAAGTCGGGCGCGGGTTTCCCTCTCAGCGGATTGCCCTATCCCCAAAGCGGCCAGGATTCCGTGCAAGTAGTGAAGGTCATCATTCAGGATTCGCTGCCGGGCGGCAATGGCGACGGCAAGTTGAATCCGGGCGAAACCGTGGATATGTTTTTAACCCTGAAAAACGTCGGGAATACCTTTATCGATTCCAGCCGGGCCAGAATATCGACGGACGAAGATAGCGTGGAAATTATTTTGAACAATGCCGGCTATCTTCCCTTTGCTCCCGACAGCATTTCGACTTCTCTTCCCCCGGGATATAAATTCAGGGTGCTGCCGGGTTTCTCCGGCGGGCCGATACAGTTCGATCTGGCTGGCATCAATCGAGATTACTCCGCTACTTTCTTTGTGACGCCCTTGGATACCTTCCTCGTGTGTTTGGAGGAATTCAAAATCGTGAGAGCGACGTGCACGAGCAAGCCGGATTCATTGATCATTCGCCTCTCCCTTTGCAACGAGAAGCCAACGGCGCTGCAAGACGTGGCGCTAAAAGTGGCGGCGGAAAAAATCCGGGTGTGCGGGGAGAATATCAGCCGATGCACCTCCACGAATACCATGACTTGTCCAGAGTGCAATGAAGAGGTTTATTTTGCGAGCATCGCTAGCTATGAATGCCTTCAACCGACGAGAAGTTGTGCCGGCCGGGCATTGCACGCAGTATTTCGCTATTTGATATCTCCCGGAAACCGGCTGCCAGCAGGCTACACTTGTTTTAGTTTTGACGTGGACGTTTTTGTGGACATTGACCCGGCAAGCTGCACGATTTCGGATCAAGACGTTCTTCATGTCACGCAGAGGATAGGTTACAGTGTTGCTCTCGAGCCTCCCGCGGCGGTGCTCTGCCCGCCGAAAGATATCGATGATAAATAAAAGAATGCGCATGAAATTCCGGCTCGCACTGCACAAGTTTGGTTCTCAGAGGTTGTCGCTCTCTCGTCCGAAAGGGTGCGCGCGTTTTTCATGGGCTTTCTTGCTCTTTGCAGCGGCGTATTTGCAAAACGAAAACGTGGTTGCGCAAGATTTTTGGGAACGAACGAGTTGGCCTTCCACACGTTTCGTCAAGGTGTTGCTGATCGAGGCCAGCGATCGGATTATTGCAGGAGCGGACAGCGGCTGGGTGTTGTTTTCTTCGGACCGCGGCGAGTCTTGGCAAGCAACGCGTACCGGCGCAGGCAGTCGAAGCATATGGTCTTTGGCGGTAAATGCCGAAGGCCATATCTTTGCCGGGAGCCTGGGCGCAGGCTTATATTTTTCTCAAGACTCCGGCAAGAGTTGGCAACGCGTGAATCCCGACAGCCTGACGAACAATTTGATTCGTGCCCTTGCCCTCGATACTGACAATAGAATTTTTGCAGGCACCGATGGCAGCGGTGTTTTCCGCTCCGAAGATGGCGGACGATCTTGGAAACCGGCGAATAATGGTTTGAGAAATTTCTCTATTCGCGCGCTTGCAAGCGACGGCGGCGAGAAAACTATTTTTGCCGGAACTGCAACCGGCGGTGTTTATCGCTCCGGCGATTCAGGTGAAAATTGGAGGCTCGTCGATAATGGTCTAGCCACGCCTCGCATCTTATCTCTCGCGACGATGACCGGGCCACGGCCATACGTCTTTGCCGGAACCGACAACGGCATATTTCGCTCGAGCAATGCCGGGGACAATTGGTCGAGAGTCGATCGCGGCTTTACGAATAGCACGATTTATTCTCTCGCACTCGCGCGAAGTCGCCGGGGATTTCTTTATGCTGGCACGGGCGCCGGCGTTTTACGTTCTACTAACGTTGGCGGCAATTGGATAGATGCCGGCTCAGGATTGAGGCGAGGTGATATCTTATCGTTAGCAAGCGACAGCTCAGGACGGATGTTCGCAGCGCAGGACAATGGCGGTGTATTCCGCAGTGTGGATGCTGCGCTACCCGAGATAGCGCACCTTCCCATCGATACGCTGTCTTCAGATAATGCGAATATTGTTTCGTGGGAAGCTGCTGTGACCGACGATATCGGCGTGGACAGTGTTTGCGTTTTCTATCGAAATGGCGGAGCCGTGCGCTTCGCTTCTCTCCGCCTGCAAGCGCTGGGAGAGGATAAATATCGGGGGTTCATTCCTGAAGATCTCGTCAACTCGCGCGGCGTGGAATACTATATTCTCGCACACGATCGTTTTCAGAATTTTGCCAAGCGGCCCGAGGAAGCTTTTTTCTCCGTGCGCGTGCGTGTTCCAACCGAGGCCAATCGTGACACCGCCGGGAATCCCATATCACAAAGCTACGGCAGTGAGGGAAATGCTTATCGTCTTTTTTCCATTCCGCTGCACGCAGACGACAAAAGGCCGGAGAAAATTTTAGTGGACGCGCTCGGAGACTACGACAACAAGAAGTGGCGCTTTTATTCATTGCGTGATGATTACTACAAGCTGCCGCCGGGAACCGCCATCTACAATGAATTTCCGAACACCGGGGAAATGGCGCCCGGCAAAGCATTTTGGTTGATCGTCAAAGATTCGAGTAGAGTCATTCATATCGGCCCGGCGATTTCGAACTCCACCGATCAGGAATATGCTCTTCCTTTGCGCACCGGCTGGAATTTTATCGGGAGCCCTTTCAACTTCCCGCTCCCGCTCGCGAGCCTTCGCTTTAAAAACCGGAACCAAGCGCCGGGCTTGCGGCTTTTCAAAGGCGAATGGAATGACCCAAAAAACAACCCGGTCACCGGTATTTTGCCTTTCGAAGGTTATGCGCTATTCAATGCCACGTTCCCGGAAGATACGCTTCTTATCAATCCCGCTCTCTCATCGCCTAGTCTTCTATCAAAGCAAAAGCCTCTCTCGAATTTGAGTGAAATGTTCGTGATTCAAATTCTGGCTCGGTGCCAAAAGGCGCGTGATGTGGATAATGTCGCGATGCTTGCATTAAACTCTTCTCTCAACCTCGACGACCTCGACCAACCCGAACCTCCCGTCATCGGCGAATACGTCTCGGTCTACTTCCCTCATCGCGAATGGAACACGCTCGCGAAAACGTATTGCCTCGACACCCGTCCCGAACCCACCGAAGGCGAAACGTGGGACTTCGAAGTGAAAACCAATATCCGCGACAAAGTGAATTTGTCATTCGAAGGCATTGCCAGCGTGCCGAGCGAGTTCGAAGTGTGGCTCGTGGATGAAGCCTTGCAGATCACCCAAAACCTGCGCGAGAGTCCGGCTTATTCTGTTGCGGGTTCGGAGCAGCCCAAGGCCCTCAAGCTCGTGGTGGGCAGGCGCGAGTTTATCACACAACAACTCGCGGAGATCGATCTCATTCCAGCCACGTATGAACTTTCGCAAAACTTCCCCAATCCCTTCAATCCCGTCACGACGATTCGCTACGGCCTGCCGCAAGCCGAGCGCGTGACGCTGAAAATTTATAGCGTGCTCGGAGAAGAAGTAGCGACGCTGGTGCATGACGAGCAAAAAGCGCCGGGGTATCATGCGGCGATTTGGGATGGGAGAAATTCGGAAGGCAAAGCAGTTGTAAGCGGCGTCTATTTCATCCGGATGCGCGCCGGAAGTTTTGTAAAGGCAAGAAAAATGTTATTGCTTGAGTAACATTTGCTTCGCTCAGTTAACCAGCAACCCCAAGGAGACTACCATGTTGAGTTTATCACAAATGTGCCGCAGCGTTCTAATTTTATGTTTTCTTTTTGTTCTTTCCGGACAGGTTTTTTCACAGATTATCATCACCGCGGATGATATTTTAAGCGTTCGCGGAAAAACTTTTCTGAGCAAAACCGACACCACCATTAAAGTGGATGTTGGCGCTTCTGGGGGAAACAAATTTTGGGACTTTAGTTCCGTTGGCATGTTTAATCCCCCCAATTTTGACACATGTAAAGCGAATCCTGCGTGTCTCCCCTACACGAAACTGGAATACTTCGCGGCGGACACGACGCTCTTTTTCAAGGATTTCCCTCGAGCCAATTTGGTTCAAAAGATAACTTTTGCGCCGGCGCCCGATAGCGTGCTCTATAACTATTTTTTGGCCAAAGATAGTTTGTTGAACCTTGGTACTGGACTTAAATTGGGGAGCTTAACACCCTTCGTGCTTCTGCGATGGAGAAACGAGAAGCCGCTTGGTTGGCCGCTTCCTCTTGAATTTGGAAAACGTTGGTCGACGCAATCGTATGCTGATTTTTTTGTGTTCGGCTTTCCGATCGGCTTCATTAGCATTAGTTCATCCAGTATCGTCGATGCGTGGGGGACGATTTCTCTGCCGACAAAAACTTTTCTGCCATTTACAACACCGTGCTTGAGAATATGCAGCCAGGACACCACCATAATAAATATCAATGTCTACCGTGACACTCTCAAGACGATAAATTATACTTGGGTATCGCCCCAATATTATAGTGTCGCAACGGCTGCGAGCAAAGATGGGGAGACCAATCCGACCTTTACGGTTGCTTCTGGTTTTCAAAGAGTAACAGATGTAAAAGACAAAAGCGGGTCTGCCGAAATCCCCACCCCTTTCGTGCTCTCCCAAAATTTTCCCAATCCCTTTAACCCCATCACCACGATTCGCTACGGCCTGCCGACAGCCGAGAGAGTGACTTTGAGAATCTACGACCTGCTCGGCGAAGAAGTTGCGACGCTGGTGAATGACGAGCAACAATCCGCAGGCCATCGCGCAGCGATTTGGGATGGGCGAAACAATGATGGGAAAATTGTTGCAAGCGGAGTCTATATATATAGGATTCGTGCGGGTAGTTTCACTTTAACGAAGAAACTGGCTTTGATGAAATAGGAGGTTAAAATGCACAAGGGTATAATCAGAAATTTTTATGGAATCAGCGCCGCTAGATTTACGCTTTCGCTGTTTCTGTTATGGTTGTCCATAAATACGGAAGTCGTCGCCCAGAATTTCTGGGAGCCGACGAATGGGCCTTATGGCGGCCGTATTAATGCTATCGCCATCGATCATGTTGGACAAATTTTTCTTGGAACAGACGGCGCAGGAGTTTTTAGTTCAACAACTAATGGCGCTAACTGGTCTGCCATGAACAAGGGTTTCCTAGGCACTGTGGATGTTCGAGCCCTTGCGATGAAGGGAGATACTATTTTTGCCGGGCTTAATAATATTGTTGGGCTTTATAATTTCGCCGGGCTTGGCAACGGCGGGATTTATCGTTCAACAAATGCCGGTAAAGATTGGGCAATGCCCGATGCTCGTTTGCTCGGTATTGCCATTCGCGCCATTGCAGTAAATTCTGTCGGGCATTTATTCGCCGGCACGAAAGATGATGGCGTTTTCCGCTCCACAAACAATGGCAATAGTTGGGAAAAAATTAATCAAGGTTTGGTTAACCTCGATATTAATGCGCTTGCCGTAAACCGCGATACTATTTTGGCCGGAGCGGCAATGGGTGTCTTTCGATCAACTGATGAAGGCGAGTCCTGGAAACACATAACGGCTGGCTTGGATAGTATAAATGTTTCGGCTTTAGCCGTTAATTCAAGTCAGCATATTTTTGTTGGCGCGAAAGGGCGTGGCATCTTCCGTTCAAAAGATCATGGCAAAACCTGGGTTCAAATTAATAATGGTTTGACAAACTTAAACATTCAAGCGCTCGCGATTAATTCCAACGGACATATCTTTGCAGGGACTGATGGCGGCGGAGTTTTTCGGTCAATCGATGATGAACAAAATTGGGAGCACGTCAAAGTTGGTTTAAAGGATACGACGGTGTTGTCCTTGGCAATCAGCAAGACGGAAGATGTTTTTGCCGGCACATTTAGTCGCGGCGTCTTTCGGACCACGAATAATGGCGCTAGTTGGGCAGAAGTCAACAACGGTTTAACCGCTTTCGTTGTGTTGAGATTTATTTTCAATTCTCAAGGGGATATTTTTGCGGCAACCGGCGGTGGCGGTGTCTATCGCTCATCGGACCTCGGTGAAAGTTGGGAGCAAGCCAACACCGGTTTGGAGAATTTGTTTGTCACGTCTTTTGCAATCACTAAGACGGGAGACATTTTTGCCGGAACGGCGATCGGCGTCTTTCGCTCAACTGATCATGGCGCGCGATGGACAAAAGCAACCGCTGCTTCGGACAACATAGTTGTTTCTGCTCTTACCGCTAAAAATGATACTATTTTTGCGGGTACTGTCGATAGCAATGGCGTTCTCATTTCGACGGATAATGGTGAAACTTGGGAAAAAACCGGTGCTAACTTGAGAGCTACAAGCATCCTATCTCTCGCGTTCAATGATTCAGATCACATTTTTGCCGGTACGGTCCGTGACGGTATTTTTCGCTCTACCAACAACGGCGTAAGTTGGAGCAATGTCATCAAGCACCCTATTCCTTCTTTTCCTCCTCTTCCTGTTTTTTCTCTTGCAACAAATTCCCTTAATGCAGTTTTTGCAGGAATCTTTGGCGGAGGTGTAATTCGTAGTATGGATAATGGTAATACTTGGACGTCAGCGAACCGAGGCTTATCCAACATACTTATCACGTCGCTTGCCATAGATTCTCAAGATGATATCTTGGCGGGAACTATCGGGGCCGGAGTCTATCGTTCTGATGATTCCGGGGAAAACTGGACCTCATCGGATCTTGGCCTGCCACCCAATTCTATTGTCACTGCTCTTGCCATTAATTCAAATAATCAAATTTTTGCGGCAATAGCCGGGGAGAGAGTTTTTCGGGGTGTAAAACCGGCAATCGCACACACTCCTTTCGCTAGACGGGTTAGCGAGCAGCCAATCCCAATTCAAGCCAGGATCACCGATGCCAGTGACGTAGCCGGCGCCACTTTGAATTATCGCAGAGGCGGAGAGGCCAATTTCATCGCTTTGCCGATGTCGGCAAGCGTTGATTCCTTTAAAGCAACAATTCCAGCAGACTATGTTACTTCTCGCGGAGTAGAGTATTTCATCAGTGCGACGAACGCCAATGGTATCACCAATAGGAACCCGTCGTCAGGTATTTTTTCCATTCAAATACAGGTCAAGGATGTAATCAAATCAACGGCGCAGCCGCACGGTAATGCTCAAAATGCTTATCGCCTCATATCCGTACCTTTGGAGGTGGAGAACAAAGATGCCAGAGCGGTGTTGGAGGATGACCTGGGCCAATACAGGAAAAGCAGGTGGCGCTTTTATGAGCTTCAAGCCGATCAAAATTACGCAGAGCTACCTGACATCTTACCAATAATGGCACCGGGAAAGGCGTTCTGGCTTATTGTAAAAGATGCAGACAAAATCATTGACACCGGACCAGGAGTATCCAATGCCACCGATAAACCATATGCCATCGCCTTGTATCCGAAATGGACCTTTGTGGCGAACCCTTTCAACTTTTCCATTCCCGTGAACAAGCTTCATTTGAAAAGTAGTGGCCGACCCCCCGTGCTGCGATCTTACATAGGCAGTTGGAGTCCAATCAGCGCGCAAATCATGGTGATGGAGCCATTTGAAGGCTATGCGGTATCAAATAATTCGCCCAACATGGATACACTCTTTGTCGATACTAACCTTTCCACTTCAGCAAGTTCTTTCCCCAAAGCATCATTCGTAAACAATAGTCAAATCGAATGGTCCATTTGCATTCTCGCCCAATGCCAGGAAGCCGGTGATGTCGACAACCTCGCCGCCATCGTTTCCAGCGCTTCCAACACTTGGGACGAACTCGACCAACCCGAGCCACCGGTTATCGGCGAATACGTCTCGGTCTACTTCCCTCATCGCGAATGGAACACGCTCGCGAAAACGTATTGCCTCGACACCCGTCCCGAACCCACCGAAGGCGAAACGTGGGACTTCGAAGTGAAAACCAATATCCGCGACAAAGTGAATTTGTCATTCGAAGGCATTGCCAGCGTGCCGAGCGAGTTCGAAGTGTGGCTCGTGGATGAAGCCTTGCAGATCACCCAAAACCTGCGCGAGAGTCCGGCTTATTCTGTTGCGGGTTCGGAGCAGCCCAAGGCCCTCAAGCTCGTGGTGGGCAGGCGCGAGTTTATCACACAACAACTCGCGGAGATTGATCTTGTGCCGGCCACGTATGAACTCTCGCAAAATTTCCCCAATCCCTTCAATCCCGTCACGACCATTCGCTACGGCCTGCCGCAAGCCGAGCGAGTGAGTTTGAAGATTTACAATTTGCTCGGCGAAGAAGTCGCGACGCTGGTGAATGACGAGCAGAAAGCTGCTGGGTATCATGTCGCGATTTGGGATGGGCGAGGGAAGAACGGCAATGTTGCGGCAAGCGGAGTTTATGTGTATCGGGTGCAGGCGGGAGGGTTCGTGAGTGCGAAGAAGCTCGCAATCGTCAAATAAATCATCCTGCCAAAGTTTTTCTTTGGCGAAACTCGGTGACTTAGGCGCATTTCGGCGGAAAGCTTTACCGCCGAGTGGCACCGAAGTCACTGAGTGTCGCCGAATAGCTTCTTCGCAGAAGCTTCGATTTGCAGCTTGCCTGCAAATCGAGGCAGCTCCTTAAAGTGAGATCGTTGCTTTACTACTCGGAGCACAAAATAGGTTACACTTCGCACTTCTAGTGCTGTCATTCAGAAGGAATCTTTTTAAGCACTCGGCAGTATCTCCAGCGAGTAAAAAGATTCCTCCTGAATGACAGGTGAGGAGGGAAAGTGTAACCTAGATTTCGCTCGAAGCAGTAAGCAAAAACTTTTTCGCAACCAACCAGGAGACGCTATGAAACAGCTAGGTGTTCGAAGCATTCTCGCCACGATCATGGCCTTCACCGCGGCAACTGCGCTCGCGCAACCCTCTTTTCGCAAAAAGCCGAGTGTCGTGCCGGGTGAAGTGGTGGTGAAATACAAAGCCGGAATCGCCACGGCCTCTGCTGCGGCTAGTTTGCAAACCTTTGGTGTGACGGTGATCAAAACCTCCGAGCTCGTACCCTTCATGGTGGGCAAGTTTTCCGCGTCGAACAAATTGGAGAGCGTGCTCGCCGCGGTCCGCGCCATGCCCGACGTGGAATATGCCGAGCCGAATTATAAAGTCTATGCGTTGCCCCAGGCTGGCGCTCCTCCGGTTTTTCCGGCGGATGGCGATTTCACGGCGCAATGGAGCCTGCATCAAACTTCGGATAACGACATCGACGCTCCCGAGGCCTGGGCGATCACGATCGGCAGCGATAGCATTATTGTCGGTGTGATTGATACGGGCATTGATTACGATCACGAAGATCTCAAGAGTAATATTTGGATGAACCCGGGCGAGAGCGGCGACAAAGCCAACAATGGCCAAGATGATGACGGCAACGGCTACACGGATGACGTGCGCGGATGGAATTTTGCCGGCAATAACAACAATCCTTTTGATGACAACGATCACGGCACGCACGTGGCGGGCATTATCGGCGCGGCCGGCAACAACGGCAAAGGCGTCGTTGGCGTGAATTGGAAAGTGAAACTAATGGCGCTCAAATTTTTGGGCAGCGACGGCTCCGGTAGCACCGCGGATGCGGCCGCGGCCATTATTTATGCCGTTGATCACGGCGCCAAAGTTCTCAACAATAGTTGGGGCGGCGGCGATGCGTCACAAACCTTACAAGATGCCATTGCGTATGCGGATAGTCACGGCGTGTTATTCGTTGCTGCGGCCGGCAACGATTCTAACGACAACGATAGCTCGCCGACTTATCCGTCGAACTACACTCTGCCCAACGTCATTTCCGTGGCCGCCTCGGACCTTAATGACCAATTGGCCAGTTATTCCAATTACGGCTGGCGCACTGTGGATTTGGTGGCGCCCGGCTCGAGCATTTACAACGCGCGGCCATTGAGCCGCTACCAAAGATTGAGCGGCACCAGCATGGCAACTCCTCACGTGGCGGGCGCATACGCGTTGGTGTGGGCGAAGTATCCCCAGTTGACTTCGAACGAGGTGAGGATTCGCATCGCAGGCTCGGTCGATCGCAAACCGGCTTTTTTGCGTCGCGTCACTTCCAGTGGACGGTTGAATCTCGTTCAGGCATTTTCGACGAATCCAATCATCGCGAATACGACGGACCGGCAAGACTCGCCGAATACGATCGGGCCTTATCTCATTTCAGCCGAAGTGGTGGACGATGATAGCGTGACGCGCGTGCTCTTGGTTTATAAGGTCAACAACGGACGCGCAGATTCTTTGCAGATGAAGCCGGCGGGCCGGGATAAATACTCCGCTCCAATTCCGGGCAAACCTCTGCGCACCGCGGTCGGCTACCACGTGCTGGCGTGGGATAATCAGAATCACGTCACCTCAAGCCCGCTTTTCGGTTTTAAAGTCGGCGAGGTGCAGCAACCCGAAAAGGAAGCGTGTTGCGGGAAACGGGCTTTGTCTCTGCAGGGATTGAATCCGGCAGCAAAGCTGGCGCTCGAGCTTCCTCTGAACTGCGTTTTTTTTCTGTTGCCGATCATGCTGCTGAAACGCAAGGGAAGAAATTCCAAAACCACAAAGTGAACGAACCAGTCCGCCGTCCCGTTTTCATTTTAAAAAATTTCCCAATGCCCCGTCCTCTCTATGTGTTTGCCGCATACCGTAGCCTGGCTTTGCTCTTTGGATTGAGCGTTGCGCCTCTTTGGGCGCAAGAACCGGGTGTTTGGCTGACGAACGGTCCGGCCGGAACCAGCGCGGAAATCAGCGTGTTGTTCGCCGATCCCGCGCGCCCAGCTCACGTTTATGCCGGCACTAAAGGCAAAGGCCTTTTTCGCAGCATGGACTTTGGCCTAACGTGGCAAGCCGGTGAAGCGCCGCTCAATGTGCAGCAAATCACCACGCTAGTTGCGGTGCGCGACGCTCTTTATCTCGGCACAAAGTTGAACGGCCTCTTCACCAGCCTCGACGCGGGCAAAACCTGGCAGCGGCTCGCGGTTCCGCCGGAGAAGAGCTCGATTCGGGCGCTGCTTGTGAGCGCGGACACATTGTTTGCGGCAACGGAGGAGCAAGGCGTGTTTCGCAGCAGCGATCTCGGCAAGACCTGGTTTCACGCGAATGCCGCGCCGCTCGCCGAAAAATCCGTGACGCTTTTAGCGGCGGCAGGCAACAGAATCTATGCGGGCACTGAGGAAGAAGGCTTGTTTTGGAGCGCGGACGCGGGCGCAAGCTGGGAGCAGGCCGGGGCGCCCTTGCGAGACAAACGAATCATCTCCGTGCTCGTTGAAAACGATTCCACGCTTTATGCCGGAACCGTGCTCGTGAGCGATCCGCGCTTTCAATATCTTTATCTGAGCAGAGACGCCGGAGGAAATTGGGAGGCCGCGCCGGCATTGGACAATCGTTATGCCTTTGCCTTGCTGCATCATCGCGAGCAGGTTTACGCCGGAACAAATGCCGGAATTTTTTCCAGCGCCGATCAAGGCAGAACCTGGGTTCCGGCCGCGGGACCCATTCAACAAAAGCAGATCAGATTTTTGCTCGCTTCGGATGCGACTCTTTATGCCGGTTCGCACGATGACGGCGTTTATCGCAGCGAGGACGCCGGGTTGACTTGGTTGCCGGCAAATCCACCTATGCGCAACAAGCACGTCACCGCATTGACCGCCGCACTGGGAACGCTTTACGCGGGAACGGACAGCACCGGCGTGTTGCGCAGCACCGACTCCGGCAGAAATTGGTTCGAAGCCTACAAATTCGATCACGCCAATGTGCGCGGCGTGTTGCCCGACCTCAACGTCATTTTCGCTTACGGTGATGAAGGCGTGTTCCGCAGCCAAGACGGCGGCTTCAACTGGACACAAGTCTTGCGCCTGCCGCCCGATCAAACGGCCGTGACCATGCTGTCTTCAAATGGTATCTTGTATGCCGGCACCGGCAACGCCACGGGTTCTCCGGCAAGCGGATTATTTTATAGCAACGACGGCGGAACCGTCTGGACGCAGGCGCAGGCGCCAATGGATGACAAGCACATCAGCAGTTTGCTCGCCATTAGAGAAGATTTAATATTGGCAGGAACCGCAACGGCCGAGGACAAAGCGCACGGAATTTATTTCAGCCGGGATCGCGGAAAAACTTGGCAACAGGCCGGCTCCCCCATGAGCGACAAACACGTGACCGTGATGGTTGCGGCGCACAATAGAATTTATGCCGGCACCGGCGTTCCGCGTTCTTTCATCCGGCAACCGAACGGCATTTTTTTCAGCACGGACAACGGCCTCATATGGCGAGAGGCCCTCCCGCCCATGCACGATAAACACGTCACGGCGTTGCTGGCCGTGGAAGACAAGCTCCACGCTGGCATTGGCGCGGGCTATCCGCAAGTCGATCGCACGCAGCTCGGCGTATTTTCCAGCAGCGATCATGGTTTGAATTGGCAGTCTTCGGATTCGCTCATCGCAGACAAGGAAGTGAGCATACTCGCATTCGCACAAGGCCGGCTCTTCGCCGGGACGACGAGCGCCGGGCTTTTCTATAGTGACGACGAAGGCCGCGCCTGGAAACACGCCGAGCCTCCTCTGCACAATAAAAACTTGACGGCCTTGCTCGCCACTGAAGCAGCGCTTTATGCGGGCACAGACAAAGACGGCGTGTTTCGCAGCTTGAATGGCGGCGCCACTTGGACGTCCCTGGATTTCGGCATGGGCAAAAGAGCCGTCACCGCACTGGCGTATTTGCCGCAACTGCAGCGCCTCTTCGCTGCTACTGAGGACGGCGTTTATCTTCAGACCGTGGATACGGTCTCTCCCGTTGCAGTTTCTCTAGAAATCAATGACGGCGCGCGTTACACTTCGCAACGAAACCTCGCGCTCATCTTCGTTGCGGCTGGGGCAGATTCCATGATCTTCGCCGAAGATTCCGCGTTTGTGTCTAGTCGCACGGGTTGGTTGCCGCATGACGTGTTGGCGAGCTTCGTGCTTTTGGAGGGCGACGGCCTCAAAACGATTTACGCCAAGTGCAAAGACCGCTCGTGGAATGAATCAGAAACCCTCCGCGCGCAAATTATTTTGGATACCCATGCGCCCGTTTTTCAATCTCAGCCGCCGGCGGAAGGCGCACACATCGGACAAAACTTTTTTTTGCCGCAGCAAGTCGAGGAGCCGAATTTAGACAAAGTGCTGCTCTACTATCGTCGCGGCAATGAACCTTGGCGCGAAGAGCAGGCCATTCGTTTTCGCGACGTTGCCGTAATAGATGGAACCTTGCTCACGCCGCGAGGCTTCGACTATCGTCTCGTTGCTTTCGATCTCGCCGGCAACGTGGATACGCTCCGCAACGGCGCTTTGGATTTCTTCTCGCTTCCTATCAGGCTTGGAATCAACGAAGCCGGCAATTCGCCGGACTTGCCTTCCGGAACTACGCCTGCGGCTTATCGTCTCGTCTCGCTTCCCATGAAAATAGCCGAGGCCAATGTTGCCGCTGTTTTCGGCGATTTGGGCGAGTATGGCCGGCTGGGCGATTGGCGTTTTTGGAGCTATCAAGGCCACGGACAATGGCAAGAGGGGCCGGAGCTGTTGGCGCAAAACGGCGCGGCATATTTTCTCATTCGGCGCAATGGCGGCACACTCACCAATCACATCGCCGGTGAAACCACGAAAACCACCGCCGGGATTTCAGGCGAGATTCCCGGCTGGCATCTGCGCGCAAACGATTGGACGCTCATCGGCAATCCTTATAATTTCCCGATTGCACTCGAGCAACTGCAGCTTGTCCGCCTCGGTCTGCGCTTGAGCGAGGCAGATACGAATTTTCAAGTGTGGGCTTATGATCAACGCGGCTGGATGAAAGACAAGCCTTTGGAGGCGTGGCGTGGCTTGGCGGTTTATCGCGCCGGAGAAGAAGACACGCTGATTTTTACGAACGACGCGCGCTCTCTCTCAATCACTGAAAGCGCCTCCCGCAAGCCCTCCCTTGAGACTGGGAGTGCGTCTGAAAAGTCCCCCTTTGAGGGGGGATTCAGGGAGGTGTTGGGAGAGTGGCTCATAAGCGTGCGCGCAGAGAGCCAAGGAAGCATGGATGAGGTGAACTACTTGGGTGTGCGCGAGGGAGCAAAAATCGAACGGGACGTATACGATTGGTACGAGCCGCCGTTTTTGCCCAGTGGTCTCTCGCTCAGCTTTCCTCATCCCGAATGGCACCACACTGCCAACTTCGCTACGGATATTCGTCCCCTCACCAAACAAGGTTACGAGTGGCGGCTCGCAGTGAAAGCCGTTAGTGGCAGTATTGTAAGTTTGACTTTCGAAGGCATTGCCACCGTGCCGAGCGAGTTCGAAGTGTGGCTCGTGGACGAAGCCTTGCAGATTACCCAAAATCTGCGTGAGCAGAGGCAGTATGCAGTGGCAGGAGCAGAACATCCCAAAGCCCTAAAGCTCGTGGTGGGCAAGCGCGAGTTTATCACACAGCAACTCGCAGAGATCAATCTCATTCCGGCCACGTATGAACTCTCGCAAAACTTTCCCAATCCCTTCAATCCCGTTACTACCATTCGCTACGGCCTGCCGCAAGCCGAGCGAGTGAGTTTGAAGATTTACAACCTGCTCGGCGAAGAAGTCGCGACGCTGGTGAATGACGAGCACAAAGCGCCGGGGTATCACGTGGCGATTTGGGATGGGCGCGGGAAGAACGGCAATGTCGCGGCGAGCGGGGTTTATGTGTATCGGATGCAGGCGGGAAGTTTTGCCCTCGCAAAGAAACTCGCGCTGATCAAATAATTTCGGTCGAGGTTGGCTTGTTCGAAAAGAATAGGCCCTCGATCTCATGAATCAGAAAGGTCAGATTGGGTTCATAAAATGAAAGCTCAGGGGCGGGAATTCGGTTGTGCTTAATGTCGGGCGGAACGTGCTTGTGATGTGGATGCGTGGATTGCAGCGCAGGATTGTTGGGATGTGGTTGCGAGTCGTACCAGTATAAAACGTCTGAATCTTTTTTGACAAGATAGCCATAGCGTCGAATGAACTCGGGAGAGAGAAAATACAGGAACTCCCTGACTTCAAGCGTGATATTCGAAGCGAACACAATGCTGCCCTCGAGCTCAGCCAAGAACTTGCCGCGACGGATGAGAACCAAGTTGCTGGCCTGAATGTGAGGCGAAAGGCTCGCTATCGAATAGATGTATTGTTCGTAGCTATTCAGCGACCACGCCATGAGGAATCAAGTTTTTGACGCTTTCGCGAAAAGGTTTTTGAATGAGGATGATCTCTTTGTACCGCCGTTCGAGATCGCGCTTGGCTTCGCAGAGGCCGGCCCAGATTTGAAAATCAAAATTGCCAGCGTCTTCGATCAAACCCGCGGAGAAGCAGTCATAAAAGAAATCAGAGCGCAGGCCGTATTTTTTTTCCCAGGCTTGCAGTTCGCTTTCGGTGGCATGAAGATCAGCCAGGATTTCTTGCAGAGTCGGATTCATCGTTCAGTGCCTTAAAAATTCATTCGAAGCAGACGTGACAAACTAATACATTTTACTTCGTCCAGCAATAGGATTTTTTGAAAAACATGATAGGGAAATGTGAGAGGCGAAAGGTGAATGCGAAGAGCGCCACTCACCCTTCGATAATTGGACTAAACCACTGATCACTGAAAACTGATAACGGATCACTGAAAACTAAACATGCCCAAACCCCATTTCACCGTCGGCGGGACCGTGCAGGCGACCGGCGGCGTTTATATCCCGCGCCAGGCTGATGAAGAATTGCTCAAGCTCTGCGTCGAGGGCGCGTTTGCTTACGTGCTCACCTCGCGGCAAGTGGGTAAGTCGAGCCTCATGGTGCGCACCGCGGAGCAATTGGCCAGCATCGGCACGCGCTCGGTCATTATCGATCTCACCAACTACGGCGTGCAAGTGAGCGCGGAGGCGTGGTATCTCGGTTTGCTCACCACTATTGCCGATGATCTCGGCCTCGAAACCGATGTGGTCAAATGGTGGCGCGACCATAGCGACTTCGGCGCAACGCAACGCTTGACGCAATTCTTTGAAGAAATCGTGCTCACGGAAATTCCCGAGCCGATCGTGATCTTCATCGACGAGATCGACAGCACGCTCAGCCTGAATTTCACCGACGATTTCTACGCGGCGATTCGTTATCTCTACAATGCGCGCGCGAAAGCGCCGGAGTTTCGCCGCCTCACGTTCGTGCTCATCGGCGTGGCCACGCCCAGCGATCTCATTAGCGATCCGCATCGCACGCCTTTCAACATTGGGCAACAGGTCAATCTCACGGACTTCACTTTCGAAGAGGCGTTGCCGCTGGCCGAGGGGCTGTGTACTTCCGTGGAGCGCTCGCAACAAGTTTTGCAATGGATCATGAAATGGACCAACGGCCATCCGTATCTCACGCAGCGTTTGTGCCGCACCATTGCCGATGAGCGCCGCAGCGATTGGACCGAGGCCGAGATCGCGCACGCGGTGGCGCAAGCATTCTTTGGCCGCATGTGCGAAGAGGACAACAACCTGCAATTCGTGCGCGATATGCTCACCAAACGCGCGCTGGAGAAGGATAAGCTGGCCGTGCTCGAGGCTTACAAAGAGATTCGCACGAGCAAACGCCCGGTGCGCGATGAAGAGCAATCGCGGATCAAAGCGCAGCTCAAACTCTCCGGCATTGTGAAGCGCGAAGAGGGCAAACTGCGCGTGCGCAATCCGATTTATCATGAAGTCTTCGGGCCGGCGTGGATCAAAGAGCACTGGCCCGTGGGATGGTTGCAGACCGTGCCGCTCTATGCGAAGATCGGCAGCGGGGTGATCGTGCTTTTGGCGATTGCCGCTTTTGTGTTTGCCGTTTACGCCATCGACTTTGCGAAGCAAAATGAAAGAATGGCGCAAAGCGAGAGGATTGCGCGCGATTCACTGCAAGTTCTGCTGAACCAGCAAAGAGAATTGATATTCATCGCCGATACTTCGAAGATCTCGGCGTTGGCTTCGGCACAACGCGCGGCGGAGGAAGCGAAGCGCGCAAGGCTATCCGCGGAGTCGGAAGCGCGAGCTCATCAAGACGCACTCCGCGAGGGCGCACGCGCCGGAAGACAGGCAATCGTGGCTGACAGTCTTCGAATAGAAGAAGGCAAATCGCGCCGTATTGCCGAACACCGCAGCTTCGAGTTGGATACTTTAAGAGGGCGAGACCTCGCGCGTCTTCTGGTTTCGCAAGCAACACTTCAAACGCAACAGAACAATTCAGAACTCGCAGCGTTGCTCGCGCGGCAAGCGTACTTGTTCAATCAAAAATATGGCGGGGCGCTGTTGCCGCAAATTCATCCGGTTTTGATGAAAGCGCTCAACGGCGCAGGCGGACCGATCGAATTGCGCGAGCACACTGCGGCAGTGCGCGCCGCGGCTTTTACTCAGAATGGAGAACTATTCGCCTCGGCTGGAGAAGATAAAACCGTTCGCCTCTGGCGTCGCGCGAATGACTACAAAACTTCGGAGCCGCTCAACGGCCATACCCAAAGCGTGCGCGCGTTGGCCTTCACTCGCGATGGGCGCGCGCTCTTTTCCGGCAGCAATGATTATTCGTTGCGCAATTGGAATGCGCAAGAGCGGCAATCCAATGCCATCGTTTTGAACAATCATACCGGCCGGGTGTGGGCATTGGCGCTCAACGCCGACGGTCAAACTTTGGCCTCAGGTGGAGCGGATAAAGTGGTTTTTTTATGGAATGCCAACGATCCGCAAGCAGGACCGCGGGTACGATTACAATCTAGCGCGAAGGTGTACGCTCTGGCCTTTAGCGCAGACGGGCAATGGCTGGCGGCCGCGGGCGAGGACAGCGTGATTCACATTTGGGATATGCCTTCCGGCAAAATTGCGCCGGTGCATACGCTTAAGTGTGAAGCCGCAATCAAGTCCCTGGCCTATCATCCCCGGCAGAAGCTTTTGGTCTCCGGCGGCGCCGATGGTAAAGTGGCTTGGTGGCGCATGAACTCTGGCTCGGAGAACCCCGGTCAGCTCAAGGCCATGCTCGCACATGAAACCAACACGGCAGTGAATGCCTTGGCATTCGGCAACAACGGACATTGGCTAGCGACCGGCGGCTCCGACAAGCACGCCAAAATCTGGGAAGGAGATGGCAAGAGCAATGAGCCGCTGCTCACGTTCAACCACGAGGCGTTTGTGTGGGCCATCGCCTTCAACCCCGAGGCGAGTTTGCTCGCCTCTGCCGGTGAGGATAAAACGATTCGTCTGTGGCTCACCAACACGGACACGCTTGCGCAGCTTGTTTGCCAAAACGTGAAACGCAATCTCACGATCGCAGAATGGCGCGAGTTCATCGGTTCGGATATTCCCTACGAGCGCACGTGCCCGAACCTGCCTGCAGATGCGAGCGCGGTGAATGAAGCGGCGAGCCCGGGCAGAAGATGATTTTACTACTCGGAGCACAAAATTAGGTTACACTTCGCACCTCTAGCGCCCTGTCATTCAGAGGGAATCTTTTTAAGCACTCGGCAGTATCTCCAGCGAGTAAAAAGATTCCTCCTGAATGACATACGAGGAGGGAAAGTGCAACCTATATTTCGCTCGAAGCAGTAAAAGCAAAAGCTATCCCGCAAAGCCGCAAAGAACCCGCAAAGCTTTTCTTTGCGAACCTTTGCGCCTTTGCGTCTCTGCGTGCGCTTTTGCTTTTGATCTGTTTTTGGGATTCACACTTTTTAACAGACGGAGAACATCATGTCCCAACGAAATCGTTTGCCCTTTTGCCCAAACCGGCTGCGCTGCGTTTGGGTGGTTGCGCTACTGCTCTGCGTTGCCGATAGCCGCGCGCAAGACTGCGACAACATCGTGGCTGAAGCTCAAAAAGAGTATGATGCCGGCCGCTTCTCCACTGCCGTGCGCTTGCTCAACTTGTGCGAGAAAGTGAAAGAAATTCCCGCAGAGCAGCGCGTGTTTGCCTATCGCCTGCTCGCGCTCGCTCACCTTGCGGAGGATCGTGTCGATGAGGCAAAGGACGCGGTCAAGGAAATCTTGAAGCTCAATTGCAACTATGTGGGAGAGCCTGGCCAAGACCCGCAGCCCTACCAAGATTTGGTGGCAGAGGTTATAGAGAAGGGGAAGTGCCCGAAACGCCCTTGGCCCTGGATTGCCGCAGGCGCAGGTGTTGTGACTGGAACGGTGTTCTTTATTGTATCGCGCGGCAAATCTGAACCGGACAAGCCTCTGCCCGAGCCGCCGGCGTTGCCGTGAGGTTGATGGTCGTGGATCGTGGCTCGAAGATCGTGGATTGTAAATTAGAAAACTCCGCTAGGAGTGATATGTTTATAGACCAAACCCGAAGCAGCTCATCAAACTCCGTCAGGAGTGGCATGTTGGCAAGCGTGAAGAATTGCCAATCGTAATGCCTCAGATTGGTGGAGAACGTAGCGCAGACATCTTGTCTGCAGGCAGGATGCCTGCGCTACTCCACACGTAATCTGAGGCATTACTGCCAACCGATTGCGCCGGTACAAGCGCAT
>Ga0247727_10001470_pt1 | contig 55975 bp, 57 predicted proteins | sample WisWelCaveWW1625_FD_202498 | JGI IMG/M metagenome (GOLD analysis project Ga0247727, IMG submission 202498) | Biofilm microbial communities from Wishing Well Cave, Virginia, United States - WW16-25 | ecosystem: Environmental > Aquatic > Deep subsurface > Groundwater > Cave microbial mat | place... | reverse complement strand
GCTCTACTTGGCCGAGTACGTCTGGCGCTACAACCACCGCTGTCTGACACTGTCGCAGCAGGTGGCGCGATTGATGCGATTGTTGCATCAGTATGCTCATGTTAGTGGCTAGAATAGGACTTTACCCTCAAGAAATCACAACGCCTTAACCGCCTTGGTGATCAACCACCTTGACGTGTGCGAGGTGGAAATAACCCTGATCTTGATTCCTAGCGACGATTCTATGGCTCGGCGAGATAGGTGTAGATGCTTACCTAGCGCCGCCGATGTCTTCGGGAGCAAAAGCTCATCTCGCGCAGCGATCGTGGTAAGCTCCCGGTACAGTCTGGCGGTGTTAATCTCACGTCCGAGGTTGCCTGGCTTCTGGCACCAGACACCCAAGCAGACCGCGACCGAGTCCTCCTCGGTGGCGTACTCGGCCTGCTCCTGTTCTAACCGCTCAAAGGTCAGACGGACGGCTGCTCCCTTCGCATCGCCTCGACCTCGACTCAAGCGCCAAGCAAAGGCGGCAAAGTCCGCCATGCGGAACGGGAGTGAGGGGGCAGTAGGAGATTGCCGCAGGGCAACCACGGCTTTGTTGAGGTTATCTAGAAGATCGGACAGGATGTCATCGCGATCACGTAGTGTCTCCGCAAGGAGTTTGGCATCTTCCACGAAGCGCGTCGGCCTCACGACACGGCAAAGCAGGAGCCGTTCTGCAACATCTGGTCGTCTGAAATGAGGGTCTCGGGACGTTAGGATTAACTGGCTGATCGCAGGATGCCCGACGAGCTTGTTGGTCGAGTACAGCTCTCGAAACTCAAACACCTGCCCTGTAGCGAACGTCGCCAGCCGGTCGGCAAGCCACCTGATATGGGTGTCCGCGTTATCGAAAGCCGCGAAGGGTTTTCCGCAGACCGCAGCGATGAACGCCTGCTCTCCGCGCTCTCCGGATTCGAGATGGCCTACGTTGAACTGCTTCCCAAGCAGTAACACTCCAAGACGACGCGCCGTACTTGTCTTCGTTGCTCCCTGAGGGCCAACGATAGTCAGGATCAGGCGCGTGGGATGTAATTCTGGGAAAAACGCTGCGAGTATCCATAGAAACAGCAGATGGCGCATCTCGGCTGGCGAAACCTTGGCGCCTGGATCAAGAGGGATGGATTGCAAGAACGCAGACAGAGTAGCCCCTGAGCGGCGCTTCTGTGAAGGCCTATAAAGGTATGGACTGGCATATCTAGAGGTTGCAAACAGCACTCCCCCCTCTCCGTTTGGCGCACGAGTAACCGTCTGGCCGTCGAGAATCCACATGTTACTACCGAAATCCGTGACAAAGACACGGTGAGACGCCGCGTCATAGTGAGCAAGAGAGTAAACGTGCGCTTTGTGGCCGCGATGATAGGTCTCCGTCAACAAATGCTCTACGACGTACTTGAACTCTGTCTCGGTGGAATTGAGACCAGTCAGGTCGGCGAGCATCCTGAGGAAGGGCTCGTCAGTGAGCGCAACAAGTGCTCGGCTCTTCCCGTCGAAGAAATAACTACGACCCTCCTCGGTGTGGTATAGGGTTCCAACATGCAGCAGGTAATCGGTGATTACGGTAGCGATGCGTTGCTTCCGCTCGAAGGTCGCGGCTTCTGGCAACGCTGTTCGGCGAATTTGCCGAATAAGTGTCCGCAGATCGGAGGGAGCGGCTACAACTGATAAAACACCCTGCGCCTTCCAGGCCCTCCACCATCGTTTCGCCTTGCTGAACACCTTGTGATTCGACGCGATCATCTGGAGGCTTCGCAGCGCTCTCTCACCACCATCAGCAAGCAGATCGTCCACGCCCACCTTCTCGCTACTCCCTGGCCTAATGAATGCCACGACGACCTTCGCACCGCGCTCTTCCAGCTCTTTCATCAGAGCATACACGGCGTTCAAGAGGTTAGGACGATGCCAGATGTCCGAATCGGCATACAGCGTAACCTCACGATCTATCCAGGTAATTTCATCAAATTCCAGAATCCCGTTACACGTTCCGCGCTGTACCCAGCTCCAGATACCACCAATCCCTATCGCCATGACCCCCGCTTGAACAAGCGCCGCCGCCTTTTTCTCCCCCTCAGCCAAAGCCAGTGGAACGGAAGGGTCTTTTAACACTTGAGCCACAGGAGAGGGGATGTACAGGTGCACTCCGGAATGTTTGCCCTGAAGGTACTTCACGACATGTCCCTTCCGATCTTTGGCGGGTGGAAACAGCTTGAAGCGGCTAAAACCCGGTAGATTGGGATATGGAAACTCAAGCGCTGACCGGACACCAACGGGTCTCCGACCCAGCCGACGCGCCAGTTCATCCACTGATAGGGAACGCAGCTTCATCATCCGAACAGTCGAGTCCCTCAAGCCACTCTTTCGTAGGTCTCTCAGGTGTTCTGGATATAACTCCTTAGACTGAGCTGTGTGGATTTTCTTGATTGGCACTTTCATCATTCGCTCCTCCCTGTTATGATGTTTCACTGTATAATCCATTCGCTTATAATTATGAGCGCATATGTTAGGTTATTCAATCACGCAAAATCCACGGTTCGTCACTTGGGAGGCTTATAAAAATGGTAATCAAAAATTTCGGCCAACGCCTCAAGTTCGAGCGGAAGCTGGCACGGATGGGGCAGAAGGTGCTCAAGGATGAGCTCAGATGTTCTCTCCAAACGATCTCCAACTGGGAAGCTGGCAGGTACGTGCCTAGTGAGGCGCGGGTTGACAAGATTGCAGACGTTCTCAAGCTATCGCAAGTCAAACGGGGAAAGTTACAGTTACTACGCGTTGCAGCACTATGGAAGCAACGACTCAGGCGGATCGAACCCACACTGCTCAAGCAAGTTCGCCAGAAAGAGTTGGTCGAACGAGAACTTCTAAATGAATTGTCTATTCCTCTCCTCACAGCTAAAAACGCCCACGATCCAGCCGCAGTGCTCCTTAGCAGGAAGCCCTGGAGAGGTCAAATGGTTTACAAGACGCCTGATATTCGAGGGCTTTGCTTCGGATTCCTAGTAAGTGATGGGGCCATGGCTCCAAGATACGAACCAGGCGACTTGTTGATCTGCTCGCTAAGGAAACCAGCAGCAGATGGGCTAGGTGTGTTGAGGCTTCGTAGCAGAACGCTTTGCAGACGCTTTCGACAAAGGGGGCGTGATATTCTTCTCCAAGCATTACACGAGAAGGTACGTCCAATTAATGTTCCTCGACAACAGATTAGGTGGGCTTACAGAGTCGAGCGTGCTATCCGGTCGGAAACGACGGAACAAGGATGATAGCCTTACCCCATGCAACACTTGCCCATCGCTCAGCAAAGGTTCGATAAGCTGATAGATACCCCCTACGGCTGTTCAATTTTTCGAATCAGATAGCTCAGAGGCTTGCCCAGCGCCTTTGCTAATCGCCCGGCGACGTTCAATCCTACATCCACCTTGCCCAACTCGATAGAGCTGACGTACGTGCGGTGAATCTCCGCTCGCTCGGCAAACTCTTCTTGAGATAAGCCTAAGCGGTGTCGGTATCGCCTGACGACTGCCCCAAACTGGGCAGATAACGTGCGCTTGTCTCCCCTTGCCATCTGGGATACAATGACGCACTGTAGACTAAAGCTCTACAGACGATGCTCTACAAAATAACTCTGGGACAAAACTCGAACGATGGCGGGGCAAGTTAAACTATCCCCAAGACTGGCTGGTATTTCTGGCGAATACTACGTTGCGGCAGAGCTGTCCAGGCGCGGCTACATCGCGTCTGTCACGCTACGGAACACCGAAGGGATTGATATTCTGGCTTCCACCACGGACTCGTCCAGGATGCTCGCGATCCAAGTCAAGACTCGCCAAGACGCGCCCAGAGATTGGCGGTTGGACATCGCGGCAGAGACGCACTGCTCCGACCACCTGTTCTATATCTTCCTCAACCTCAAAGAGGCTGGCAAACGACCGGACTTCTTCATCGTCCCGAGCCAGATCGTCGCCCAATTCGCCAGAGACTACCACCACACCTGGCTCACAACTCTGGGAAAAAAGGGACAGCAACACCGAGACAACCCCATGAGAAAGTTCCTCGACAAAGAAGGCAAGTTTCTAGAGCGGTGGGATTTATTGAGCTTGTAGGCTACCTACCGTAGAATCAAATCACTGCCGCTTTTCTCAGCAGTTATCGCCCCGAACTCCATCACGTTCATCCAGCCTTTAACGCCATGAGCAATTTTGCTGAGACAATTCCCATGCACTCGGTCGCAAGCTTCGCTTCTTCCTCAGACACGGTTGGCAGGAACGGCTTACCATGACCCGTACCTTCTCGGTTCCTCAGGGTGTTCACAACACATCCTAATTGATAAAGAATCCTTTCAACCTGTCGCTGAGCAGGTTCACCCTCACGCATTGGATCGGCGGGCGTTGCCAATCCTGCAGCAGCAAATGCTTGCCCCAACGTAGTGGGGAAATTCGCGCTCTCAGCGTATGCTCCATAGAATTGAACCAACACATGACGTGCGGTGGCCTCCAACAAATCCTTTCCGGTTCCGACTACAAGCGCAGCATCCTCAGCGCCGCGCTGCGCTCGACGAACATACGCCCATAAAGCCTCGGTCATCTCTGTACTCGACAGCTGATCAAGTAGTAGCGGACGTAATTCGCCATCCTCCGATAACTCAAATCCCTCAACCCGAAAGGCACCCGCAGCGTTCCGTATTGCTTCAGCACCGACAAAGTTGGGAGACGTTGACCGAAATCCACCCAAACCGCGTATCAGTTCAATGAGACACCACACCAAACGCTCACCTGATTCCAAATTATGCTCTAGCGCCCAACTCAACACAGCCCGAACCCGTTTCTCCTTACCAACAGGTTTTCCGCCCGTCAGATTGGGATCAGCTGACTCAAGCCCCGCACGACGAAATTGGTATTCGATCGCTGAATGACTGGGTTCCCGTGTTCCGGTCTGAGAATCATCTACCAAGCGCGAGACAGCTATGATGACTGCATCCGTCAATGGTGCTTTCTTGCTGGAATGTATCCTATCTTGATTCGTCAATGAACTCACCGGTTGCGTTGCTGGAAACGATCGCTCAGGTACTCATTGGTCACGTTACCTCAAGTAACACATCTTAACTTACATTACCCTAAGCAATTTTGATCATCAGACCACGAATCTCTCTAGCCAGTTTGCGGTTAAATTGCCGTATGTGGTTGATCTGTCCAAAGAATCTATATTTCAATTGTCCTATGGTAACTCCATAATAAGCTGCAACCACCTCTAGACCCAGTCCCTCAGACCAACAGTCTCGAATATCGTCCTTCAGCCGTTGGATAAATTTTGTGTCAGGCCTCATCTTATCGTTCACCACAAGCCCAGTGACGATTTGCGGTTTATCCCGACCAATCAAAACTTCCTTGGACATCGCATACCCTCCAGATCGGATCATCTGACCCACTACACCCTTGAATGACCGAAGAGTTTCTTTCCCTGAAAGAGTGAGATCGTCGACGAAACGCGTATACGTAAACCGATGTTTCCGGACAATTCCCATGAGTGCCGTATCAATTGGTACAAACGAGAGGTTGGCAAGGCAAGTACTGGTTGGCGCACCTTGGGGTAATCGATCTTCATAGCAGCACAAACACGACATCAACCGGGCGGCTTCACTTCCCATACCGCCTTCTTGAAGAATTTGCATCACTCGATCATCCGAAGTGGAAGGAAAGAAATCCTTGATGTCAAAATTGGCAACTACTTCCTGACCCACATGCGATCTTGCATTCGTAATAATCGATCTGCCACAAATTCCTCCGTGAAGATACCTCGGCCACTGTATCCTCTCCTCTAGATACTCCTTCACCCGATACTGGATGATCCGAAGCTCCTTGCATGGCGGAGTAATAATACGCTCTCCGCCTTTCTTCTTCGGCTGGGAGAACCGACCGTACAACCTAGGACGGTTCTCCACCATCCATAACAAACGATCCAAAGGAGTGTTGACGAGGCGGGAAACATGAGAAAACGAAATGAGGTTTCGAAAAGGCGTGTGTCGAAGAATGACGCTATCTCTGCGCCTCGGCATACCGGCGAATAATATGTTTGGCGATGCGGATAGCTCTTTGCTCATCAGCCCTGAGATAGCTAGAGACCTCTACTGCTTCCCAGAACAAGATTTCTTCTGGCAACCGAAGCAGTCTGCATAGTTTCCGAAGCAAAGGCAGACTAGGCTCCTTACGAGCATTCTCAACCTTGGATAAATAGGTCACAGTGATGTCGGCTTTCCGAGCTAACGCCTCTTGGGTAAGCCCCCGCCGCATCCGGTGTGCTTTGATCACGCGTCCGAAGTTGATCATCGATGGTTGAAGTAAGTAGGACAAAGGACAATTAGAAAACAGGAGAGGGGGTTAATTCACCCTGCCCATCACGCGCTCTGCGGTACAACGTAGTACCTGGCTGTGTTCCAACAAGCAAGCCAGGCAACGCAACACAACCAGGCACCATCTTCGAGTAACACGAATCTGGCTCCTTGGTGCTTCGTTAAGCCTAGCTTTCAACACGCCTGCATACAACTTGCACAGAGCGCGCTGGTGTCCATTCAGTTGCCGTTTCTTAGAGGCCTTTTGTAGCAAGGCCTTTAGATCATGGGCAACATCAACTGCAATGGTGACACTACCACCCCGGCTTGCCTCATTATTTCTCATACATGCTCTCACCTCCCTTCGCTCTTTGAAAACGCAACACCAGAAACATCAGGCCCACGAAATGGCACCAAGCATAACCACCCGCGAACCTCTCCTATTTCACCACTCGGCGCGGCTTGTGTTCGCTAATGCTTCGGCACACGCTTCACTCTTCGATCACTCTAGATCGCAGGCGCCTCATCGACTGTTGTTGCTTCCAGTGGTCCTGCCTTTAGTGTGTTTCGCGTGGTTGGTACCGTGTCCGCTATCACACCACCACCTGATGCCTCGAAGCGCAGCGTACCCACCGGGGTCACGCCGCACTCTTCACTCGACCTAGTCGATCAGCGCTCCTGCCCTTTGCTATTGAGAAGGTCACGTCTCTCGACGATCCCTTCGGCGCAGAAAGGAGGTTTGTGAGGTAAGCCGTAACTTTGCAGTTGTCAAAGAGCACGGTGCGCTTGCACCGCTACCGTATTTATACCAGTATTGTTCTGTGAGAGCAATATGAATCTTAACACGACACGACCAGTTTCCTAGAGAAGAGCTGACGAGCCTCGAAAGCTATCGGAGCCGCCATTTGCTATGGCAGCATTTGGCGATCAGACGGCTCTGGAGTCAAGTTTGAGGCGATTGGAAGTAGCGCAAAGGAAAACGGGGCGGCATGGCTACCACCCCCGTTCAGATCCCCAAGCGCCCACTTCACTCTGCTGGCGCTCAGATAGAGCTTATGGGAACCGGCCTTTTCTGTCTTAACTCTCACCGGAACAGAGAGTTGAAGGATCGCTGCCGTTCCCGTGTTCAAGTTGGCTCCCCCGCGAGGACTCGAACCTCGGACACGGTGGTTAACAGCCACCTGCTCTACCAACTGAGCTACGGGGGAATGGTACAGTGCGAACAAACAACATGACGGCACCCGCCACTTGAACGCGCGGTGGACGCCGTCATGCAAACATCACCCTATAACCACTACGAACCTTCTGCCTCTATATCCCGAACAGCTTACGCCTGACCGGCCGCTGCGGCCGAACCGGCCCCGGCACGTCCGGAGCCACGCGCCAGGTAGTACCCAATTAACGCCGTCGCAGTAACGACACCAAGGTAGCTGTTGATGCCACTGGAGAGAATTCGCACGATCACATCGGACGCCGTCGTCGGTACCTTCAGCGTGATCAGCAACAGCGCAACCAGCCCCACCACCAACATCGCCACCAAGCTGACCACCACCAGCACCACCAGGAGCAACACGACGCGCCCGAGCGAAGAACGCACGAAATGTACACTGCGCTTCAGCGATTCACCAATCTTCACCTGTTCACTCACCAACGCATACGGTGCAAAGAAGAGTAGGAACAGGAAGTACAGTGCCACTCCGCTGATCGCGACAGCCAGGATGTTCGCCAAGACGATGGCAATGGTGTTGTTCTCCCACGCTAGTGACACCCCTAGCGCCATGGCGAACGTCACCACGAACACCAACCCCACCACACCAGCGCAGAGCACCAACACCAAGCCCAGCAGAAAGAGTTTGCCAAACAGCTGACGCCCAGATTGCCAGAAACGGTCCAGGACCGTCCGCCCCTCCCTGACTGCAGAGAGCGCGTAACCCAACATCCCGCCTTGCACATACACCGCCAGCAGGAGGAACGTCACGATGAACAGCACTGCCCAGACCCACGTGCCTACAGCCCACTCCTCAGGCGGTTTCTGAGCAAACGGAATGCTGCCTAAATTCCACACGAGGTTGAACAAAAAGAGCAGACCGACTAACGGCCAGCTCGCACTCGCAACCCCGAACCCTTTCTTAACAGCCGCACCAACACCCATGCTTCCCTCCTAACGTGAGTGGTCGGACAGCAACCGAGCCCAAGCTGTGCTGCCTATACTGGTGGGGAGTGTACCACGAATCCCCTGACCCGTCAACCGGTTACAATTCATCCTACAATTCCCGGCGTCCATCCATAGCTTTTAAAAGCGTTGCTTGATCGGTATATTCTAGATCGCTGCCGACCGGGATGCCCGAGGCAATCCGTGTGATTCGAGCGCCAAGCGGCTTGAGCCGCTGCGCCAGATACAGAGCTGTCGCCTCCCCCTCCGTGTCGGCGTCGGTTGCCAGGATCACCTCTTTCACCGTGCCACCTTGTATCCGATCCAGGAGCAGCGGAATCGTCAGATGATCCGGCCCCACACCGTCCAACGGTGACAACGCTCCCATCAGCACATGATATAGGCCGCGGAATCCAGCTGTCTTCTCCAGCACCAACACGTCCCGTGGCTCCTCCACTACGCAGATGATCGACGCGTCGCGCGAGGGATCGTTGCAAATCTGACACTGATCACCTTCGCTCAGACTAGAACAAGTTCGACAGTGTCTGATACTCCGCTTGAGGCACAACACCGACTCGGCGAACGCCTCGACTTCGGCCTGCGGCAGATTGAGCAGATGCAGCGCGATCCGTTCGGCTGACTTCTGACCGATGCCCGGCATCCGCTTGAGGTGCACGATGAGATCGGCTACGGACTTCAGGAGCGCCATAGTGGTTACGCCGGTGCCGGGCCGAACGGCACGACCGTTCCCTTGAAAAACTGCGCGGTGGCATCGACTGACACGTGCTGGGTGGACTCCACCAGCATCAACTGGATCGACACTTTGGCGTTGAGCAACTGCCCCAACGCGGCCTCGATCGCCTGGCGGTCGGCTGGCCGCTCCAGCATCTCCTTGTGAAAACCCATCGTTCGCGGAATGCCCAACACCACCGTGGAACCGCTAGTCCGCACCGGCTCGGCTTCAGCTAGGAACGACGCGCGGGATGCCTTCCCTGCTTCCACGCGCCGCAGCAGCTCCGGCCACATCTGCTTGATCTGCTCCACGCTGATGCTGGGACTCGACGCCGGATCGTCTTGAGCGACCGGCAGCGGCTCGGCAGCAGCGGCTGAGGGCGCAAAGGCAGCGGCTTGGGCAGCGCGCGGCGACGGCGAAGCGGGTGCTGACGGCTTCGCCGATGGAGCTGGAGCAGAACGTACCGGCGTCGCAGCCGAACGCACTCCAGCTGCAGACGAAACGGCTGGTGACGGCGTGCGATCCTTCGGCTGCGCTGACTGACTGGTGGACGATGACGCCGCCGTCAGATGCCGCGTCGCCATCCGCACCAACGCCAGCTCCATCGGGATCCGCGCATTGATCGACCGCCGCATCGTCTCCTGCGCCACCGTCCAGAGATCGAGCGTGTCGATCAACTCCGTCACACTCCAGACTCGGCACTGTTGCACAATCTGCTGCACCGACTCCGCAGACAGCCAGATCAACCGCGCCGGCTCCGACACCGACCGCGCGATCAGGAGATGCCGCAGGTACTCCGCCAGCGCCTGCGCACACTGCCCCAAATCGCGCCCCGAGAGCACAAACTCGTTGACCATCTCCAGACACGCTGCGGCGTCCTGCGCACCGACCCGCTCCATCAGCCGCCCGAGCGCCTGCACCGAGAGTGCGCCAACCATCGCCGTCACCGTCTCGGCGCGGATCGCCTCACCCTCCTCCGCCGTACACGCCACCTGATCGAGAATCGACTCGGCATCCCGCAGCCCGCCCTCCGCCGCTCGCGCGATCTCGTACAGCGCCGCCTCCTCCAGCGTCAGCCGCTCCTCGCCCGCAATCCGGCGCAACACCTCGACGATCCGCTCCATCGGGATGCGGCGAAACTCGAAACGCTGGCAGCGGGAGAGAATCGTCGCCGGCACTTTCTGTGGCGCGGTCGTCGCGAAGACGAACCGGATGTGCGGCGGCGGCTCCTCGAGCGTCTTGAGCAACGCGTTGAAGCCGTCGCTGGTGATCTGATGGACTTCGTCGATGATGTAGACGCGGAAGGTGCCTTGCGTCGGGACAAACTTCACCTGCTCCCGCAGCTCGCGGATCTGATCGATGCCGCGGTTGGACGCGCCGTCGATCTCCAACACATCCAAGCTGCGGCCCGCCGTGATCGCCTCACATGACGGACATGTCTGACATGGCGTGGGGGTCGGGCCTTGCTGACAGTTGAGCGCTTTGGCGAGGATGCGAGCCGCCGACGTCTTGCCAACGCCCCGCGGCCCCGCGAAGAGATACGCCTGCGCCACGCGGTTGGCGGCGACCGCGTTCTTCAACGTCGTCGCCACATGCTCCTGACCGATCAACTCATCAAACTGCTGCGGCCGATATCGCCTAGCCAGTGGAAGATAGCTCATACGTGAACGTCACCCATTCTCAAGCTCAGTAATTGTCGGAACGCTCAAACCGCTTTCCTTGATTTTGCGATTGTGGTAGTCAGCGAACCACCTGTATTTCCTGAGAGTTTTCTTCCTCTCCTCTTCCGTCATGCCCCCTTGCTTCACAGATTGTACCTGTAACCTGACTGATTGGACAATGTCATTGAGCCAACGCGCAGAACTCTCATTGTCCTTCATAACAATCAAAGGGTAATACACATCCAAGCACGTCTTGCTCTTTCCATCAAACTCATCTGTGAAGAAATGACCGTCGAGCGTTTTATCCATGACCCCCTTCTGCTCTAGGAACTGAAACACACGATCGCTTATGAGAATTCTTGGAGTTTCTGCCTCACGCTCCAAACGAGCAGCGTCTACCAGCGCAGCACTGAAAAGAAAGGTTTGATGCGGCCCAGCCAACTGAGCTTCATGATACTGACCGATTGAGAGTCCTCCGCGAAAGAAATATCCCAACTTCCTACTGGCAATCAAAAGGTAGCAGAACTCCACCAATGACAAAAAACTCCCCAGACAGTATTTGCACCGATCCGACTCACTCGACTCCTTGCTAATCTCCGGCGGACTCGAAAGATCTAACGAAGCAACTACCGAATCTGAGAACACCCGCCAAGTCGTACGCCTTGCCGCCTCAACATTGAGCTTGCTGAGTGTGTTCGATACCTCTCTTTGCTTCATGCGTTCCGGCATATCAAACACTTGCCTGAAAACTTCCTCGATCTGTTGGACGGTCTTCCTGTCGTGTGAGACATCATCTACCAACTGACCGTATCCCAGCAGATCCAAGTAACAGACCGCATGCATCGTCAGGCTTGCCTGAGACGATCGTGGTAGGGAAATGGAGGGAGAAGTGAGAAATAGGAGAGGTAGGTCTTCGCCGCCTGTGCTCGCCCGCCGTGCCTGAGGGCGGGCTCGCTCCGGTCGGGCAGCCGCCCCTCCCAAGGAACGTCGCCACTCCTCTTCGTCGCGGCTCCCTGTACAGAGTCGGGGCTCCGTCGAATCCCTGCCTTGTCGGCGCTAGACAAAAAATTTACGGAGAGGCTGGGAGTCTTAAACCCTTCATCTCTCCAAGCCATCGTATCACTGCAAGTTGCGAATCCACGTCGGAGAAATATCTCTCTTGTCATTTTCGACTGTGCTGATTATCTCGACCATGTTAGCGCTAGCTTACCATTCCTTGGTCACAAACCGGACACAAAGATCGCGGAGGAAACTAGGCTACGAGCACTCTCTTCAGCAAGCCCTCGACGACTCCGAAAAGTTTAGAGAAGAAGTTTAACATGGTGTATGGAAAATCGCGCACGTGCTTTATCAGAGAACAGGCTCAACATCAACTGGAAATTGCCTGAAATGGTGATCGAATGAGAAAGCGACAGGGATACCGAGACGCCCCATCAAAACTTTGCAAGTGCAGTCTGTAAGACTCCATTCCTTATCTTCGTAGTAATCAAAAACTCGCTTCGCCTCCCAGAAGTCCTTTTCCGAGACAAATTTGATTTGACTGATTAAAGCGGACGCCAATAACTTATCAATCTTCTCCGCCGTCCACTGATGATTCTTAACTCTACTCAAGACCATATTATACGTCTCGTCCAAGACGTAATCGGAGACACACAGAAGTCTCCGAGTCCTTGAAACCCAGAGCTTAGCATCCTGATGACGAGCTTCAGAGGGTAAGAGGAGGGCAACTAACGCACTTGAATCAGCAAAGACAAGAGGCGAAGCCACTACTCGTAGATGTCCTCGATACGACGGTACTCTCCATCAGGAGGAGGCGGAAACTCTTTTTCAATCTCCTCTACTAAACTCTGAGCGCGAGTTTTGGCTTCCAAAAGCGATTTCTGCTCGCTGAAACCGATGAGTTTATAATAATTCTCCACAGTATTCGGAGAAGTTATATCGCTGACTCGGAATGCAGGTTTTGCCTCGGTCTCCGTAGCAGAAGTCCCTCTCTCCTCATGTAGGAGGAAAGAGGTTCCCGCAATGGCGATCCCAGTCCCAACAGAATACCAGCCACACTCCTCATTCCACCGATCGTCTTGCCAGCGGGTCGACTGCCTAGCAGACAACAGCCCTAATACACTGTAGGTTCCAGGATCACTTTGCCTAACTCCCTGGAAGAGACTAGCTGCTGAAAAATCCACCACCTTAGCCATCTCTCCTCATCCAGTCCTTTGTTGCCTTACTTACAGCCCACTCAAAGAAATTATAACATTCATCATTGAACTCCTTAAGTAATCCCTCGATGCCACTCTGCTCAGCCTTTCCATCGGTATAGCGATCGACATCAATAAGATAAGCCACCTTGTCAGTTGGATCGCTGTTGAACCCATGCCGAACCGTTATGCTCCCAAGACCCTGAGGCGCCCGAACTACCTCAAAACACTCTCCAACCGGAAAACTCAAACGACCTGTTCCGGCAAAACCAAGCAGATCGGGGTTAACCCAAGCATTCCAATCTTTGGGTGCTCTCAGCTGTTCAGAAGGGCTGATAGCGTTGATGTACCGGAGACCTACACGCTCGGCTGAAGACGGACTGTAGATTTCGCAATAAGGTTTATGGATACCCTTAAACCTGGTTAGGAAATCCTCGAAGTTTAGGTATTTTTTGGTATCGATGGCGATGAACCTAGCATCGAGTGTAACAGTCCAATCTCCATCCTCCGAAGAAAATCGCCAAGCCTTACCCAATTTCTCCGGCGGTGTAATTCCCTCTTCACTAACCTTAATTTCTATGGATTCCCGAAGTTCCGCACGCGGGTAATCTTGCCGAATTGCTTCTTGGAACTCCGAGGGAAGTTCCTTCGCAACTCTAAAGATTGGGTTGACTCTGACTTGACAGATTACGGATTGTAGGAAATTTCTACGGTAAGTGATCTTTGGGCTTACGGGAATATCCAGTGACATGGCTTGGCACGGATTATCACTTTATACAGCCATAGTGTCAACAGAAACGCATCGACAAAGTGCCTGACCAATACCAAGCCATGGTTAGTCACAAAGAAAAGAGTGATTGTTACCGCAACCTCGGCAGGAGTAGGCGAAGGAGTTCCAGCAAGAAGCGGCGTTGAGAAGGGCTGGACTTTCGTAGCAGGTACACTACTTCCTCCATCATTGGTGTTGTGCCAGCCGATTCATCTCCCAGGAGTTCTCCGAGTGAAAGATGGAGACCTTCTGCGATTCTGCCGAGCGTCTTGAGACTCACCCGTTTCGTACCTCGTTCAACTTGACCAACGGAACTGGGATGCAACCCCGTCCGTTCGGCCAAAGTCTCCTGGGTGAGTCCTAGCCGCTATCGTCCTGCCCGAATCCGCTGTCCCACCACACGGTAGAGGTTTTCCATAGCCAGCAATATTGTGCCGCGAATGCTGGGATCGGTTACAGAGACCCTAGGGCTTATCAATATATTGACTATTAGGGTCTATCCTTCTTATGATGAACACTGTCGGCGTTTCGCCGGAACACCCCCTTCACGAGACGGAGGAGGTGACAGGCGCGTCGCGTCGAGGCAGGGTAATTTAAACGGATGCTGGAATGAACAGATGGTCTCTATACCTTTAAGGATTCCCGATGATTGACGGCGAAGAAAACCAATCAGTACGACGAATACTCAGGAAGTTGTTCTCGATACGACGGATGCTAGTGTTTGTAAGCATATGCGTTTTTTTCGCTAGAATTTCCCTGCCCCTAGGCAATCCTTACGACTTGTACCGTATCCCAGCATGGGTTCTTGAGAACGATTCTCTCCGCACGTTGCTCGGTTATCTTTTGGTTCCGAATTGGCCTGATTTTCTCCGTACGTTGCTGGGGCATCTCTTCATCGGAGGCAGCATTTCCGTGCTGGGGTATGCACTTGCCCTTGAGGACGTAACGAGGACAATCCAGCGCCAACACACCCCTCATGATCTGTGGGACTGGTTGCGCGCCGTTGGTGAGAGAGCGTTGCTGAGAAAGCGCGAACGCTTGGCTGCACTAGAAGCCAAGCGAGAAGGCAACAACCTCGATGATCCTGATGACCTTTACGAATCGATTGAGCTGGAGAAACAACTTCGTAAAGTACAGAAACCACCGGATAGGTGACCGCTGCATTGCCGAGCGCTCGGTCGATGGCTATTCGGCGTGTTGATCGTCGGCGCGGCCTAGATCATAGCCTGCCTACTCTGGACGATGACTGACTCAAAAAGATGCCTCCCAACGGAATGATGCTTTCATCGAGTAGCACCGGAGGAAGACCCCTCCTCCGCCTGCGGATTGATTGCCTGGGCGCGCTCCCACATCCCCTGCAGAAACTCGGTCATGGTTTGCCCATCGGCTGCGTGATCGTGGCGCAAATCATCGCGCCAGTTGTCATCCCGCGAGACCTCCATCCACTTCCAAAGGTTTTTGAGCATGAAGATTACCAATGTTCGGTCATAGCGTCCTGCCAGGCCGTTGGCAACGAGCAAATACTTCTGATACTCTTGGCACTCTTTTATCGTATGGTGAAATTCAGGGTATTTTTTCCTCCAATCGCAGATGGTCGTATAGGTTACGCCGATATACTTGGCAAAATGTATCAACATCGGGAACGGCTGCTGAATCGGATATCGTAGATCAACCTCGTGTTCAAAATACTCGCGCGCCGCCTGACATGTCTTCTCCCCCCTATATTCTGAGGGACGCCCGACCGGATTCGGTGACGGCCTGGGCTGTTTGATGAACGATCGGGTAAAGCGAGTACGCTTATGTCTCACCTGCTGCCCCCATCATCTGCTCATTGAGCTGACAGCCCATTTATCCCACGTGCTGCTTCAATCCTTATCCTTCGTCTCCTGACGGCCAATTCCTGCAAGGTTGTACCTCATCGTCCGACGACCAGGCCTCATCCTCTGCTCCACCCAAGACTGAACGTCCTTCTCGATAAAGCGCACTAACTTCCCCATCTTGACGTGGGGAATAAACTCCATGTGCGACCACTTATAAACCGTCGTCTGATCGACTTGGAGGAGTTCACTAAGTTGCTTGGGCGTCAGGAGTTTGTCCACCGTCTCGCTTGCTGTAAGACATTCGAACGGAAGCGCCTAACTCATTCATCAGAGTCAGGAACCCACTTCCGACTCTTCACTCTTGTTTGTATCCGGTAACCTTTTGTTTCTCACTCTTGCCTTTCACCCTCATTGCTAGTCTCTTATGGAATGAAGGTTTTGCGCTACGCACTCCTTGTCAAACCGGTAGAAGTCGTCGAGAAGAATGCGATACAAGGTTGCCTTACCCGTATGCCCGCGTTGAAACACCACGAGTCTCTTGCGACACAACCGTTCTCGCACCCTGTGTATTTGCCGCATGGATATCCCCGAACGTTTGTGAATCATCTCGTTGGTTGCGAAGAACCAGTGTCCTCCACGAGTTGAGAGAAACTCGTCCTCAATCGCCAGCAAGGTGCTAAACAACACACGTTCGTATGTGCCCAAAGCAAAATCAGCACTAAAAACTACGTGAGGCATCGAGAAAACTCCCCGCTGAATGAAATCAGGTGGAATGCTCATTTGAGTCACCAAAATCAGGTGGGATGAGTTCGATGTGGTTTGACGGCTTGCCCTTCTTTGATCGTCCTGACTTGATCTCAGCCCAAGCGGTCTTGCCAATCAATTCATCCGTTTCTACTACAGCACCTTCCTGCAGGCGCTGTCCAGTCAAGGCGAAGTACCATTGGCCTGCTTTGTGTCTTGGCGCCCAAGCGTTGTGCCGATTTGTCCTGCCATTGAGACGACACCCGTGGAATCGCCCGCCAACCACCTCGAATACCCACTCATGGCATGGCCCGCATTCGCTCTTGGACTCAAAGATATCAACCATCTTTACCCGATAACGCCCGTCTGGTAACTGTACGTAACGATCTCTGCCAACCTCGATCTTCATCCGCGCGCTAACGGCTCGATACAAGCCAGAAATCTCTCATCATCCTTGACCTGCGCAATGTCCTTCACGCTTGAAACACGAAATCCTTCAGTGTCCGATAGCAATCGAAGAGGGTCTTGGCGTCGATCCGTGTCTTGCCGTAGAACTCCATGGCTTTAGCCTGAGCATCTTGTCCTTCAAGGTACACGACCATCTTGTTTCCTTTCCGCTCCTTACCCACCAGTCGCATCCCTTGAGCAAGAAGGTAGGCTGCCTCGTACAGATTCTGTGTCCCGTAACGGTCAAGACCCACCACCTAGCACCCCTTCCTTGTTGAAATCTGCCGACTCAGTAGGACTTTTCTGAGGCAATACCGGTCTGCTTGATCCAATCCCTTTGCGCCTCGGATTAGAACCAAATCTGAACGCATGAAGAGGGCAACTGGTGACGGGGCAAAGACGAACTTCTTTAGGCTGGAAACCTGAGCAATCGAAGCACTTGACTCGGATAGCCTTCAGTGGAGTAAGACTTTTCATTTTGGAATCTCCTCATAGAAAAACCCGGATGGATAATCCATCCGGGTTGCAGAATAGCGCCTCGTTGGGAGCCGCGACAGAACGATTAGGTTACAACTTGATCGACCGAACCTTCCCCTTGGCTTTTCTCAGAATCCGCTTTACCTTGCTTATTTGACTTCCCGTAGGGTCTAGATATTCACCTTTACGCTCCTCACACCCTGCAAGAACACCGTTCAACTCCTTTCGGATCGCTGAGTCAGAAACTCCCTGGCGCATCAAAACATAGGCTCTGTACTCCAATGCCAAATTTCCTGTTTGAGATGGCCTGCCCAGCCTATAAACCTTTCTCACATCCCTCAAGAAATCCTTTATCCCCAGCAAGATTCTTATTGGTGACTTCCGAGGATCGATCTCAAGAACTATCCTCTTTGGCAAAGGGGGAGTCTCGATTTCGGTGATATCTACTCCAGCCCGCAATACCCAATGCTTGCCCGCCTTGGCTCGAACCAAACACTCCCATTCACGATCTAGCACCCGGATGCCGTTATCCAATGGACGGTCTAGTAGCTGGTTTGGCACCCAAACTAAGAATTCTATAGGAACCTTGCCGTCGTCTAAACCAGGATTGATCAAAGGATAAAACCCCCATTTCCGAATGAACCTCCTTCTGATTGTCTCAGGAATCGGATCCCATTCGTCGTCGTGCAATAAAGAGGGTTTCATAGTCTTGAGATTCCTTAAAGTCCACTTTTGCCGCTCTCTTTTAAACCGCATGTAGCTCTTTCGATAGGCAGGCAACTTTTTGAGCCATTGCCACGCCTGCCAACACTCACTCTCTATCTCGTCGAACGCATCCTTGAAGTCTTTAAGGCTCACGCTATCTCCTCATCTGCCTCACACCTCATGAAATTCAAACACCTTATCAGGCTTGTTGCATCTGAAGTTTAGATACCGCTCGATGCAAATGCTCTGTAGTTTGATGGGTGTAGATCATGGTCGTTTCGATGCTATGATGCCCCATCAGTCTCTGCACAGTTGGAAGATCAACACCTTTCATCAACAACTGAGAAGCGAATGTATGCCGAAGAGCGTGAATCTCCGTCAAATTCTCGATGCCTGCACGACGAGCCGTTTCCACGAGATGTCCTCTGATCTTGTCAGGGTTTAACTGCCTCCCTTGATTGTCGGTGAATACAAAATTACCTCTCCTTGGGAGAGCGTTTAGTAAGCGAGATACCCCCTCATTCATGGGAATCTCTCGCTCACCAGTCTTGGGCAACCAGAACGGTTTTTTCTGAATCTTGATTGTCCCCATCTGGAAGTCGATATCGCTCCATTCGAGATTGACGAGTTCAGCCCGTCTCATGCCCGTGCTCAAGAAGGTGAAAAATGCCGGATAATCCGCTTTGGCGCTACTCTCCAATAACCTCCGACATTCCTCCTCAGTGAGGAATCTCCTGGGTTTAGAATCATCTGTCTTGAGTTTCTTCACGCTTGAAGCCGGATTCTTATCAAGGTAGCCCCACTTGATAGCGAGATTGAACATCGTTCGTAAGGCTACCAGTTCGAAATTCACAGTGTAGCCCTTTGCCCCTTGGCCTACAGCGTCCTTTCTCACACGGCTCGGATCGCCGCCATTTCGGGCAACGGGAACTGTTCGTCTGTGAATTTTGTACTTCTCGATGGTGTCGTGAGTAATCTGAGTGAGCCTGTTGAGCGAGGTCTGCTTCTGGATAAACTCGAAGAAATTGTCGGTGACGGCTCTGTAGCGAGTGACAGTGGACGAACGATGAGTTGCTTTGGAGTAGACCTGAAACTCTTCCAGAAAATCTTTGATGGAGATTTCTTTGCGGTCGAGGAAACCGAGTTGGTTACGCTCGGCTTTGACTTGAAGGTCTTTGAGGGCGAGTTCGGCGAGTTGTTTGGAGCACCCTACTCGTCTGCGGTATCGCCGTCCTTGAATCCGCAGATCGACGTACCAAACGACTCCTCGCTTGTAGATCGACGGCATTTTCTCCTCATCTTTGGCCTTGAGTGGTCACAGTTCGGTCACAAGACCATCGTTTGGATTCTATGCCTGTCGTATTAAACTGTCAAACAATAACTTGCGAACAACAAGAACAATATGGCGGAGAGGCTGGGATTCGAACCCAGGGTCCCACTTTTGGCAGGACAATCGCTTAGCAGGCGATTGCTATCGGCCACTCAGCCACCTCTCCAATGTTGCATCACAGATAATCACAGATCAAAAGCACCACAGATGAGACGGTCAGTGGAATATCTGTGCGCATCTGCGTCTTCTCCATTGGCGCCCATCAGAACCTTCAATTCATATTCGAGCCGGTATCATCGGCGCGTTTCTGCTCGAAGAAGAACGCCAAGATGCGGCCGCACTCTTCGGCCATCACGCCGCCGGTCACTGGGATGCGATGATTCAGCTTGGGGTGGTTGGTGACGTTCATCACCGAACCACACGCTCCAGCCTTCGGATCACCGGCGCCGTAGATAATAGCCGCCACTCGAGAAAGCACCAGAGCGCCGGCGCACATCGCGCACGGCTCCAGCGTCACGTAGAGCGTCGCGTCGAGCAGCCGCTCACTCTCCAGCGCTGCGGCCGCCTGCGTGATCGCGACCATCTCTGCGTGCGCCGTGGCATCCTTGAGCGTCCGCGTCTGATTGTGCGCCCGCGCGATGATGCGCCCCTGATGCACGATCACGGCACCGACGGGCACCTCGTCCTCGTCGAACGCCTTCTGCGCCTCCCTCAGCGCCTCCTTCATGTACTGCTCATGCACCCCACCACCTCAAACCAGACACAAGACTCAAGCTTCAAGACACAAGGAAACGCTCCGTCTTGAATCTTGCGACTTGTGTCTTGCGCCTATAGTTGTAGTTAAAAGAAATGCGCCTGGCAGGATTCGGCGCCCTTCGCTCTCCGCCAAAGATCGATGGCGGATCACTCCGGGTCGGCCATCCGCCGCTCCCGAAGAAGTCGTTGCTCCTGACCGTCGCAACTCCCTCGACTCGATCGCGGCTCCCTTCGAATCCTGCCGAGCATCCAGCCTCTTTATCAAAGAATATGGTGCGCCTGGCAGGATTCGAACCTGCGACACCTGGTTCCGTAGACCAGTGCTCTAATCCACTGAGCTACAGGCGCGTAATACTGTTGTACGTCGTAAGTCGCATGTCGTACGAGCCACACACCGGACGCTCACTCCATACGACGTGCGACCTACGACTGACTTTCTGGCGGAGAGACCGGGATTCGGCGCCCTCCACCCTTGCTATCGCTCGAGTTCCAGGTCGGGCACCCGCTCCGCTACCCCGATGCTCCTGTTCGTCGCATCGAGCGGAGCTCCCTTCGAATCCCTGCCTTCTGGGCGCTATACAAACATTGGCGGAGAGACAGGGATTCGAACCCTGGAGGCCCGTGAGGACCTAACGGTTTTCGAGACCGTCCGATTCAACCACTCTCGCATCTCTCCAAAATTCTGTGACAAGTGACGGGTGGCAGGTGACCAAACCGCTCTTGCTTCCCACTTGTCCCTAGTCACCTGTCCCCTGTCACGCTTTTCGATCTACGGAGGAGGTAGGATTCGGCGCCCTTCATCCTCACTCCGTTCGAACTCCGGATCGGCCATTCGCTCCTCCCAAGGAGGTCGCGACTCCTATCCGTCGTCGCTCCCTAACTTGGGTCGGAGCTCCTTCGCACCCCGGTCTGGCCAGCCCTAAACAAAACATCACGGAGAGACAGGGATTCGAACCCTGGAACCCCTTGCGAGGTTACATGATTTCCAGTCATGCCCGTTCGGCCACTCCGGCATCTCTCCAGAAATCCGTCGTACGTCGCATGTCGTACGAACCAAAAGCTGGATGCTCACTCCCCACGACTTACGACCTGCGCCAGACGTTCTGGCGGAGGAGGTAGGATTCGAACCCACGGTCCCTTGCGGGACAACGGTTTTCAAGACCGCCGCATTCGGCCACTCTGCCACTCCTCCCTCAATAACTAGCAAATGGCGTACCATCCTTCCAGGCGGCCTCGGCCACATCCTCTACCGTCGCTGCCGAAGACCTGGAGACTATAACATTCCCATCATACGCCGTCAATTGGAGTTGCATCGAAACCGGGCGTCAAACCGCGAAGAGCTGGAAGAAGACCGCGCGATACGCTTGAGCGCTGAGGCGCGCCGCGTCGAGTAGAAACGCCATCAGAGACGGCCCGGGAAACGCCAACTGCAACAGCCCAACCAGCAGACCGCATGTCCAGACCGTGACCAGCACCACGAGGGCAAGATATCCACTGTTCACCACAGTTTTCAGCTGCTCCTTGAGAGCATCCACCGTCAGAAACCAGTGCAGACTGATCGTCAACCCGATGAGAAAGATCATACTCATACCGTACGGCTCCAGATCCCGGAACTGCTTCCCCACCAGATAGAGTACAACCAGGATAATCGTATACAACGGTATCATATGCGCCAGCACGCCGAACACCTTGGCGCCACCAGGGATCTTGCTACCAACCTTGGAGGCGGCGGCATCCACCGTCTCCCGACCGGTCTGGTAGAGCTGTGACGGCTTGTGGAAGACCATGTGAATCGCCAGATACGTCACAACGCCCCAGATAAACGCGTTCCACGCCTCCGACACCGAGCTGATACTCACCACCTGCCCGTTGAGCGCCCGAATCGCCCCCCACGCCCACGGTACGATCAGCACGCCCACCACCAGCTGCAACGCACCCTTGATCATCGATGCTATCCCTTCGGCTCCAACACTTGGAGCCCGTCCAAATACGGCTGCAACGGAGCGGGAATCCGCACGCTCCCATCCCGCTGCTGATGATTTTCCAGCAGGCAAATGACCGTCCGCGCCAGCGCCACACCGGAGCCGTTGAGCGTGTGCACCAGTCGCGGCTTCGACCCGTCGGTCGGGCGATACTTGATGTTCGCCCGTCGCGCCTGAAAATCCTCAAAGTTGCTGCAGCTGGAGACCTCAAGACACCCGCCAGCCCCAGGCACCCATGCTTCGATATCATAGCACTTCGCCGCCGAGAAACTTAGATCGCCTGTCGGCAGCACCACCACCCGATACGGCAGCTCCAGGAGCCGCAGAATCTCCTCGGCATTCGCCACCAGCCGATCCAGCTCATCGTACGACGTCTCCGGCTTCACAAACTTCACCAGCTCCACCTTGTCAAACTGGTGAACGCGCACCATACCCTTGGTTTCCTTGCCGTATGATCCCGCCTCCCGCCGGAAGCACGCCGAGTAGGCCGCATAGTACACGGGCAACTCTTCCTCCTTCAACACCTCGTCGCGGTGCATATTCGTCACTGGCACTTCGGCCGTCGGGATCAGAAAGAGATCGTCGTCCTTGAGACGATACATATCTTCTTCCAGCTTCGGCAGCTGACCGGTGCCGAACATGGACGCACGATTCACCAGAAACGGTGGGAAGATCTCGATGTAGCCATGGCGCTTGGTGTGCACGTCCAGCATGAAATTGATGAGCGCCCGCTCCAGTCGAGCGCCCCAGCCCTTGAAGAGGACGAAGTTCGACCCGCTGATCTTGGCGGCGCGCGGGAAATCGATCACGCCGAGGATCTCGGCCAGCTCCACATGCGTCCGCGGCGCAAAATCCAGCGTCCGCCGCTCGCCCCACTCCCGTACGGTCTGTTTGGCCGACTCGTCGCCCACCGGAATCGAGTGGTGCGGCACGTTCGGGATCGTCCACACGATCGCATCGACGGCAGCATCCAACTCGCCCACCTGCGCCCTCAACACATCGATCGATTGTGAGATCGACTTCATCCGCGCGATGATCGGCGCTGCGTCCTGTTGCTGCTTCTTGAGCGCCGCGATCTCATCGTTGGCCATATTCTGCTGATGGCGCAACCCGTCGAGCTCCGCCAGCAGCTTCCGCCGCTCCGCGTCCTTCGCCAGCAACGCATCCACGTCGATCCGGAGGTTCCGATGGCGCAGCGCCGTCTTCACCGTCTCCGGCTGCTCACGAATCCATTTGATGTCTAGCATCTCAACCTCGACCGATAATACCCGTGACACGTGTCAAGAAAACCCTAGAATCCGATCGGCCGTCCTGTACACCTGACACCTTACACTGAGTTTATGGTGAGCCGCCTGGGACTCGAACCCAGCACCCAGAGCTTAAAAGGCTCTTGCTCTGCCTGATGAGCTAGCGGCTCTCGCCTTCCGTGAAGCGCAACGCGTCATTCGTGAAGCGTGAACACACAGAAGCCACACCGACTAAACGCCTGAACACTCGCACACAACGTTTCACGAACGACGCTTCACGCACGCGTTCCCGCTGCGTCTAGAACGTGTTTTCGTGGACGTCGTTGGTGTCGGTATTGGCCCACACCTCGCCGGTATCCGGACGATACGCCCAACCGCCCGCTGCCCCAATCACCGTACCGCGTGACTGCCCCGATGCATCCACGACATTGGCCGGCGTGCCGTCTGCATCAAACGCATTGTCAGGTATGAGGCCCGTCGCCACGACTTGACTCCCGCCGCTACCGTCCCCGAGCTCGACTATCGTCGGATATCGCCCGGCGCCCGCCACCATCTGCTCCACGTAAAAGACGCGCAGCCCCTCCCGGACCGCATCCAGCGACGCCTTGAGCGACGAAATCTTGCTCTCTTCCATGAGATCCACGTAGCGAGCCACCGCGATCGAGAATAAGATCGCCACCAGCAGCAGCACGACAATCAACTCGATCAGAGTGAATCCACGCCGATCGGACACCGCGCCTCCCACAAACATACCAGTCCTACGGCTGGCTCGGCGCGTCCGATGCCATCGGTAGCCAGACGGTCACCGTCGTCCCGTGAGCGCCTCGCTCCCCCTCGTCTGCCGTGTGACTCTCCACGGAGACGGTGCCGCCGTGCGCCTCGACGACCGATTTGACGATCGCCATCCCCAACCCGGTCCCGTGGGGCTTGCCATACGTGACAAACGGCTCGAAGAGCTTCCGCCGAATCTCCCGCGGGATACCGACCCCGGTATCGGTCACCGCCACCTCGACGGCGCCCTCCGTCTCCCGCCCCAGGATGGTTAGCGTACCGCCGTTGCCCATCGCGTCCTTCGCGTTACCGATCAGATTCGACAGGACCCGACGGAATCGTATCGGGTCGATCGACACCGGACGCCGCACGGCCACCGTCTGCGAGACAACGATGTGCTGTTGATCCAGCAGCGGTTTCAACATCGTCACCGCCGACCCCACGCACTCCGTCAGCTCCGTCGGCTGCCGCTCGAGCCGAATCTCCCCCCTCGCATACTCCAGAATATCGCGCGCCAACGCGACGAACTCGTCGACCGCCCGGATCGCCTCCGTCGTGAACTCGCGCACGTCGCCCGGATCCAACTGCCCCATGCCGAGCATCTGACAGAAGCTCCTGACCGACGTCAGCGGATTCTTCAGATCGTGAATGAGCGAGCTGGCCATCGCGCCGACGGCCGACAGCCGCTCCGTCTGCACCAGACGCCGTTGAGACGCCCGCAGCTGCCGCAACGCCTGTCGCAGCGCCCGCTGCTGCTCCGTCAACCGCTGCACGAGCTTGGCGTTCTCGATCGCCACTGCCGCCTGATCCGCCACCACTTGGAGCAAGGCTCGATCTTTCACAGTGAACCGGCCGGACGCTCCGCGCTTGTTCAACACTTCCAGCGCACCGATCAACCGGCCTTGATGACGAACGGGGATCGCTAGAACCGACCGTGTTTGAAACCGCGTCCGTTTGTCGATCGACGATTCGAACCGCGGATCGTTCCGCACATCCGGACAGTTGATCGCGCGCCCGCGCAGCGCAACCGCACCGAGAATCCCCTGCCCCTTGGCCAACGTCACAGCCCGCAACGCCCGGCCCTTGGCACCGGTTGCCACGTAGAAGGTGAGCCGACCGCTCCGCTCATCCACCAGCGCGATCGAACTCGCCTGCGCGTTCACAGTCCGCTCCGCCTCTTGCATCACCAGACGCAGCAGCTGCTGCAAATCACCGATGCGGCTGAGGAACTGATTGACGCGGAAGAGCGTGGCCAACTGCTGCTGAGCGGAAAGCGTCGTTGGACTCATTGATCGCGATAACCCATGTGGCGGCATTATAAGGCTTTCCGAACACCCAGACAAGCACCGACACGACGACGTGAACAGTGATCCCGTCCAGTCGACAGACGTCAGACTCGGGAACATCGGACGTCAGACGTCAGCTGGTAGGCGGGGTCCGCCGGCAAACGTTTAAAGCCGGCTGCTATCCGTCTGCACACCGCCCCAGTCAGCTGCTCACGTCTGGCGTCCGGTGTTCTTGCGTCCTCCGTCTGGCTATTACGCACGGATTCTTGCCGCTACCGCCACCAACAGGTATAATTGTTCCCGACGATGTCGACAACCATTCTCTTGATCGACGACGAGGTTGCCTTGCTGAAAAATCTCGAGCTCGTCTTCATGAAACACCAGTTCGACGTCATCACCGCGACGGACGGCCTGATGGGTCTGGAGCGAGCACGAAAGGACAAACCGTCGCTCATCATCCTCGATCTCTATCTGCCGAAGCTCGACGGCCACCGGATCTGCCGTCTGCTCAAATCCGACGAACGCTACCGGCACATCCCGATCCTCATGCTGACTGGATCGGCCGATCCAGAAGACCGCAAATGGGCCACCCAGGCTGGCGCAGACGGATTCGTGCAAAAACCATTCGACCTCGCCATGCTGCTGGGACAAGCGCAGGCGCTCATCAGCAGTCAGGCAACCGCCAAGTCAAACAAGTCAAAGACCCCACCCTCACCGTGAGCACCCCGGCACCAAACCCCAGCCCCATGGATATTCCGGTTGTCGATCTCAAAAGCTTCCTGATCGATCCCGAGATCACCCAGCTCGTCCCGGAAGACATGGTGCGACGACACATCCTGCTACCGCTCTTCCGCATCAAGAATACACTGACCGTGGCGATCGCCGATCCCTACAACGTGCCGGCAATCGACGAGGTTGAGCGCTACACCCAATGTCAGGTCGACACGGTGGTAGCCAACCGCGAGCAGATCCTGGAAGCGATCGATCAACAGTTCGGTCACGAATCGGTCGCTGATATCGTCAAAGGGATTGATGGCATCGATCTGCAAACCGTCAAAGAAGAGAGCGTCGATGTTAAGGAAGTGCAGAAGATCGCCGAAGAGCCGCCGCTCATCCGACTCGTCAATCTGATTGTACTCAAGGCGATCGACCAGGGCGCCAGCGACATTCACATCGAACCGTCCAGGGATCGACTGCGCGTCCGCTATCGGCTGGATGGGAAGCTGCAGGAGGTGCAATCGCTGCCGAAGGCGCTACAAGCATCGGTGGCCGCCCGGATCAAGATCATGTCCAACCTCGACATCATCGAGCGTCGACGTCCGCAGGACGGCCGCATCACCGTCAAGGTTCGCAACCGCGAGGTCGATCTACGTGTCTCGACCTTCCCGGCGAACCTCGGCGAGACGATCGTCATCCGTGTGTTGGACAAGGACACCGGTCTCCTCAGCCTCGACGGTCTGGGCTTTCCACAAGAAGCGTTGGCACGAGCGCGCGCACTGATCCGCCGTCCCAACGGCATCGTCCTCGTCACCGGACCGACCGGCAGCGGCAAGACCTCCACCCTCTACGCCGCATTGCATGAAATCAACGTGCCGACGATCAACATCATCACGATGGAAGACCCGGTCGAATACCAGTTGGATGGAATCAATCAGGGACAGATCAACCCGGGCGTTGGCCTGACGTTCGCTGATGGACTCCGCTCCATCCTCCGTCAGGATCCGAACGTCATCTTCGTCGGAGAGATTCGAGACCTGGAAACAGCGGAGATCGCCGTGCGCGCTTCGTTGACCGGGCATCTCGTCTTCAGCACCCTGCACACCAACGATGCCCCCAGCACCGTCTCCCGACTCATCGACATCGGCATCCAGCCATACTTGCTCGCTTCGTCGCTGCTGGGGATCCTCGCGCAACGGCTGGTACGCCGTGTCTGCCAGGAGTGTCAGCAGCCGGACGATCAAGCGATGGCGCAGGCGAAACAGCTCGGGCTCTCGCTCCCATCGGGCTCGCACTTCGTACGCGGCAATGGTTGCTCGGCCTGCCACTCCATGGGCTACAAAGGACGCATCGGACTGTTTGAACTGTTAGAGATCACCCCGGAGATCGCGTCCTTGATCGCTAAGCGCGCCGACACTGATGAGATTCGCAAGGCGGCGCAGCGCGCCGGAATGAAAATGCTGCGCGACGACGGTTTGTTGAAGGCGGCGGCCGGACAAACCACCCTCGAGGAAGTCCTTAGTATCACCCAACCAGGATAACCCCGCTGCTCGTCGCTCGTGACTCGAAAACCTGGAGGGAACAGGGGAAACCGCAAGGCGCGAGTCACGAGTCCCGAGTCACGGCCTTCGGGCCTTCGGCGCACACCCAGACGCGGCACTGGGCGTTGCGCAGCACGTGCTCGACGGTGGTGCCCAGCGCCGAACGTGGCTGCGGCACCGACTTGATGGCGAAGCCCATCACGATCAGATCAAACCCACCCTCGCGCGCAACCTCCACGATCGTGCGGCCGGCCGACCGAGATTGCAGCAGTTTCGTCTCGATCGGCACCTCATACTCACGGCAAATCGCCTCCGTTCGCTCCAGGATATTATCGGCCTGCACCAGCTTCTCCGGGAAGAACGTCTCCAGCGGCAACGCGGCTGGAATCTCGATGACGTAGAGCGCCATCAAACTTGCGCTGTTGGCCTTGGCAATTTTCGCCGCATACTGCACCGTATTGGCCAGCGCTCCGCCGCGCGTCGGCACCAGGATCTTCTTGATCGGAGCGTCGACGAATCCGGGAATCGAGATTTCTTCGATCGCCACACGTCCGGCCACCGGCAAATGCTGTTGACGCCGGTACCAAAGATAGAGCACCAACCCAACGCCCATCCAGAGGAATCCCAGGTTGCGACCGGCAGGTTTGGTAAGGACGACGTCGATCCAGACCGCCACCGTCCCCAGTAACCCGACGACCGCGGTCAATGGAATCTGCCGACCACCGATCGAGACATTGAACCACCCTTTGAACGGTCGCTCCATGTCCGGCCGCCGGATCCGCAACGCGATGACCGAGAGATGCGCTGTGGCAAACGCGAGCATGGCGCCAAAGTTGTACAGCTCGGCCAGGAACGTGAGATGTCGGGCGACGAAGACGATCGCAGCGGCAATGCCGGCGAAGAAGATAAGCGACACGTACGGCGTCTTGAAGCGCGGGTGCAGCCGGTAGAACACGCGCGGCAGCTCAAAGTACTCCCCCATCGCGAAGGTCAGCCGCGATGCCCCGATCAGCCCGGCGTTGGCAGCGACGAAGAGGATCGTCGCCCCCAAAATGCCGACCCACGGCCCCAGCACGTCGCCACCGATCGGCATCGCTGCAGCGATCCCGGCGATCGGATCCTCCAGATACGTGGTGCTCAGCTCCCGCGGATGAATGACCGACAGCGCCACCAGCGCAATGCCAAAGTACATGACGAAGAGCGTCCCCATCGTCAGCATCATCGCCCGAGGTAGATTCTTGGAGGGATTCCGCGTCTCACCAGCCAACTGGGAGATCGACTCGATCCCGATGTACGCCACCATAGCCATCCCGACACCCTTGAAGAATTCCGGCCATGTCGGAGACCAATCCACACCCGCCACACCAATCCGCATCTGCTCAACCAAGTGCGGAATGTTTAGCAACGTCACCACACCAATGCCAATGATTGACAACTGCGTCACGATGTCGAAGAGACACAACCAGAGCGCTATCCGCGTCGATTCCCTAATGCCGATCAGGTTCACCGACAGCAGAACGGCGATCACACCCATCGTAAACGGAACGTTACCGATGGTGGAGCGCAGCACCGGGAAGAAGTAGCCGAGGTACGGGCCGACAGTGTACGCGGAGATAGCGATCGTCACGATATAGTCCAGAAGGAGCGCCCATCCGGCAATGAACGACACGAGGTCGTTGAAGGCATGGCGGGCAAAACTGCAGGAGCCGCCAGCTTCCGGCATCGCCGCCGCCAGCTCCGCGTAGGTCAGCACGGTGCAGAAGAAGACGAGGCCGGCCAGCGCCAGCGCCAACGGCATGGCGCCGAGTGCGTAGAGCGCCGTCACGCCGAGCGCGTAGTAGATGGACGAGCCGACGTCGCCGTAGCCGATCGCGAAGAGCTGTGGCACCCCGAGAATACGGTGCAACCCCTCGCGCTTCATGGTCACGACGCGTTCGGTTGACTCTGAGGAGAAATCGATCGGATTCGGTTCAGCCATCGTCACAACCTACCCATAGCATCCGCGCCCATCTCAAATAAACGCCCCCACCGCCGGAAGACAGAGGGGGCACAAGCCAACAGCGCACACCGGACTAAATCTCCGTCAGCTCCTTTTCCTTCTCCTTCAACGACTGGTCGATCCGCTGCGTATAGCGATCGGTGAGCTTCTGGATCTCATCCTGCGCGCGAAACGCTTCATCCTCGGACGCTTTCCCTTCCTTTTGCAGCTGCTTGGCATGCTCATTCGCATCCCTGCGCACCGTCCGAACGGAGATGCGACCGTCCTCCGCCATCTTGCGCACCAGACGGTCCAGCTCGACCCGCCGTTCAGCCGTCAGCGGTGGCACTGTGATCCGAATCACCTTTCCATCGATCACGGGGGACAGTCCCAACTCCGACTTCTGAATGCCCTTCTCGATTGCCTGCAATACCGACACATCCCACGGCTGGATCACAATCAACCGCGGCTCCGGTGTCGCGATGGACGCCATGTGCTTCAGCGGCGTCGATGTCCCGAAATAATCGATGCTAATCCCTTCCACCAACGCGCTGGATGCCCGCCCCGTACGCACGGTGGCGAACTCCCTGGCGACCGCGTCGACCGCCCGCTTCATCTTCTCCTCCGTCTCGCGAAGTACCTGTGGCACCGCCATAGCCGTCTACCTCACCGTTGTCCCGATCGTCTCGCCCATCACCACCCGACGGATATTCCCGGTCCGCCGTAGATCAAAGACGACGATCGGCAGCTCATGATCCATGCAGAGACTCACCGCCGTTGCATCCATGACCTTCAATCCCATCCGCAACACATCAAGATACCGCAACCGCTCGAATCGCTTCGCCTGCTTGTTTCGTTTGGGATCAGCGCTGTAAACTCCGTCGACGTTCGTCCCCTTCAAAATCACCTCGGCACCCACCTCGATCGCCCGTAACGCCGCCGCCGTATCGGTGGAGAAGTACGGATTACCAGTACCCGCCGCAAAGACGACCACCCGCCCTTTCTCCAAATGACGGATGGCACGGCGGCGAATATACGGCTCAGCCACCTGCGCCATCTGGATCGATGTTTGCACACGGGTGAACACGCCGACTTTCTCGAGCGCATCCTGAAGCGCCAGCCCATTGATGATGGTCGCCAGCATCCCCATGTAATCGGCCGTCGCCCGGTCCATACCCTGCGCTGCCGCCGCATGACCGCGAAAGAGGTTGCCTCCGCCGATGACCACCGCCACCTCGATCCCCAGCGCTTGCAGCTCCTTGAGCTGCACAGCGACCCCATGCGCCGCCTGTGGATCAATACCGCAGCCTTCAGGCCCCTGCAGCGATTCACCGCTGAGCTTCAGCAAGACACGTTTGTAGATGGGAACAACGCGGGATACCGGAGAGGGACGTCGAATAACCTTGCGATGCTGACTGGCTTTATTGCTATCTGGCACGGCTGCGGCCTCGTCTCACACAACACCTCGACCGCTGATCAAGCGACGGCCGCATGCAACAGACCGCCGGAGACACCCCACAGACATCTCTTGCAACGCGTCAGCCGCCGAGCTGAAACCGGACGAACCGTTTGATGACGATGTTCTCGCCGGTCTTGGCGATGATCGACTTGAGATACGCGGCGATCGTCATCGAGTCATCCTTGATGAACGGCTGGTCCAACAGGCAAACCTGCTGATACAGCTTTTCCAACTTTCCACTGGCGATCCGCTCGGCAATCTGCGGTGGCTTACCCTGCAGCTCGGCAGCCAAGCCCTTCCGCTCATGCTCCAGTCGATCGCCCGGCACTTCCTCGCGGCTGATGCACACCGGATTCATAGCCGCCACCTGCATGGCGGCATCGCGAACAAACCGTCGGAAATCATTCGTGCGCGCCACGAAATCGGTCTCGCAGTTGACCTCGATCAACACCCCGATCCGACCTTCCATGTGAATATAGGCATCGACGATGCCGTTGCGGGTCTGGCGGTCCGCCTTCTGAGCCGCTTTATCCTCACCGCGACGACGGATCAACTCGGCAGCCCTCTCCATCTGCCCGCCGGTTTCCTGCAATGCCTTGCGGCAATCGGATACCCCGGCTCCCGTCTTCTCCCGTAATTCCTTGATCGTGTCCAACGAAACTGTTGCCGGCATGATCAGATCTATCCTATTCGTGAATGACGCATGGCGTGAGAAACGCTATGCACCAGCCTTGGATGTTCTGGCGGCACGCTTCGATTCCGATTCGATATCGGACTTGACGCGCCGTTTGCTCCCCTTCTTCGGCGCGTCATCCGCCTGACCAACAACCGTCTCCTCCACCTGCTCGATCACCTCATCAGGCACCGCCACCGCTTCTTCCGTTTCCGCCGCTTGTGCCACAGCTTCCGCAGCCGCCGCCCGCGCAGCCGCCTCAGCTACTATCTGCTGCTGTGCATCCGCAAAGCGCTGACGCCCCAGCATGACCCGATCGGCAATCATCCCGGTGATCAATCGGACCGATCGAATGGCATCATCATTGGCAGGAATCGGGTAGTGAACCAGCTCGGGGTCGCAATTGGTGTCCACCATGGCGATAATCTCAATGCCGAGGCGCCGCGCCTCTTGAACCGACGCCTCCTCGCGCTTGGCATCAATCACGAACACCGCCCTCGGTAACCGTCCCATTCCGGCAATACCACCGAGGTTTCTCTGCAGCTTAGCGATCTCTTTCTCAATCCCCGCCAGCTCCTTCTTGGTCAAGGCGGACGCCACACCGTTGCTGCGCATCTCCTCCAACTCCTGCATCCGCTTAATACTCTTGCGGATCGTCTGGAAGTTGGTCAGCGTGCCGCCCAACCACCGATGGGTGACGTAAAACATGCCGCACCGAGTCGCCTCAGCCTTGACAATCTCCTGCGCCTGCCGCTTGGTACCAACAAATAGAATCGTGTCACCCTTTGCGGCCAACTCCTCTATGTGATTGCACGCCCGCTCCAACGCCTTGGAAGTTTTCTCTAAGTCAATGATATAAATACCCTTGCGAGCCCCGAAGATGTACTTGGCCATCTTTGGATTCCATCGCTTGGTCTGATGGCCGAAATGGACCCCGGCATCCAATAATTGTTTGATTAAGTCACTAACCAATGCTCCAGCCCTCTCTTTAAACGGTCAAAATGATTCTTCTTGATTCGTAAAACCAGGATGCTAGCAGGAATACGGAGGTATTTCAAGAGTTTTTTTCTCCAGCGGCTATGCGTACTGATTATGAAACTGCAGCGAATGCAACCGTTGATACAACCCCCCCGTCTTGAGCAACGTCTCGTGATCGCCGGCTTCCACGATGACTCCACCTTCCAGTACGAGAATGCGATGCGCATGGCGGATCGTGGAGAGCCGATGAGCGATCAAAAATACCGTCCGCCCCTTGAGCAATCGCTCGATCGCCTCCTGTACCAATCGCTCCGACTCTGCGTCCAGCTGGGAGGTCGCTTCGTCCAAAATTAGGATCGGCGGATCCTTCAGCAGCGCCCGCGCGATCGTCAACCGCTGCCGTTCGCCGCCCGAGAGCATGTAACCGCGCTCGCCCACCACCGTATCATAGCCATGGGGCAACCGCATGATGAACTCATGAGCATTGGCCGCAGTCGCCGCCGCAACCACCTCCTCATGACTGGCACCAATGCCCCCGTACAGGATATTGGCGCGGACCGTATCGTGAAAGAGCGTCGCTTCCTGCGAGACAATCCCGATCTGCCGGCGCAATGAAGCAATCGTCAACGACCGGATATCCTGCCCGTTGATGAGAATGCGCCCCTCCGTCGTGTCGTACAATCGCGGAAGCAGGTTGACCAGCGTCGTCTTCCCCGCGCCGCTGCGCCCGACGATACCGATCACCTCGCCCGGCGCCACCTCAAAGGTAATGTCCGAGAGCACCGGGCGCCCATCGTAGCTGAACCAGACGCGGTCGTACCGGATCGTCTGGAAGGGCGGACGCAGATCCATCGCCGTGGGCGCCTCGACGATCCCCACCGGCTGATCCAGCATCTGGAAGATCCGCTCGGCGGCGGCGATCGCCTGTTGATTAAGATTGTGCGCTTTGCTGATCCGCTTGAACGGACGGATTAGCGATAGGAGCGCCGCCAGGAACGCGATGAACGCGCCCCCCGAGAGCTCGCCGGTGGCCACCGTTCGCCCCCCAAACCAAAGGACGATGGCGAAGCACAGTATTCCCACGAACTCCGTGACCGGCCCCACCCCCATTAGCCGCTTCACCGACTTCATCATGATCCGATAGAATCGGCTGTTCAACTCGACGAACCGCTGCAGCTCGTACTGTTCCATCATGAAGATTTTGACGACCTTGATGCCGGAGATGGTTTCGTAGAGCGCCGTGTTCAGATCCGCCATGGTCTCAGCACCGGCCGCGCTGATCTGCCGCAGCTTCGCCCCGACCCGCACGACCGGATAGATCACCGTTGGCACCAACAGCAAACTGGCAATCAATAAACTCCATGAGATCGAGAAATACGCACGCACAACCAGCACCAACACCAGATACGCCACCAGCTGGCAGGTCTGATACACCAGCTCGGTAATCCCTTCGGCAACGGCATTCTGGATCATCCCGGCATCGTAGGTCATGCGCGACACGATGCCGCCAGTCTGCTGACGGTCGAAGAACGCCGGAGAGAGCGTCAGCAACTTCTGGTAGATCGTCTCCCGCACGTCGCGCACCACCCGATGCCCCGCCGCACTCATCAGCAACGAATGCAGGAACACCATCGCCCCTTTGAGAAAGAAGAGAGCAATGATCGCCAACGTCAACCGATTCAGCAGCTCGACTGGCGGCATCTGATTGAGATGATCGATCAACGTCTGCAGCTGCGGAGGAATCGCGACTGAGGATGGCAGCGCGATCGGCTTGCCGGCCAGGATCCTATCCACCAGCGGAATGACCATGCCCAGAGAGACCGCATCGAAACACGAAGAGAGAAACATTACGGAGGAAGCCGTCACGAGAATCCAGACGTGCGGTTTCAGAAACCCTAATAGCCGCAAATAGATACGCATGTTGCCTATATAACACACGCCTTGATTTTTGTCGAGCGCTCTGTTACCATTCCACCCACGCGTAGCGTGTAAAAGTGTCAGATGTAAGATGTTTGACACCGCAGTGCTACCCGCCATTTTCAAAGAGCTGGGTGTTTTTCAGAACACTTTACACAACACACGTGACACAAACCATGCACAGACTGATACAAGCACCCCACCACCAAATGGCTTCAGCATACGAAACAGAAGAACCTTCATGACCAAATTGGCTGTCGGAGTCATTGGCGTTGGTCGGCTCGGATCGATTCACGCAGAAATCTATCGCGACTTGCGCGGCGTCCGTCTCGCCGGTGTTTGCGACATCGATCCGACCAAAGCCGAAGCGATCGGCCGGCGATCGGGAGCTACCGCTTACACCGACTATCGACGGCTCCTGCCGCACGTGCAAGCCGTCAGCATCGCGGTACCAACAACCCTGCATTACCCAATCGCAGCCGCATGTTTGCAGCACGGCATCCACGTCTTGATCGAGAAGCCGATCACCGACCGCGTCGCGCACGCCGACCGGCTGTTGGCACTGGCTCGTCGGCATCGGCTGGTGCTGCAGGTCGGCCACGTGGAGCGGTTCAACCCGGCTGTGCGGCTGATGCGACGCATCGCTCGGCGCCCACGCTTCATCGAAGTCCACCGCCTCGGCCCGTATCCCTACCGCAGTACCGACATCAGCGTCGTGCTCGACCTGATGATCCACGACATCGACATCGTGCGAGCACTGGTCGGCGCGCCGCTGCGACGTCTCGACGCCGTGGGCGTGCGCGTGCTCTCCGACTCGGAGGACATCGCCAACGCACGCCTGATCTTCGCCAACGGCGCCGTCGCCAACCTGACGGCCAGCCGCGTGACCACTGAAACGCTACGGAAGATCCGCGTCTTTCAATCCAACACGTATCTCAGTCTCGATTATGCGGCACGGCGCCTGGCTGTCTATCAGCTGGACGGACGCCGCATCCGCCATCGCGAGGTCGCGGTCGCCGGGCCGCAACCGTTGCAGGCGGAGCTTGCCGCTTTCATCAGCGCCGTGCGTTCAAAACGTCCTTCCGTTGGCCCGGCCGAGGAGGCGCGCGACGCCCTAGCCATCGCCAAGCAGATCGAAGCGAGCATCCGTCGAACCAATCAGTCGTCGGTCGCGGGTCGTCGGTCGATGGTCAAATCTACGGCCCGCACTACCCATCTGAGGGACCGAGGAGTTGGCTCAAAGAGCTGAAGCAATGTCCGACCTGCAAGCGCTACATCCGTCATACCGACGACACACGACTGACGATCAACAACCATGAAGATTTTGCTCGTGGCAGGCGAAACATCCGGCGATGCCCATGGCGCGCGTCTGGCAACGGCGTTGAAGCAACAGGCGCCATCGGTCACACTCGTCGGGGCCTGCGGCGAGGCAATGCGCGCAGCCGGTGTGGAGCAACTCTACCCACTCGCCGATCTCGCTGCCGTAGGACTAGTGGATGTTGTTCGACATCTCCCAGCCTATCATCGTGTGATGCGACAGCTGGAGACCTTCCTCGATGCACACCGACCCGATGCCGTCGTCCTGATCGACTTCCCCGGCTTCAACCTCCGACTCGCGGAGTCCGCCCACCGCCGCGGCATCCGCGTCATCTACTACATCAGCCCACAACTCTGGGCGTGGAAGCCGGAGCGCATGCGCATCATCCAGCGGACGATCGATCGCATGCTCGTCATTCTGCCGTTTGAGGAAGAATTGTACCGTAAGGCCGGTGTCCCAGTATCATTCGTAGGACACCCGCTGCTCGATGCAGCGCAATCGATCGAGCCGCACGATCGGTTTCGCTGGCGTCTGGGTATCGGGCCGACCCAGCCGATGATCGCGCTACTCCCCGGATCCCGCCCGCAGGAGATTGCGGCGCACTGGCCGGTGCTCCGACAAGCGGCCGCCCTGATCGAGAAGCAACTTGGGGACGATGGAGCTGAGTTTGTCGTCGTCAGGGCGCCGTCGGTCAGCGACGCATGGCCTTGGACTCACGATCACACCGGCCATCCGTTGCACATCGTCGATGGCGAGATCGATCGACACAGCTGCCTGGGCGCTGCCGATCTGGCGCTCGTCTGCTCCGGCACAGCAACGCTGGAGACCGCCATCCTTGGGTGCCCGATGGTGATTTTCTACCGGACGAGTCTGCTGAACTGGATGATCTTTCGACCGCTGGTCAAAATCCCTTCGATCGGGCTGGTGAACGTGGTGGCGGGACGGCGCATTGCGCCGGAGCTGGTGCAGTTTGCGTTCACGCCGCAGCGTGTGGCGGACGAAGCTGTACGCTTGTTGCGCGATGACACGGCACGATCATCGATGCGCCAAGCACTGGCTGCCGTGCGAGAACAGCTCGGCACTCCGGGCGCCGCCTCACGCGCCGCAGCCCTTATTCTTGAAACCGTAAAACAACCTCAGAATCCACCTCCTAACCCACCGTCAACAACCGTTTGATGCATCGGACTGTAGACTGGATGAAGGATGATGGGTGTTACCCGAGGAATTCCTGACCCAGAGCGAGGATGACAATCCCGGAACGATCTGCCTGCGCCACAATCGCCTCGCGATCGAGCATCAGCGTTTTACCCGCCTCAATCGCCAGACATGATGCGCGCGCCTCAGCCATCACGGCGATCGTCTTCACCCCGATCACCGGCACATCGAACCGCATATCCTGTGATGGCTTGGCGAGCTTCACGACGACAGCTCCGGCACTCAGGCGCCCCGCGCGGCGGATCGTTTCGTCCGTTCCCTCCATCGCCTCCACCGCCAGCACCGCGCGCTCCTTGACCACCACCGTCTGACCGATATCGAAGCCGCCGATCCCGCGAGCGATCCGCACACCAAACCGAATGTCCTCCTGCTGTGCCGCAGTCGGAGCGGATGCCGTCAGCACGCCAGCCGACGGCAGCGCATCGGCCACCAGCGATGTCGAGTCGATCAACCGCACGCCATGCCGCGCCAGCTCGCCGGCGATCGCCCCCAGCAACGCGTCGGTCGTCTTGGTCGGCACGCGCGCCAACAGCTGCGCCATCGCCGGATCCACGCGCCCTTCCGCTCCCAACGCCCGCTCCGGACGCACCTGTCCGGCCATGATGGCCTCCGTCACCCCGGCCTTGGCGAACGCCGCCAGTAATCCACCCAGCTGCCCCACCGATATCCAATGACACTCGTCGACGTACTCGGAGAGTGCGGGATCGGCTTCTTCGCGCACGGCGACGGCGATGACGCGCAGCCCGCGCGAGCGAGCGCCACGCGCCACCACAAGCGGAAACTGGCCGTTGCCCGCGATCAGTCCGATTACCGGCATATGCCGCGGTGAGATGCCCGGATGAACGCGACGAGCGACGCCACCTCAGGGCATGTATCGACTTGCCGCTCGATCTGATCGAGCGCGTGAGGAATGGTGAGACCTTCGTTGCATAAGATGCGGAACGCTTGCTTGAGGTGTGCGCGGATCTCCCGCGTCATACCACGGCGCCGCAGCCCCTCGGCATTGATGCCGTAGCACCGGGCCGGATGCCCGTCGCACGTTGAGAATGGCGGCACATCCTGTACCACCTTGGAACACCCACCAACGATCGCCATCTGACCGATCCGCACAAACTGATGCACGGCCGACAACCCACCAATGATCGCCTGATCCTCCATGATCACGTGACCGGCGAGCGTCCCGTTGTTCGCCACGATGCATCCGTCCCCGATCACGCAATCGTGCGCGATGTGCGCATACGCCATGATCAGATTGCCCTGGCCGATCTCGGTCTTGCCGGAAGCCTGGGTCCCCAGATTGATCGTGACATACTCCCGGATGGTGTTGTCGTCGCCGATCACGACAGAGGTCTGCTCGCCGCGGTACTTCAGATCCTGAGGGATCGCCCCGGCCACCACGCCGGCATACAACCGGCAACGCGCGCCGATCGTCGTCCGTCCTTCGATGACGCAATGCGGACCGATCCGCGTTCCCGGCCCCACACGCACCGAGGGACCGATGATCGTATACGGCTCGACGATGACGCCGTCGGCCAACTGCGCACCTGGATGCACGACTGCCGTAGGATGAATCGACATGGAAGAATCCTGGGGGGTCACTATATCACGTTGTGGACGTTGTGGGGAGATCGGCTCGCGGAGCGATTCGGTGTGAGCGGATGACGCACGGCGGATCATGGGCACACCACGCGTGCTGCGATGCGCGAGCAGATCACAGTCGCGAACCGTCAGGCATCGACGATACTGAACATCAGCCGCCCCTCGGCCACAACCTTGCCATCCACGTAAGCCATGCAATCGACCTGACCCGTTTTGGAACGCATCTTGGTCAGCTTCACCTCAAGGATCAGCTGATCGCCCGGCACCACCGCCCGTCGAAACTTCACCCTGTCCATGCTCATGAAGTAGGCGTACTTGCGAGCGTTCTCCGGCTTGTTGAGCAACAGCACCCCGCCAACCTGCGCCAGCGCCTCGATGATCATCACGCCCGGCATGACGGGGCGGTCGGGGAAGTGGCCTGGGAAGAAGTAGTCGTTCACCGTCACGTTCTTGAGGCCGACGGCCCGTTTGTCCTCTTCCAGTTCGATGATGCGGTCGACCAGCAGGAACGGGAAGCGGTGCGGCAGAATCCGCTGGATCGCCGCGATATCGAGCTGCGTCGCCCCCGGACAGATCTCGCCCGCACGGATCGCCGTATCAAGCTGTCGCTCACGATAGTTGTGGATGCGTTGAATGAACCGGAGGTTCAGCGGATGCCCGCTCTTGACGGCGATGATGTGCCCGCGCAGGCGGAAGCCCAGCAAATAGAGATCGCCAATAAGATCGAGAACCTTGTGGCGGGCGCACTCATCGTCAAACCGCAGCCGGTTTTGGATGACGCCGTTGGCACCCAGCACGAGCGTGTTGTCGTACGTCGCCCCCTTGCCGAGCCCCTGTTGACGCAGCCCTTCCGCCTCCTGCTGAAGACAAAACGTCCTGGCCGGAGCGATCTCGCGGGCGAAGACGCCGTCCGCTGGGAGAAACGACGTATACTGCGCACGCAACAGCGGATGGTCGTAGCTGAGCATATACGACACACGAAACTCATCGGCGGGAAGCACCGTCAGCGAGGAACCGTCCTGCTCCACCCAGAGCGGCTCCCGGATCGCCACGATGCGCTTCGGATGTGGCTGATCGACCACGCCACACGCCGTCAGCGTCTGAACAAACGGCACGGCGCTGCCGTCCATGCCAGGCACCTCGTCGCCGTTGATCTCCACCAGAATGTTGTCGATCCCCAATCCCCAGAGCGACGCCATCAAGTGCTCGATCGTCTGGACCGAGACATTGCCGACCCCGACGGAGGTCCTGCGAGGCGACCGCGCCAGATCGATCAGGCTGCTCACGTGGGCGGGAATCAACGGCTTCATCGGAAGATCGACGCGGACGAAGCGGATCCCACTGTTCGGCTCCGCCGGATGGAACCTCAGCGTTACCGTCTGCCCGGTGTGCAAACCGACCCCGGTGATCTCCGCCGACCGGCTAATCGTCCGTTGCTGATCCACCATTGTGCTGCCTCAGTTCGGCGATGTACGCTTCCAACTCCGCGATCCGGTCCTCCAACTCCTCCACCGTCTTGACCAGTTTCGGCAACCGCTGAACGCAAGCATTGATCCGCTTGGCGCTGGCGTGTGGTTTGGCAGGATAGCCCGAGACACACACGTTGGGCGGAATCGACTTAGTCACACCGGCCTGCGCCGCCACCACCGCATTGTCGCCGATCGTGATATGCCCCACGATGCCGGCTTGACCGGCGAGCGTCACGCCCTTCCCGACCACGGTGCTGCCGGAGATCCCTGACTGGGCCACGAGAATCGAATTTTCCCCGATGACGACGTTGTGAGCGATCTGCACGAGGTTATCGATCTTGGTGCCGCGCCCGATCGAGGTGACGCCGAATCGAGCTCGATCGATCGTGACGTTGGCACCGATCTCCACGTCATCTTCGATCACCACCGTGCCGATCTGGGGAATCTTGTGGTGCACGCCGCGCACGGTGGCAAAGCCGAATCCGTCGCTGCCGATCACCGTGCCGCTGTGAACGATCACCCGGCTGCCGAGTGTCACCCGTTCGCGCACCGTCACATGCGGATAGATCAAGCAGTCATCGCCGATCCTCGTGTAGTGTCCGATATACGAACCGGTGTAGAGCACCGTCCGATCACCGATCTGCGCATCATCCTCGACCACCACATACGCCTGCACCGTCACATCCTTGCCCAGGCGGACGTTCTGCCCGACAACAGCCGTCGGATGAATGCCCTGCGGCCGATACATCTCATTGGGCGCCATCAACCCGACCATCTTGGCAAACGCCAGCGACGGGTTATCGGTGCGGATGATCGGCTTGGACGACGACTTCACGTCGCGCGACGTGATGATCGCCGACGCCCTGGTCGTCTTGATCAGCGGCAGGTAGCGCGAGTTCGCCACAAAGGTAAGGTCGCCCGCCTCCGCCTCCTTGATCCCGCAGATCCCTGTCACCACCGTCGAAGGATCGCCAACCACCTCGCCGTCGATCAGATCTGCAATCTCCCGCAACGTCTTCTGCATTGTCGTTGTCATGGCTGTCAGCCGACGTCCGGCATCCTGCGCCGAGGCGCTCCGCTGCTCCTGCATCGCGATCGTGTCAGTTCGTTGGAACACCGTGGGAGTCTCCGAACGATCCGCCGTTACTTCTTGCCGTCCTTGCCACTGTATCGCGCGTTCAGCGTCTTGATCACCTGCTCCGTCAAATCGTATTCCGACGCGCCGTACAACAGCACCCGGTCGTTCAGAATCACGGTGAACCCTTCCTTCTGCGCGTAATCCTTCACGACACCGTCGATCTCCTTCAAAATCTCGCGCGCCACCGCGTCCCGCTGACGACGCAGATCATTCCTCGCCTGCGTGTCAAACTCCTGCAACCTCGCCAACTGCTCGTCCACCTGCACCTGCTTCTCGTCTTTCCCCTTGTCACTCAACAGCTCCAGCTCCTCGCGCAGTTTCTTGACCTGACTGACGATCTTCTCCCGCTCGGCCTGCTTCTTGTTCGACGCCTCCTCCAACGCCTTCTCCTCAGACTTGGACTTCTCATAGGCGTCGAAGACCTTGGCAACATCCAAGTAGCCGATCTTTGTCGAACCCGTGGTCGCTGCGGAGGCCGTCGAGACCGCCACAACACTCAGCACCCCAACCACAAACCACGCACTCACCCGCTGTCTCCGCTCCACTTAGAACCCCCTTGTCAGACTGAAATGAAACCGCCCGTTACTCTCCTGATGGTCATCCGGATTGATCGGGTACCCGAAATCCAATCGCACCGGACCGATCGGCGTCTTCACCCGCACACCCGCGCCAGCCCCCGACCGCCACGTGCCCGACGCAAAGTCGGATGTCCCTGCCCACACGTTCCCCACATCGTAGAACAATGCGCCTTTCAAATTCTCGATCACCGGAAATGTGTACTCGACATTAGCGACAGCCATCGCGTTGCCACCGATCGTATCCCCCGACCGATCGCGCGGACCGATATCACGCTCCTCGTATCCACGCACCGAATTGGTCCCTCCGAGGAAGAACCGCTCATAGATCGGCACCCTCGGCGTATTATCGAACGCGTCCGCCCATCCAGCGCGCAGCCGCAGCTCCAGCAACAGCTTCTCCCACTGCGTCTGATACCACGCGTTGCTGGTGGTCACCTTGTAGAAATCCTTGTCCTGACCGAGGAACCCTCCGGCATTCTCGACCGTCCCGCCCAACACAAGCCCGCGCGTCGGATTGAAACGATTGTCGCGCGTGTCGTACGTCAGCCCAAACAGCAAACTGCTGATCGCGTTCTCCCCGGACTCCGCCCGGAAATCGGCGGAGGCGTTCGACGGAACATCGGAAATATCAACGCTCTCCAACCGGTAGACGATATCGCCGCGGAACTGGTCGGTAAACTCCTTGCCGATCCGCAAGTCACCCCCCTGCCGTTCCTCGTCGTACGCGAAACCGGAGCTGCCGCTGCGTAGATGCGTGCGATTATAGACGTCGAGCCCGAAGATGTACGGACGCCCGAAGATCCACGGCTCGGTGAAGCTCAGCTCATAGTCTCGACGGACGGAGCCGAACTGTCCGCGCAACCGGAGATCCTGCCCGCCGCCGGTGAACGTCGGCCAATTGAGCAGATCGAAGTTGCGCTGCGCCACCTCGACGAATCCGACGACGCGATCGACCGAACTAAAGCCGCCGCCGAAGCTGAACTCGCCGGTCTTGGCCTCCTTGACGTCCACCACCAGATCTCGCTGGTTGGGCTCGCCCGTCGGCACGGTGTCAAACGTGACCTCCTCGAAATAGCCGAGGTTGTACAATCGCTCCTTGCTCTTCTTCAGCTGAATGCCGTCGAACCGCTCGCCGGGATGCAGCCGCATCTCCCGCCGAATCACCACATCCTTCGTCTTCAAATTCCCGGTAATCCGGACCTTGTTGACATACGCCAGCTCATTCTCCTGCAGCGTGTAGGTGACGTTGATCAGTCCCTGCTCCTGAATCACCGCAGTCTGCGGTGTCGCGCGCGCAGCAATGTACCCTTTCTCGAAGTAAAACTCCTGGACATTGGCAATATCCTGCCGCAACGCCTCCTGGCTGAAGTATGCTCCCTCCAGCATCTCCATCCGCTGCCGCACCGCCTCCGGCGTAAAGACCGTCGTCCCCGCGAGCGTCACGATGCCGACCTTGTATCGCGTCCCTTCGGCGATCCGCATCGTCACCTCGATCCAGCGACCCGAGGGATCGGCGCCGGTCACCGGCTCCACCTGCACGTCGGCAAACCCTTCGCGCTGATAGAACGCCTTGATGCGCTCGGCATCCTCCTCCAGCGTTTCCTCATTCAGGATACCCGACCGGAACCACCCCGACGTCCGTGTCCGCATCAGCTTCAGCAACCGCTTGCGCTTGAACGACTGATTGCCCTCGATCCGAATCTTCCGGATCTTCGATCGTGGCCCTTCGTCGATCAGCAGGAAGACCTTCGCCTCATTGCTCTCCGAATCAATCTGCACGTCGTGCTTGACGTGGCACGATGCATACCCTTTGCTGCGATAGAACGCCTCGATCGCCTGCACATCGTCGCGGATCTGCCGCTGGTTCAGGAACTCGCCGACCTGCGACTTCACCAGCTTCTGCAAACGCTCAGGACGGAAGTGCTTTTGCCCCTCGAACAAAATGGCTTTGAGGGCGGCTTTCTCCTGCACTCGGAAGGTAACTTCAACGCTGGCAGCCGTTTCCTCGATATCGATCACCACATCCGCGAAATACCCCATCGCGTAGATGCGCTTGATGTCTTCGTTGGCAATGTCGCGGGAAAACGGCTGGCTCTCGCGCGTTCGCAGCTTGGCGACGATCGCCGCGCTGGAAATCGTCCGATTGCCGACGATGTGCACCGCTGTTACAACCGGTGCCCCGGCCGTTTCGTCCGCCCAAACGCCATTGACGGCCGCCATCATCACGATGATACCGGCAAACCAAGCCAGCGCTACGCGTCGGCAGATATCCACAAGTCGGTGATTATATGGCGGATAGCGCCGTCTGTCAACGCAGGCGCGGTGAAGCGGGCGTCGTAGCCAGATTGGCCAGCGCATGGGCGCGTTGAAGCGGGAGGGAGCCGCAGGAAATCCTGCACGTGACCCTCTCACACGAACCCTCCGTTCCGACTCTTCACGTCTGCCCTCTCACGCCCGCCCTTCCACGACCGCATTTCACGATCCACTGGGTTATTCGATCCCGCGGGCGAGGTTTTCAAAGCGCGTATACTCTTTGATAAAGGCCATCTTGACGGAGCCGACGGGACCGTTACGCTGCTTGGCGATGATCACCTCGGCGATCCCCTTGTTCTCCGGCGTTGGATTGTAATACTCTTCGCGGAGCAGCAGCACCACGAGGTCGGCATCTTGCTCGATCGCGCCGGATTCGCGCAGATCGGACAGCTGCGGCCGACGATCCTGCCGGCTCTCCACCGCCCGCGAGAGCTGACTGATCGCGATCACCGGTACATCCAACTCACGCGCGAGCGCCTTCAAGCTCCGGGAGATCTCCGAAATCTCCTGCTGACGATTCTCCGCCGATCGAGCGGTCCCCTGCATGAGCTGCAAATAGTCCAACACCACCAGGCGGATATCGTTGCGCGATTTGAGGCGGCGCGCTTTCGCCCTCAACTCCAGCACCGAGATGCCGGGCGTGTCATCGATGAAAATCGGCGACTCGGAGAGCTTGCCAGCCGCGCTGGTCAGACGTGGCCAGTCGGTCTGCGCCAAATGACCGGTCCTCACCCTGTTCGACTCAACCCTCGCATGTGAGCACAGTAACCGCTGCACCAGCTGCTCCTTCGACATCTCGAGACTGAAGATCGCCACCGGCGCTTTGAGATGGACGCCGACGTACTCGGCAATGCAGCAGGCGAACGCGCTCTTGCCCATCGACGGCCGCCCAGCGACCACCACCAGATCAGACTCCTGCAGTCCGGCTGTCATGACGTCGAAATCGACGAAGCCGGTCGCCAATCCGGTGACATGCTCCTTCCGCTGATACAACTGGTCGATCGTCTCGATGCTGTGGCGGATCACATCCTTCAACGATACGAATCCGCCTTCGATCTTGCGCTCCGCAATCTCGAAGATCGTATGCTCGGCCTGATCCAGCAGCTCCGACGCGTCGCCCCCATCCTCGTACGCCGCAGCCACGATCTGCGTCGCCGCGTTGATGAGACTCCGCAGCAGACTCTTCTCCTTGACGATGCGAGCATAGTGGGTGGCATTGGCGGCGGTCGGCACGATGTGAGCGAGATCGGTCAGGTAGCCGACGGAGCCGATCTCCTCCAACACACCGCGACGCTTCAGTTCATCGATGAGCGTAATGAGATCGACGGCCTTGTGCTCGTTCGCCAACGCGACCATGGCGGCGAAGATCTTGCGGTGGGCTTCTTTGTAGAACGCGGACTCTTCGAGTAGCTCGAGAGCGGCATCAATGGCGTCTTCGTCGATCAACATCGAACCGAGCAACGCCATTTCCGCTTCGAGATTTTGTGGAGGGAGCCGATCGAATGTCGTCAACTCTTTGAGCTGGGTGACCACGCTGACAGCCAGAGCTCCTACGCTCGCACAACCCAGACTTTGATCACTGCAGTCATGTCAACGTCCAAGCGCACAGGCACCTGGTACACGCCGAGCTGCTTGATCGGCGTCTCCAGCATGATCTGCGACTTGTCGACGGTCACATCCTGCTCCTGCAGTACCTTGACGATTTCCGCAGCCGACACCGAGCCGAACAATTGATCGTCGTCCTGCGCCCTAACGCTGATGGTGCACGACATCCCGGACAACCGTTTCGCCAGCTCCTGCGCCTCGCGCTGACGACGAGCGGTGTCCGCCTGCTGCCGCTGCTTGATCGCCTCGACTCTCCGCAAACCGGCGGCGTCCGCCACCTGCGCGGCGCCTTTCGGCATCAGGTAATTGCGGGCATAACCCTCTTTCACCGTCACCACATCGCCCGCCTTGCCCAGTGCCGACACATCAGCCGTCAGAATGATACGCACGACAGGACCTCCGAAGTCATAACGCAGGGATTGTTACGAAGACGCTGTTGAAGGTGCCCACGTATCATTTCCCGGCGATCCGAAGTTCTTGAGAAGAGTTTTTCCAACAGGGTTACAAGCCACAAACGGCCCGCCAATATCCGGATCAAGCTGTACAGAGCCACCGCCGAACACGCCTACCTGTCCTGTGGCATAACAATTGCACTGCAACACCGCCTGCTCGGGATTCAGCTTGACTCGTGTAACCACCGGTTTGAACTTCGGCTTCTGAACTCTCTCTCTCTCATTCATCAAAACCTCTCTCAACCGACGACTATAGCTTGATCACTGCCCCAATACCCACCGATTCGTCCCCGCCTTTCTCGCAACAACCCCTCCTGAATCAAAGATCACGACCAGCTGCAAGAGCAACCTGCACGACTACGCTCTGATGTTCGACAATAGCGCCACCTGCCGAGCCCGCTTGATGGAGCGAGCCAACGACCGCTGATGCTTGGCACACACACCTGAGATACGACTGGGGATGATCTTGCCGCGCTCCGTCACATACTTCGACAGCCGGGCGGTATCTTTGTAGTCGATCTCACTCACCCCTTCTTCGCAGAAGCGACAGACCTTCTTGCGATAGACGCGAGGGCCTCGGGAGCGCCCGCCCCCCTCGCGATCCCGATCCCGATCACGGTCGCGATCCCGACCGTACGGCTCCCGCTCTCCCTCACCCCTCATGTCGCTCCTTCTCCCTTGTCGTTCGACACTCCACTATCCTCAAGCTCCATCGGCTCCGGCGGCATCTCTTCAGCCAGCTCTGCCAGCGGCTCCGACGTCGCTTCACCCGGCCGCGGCCTTCCCAAGAACTGCACCCGATCGGCGCGTACCTCCAGCGTCGAACGCTTCTGCCCGTTCGCCTCCCACGTGCGATAGATCAACCGCCCCTCAACGAAGACGAGACTCCCACGGCTCAGGAATTGATTGCACGTCTCCGCCTGGCGCCCCCATACCGTCACTCGGACGAAACAGACTTCTTCCTTCCGCTCCCCCGATTGCGTCGTATAGGTCCGGTTGATCGCCATGCCAAACGACGCCGCCGCCGCCCCGCTCGGCACGTAGCGCAACTCGGGATCCCTCGTCAGATTGCCGATCAGGAAGATTTTATTGAGATTCGCCATGTTCCACCGGCGCTGGAAGCGGCGCGCTCTGCGCGGGCGACTGAATCACAATCAGCGACCGCAGCAACGTTTCGTTCAGCCGAAAGGTCTGCCGCAGCGTCGGCACCACCTTCGGCTCTGCCGTAAAGTGCGCCAACACATACACCCCCTCGCGCTGCTTGGCGATCGGATACGCCAATTTGCGACGACCCCACAGTTGCTGGGCCGTTACCTGCCCGCCGTGCTTGGTGATCGTATCGTGGAGCTGCTGAACGGAGCGATCGGTCTGCTCCGGCGCAGCCGCCGCATCCATCCGTAAAATAAACAACGCTTCATACGCCCGTGTTGCAGAAGTCTGTGCCTTCACTGGTCACTCCTCGACGATGCCATCGTAACACAACCGCCAGCCCAAGTTCAATCCACACGCTTCGCGTTCCAGCGGTTCATCACCGCCTCCGCACCTTCCAACACCCATGTCCGGCACGCCTGTGCCGATTCCTCGATACTCTGTGCCGCCATGTCATGCTCGGCCGCCGACATCGGCTCCAACACATACTCTTTCATCGGCTGTCCCTCAGGCGGCTCTCCGACACCGATGCGCAATCGCGCGAATCGATCGCTGCCCGTCGCATCGATCACCGACTGCAGGCCGTTGTGCCCGCCGGCGCTCCCGTTCTCCCGCATACGTACCGTACCCAGCGATAGATGCACATCATCGCACACCACCAACAGCTCGCCGACACCGATACGAAGCGCCTCGCACAACTGCCGCACCGACAAGCCCGATCGATTCATGAACGTCTGCGGCAACACAAGCAGCATGGGCGACCCTTCGATCACCCCCTGGCCGACCAGCGCCTCGGCGCGACGCGTCGTGAGCGTTACGCCGTGCTGCTGCGCGATCCGATGAACCACCCGGAAGCCGATGTTATGCCGCGTCGCAGCATACTGCGCGCCGGGATTCCCCAGCCCAACGATCAGTTTCACAACAATCCAAAGACCAAATGCCGACCACCGACCACCGACCACCGACCACCATTACTTCCAACCAAACTGTGGACGGCCGACGGTTGACGGTGGACGTCTTTCATCGCGTTATTTCTCCGACTTCTTCTCGGCCTTCTCGCCGCCCTTCGCTGGAGCAGCGCCCTCGGCCCCCTCTTCCTCAACCTTCTTCTGCTTCAACACCTCGGGCTCCGCAGCAGCCGCCTCAGCAGCCACCTCTTCTACCATCTCAGCGCGCGGGGCCGCCACCGCCACGACCGTCGCCTCGGCATCGGTGACGACCATGATCCCCTCCGGCAACAGCACCGCCTTGACCAGAATCGAGTCACCGATCTTCAGGGCTGTGACATCGATCTCGACTTGCTCCGGAATCTGCGTTGGCAGACACTCGATCTCCAACTCCCACAGGATGTGATCGAGCACACCGCCATCCTGCTTGACGCCGACCGGCTCGCCCTTGGTGACGATCGGCACCTTGACCTTGATCCGCTCCGTCAGCAGCACCTCGTGGAAATCGATATGCAGCATCGAGCCAGTGACCGGATGCCGTTGCAGCTCGCGAATCATCACGGTGCGCTCATCCGCCTTCCCCTTGGTTGGCAGCTCGATCGGCTGCACCGGCCCCGTGGCCGTCGGCGCCTCGACCGCTCCCTGAATCTTCAACGCAATCAACACATTCTCACCAGCAGAGGTCTTGAGAATCTGCGTCAACGCCCGCTGCCCCACCACCAGCGGCACCGATGGCTCACCGGCTCGGTACACGATCGCCGGCACCAACTCGCGCGTGCGCAGCTTCTTCACCACCTGCGTTCCCGTTCCCTCACGACGACTTGCTTGCAACGCTACCGTAGCCATGACGATTCCTCCTAAAACGTGGATTCAAGACTCAAGCTACAAGACTCAAGTAGCACCGCTTCTCTCGCGATGACCCAACTTGTGTCTTGCGCCTTGAATCTTGCGTCCGATTTAGTCAAACAACTCGCTGATCGATTCCTCGTTGTGAATCCGCTGGATCGCTTCTGCCAAGAGCGGCGCGATGCTCAGCGCGCGGATCTTCGGATGCCGCTTCGCATCCGTGAGCGGAATCGTATCGGTCACCACCAGCTCCTTGAGCGGCGATTTCTCTACCCGCTCGATCGCCGGGCCGGAGAGAATCGGGTGCGTGATCGTCGCGTACACCTGCCTGGCACCATGCTCCACCAACGCCTTGACCGCCTCCACCAATGAGGACGCTGTAGCCACGAGATCGTCGACCAACACGACCGTCCGCCCTTTGACCTCTCCCATGATATTCATCGCCTCAGCCTCTTCGGGACTGACTCGCCGCTTGTCCACAACCGCCAGATCCGCTCCCAGCCGCTTGGCATACGCGCGCGCCATCTTGATGCCGCCGACGTCGGGTGATACCACGACGATATCCGAGAGCTTCAATCCCTGAATATACTCAACAAAGAGATTGACGGCGTAGAGATGATCGAGCGGAATGTTAAAGAATCCCTGAATCTGCCCCGCATGCAGATCGACCGTCAGCACCCGCGTCGCCCCGGCCACCGTCACCAAATCCGCCACCAGCTTCGCCGTGATCGGCACGCGCGGCTGATCCTTCCGATCCTGACGCGCGTAGCCGTAGTATGGAATGACCGCCGTGATCCGGGAGCTGGAGGCGCGCTTCAATGCGTCGATCATCACCAACAGCTCCATCAGATTGTCGTTGGTCGGCGGACAGGTCGGCTGCACCACGAAGACGTCGCGACCGCGCACATTCTCGTTGATCTTGACGCGCACCTCACCCTCGCTGAATCGGCCGACCAGCGCGTCACCGAGCAACACACCCAGATGGCGGGAGATGGCTTCTGCCAGCGGACGATTGGCGTTGCCGGAGAAGACCACCATTCCGTCAGGCACGAGTGCGCCTCCATGCTGACGATCGCGGCGCGCCGACGACTGATCCGGCCTCGGTAACCGCACCGGCACCCACGACGGTCGGCGCCACCAACACCGTGCCATCACCGATCGATGCTCCGCGCCGGATCGTCGCGCCCCGCGCCGCCGCGCCATCAGCGTGCGACGCCACCGTCCCGGCACCGATCGTCACCGCCTCCTCCACCGTCGCGTTGCCCAAGTACGTCATATGCAACGCCCGACTCCCGCGCCCGATGCGCGATCGACTCACCTCGACAAAACTCCCCAGCACCACATCATCTCCGACCTCGGTACCGGTGCGCACATGGCAAAACGGCCCGATGCGGCAGCGCATGCCGATCCGCACTCCAGTCTCAATCACCGTGTGCGGCTCGATCGCCGTCCCTGACCCAATCTCTACCCCTTCATCGATGTACGTCGTTGACGGATCGGCAATCATCACACCGTGGTTCCACAACCGATCGATCACCCGCTGGCGCAACACACGATTCGCCAGCACCAGATCGTGCGGATGATTGACGCCGAGGATCTCATCGGAGTCGGCGACCAGGAACGCTTCCAACCGAGCTCCCCGACGCCGCAGTAGCTGAATCACCTCGGTCAGGTACAACTCGCCGGTCTTGGCCGACGGACGAATCTGCGGCAACACCTTGAAGAGCTGTTCGCGATCGAAGCAGTAGGCGCCGGAATTGACCTCGGTAATCCCCAGTTCGGCTGCCGATGCCTCTTTCTCCTCCACAATCCGGATGACGAGACCACTGGCGTCGCGCACCACCCGGCCATAATCCTTCGGCGGGTGACGATGCGCCGTCAAGAGCGTCACCGCAGCCCCGGAGCGCCGATGCACCCTCAGCAACTGACGGATGGCGGAGCCAGTGATCAGCGGCGCGTCCCCACACAGCACCAGGAGATCGTGCGCATTGCGGAAGAGGCGGCGCGTCCGCCCAACGGCATCCGCCGTCCCCAACACCTTCGGCTGGAGTACCGTGCGGATATCCTTCGGCAACGCCGGCTTCACGATCGGCTCGTTGGCGCCCAGCACCGCCGCCGTATCCTCCACACCAGCTTCCCGGATCGCCCGCAGCACATACTCGATCATCGGACGACCGCAGACAAGCCGCAACACCTTCGGCACCGACGCCTTGAGCCGCTTCCCCTCGCCCGCCGCTAGAATCACCGCCGCCGCATGTTTCACTGTCACGCCTCCAAGACTACCCGAAAACCGGACTCATGCTACAGGACTCAAGCCGCAAGTGAAACCGAGCAAGTCATACGACGTTACCGTCACGAAAACCTCGCAAATCCCACCGACCTTGCTTGCGTCTCGTGTCCGCTCTTACTCTTGAAATTGCCCGGCCTGGACTCGAACCAGGAAACCCAGACCCAAATTCTGGTGTGTTACCATTACACTACCGGGCAGTTACACACAAGCATCTGAGGCCAACTTAATGCGGAATTCGGAATGTTGAATGCAAAATGGGAGAGCCGGTCGATTTTATCACCGCTTCATTCCGCACTCCGAATTCCCCATTCCGCATTTCGTTAGATTGTCTGAGCATCCTGCGTCAGCCAACCAGCCGTTGTCCGGATTATCTGGCTGATCCGCTCGGCCTCTTCCTGCGATCGGACAACGCCGACCACGGACGGTCCGCTCCCAGACATCGTGACCCAATGGGCACCAGCCGCTCGCAGCAGACGCTTCGCCTCCTGAATCATCGGCTCGCACTGCACTAACCGACTCTCTTCCAAATCGTTACAAGAAGAATGGATAGCTAGCTCTCCGGAAGCCAACCGCCGTAAAAATGAGGCGTCTACCTTAACATCCTGGCCTTTCGGTGTCAAGGGATGCGGTAGCGCCTGGTAGACAGCTCCTGTCGAGGGCTTGGTCACCGGAGGCACCACGATCACCTGCCAAACACGGTAAAGTGATTCAATCGGCCGGATCACGTCACCCCGCTCCGTACCGACCGCCCACGACGCTTCATGCAGGAAGAACGCGACATCGGCACCCAGTTGACGGCCAATCGCCTCCAGACGCTCTCGGGCAAGCCCGAGCTCCAGCAACCGATTGACCCCCAGCAGCACCGTGGCGGCGTTACTCGATCCACCGGCCAGTCCGCCAGCTACCGGGATCCGCTTGGTGATCCGAATCGTCAGACCGGTGCTAACCCCGGCCGCGTCGCAGATCGCGCGGGCCGCACGCAACGCCAGATTCCGCTCATCGGTCGGTACCACCGGATGATCGCAGATGATCCGAATGCCGGAACCGGACGGCTCGTGACTGATCTCGATATCATCGCACCAGTCGATCCGTTCAAAAAGCGTTTCAATCTCGTGATAGCCGTCCGGCCGACGCCCCAACACGCGAAGCATCAGGTTGACCTTGGCCGGCGAGCGAAGGGTGAGTGCGTTCATTGATTCGTTGTTCGTCACTCGTCGTTCGTGAAACGCCGAAAACGTGATGCTAATGCGTCAAGAAACCCGAATGTGTGTTTAGATACCTATGCGCCTGAGCAACCGCCTGTGAACATCAGGTGCTGATCTTCGCGCTTCACGATCGACGAACAACGATCCACGGAGTTAGAGCGGCTGGGCTTGACGGGCGCGAGGAACCGATGCGGCTGAAGCGCCTTTGGCGCGCACGAGCGCTGTGGCGGCCTCAATGATCTGACGGCTGCCCAAACCAAGCGCCGCCATCAGCTCCTCCGGCTGCCCCGATTCGCCGAAGCGATCCTGCACACCGATCATGCGGATCGGCACCGGCTGCTCCACCGCCAACACTTCCGCCACGGCGCTGCCAACGCCACCGACCACCGAATGTTCCTCGGCCGTCACAACCGCACCCGTCCGGCGCGCCGACGCGACGAGCGTCTCGCGATCGAGCGGCTTGATGGTGTGAAGATTGAGCACGTCGGCCTGGATACCGTCCGCCGCCAACGCAGCCGCCGCCTTGAGCGCATGTCCTACCATCACCCCCACAGCCACGATGGTGACATCGCTCCCCTCGCGCAACCGATCCGCACGCCCGATGACGAACGGCCGATCCGTCCCCTCGATCAACGGCACCGGGCTGCGCCCGACGCGCAAGTACGCCGGCCCGCGGTGCGCTCCGAGCGCCACCGCCGCCTGCTTCGCCTGCCGCGCATCGGCCGGCGTGATGACCGTCATCCCCGGCAGCGCCCGCATCGTCGCGATATCCTCGAGCGCCTCCGCCGTCGCCCCATCCGCCCCGACCGACAACCCCGCATGCGAACCGACGAGCTTCACGTTCAACTTCATGTAGCAGACGCTGACGCGAATCTGTTCCCACGCCCGACCAGTCAGGAATGCGCTGAACGAGCAGGCGAACGGCAGCTTACCCGACAACGCCAATCCCGCCGCCGCGCCAACCATGTTCTGTTCGGCGATCCCGAACTCGAAGAACCGCTCGGGAAACTTCTCCTGAAACCACTTCGCCCGCGTCGAGTCGCCGAGGTCGCCGGAGAGCACGACGACATCCTGACGCTGCCCGCCCAGCTCGATCAGCCCCTCGCCGAATCCATCACGCGTTGCCTTTGGTTGCGTCGAACTCATACCGTTTCAACCCAGCCTTTCCGTTTAGGGTCACGCACCAAATCCCCTGCGCATCCATACCGCGTCAACCCCACCTTGCCAATGGGGTCAGATCTCTTGCGCCGACCGGGCTGCCCGTCGTGAGGTCAGACCCCGTGCGGCAACGAGGCAGCCATCCTCAGGCACCTTCGGCGCCAGACCCCATGCAGCAGCAACTCAATCCGCTCAATCTGCTCCAACCTCCGCCAACGCCGCTGCCAGCTGCTCTTTGTTCGGCGCCACGCCGTGCCACGCCGGCTTGCCCTCCATGAACGAGACGCCCTTCCCCTTGACGGTGCGCGCCACAATGACCGATGGCTGCCCCGTAACCTTCCGCACCGCATCATACGCCTGCAGCACCTCGCGCACGCTGTGGCCGTTGATCTCCCGCGCATCCCAGCCGAACGCGCGCCACTTCTCCACCAGCGGCTCGCTGTTCATCACCTGACGCGTCGGACCGTTCTGCTGCACGCCGTTGGCATCGACGATCACATGAAAGTTGTCCACCCGATGGTGTGCCGCGGCCATCGCCGCCTCCCACACCTGCCCCTCATCACACTCGCCATCTCCCACCAGACACCAGACGCGATAGCCAGCGCCGTCGAGCCGACCCGCGATCGCCATGCCGAGCGCCACCGAAATCCCCTGCCCAAGCGATCCGCTGGCGATCTCCAGTCCCGGCAGCCCCAGCTGCGGATGCCCCTGCAACCGGCTGCCGAACCGACGCAGCGTCGACAACTCCGTCTTCGGGAAATAGCCGTAGTGCGACAGCACCACGTAGAGCGCTGGGCAACCATGCCCCTTCGAGAGGACGAACCGGTCGCGCTGAGGCCACGTTGGACGCTGCGGATCGTGGCGCAACGCGTAGCCGTACAGGCCCAGCAGCAGCTCCACCTCTGACAACGATCCGCCCGGATGGCCGGATCCGGCCTGATGCAGCATCGTCAGAATCTCCCGACGCACCGTCCGCGCTGTCCGCTCCAGCTCCGCCAGATCAGGCCACCCGCCATTCATACTCACTGCTCCCCTCCCACCTTTACCTGCGTCGCCTCCAAGCCAGGATCGAGCTCCAACGCCCTCAACCATTGCTGCCGCGCCAGATCGGGTAGTCCCAACCGTTGATACACATCGCCGAGATGATCGTGGATCACCGCATCCTGCTCCAACTGCTCGGCCTGCTCCAACATCTGCCGCGCTTCATCCAACCGACCTTGCTGATAGTACGTCCAACCAAGACTGTCGAGGTACGCGCCATTCTCCGGGTCGATCGCCAACGCCCGCTGGATCAGCCGCTCCGCCTCCTCCAGCTCCACACCCTCCTCCGCCTGCATGTAGCCGAGATAGTTGAGTGCGTCCGCGTCGTCGGGACTCAGCGCGATCGCCGTCCGCAACGCCTCTCTCGCCTCATCGCGACGGCCAATTCGCTCCAGAAACGCCCCGAGGTAAAAATGCGTGCGACCGGCGTCCGGATAGAGCGCCACGGCGCGCCGGTAGTCGGCTTCAGCCGTCTCGAGCTGCCCCTGACGCTCGCGCACCAACCCCCGCATCAGCAGCAGTTCCAGATCGTCCGGCGATACCGCCAGCCCACGCCCGACCACCTCGAGCGCCGCCGCGTAGGCGCCGAGATCCAGCTGCAGATGCGCCAAGTCAGCATACAGACGCGGATTCTCCGGCGCAAGCCCGATCGCCTCCTCAAACACCCGCGCGGCGTCGGCATCGCGATCCAGCGCCTGGTACACCACCGCCAGCGCCGCGCGCGCCTCCACCGACTCCGGGCTCATCGCCACCGCCGTCTCGAGCTGCCGGGCGGCATCGTCCCATCGCCCCATCCGGCTGTACAGAATCCCGGCGTTGAACCGCAGTGCCGGACTCGGGTGCGTGGCGATCAACCGCTCGTACATCTCGACGGCCTTCGGCAACTCCTGACGCAGCACGTAGAGGTCGGCCATCGACGCCAACACGCTGACTTGCTCGGGGTTGGTCGTGAGGAGATGTTCGTAGGCGGCGATCGC
>Ga0247727_10001469_pt1 | contig 56081 bp, 40 predicted proteins | sample WisWelCaveWW1625_FD_202498 | JGI IMG/M metagenome (GOLD analysis project Ga0247727, IMG submission 202498) | Biofilm microbial communities from Wishing Well Cave, Virginia, United States - WW16-25 | ecosystem: Environmental > Aquatic > Deep subsurface > Groundwater > Cave microbial mat | place... | reverse complement strand
CATAACATTTGGGCTCCATTGTTCGGCATCAATATACGAACACATCGATCCAAAATAATGCACAAGTCATCCACTTTTTCAGTGAGAACTAATTAGTTCGCGCTGAATTAGTCTCACGCAAAGGCGCCAAGGCCGCAAAGAGTTTTGGATTGTTTTTTGGCTTACCATGCTTTGCGGTTCTACCAGCACCGTCTTGTAGAGCATCACGGACTGACGAAAGCACGATGGGCTTATGCTTTTTCAGAGAGATCTAAATGGTTCCTTATACTTTTATCCAGGATTTTGTCTCCACGGCTCTGTACAGAGACTCCAGCAGATGATGCAGTCGTAACGCATCATGGAAATTTGGTGATGGCATACGATCGTTGACTATACAATCAAGAAAACTGTATTGCGATGCAATGTGCGAGCGGATCCATCCCATGGTAAATTTTGGTGCAGGCATCACGGCCGGCGGCGGATATTTCTGCACTGTGGTGATCTTTTTGAAACCCTGAACGCCTTTTGGTTCCTGCGCGTTGAACGCCAGTAACTCGTTAGGCTGCATCAGATTGAACGCGATGGCACCGTTCTGTCCGTGAATTTCGAAGCGCATTTCGTCTTCGGCTCCTGTTGCCACTCTCGACAGTTCCGCCGTACCGATCGCGCCATTTTTGAACCTGAGAACGACTGTAATCGCATCTTCAACTTCGACTTTCCCCATTTTTGTGGGATCTTCCGGCAATGGTCGTTCTTTGAAAAACGTTTCCATTGTCCCCGCGGCTTCGTCTACATCACCCACAAGGAAATGCATGATATCGAGCAGATGGGGACCAAGGTCGACCAGCACCCCGCCGCCAATCATGTCTTTTTGCATGCGCCATTCTCTCGGTCGCCTGGGATCGATGTACCCCGAATGCAGATACACACCTCTAAAGTGAAACACTCGCCCGACGAATCCCTGTTCGATCAATTCCTTTGCTTTCATGATGGCTGGGATGAAGCGATATTCTGAAGTAATTTGATGTTTTAATCCTGATCCGTCAGCAACGCGCACGAGTTCACGAGCCTTCGCTTCATCGAGGGTCAGAGGCTTCTCACAATACACGTGTTTGCCATTCTTCAATGCGGCAAGAACGGCATCAAAGTGCATTTTGTTCGGAGTGCAAATGTTGATGATATCAATATCCTTGCGTGCAACCAGTTCACGGTAATCGGTGGTGTAAAACTCAAACCCCGCCTGCGTAACACCCTTCTTCGCCAGGGTTTCGTCCGCATCGCAGACTCCTTTGAGGATAATGTTGCAGGGGTGACCGTCATAATACAAGGGAATCGAGCGATACGCGTAGGCATGGATTCGTCCCATCTGGCCAAACCCGATGATGCCTATACGAAGTTCTCTTGTCATTACCACACTTCCTTCACGACAGCATTGAAAGTCCTTTTTGAACGCTCGCCCCCTCATGCACAATTGCAGCAAGTGCACGAAGAATGCGTGCCGGATTTGTGTGCTGCCAGATATTGCGGCCGAACACAATCCCTTTTCCGCCGCAATCCATCGCATCCTTCACCATCTGCAGCATATCCTTGTCCGATTCCATTTTCGGACCGCCGCGCACCAGAATCGGCGCCGTGGCGACTGAAACAAGCTGCTCAAATTGTTGTTTCGTCTCAGGATAATCTGCCTTGATGAGATCCGCGCCAATTTCCGATGCCATCCGGACGATCACTCTCATGATCTCAAAATCCCGTACAACACTCGATCCCTTCTCGATCGCGAGTGGTTCGACGATAAACGGAATACCATATTCTCGTGTCTCTGCTGCAATCTGAGAAATTGTCTGCAGGTTCTCGGCCTCCTGGGCATCGGTGTCGTGTCCGGCGAGCAGAAAAGTCACCACAGCATCACCTCCTAACTGCACGGCATCTTTCACGGAAGCTACTTGAGTATAGTAGCCCTCTTTTGGCGCAGGCTTTTTCCTCCAGACATTGGTGGCATCAAGACGCACAACAATACCGGGCTTCTGTTTCCCGTAAAATCGATCAATGCACGCACGTATGATACCCGGAGTCATCTGGATGGCATCTGGTTGTCCGGGTAAAAGGGTCTCAATCGTTTTTGAGGCATGCTCAATGCCGGGCAACGGGCCGATGAACAAGCCGTGATCGATGGCAACGATGATTCCGTTCCCCGTTTCGGGATTGAGGATTCTATTCAGACGAAGTTGACTTCCTGCAAGGAAGGACATTGGACGATTCCGTTATCCTAGTTGGTGATGGGCTAAAGCCCATCGTGGATTTGTTGGGATTTCTGCGATCCCCGACCTGAAGGTTGGGGTTAAATTCCGGCGAGTCATTTCTTGTTGATTTTGAGCTTGATGGTGATGATTTGATATGGTTTCACGGTTATCTTCAGGCTATGCCCCTTCAGAACACGCATAGGTCGAATGACCTCCTCATTTAGCCTACACAAGAACGCTGCTGCCACTGGTTTTTCAATGTGAAGGTGTCCATTCACATGCTCATCAATGGGATTGCAGATCCGAACAATGATGCCCTTCTTGTCTTCCGCTTCTTTGAGAGCACTGAGGTAAAGACCTTCAGGTCGGAGGGAAAGAAAGGATTGCTCCAACGCTGATTGCTCGTTCTTTCTTTTTATTGTCAGCGAAGGAACCGTAAAGAGGTCCACTTCTCGGAAAATCGAGGACCACATCTCTTGCCCGGATGAAGCATGTGGATAAAGGGCGTACTCAAATATGTGAGATCCAAGACATTGTGCCTCAGGCGTTTCATTCCACCACCCGGCAGCCCCGCCCGGGCGGGTGATGAGATTCCTCCCGGAGAGTTTTCCCACACATCGAAGAAGCGTCAACGCCAGCATCCCACGCTCTCGGGCCTTGAGTTCATACTCAGGCAATCCCTTGGTTATAAGGGTGATGCCCTTGTGTTCACCACGAATTGTGACAAATCGCTGCATCGGAGCAACGAGGGCTGGATGTTCATAGGGGAATTGCGAAACATCGTACTCCCTGTGATCTCGTTTCACAACGGCAAATGGTGTGTCTGCGTATGACTGGTTCGTGTCTATTCCGGTCTTGAAAAGGACGCGAAGCCGGTGATCCTTCACGGTGTTCTGCACCGTGGTCTTGATGTCAACTCTTCTTGAAAATGGAGTGAGGGAGAGGACCGAAGATATTTGCAGCTCCGATTTTTCTTTTGAACGACTTCGTTCATCCGGAGAGGAGGAGGCCGGTACGAGCATAGTGTGATCGATCCGAAGCGCTGCCCGAAGCGGGCCATGTTCTACTATCTGCACTGCCGGTTGAAATTGTGATGATGTATACCATTCATCTTTTTCAGGGTAGGAGTAGTTATATTCGTCACCCACGTCACCTGAATCTTCAAAAACATTCATCTGCTCATACGCGATGCCTGTGTTTTTCCCATGGACAGTCACAGCTCCATTTGCACGTGCTTCGACGCGTAGAAACGTGTTCTCGATAAAATTTTCACCGGTTTGCACTCCGGACGGGTGTTGAATTGGTGAGTCCGTTCGAACAATCTTAAATCTTTTCCATCCCAACGAAGGGAGATTCTCTGCTGACACGAGGACAGAAAAACGATCCACAAGAGTCTGTCGCGGGTAATCGTGTTTGGAGTACGTGACGCCGAACCCTTCTTCACGATTCATGATCTGAAACAGAACATCGTTTCCTTGCGCGTCCTCAAAACGAAATCCTTTGACTGGAGGAAGTTTTTGGGCAACCTTCACATCCTGATTAAGTCCGACACCGACATCCTGCAGGTAGAATTCGATACTGGCATCCACAACATCGGATCGGGCGATAGGGGACGGATTGAATACGATAAGATACCGATCATCTTCATAAGTTCCCTCATCGTATGGGAGCAACTGCGCGAAGCATTCTGTGGCCAGATGCGCTCCAATTTGCTGCGCTTTCTTATATCGGACGATCATTTCCTGATGAACTTCATCCACACTTGTACCACAAATGGCATCATGATCCTGGTTTTGGAGTATGTACTTCCAAGCCTGCTCTATCTGAGGTGTCTTGCTCTGCATCCCGTCAAGCATGGCGAGCACGTTGAGCGGCTCCAGGCATCGTTCCAAGAGTACCTCACATGCTGCGTTCATTTGCTTCAGGTACATTCGACTCGAAAATACACCACCAAGAACTGCAAAGGCGTGACGATACCCGAATCGCGTTTCTCCGTTCAAGCACGGTAGCTTGGGACTGTTTCCCAGCTCCTTTTTGAGCGCCGAGAAATAGTCAACAAAATTGCTGTGGACGATCTCCGCATCATAATGCTTGCGCAGGATCGTGATTGCCGTTGTGACGCTTTCGTCCGGCCAATAATGATCGCCCCCGTTAAAGAAAAGACGCTGCGATGTCCGTGCACGAGCATCCAGTTCCTTTCGCAATCGATCAAACTTTTGAAGAACGACCTGGTCTTCCTCGCTTGCAAAATAACCCGCGCTGTATCCGTCTTTCGGCAGATGATGCATGAGCACGCGTGAACCATCCGGACTGACCCACCAGTACTCCGATGGCTGCTGGCCCGGTTCTCCCCCAAAGCCGCGGTAGATCATCGCGCTCTCCATATTAAACCCGCGGAGGATTTGAGGCATTTGGGCGATGTGCCCGAACTGGTCAGGGATGTATCCAATCTTCATGACACCGCCCAATGCTTTTCCCATGCGAAAGCCCAACAAGAGATTACGGATATGCGACTCGCCGCTCGATAGAAATTCATCGCTCAAAATGTACCAGGGGCCAATAAACAGTTTTTTGCGCCGCACAAGGTTTCGGATCTGATCTCTGCGATCAGGTCTCACCTCGAGGTAATCCATTACCGCCGCCATTTGACCATCAAGCGTGTACGACTTGAACTCTCGGTTGCTCTTGAAAAGAGCGAGCAAGTCTTCGATCATATCTACTAACATTGCTCGAAAACGGTCGAACGGAAAATACCATTCCCGGTCCCAGTGCGAGTGCGATACGATATGATAGGTCGGTCTCAATCGAATGATTTCCCGAGATAATGACACTGCTGTCCAAGATGCCCGCTCTTGATGTCTGAATCATCGAATACCGACTCTCTGCCGGCACTTTGGTCTCCAACAGCGAAACAAGCCTTCACGCGTCGACATCCGCTGGACATGATACTCCTCTGGAGTTTTAGTCTCCATGAGGTTCCACTGAGGTATTACAAATATCGAATCCCCGCCTGACCTTTCTAGCCCTTTGTAGGCGGGCAGGCCTACGGGATTCTAATAAGTTATTGCTCCGTAGGAGCAAAATATTTGTAAACACAAACTTCATCTCGCTCAGGGAACTCCGTCAGGAGTTCAATCTGTCAAGCTATTTTGGACAAGAGTGAGATACTGATCCAAATGTTCGATAGCCGTCGAGGCGCCGATGGCGGTGACGCAGCTTGCCGCAACGGCATTTCCGATGCGGGCAGCCTGAAATGGATCCAATCCCTTGAGTGTTCCCGCGAGGAAACCAGCGACAAAGGCGTCACCAGCCCCGGTCGTGTCAACAATTTTCTTCACCTTCCGCGGCTGGATATATTCGGCCCTTGTCCGATCGGCTATGTAACATCCCTTGGCGCCAAGCTTTACACCAACGACGTTTGCTGCCCCTGCCTCAATGAGGCATTCGACAATTGCCTCGGGTGTTTTTTCTCCCGTCAGTGCAGCAGCCTCTTCAAAGCTGGGGAAAAAGTAATCAACCCAACGTAGCATTTGCTTCAGCTGACTCTTTGCCAAGCGCGGCGGTTGACCCGCCGTATCGAGAAGAATCTTGACTCCTGTCTTTTCCTTGACGGTTTGAAACAACCGAGGAAAGTCCTTTTGCATCTGCGGAAGAAGTCCTAAATAACCGAATGCCAGACACGTTGCTCTGCCGATCATATCGAGATGATTGAGAATATCCGAGACCGTGAATTGTGCCATGCATCCACGTGTATGCAAGAATGTCCGCTCGCCGGAAGTATCGACTGAAACAATGGTAGCCGAGGTTTGTGCGCTTCGATCAATTATCACTCCAGAGGTATCAATGGAATACTCTGAGTATTGCCGTAGGAGAACATCCCCCAATGTGTCCTCACCAACACGTGTAATTGCTCCGACTCGAAACCCAAGCTTTGTAAGGTCACCGCCGACATTGGAAACATTGCCGCCGGTGGTCATTGTAATGTTGTCGATTAGCTGTAAACCTCCACGTTTCGGGAGTTTGGAGACATCAACCGGCTTTCCAATAATATCGACAACGGCTAATCCAGCAACCACGACGTCAAGTGCTTTGTCCTGTTTCACGCGTAGATGTGTCGCTACTCTATGATTTTGAGCGTCTTAAAATCCAGAATTCTTCTTGACTTCTCATATATGATCGAGAGCCGTTCGCTCCCGACTTCAGCACTTAAGAACGGTCCATCAAATAATTTGTAATTTGCTAAGTTCACTTGCTTGCCGTTGAGAATCCTCCCATCAGGATAGGAAAAATGCAATTTGTCACCATTAAGCGAAACGTACTCGACAGCAACGTTTCCGGGTATGAGAATGGCTTTCGGGTTATGTGATCTGAGCTTGTTCCGGAATTGTTCGAACGACCCAATCTCTGTTCTTGAACGGACTTCAATGATGTATCCGTTCTGTAGCTTGTAACTCCGCAGACGCCAATTCCCTTGCGGTTTTTCTCCCGAGAGCATTTCCGGTCTGCCGATCGAATTCAATGCTTGTCCGGGCTTTTCATATTCTTCGATCCATTCATACTCCTGCAAAGGATACCATCCGACATACGTTTCGCCCGCTTTGCAGAGAATCCAACCGGAGGGATCGAGGATCCGCTCCTCAAGGTTCATCGGAAAGAACCCGTCAATGTGCTCCGTGGTCGTGCCGGGTTCGATGTCGTACAGAACAATAAGCGTGTTGTTATGCTGGAATGTTCGCTCAAACGGAGAACTGCCGGTCCATTTGTCGGGATTGTTGTACGTCCCTTTCGATGCAACGACATCAGCAATCAGGGTTTTCTCTTCTTCGGGGAAAAACATAACCAATTCGCGCGAGGACCAGTATGGGTGCAAACCAAAGATCGCAGTGTACGTCTGCCCAAATGCATATCGAACGCTCCACGTATGTTGTTGAATCGGCTGCAGGATTCCCCCCTGAAGTGAACTCAATCCGTAATCCTTCGTCATATAGGTGTACTTGTACACCGGAGGATTCTTTTCTTGCCCGAGCCGAATAACGTTCCGTACGCGCTTTCGTTCTTTGTGTACATACGGCGAAGACCTGTCGAGAGCTATATTGTAAATAATCTGCGGCAGCCGATATGATGAAAGTGCAGGCAGGACAATCCAACTGGACTGCGTCGTCTCCCCGGTTCCGAAGAAGAGATACGCGAACGCAGATGCGCCCGAAAGCAGCGGTTTGTACACTGCAGGCTGATAGATCCGACTGAACCCGCCGATATATTGCCCGTCAAGATGTTCAACTGCAAAATCGGCAAACAGATAGTCGGCCATCATCTGTCCACGCTGCCGCATCTCCGGATCCTGCGCGAACTGGGCCAAGAGAATCATTGGGACGGCATATTCAGGAAAATAATCGGGGGAATCGAATTCCCCCTGCCCAATCGTTGTCGTAATGCGCATCCAGTGAATGAGATATGCCTTCGCCTCTTCTCGATTCTCGTCCGAACTCTTCCCATTATACCACTCAGACCCCGCGAGTCCTGGCCATTGCTCGGCAGCGAGGAAAAGCGAAGTGTAGTACATGCACCAGTGATTCTCCGTATCCCCCCGATACGGCGTGTACGTCTTCCACGCATTGCGGACAGCAGTTTTTGTCGACGCCGACATCTTGTCCTTCCCATGCAGATACGCGCCGATCACGGGAAGCATCCAGAACATGTCTCCTCGAGGTTCTTTCAACAGTACCTCAAACATGGTGTCGGCCTGTGCAATGTTCTTTCCGCGGGCATATCTGACTGCAGCCTGATAGTAGCCTGCAGCCGACAGTGTGTCATACAATGACGTGACATACGCCGCTCGACGATCAAACTCCTTCAAATACGTAGCTCGATCTTGTAGCTGGGCAACGGCTGGCGAACCCAAAGTAATGAGCAGGATAAATAGTTTATGGTTGAAGTTCATGTCCTCTCTTGAGAAGCCACTGAGTCACAGAGACACAGAGTTTTTGTAGTTGAACAGTTGTGAAGAGTCTAGGTTCTTAGCTGAAAATTTCCTTCACCCTGATTTTCTCAGTGGCTCCGTGTCTCTCTGGCTGACATCTTTTCGTTTTTCAACAGCGTGTTAGTAGGGTTGTATCGAAACAGTCCACACCTGCGAGCTTTTGAGTCCGACATTGCGCCAAGAATTTCCGCCGTCGTCCGATTTATACACTCCATCTCCGATCGTTCCTGCAAACACTCTCTTACTGTTGACGGGATCGACGGCAATGGAATGAATACTCTCGACGGAGAATCCTTTGGATGTGCGCATCCATCTTTTTCCACCATCAATGGATTTATACACCCCCGTGACGTATCCGCCAGCATACATCACATCCGGGGTATTCGGATCAAAGGTGATCGTGTAGAACGTGTTGTGATCAATGCCGGCTTCGACCTTGGTCCATGTCCTTCCGCCGTTGAGAGACGTGTATATTCCGTTGTTTTCGGTTCCGACGAAAAGGATTTCAGGGCTCTTGGGATTCTGGACGATGATCCGAATTCTCTTGACCGATAAGCCCAAACGGCTCCACGTTTCTCCCGCATTCGAACTTTTGAACACACCATCTTCCGTCGAGCAATACAGAACAGATGAATTTGAGTGATCCACAATGACAGATGACGTAAAGCCCGAGTAGGTTTGTCTCCATGTCGCACATCCGTCGGTGGACTTGCAGATCCCGTACGCGGTTCCAATGTAGACATTCGATTCGTTTTGAGAGTCTACGCTGACCCAGAGGACTTCCGTGATTTCCCAGCCGGTTGTGATTTTCCAGCTCTGGCCGCCATCAGTAGTTTTGTGAAGTCCGTTACCTGAAGCCACATAGACCACACGACCCTTTGCGTGAGGAAACGCAGCAACACAGTTGGCCCGGATGTTTTTCGCCCCCGTTCGATGCCATACGGTGTCTTCAGCCGGACGCTGGTAAAACAATCCTGTTTGCGGGTTAGCAGCACCAACGATGAACAGTTTCGTTGAGATCACTGTTGCGTACACAGTGGATTCCTGCCCCATGAGAGGTAGAGCGAGAGAAAGCTGCAGGAAAATAATGCTCCAGAATTCAGATCGTCTCGTTGGACTCATGGATTTCGTTCTTCTTCACTGTGTCGCGATCTGCGATTCGCGTTAACGACTGCATTATCACCGAGATTCAACGTGTGCTCGGGCGAGCTTAAGACAGCATTATATGCAGACTCTTGCTGGACGCACACATGTGGCTGTCTAAAAAGATGCTTAATGTCATACTGAGCGAAGCGAAGTATCTGATTTTTGTCAGATTCTTCGGTCGCTTCGCTCCCTCAGAATGACAATTGCAAACCTTTTAGACACCCTCAGCAGAAGGCCTGTCCGCCTCACATTTTTTGTGAATTCTTGGTGTCTTTGTGCCTTGGTGGCAACATCACTCCGGTTTTCGACCAGCCTTCTAGATCGAAACATCAATCCCTCTCCGTAACTCTGTTTCTGTAAATTTTCCCAAAGATATCCCGTTGACCACCAGCGTGTATTGCTTCTCAGAAAGCTTATCAAAAGTCATTTTTACTGCTCGTGAGGCCGCGATATTATCCAATAACTCCACCGAGATTGTCGTTCCCGTAACACTCACAGTAGGGATGCGACAGCCGTCAATGCCCACACCCCATTGATCCCTCACATTTACGTATGCATCGCCATATTGCCGTCTGATCAAATGAATAGAGACGACAGAGCTTCCGGTTCCCCAGTGCAGGCCTGTGACTCCTGCGAGCTTGTCATCAGAAGCGTGTGCGTAGTTCTCGGCGGTTCTCGGTGAATCGGGGGATTCGAACAACGAGAACATTGCCCGAAGAGCCGCAACCCCCCGTTCGAAGTACTCACGCTCTCCTGTCAGCTCATAATATTTCATCAACGTCACTGCAATGTAGCCTTGGCGAGAATCGCTCCACTCTCCGTCGGTATTCTGAACACCGAACCCTCCGAACAGTTCGCACGAAAGCCATTCGGGGCTCCAGACTTGCTGATACAGGCAGAGATAATCTATTATTTCAATTCCATGCTTTTCATAGATCTGCTTCCCCGTAAGCTTGTACAACGAATAACACGCTTCTGCAGCCTGGTGCATGGAAAGTGTATTCTGCGGATGTTGTTGTGTATAGCGATCAAAAAAACCGAGCGGTTTGCGCGAACAGGAGAAAAACGTTTCGTAATCAAACCATTTGCGTTCCGGGAGAATAGCCGTGAAGATATACTTCATCGCTCGTTCCGCCGCCGATAAGAACTTCTCCTCGTTCGTTCGTCTATAGAGTTCTGCCAAGAACAATGCGGCTCCGGCCGTCTCGGCATTTTCATCTCGAAATTCTTCTGCCGGCTCCAATGTTTCTGGATGATACCATGAGGGGATCACTCCTGACGGCTTCTGGTTGCGCACAAGAAACTCACCAAACGCACGCGTATAGCGAAGGATCTCCTCTCTTCGTTCCGGCAAAAGATCGCTCCATTCCAGCAACCAAACATTCGTCCACGCATTATGGAACATCGCATAGTACTTTCCTTCATCAATCCCACCCCATGCGTGATCCGCGATCCAATGGCCGCCAGAACTGTCGAAGTAAAAAATCGAAGGAGCGATTCCGTTTTTCTGAGGAGCTCGAAGAGCAAGATTGAGATTACGTTCGGCGCGCTGCATTAACTGTCGATCTCCGGACTCTTTGCCATGGAGATACATCCCGTACGCCGTCCGAAGCGAATTGAACCAAACATTGAACCAGTTGTCATTATCGGCTTCTTTGTGAAGCTTGTTGCTCCAGGCAAGACGGTATTGTCGCAACAAGGTGACGGGTTTTCCCTGATATTCCACGTCCAACGCCGCTTGCGGCACATATTGGTACCAGGCCTTATTGATGTACGATGAGAAGGGCTCAGTCTGAGGTCCTTTCGCCTGAAGAACATGAGGATGTCCGAATTGTCGCCAGTGAAATCTCACGACATCTTGAAACCCTCTTCGGGGTTCGGAGGACCCGGTGCAATAAAGATAGTACCCGAAGGAAACCTCCCTGTTCGAAACAAATACCGTAAGACTGTCCGAGTGAGAATAATACACATGTCCCTTTTTCTGCCAGTTCATTAGGCCAAAAGAAAGCATCGGGTGTCGGGACATCTCCACCTGTACATCTGCGCCCGCTCGCAGGGGTCTTGCTTTGCCGTCGATTGTGGTAACATCCGGGATAAGCGCCGCAAAGATCGGTCGATTCTGCATCATGAGTGAGGGTGCCCGAAAGGTATGGTCGCCAATGACATAATCTGTGTCTGGCCTTAACTGCGGTGTGAAGATGAAATCTAACGGCTTGTATTGAGCATAGTCTTTGCCGTCGGGAATGAAGGAGTATGTCGCGAGGAGATATTCCAACTCGACGGTATCCTTACATTCATATGACACATGGACATGCACGAAAGGGTCATCCCCATTTAGTCGGATCACCTTTTGAATTGTCTCGCGATCACGGTGCGTCTCTAACTGGATTGCTTGCACGTCAGCCGAGGATGGCAAGAGAACCGCAGTTTGAAACCCGAACGATGCAAGTTCTCGGTTTCGTTTCAGCGCCGGATCCGGACAAAGGGGGTTCCCACTTTGCAACACCTGAATCCACCGGTCTCCGTCCCTAGCGAAGTATGTTTCATGGTAAACGCCATCACGCTCGTGGACAACTATCTGCACGTTTTTGTTTCGGATCTCGATTGTATTACTCGATTTGGCTAATGTATACCCGATGCCATTCAACAAACCAAGCAGAAATACCACTATGAAAATCCGTTCCCTCGCCATCATCTTCGAAACTTCACTCGCTTGAGGATCTTTTGCATGTTCAGACCGAACATTTTTTTCTTCTCCTCATACGAACAATGAGAATACGCCATCCAGCCGAATTGAGGGATAGGATCCCGCATGGGTTGATCAGTCCCAAAGAGAACGCGGTCCGCTCCGACATGGCTCACCATGAACTCCACAACGCGATAGGTCACTGAGGTCAGAGTAATCTCAAGAAAAACATTTGGATACTTGAGGGCCACTTCGATAGCGAGCCGTGCGTCGGCAAATGATGCGCCTGAATGGGCCAGGGTGAATGCGATATTTGGATACTTCGGTGCCAGGTCGTTCATCTCCGCGACGAGATTTGGCGAGGGGTGAATGAGAGCATAGGCGTTCATGCGATTACCGTACTCGAACCACGGTGCCCAGGCCTTGTCATTGTAGGGAATGAAGGTCCGCGGGTAATATGGTTTGAGGCCGCCCATTCTATACTTTACATGCCACGTCCGGAATTCTTTTTTCCAATCCTTCACATACTGCGGCTGAAGTGCAGCATATCCGCGGTAGAATTTTGGAAATTGTTTCATTGCATCAACAACAATGGTGTTTCCCTCTTTATAGTCTGTCCACACGGCGAGAAAACCGCTGATGCACATTGCGTCAATTCCCATCAGTTTGGCGCGTTCGTACATGCTTTTCGCATCCCCGTATGGCTGATGCAAGAAACCGATGCCTTCAGCGCCGTCATGGGAAATATGTGCATGGGAGTCGATGACCAGCATCTTCTTTAGCGGCAGCCCTTCCTTGGCGAGACGAAGGATCTGATCCGACGTTTTTCGCTCATGATAGGGAGGAGCCAACTTTTCCAATTTCATCAGACGCGCAATATTTCCGGCCCCAATCTTCTGCTTCTGTTCGCTGTTAAGGGTGCAGTAGTCAACAAATGCCTTTGCGGCCCCGGGCGACTTCTCGAGCGCACCTGTTCCAAAAAGGATTCGTTCCGGTCCATACCATTCCGTAAAGACCTCCATCGCTCGATTCCCCTGGTGATTGGAGAGGTCCAGATGAAGGCGGTTGTACTTGCGCATGAGGGGATTCGTGTACCGTGTTGATTCCCATCGCGAAGCCAACAGTACCACGTTCAGATTTGGAAAGCGTGTGAGGATGCCATCAAGATCAGAAAGAAGAACCTGATTGCTCGGCTCCAGAATATCCGGATTATAGCAATGTCCTCCTTCCACCATAAAGAGAATTTCGTTTCTTTCAAGCTCTCTCAGGAGATCCCCGCAGAAATCAACGGTAAACGGATAGCGGTGAGCACGAGGATACATCTTGGCAACCCGAATTCCCTGATCGCGCATTTCCTGTACTACATCCTTCGGCTTTGGAAACTCGCGCGTATGGTGCGGCATCACAGTCCACACACCGTACAGGCGAGAACTTTTTTTCAGCTCGCGAAGCAGCATGCGATTTCCGTAGATGGGATCATATTCCTTTGCCGTTGAATGGGCAATCAACGCACCGTGAATGCCACACCATTCCATCTCCTCAAGGAGAACTTCGGTCTCATACTGTGTTTCAACATCTTTCGGCCCCTTTTTCCCAACCATTGCATAGCAGTCAATGTAGATCCGATCGTTAGGCATGCGTGCGAGACTCTCTTCCTTGTTGTGTTGATCTCATGGTCGTCAAAATCACCAGTAAAACGGCTTCACTGAATTTCTTTCCTTTGGCTCCGCTTCTAACGCACGCTTCAGCGCGCGCTTGGCCCGCTCCAACGCGAGGTCAATGTCCGTTTCCTTGTGGGAGTAAGAGATAAACCAGCGGAGAATTATGAAGACCCCTTCGCGAAACAGTTCACGGAACCAGAGGTATTCCAAACGTTGGTTATAGGATGAATCGGGAGTATTGAACTTCAAAAACGGTGCAGGAGAAAGTCCGGCTGCATAGCCCTCGATGCCCAGCTCTTTCGCCATCGCGTCAAAACCATCCATGAGTCTCTGTCCCATCGCCCAAAGATGTTTATGCACTGGCTCCCGTTTCATGATATTGATGGTGGCAATCGCGGCAGCGATCGAAAGAGTTTCTCCCGCATAGGTGGTGGTCATTGTGAACTGGTTGAGCGCGGACATGTATTCTTGTTTGCCGACATACGCCGAGAGGGGATACCCATTCGCCATTGCCTTTGCGTATCCAGCGAGATCGGCGTCCACACCGAAGAGTTCTTGAGCTCCGCCAAGTGCAAGCCGGAACCCGGTCCATACTTCATCCAGCACGAACAGGATGCCGTATTCTTTGGTGAGTTTCCGGAGATGCTTGATGTAGGTGCTGCTCACGTCTTCATTCATGTCGTAGGGGATGGAGATGACACACGCAATGCGCTCGTTGTACTGACGGATGAGTTTCTCTGCCGCTTCAAGATTTCCCCACGGAATCACCTTGACATAGTCCTTCAGAATCTCTGGAACACCATTCCAAGGACTCTGTTCGACAGCAAACCAATCAGGATAGCCGTGATATCCGCTCGTCAGGATCATATCACGTTTTGTATACGCTCGTGCAATGCGAATATTACAGAGATTCGCATCCTCTCCTGTCTTCATAAATCTGACCATCTCTGCGTTCGGCACGACCTCATTCATCAACTTTGCCAACTCGAGTTCGATTGGGCTCGCCATGCTGAAGAGCACGCCTTTGTCAAGTTGAGCGCGCACCGCCTTGTCAACTTCGTCGTAGCAGTACCCGAGTGTCACCGGGCCGAGCGCCAATCGGAAATCGATATATTCTTTTCCTTCCATATCCCAGATACGGCATCCCTTTCCCCGGACGATGAACTTTGGCATCGTTTCATCGAACACCGGGTAGGGCCGCTTGGAGTTCGTTTGCGTTCCCCATGGAATAAGCTTGAGCGCTTCCTGAAAATGTTTATCTGAGAGTTTCATTGTTGTTTTTGTGTGCACCGCCGCCGTGGCGCCGTCCTTCGTTCTTGGTGAACGTGCGGGTTTTGGGATCGTAGCTCCAGTACTGCTTCCGCTCCTCGTAGGGAGAGCCTGCCCCGAATCCGCCGAAGGCGGAGGGGTTAACGATGAGTTTGTCTATGGTCGAGAGCATCTCAGGTTACCAAATGCGTGTGAATGACAGTCAAATCAAGCCCGTCTTGAGTATTGACATCTGACTAGTCAAGTGTTATATTGAATCGGAGCTTTTGAGTACACTCATTGGCTCTTAAGGTTGAAAAAAGGTTCCGCCCTGATAACAAGAGCCCATGGGGCTCTTCCGAAAGGATAGTCAGGGCGGTCATGTTTCTAGTAGTACAAATCCGGACCCCTCTTGAATGTCTCGTACTCACTGGTCACGTACTTCAAGACAAGGTCATAGCTCCGCTGATCCTCCCGTTCCCATTTTCTGAACACTGCCCAATTCAGATAATCGGCAATCTGAAGGTTGAGGTCCGACTTTGATGAGTGGAACATCACGGAGTACGGCATTCCGGTTTGCTTCGACCACCATGCCAGTGTAAGCTTTGTCGCCTTCTCGATTTCCTTTTTCCTTCTCTCGACAGGTATCTGATCTACCACAACAATCACTCTATCAGGGTTGCTTGACTGCTTTGACAGCACGTGCCGCAACAGAGTGTCCAGTATGGTGTGATAGAACCTGCCGTGATCCCTCTGGAGCGCAGGATTTGTCTTTCGCTTCTCCACGATCTGGCAGTCCACCCTGCATGCAGGGAGATGATGTTGAAGAATAGCAAATACCCGATCACGTACCGCCTGCCGATCTTCCGCCGCGTGAAAACACTCAAGCTCCAATTCCGATTCCCAAAGATCATACTTCAGGTTTGCCAGCTCGGTCATCCCTCCGAACGGGCGTTTGAGAGAGAAGGCTGTGAACGTAAAGTACGACGTTCCGCCAGGAGAGAAATCGAAGTTCCCGGCCTCGTCCAGGAAAATGTAGAGAACCGTTCCATCTGTCCTTGCCATGCAGCCTTGCTATTCTATTGAGTCAGCCATGATGGCTCCACATGCTGAGAATTCGGGGTTGATGGTGAGTTTGTCGATCTGCTTCATTTGTATGAGCCCGTGCTTATTGTCAAGAAAATTCTTGACAAAAGAATTCTCCTACATTATATTAATATCAATAGTATTATACTATTGGTGACAAGTAAATCCTTGTGCGTGGGGCTCCGTAAGGTTCCTCGGAAATAGCGCACAGGGTTTTGTCGTTTTTAGGGGAACAGCGGGCTCTCCTCAACGATTCTCTCCGTGATGATCTCCCAGTAGCTGTCATCTCCATGTTCGCGCCTTCTGAAAATTGCCCAACATGCAAAATCGACAACCTGCAGGCACTTCTCTTCGTTCAACCTTTTGATCTCTACCCGGATCGGCAATTTTCGTTTGGAGTAAACCTGACCTTCGATGTATCGCTTGAAATTCTCGTTCAAGAACCTATGCCGCGTACGATGAACTTTGGCATCGTCTCGTTGAATACTGGGTAGGGGCGTTTGGAGTTCGCTTGCGTTCCCCACGGAATAAGTTTTAGCGCTTCTTGGAAATGTGTGTCTGAGAGTTTCATTGTTGGTTTCGTGTGCCGCAATTTGGCTGAGGGCGATTTTCGCCCGAACGGCCTTAGCTGCTCTTAGCTACAGTTGTTGGCGTTCATTTCATCGTAGCAACAGGATAACAATTCCAATCACAGACATTGCTGAAATGTAAAGACCGATAATTGCTAGCATTCTCATTCGATTCAATTGGTTTGAAAGAACACTAAGTCGACCAAGAATTTCAGGCCCGCCAATTGACTTCATCATTTTGACAACCTCATGGCTATCCTTTGCCACAGCCTGAACTGAATCAATCAGACCGACCAGTTTTTGTCGGACAGTGTCGAGTTCCTTGGCGCTGGTCTTGTACGAAGTAGTTTCGGTCTTGAGCTGTTCAAGCGTTTCCAGCAAGTCCTGTGTGGACTGTTCGGCCTGCAGGAATTTGTCGGTTTCCTTTGACATCAGGTTGATCCTTTTATGCTGAGAGAAGTTGTTTAGATCGCTTGGTCAGAGAATCCAAAAGGAACCAAGCAGGGGTCGAGGCAAGCTCCGTTGGCGAGCGCTGGATAAGTAACCGAGCGAACTTTCGATTCGAAAACTTTTGCAACAGAGCAGATTGTAAATCGTTGGCAAGGGCAAGATTTTGATCCACCACTTTCACAATTGCCCAAACTATGAAATCAAATAACTCTGGTTCTTTCACACTGTACTTCTCAGCAGCTGATGAGATAGATGCGGAGAAGTTCTGCTGGACAACGGTGGGATTCTCGTCCCTTGAAAATGCCTCTGCCAATGACCGCAACATAAGGAGTCCGGGATGAACAGGGTAGGATTCGAGATACCGAGCAACTTGTCCTCGAAGTTCTGCCGCCTCGTTGGGAGACCGGACTGCCTGAAAGGCCTCTTTCGTTTTCGTCAACCAACCATCCGGCTCGTCGAGAATTGCTTGAATCGCCTTTGAGTGCTCTGTCTCTTCGAGATGTTGAAGGATACGTTGACGGATTGCAGAATCATTGGGTCTATTGGTTAGAGCTTCAACCATTTCATTTAGCGCACGTCGTCTGCCCCGCTCGATCACATCGTAAATGAAATGTAGAAGAAGCTCGACCATCGCAATTACAAACTCTGGAAAAGGAAGCGAAAGCAACTTGTCTGCTTTATCAATCTCTTCTTGTGTTCCCCCATCTAAGTACCCGCCGATGTACTTTCCATATGTGTGAATTATTGATTCCTTAGTGGCACCCGAGAGTTTAATCTTGAACTCGCGTGTGTTGTAGTTGATTGTGTAGTCTGAAATAATACCGAGTACCAACAAGCGGTGGATAGCTTTCTCGGCTTCACTGCGTTCGAGATCGGGGAATTTGATAGTCTTTGAACTCTTAGTTGAGAGATCGGCTAAGCAACGGATTACCTTTTCAACTTTCGACTTTTCAGCGGCAATGCCAGGGAAAGCTCTTGTTTGAAAGAACAATGCCCGGGTTACATCGTCATTGTCTTCCCATTGAGTGGATTGGATTATGGCTGAAAGCTCTTCTGGCTTGGTGTTGGGATCGAGCAGATTCTTGGTTCTTTCGGAATCGCCCACTGAAACGAGAATGCAACAATGTGCGGTCTTTCCGTCTCTACCAGCTCTTCCAGTTTCTTGGTAGAATGATTCAATGGATGGCGGAATGCCAAAGTGAATGGTAAACCGTATGTTAGGTTTGTCGATTCCCATTCCAAATGCTTTGGTACAAACAAGCAGGGCGAGCTGATTGTGTTTGAATTGTCGAGCGACTGCCTGCTTTGCGAAACCCCAGCTAAAGCCAGAATAGAACTTGGGTTCCTTGCCGCTGTAAATCGCCGATGGAACGCTAAGAGCGCGCTTGATCTTTTCAGAGACTTCCACAACACCAAATTCACCATTTACGTGCGGACAGAAGACAAGACCGGAGAAGGTAGACTTTCCATTGGGCTGAAAGAAGGAGGCAGGTGAAGACGAAAACTTGCTTGGTAGAGTTTGCCCAAGAAAGCCGAGCAAACGAGCAGTCTTCTCCGAAGAAGATGAGGTTAGTATGTGGAACCTGAGTTCAGGTCGATCAAAAGACTTCGGTGTTATGATGGCCTCGAAATCTTCTATCTGAAGCTCTCGTTGCACGTCTTTGAGCACGGCTCTGGAAGCCGTGCCCGTCAATGCAAGCAAGGGCGGGGTTACTCCATTTTTTGATTTGCAATATGTGCGGCTTGTACGACCGATGTTCAAATATGCAGTTCGGAAATCGTGCCCCCATTCTGAGACACAATGCGCTTCATCGACTGCAATCAGCGAAATTGGGCTATATGTAGTCAGGGTTGTGAGTGCTTTTCTAAATTCCACAATCTGGAATCTTTCTGGTGCAATGTAGGCAAATAGATACTCACCTTGACCAAATAGGGTAAGCGCTCTTGAAAGATCTTCTGGATCGCTGATTTGACTGTTGATTGCTATGGCTCGGTCAATACCCACAGATTGGAGGTTGTCGATTTGGTCTTCCATCAAAGAGTTGATGGGATCGATCACAATTGCTCTTCCGGGCAATAGGAAGGAAGCAAGTTGAAATGCAATTGATTTGCCTGCCGCTGTTGGCAGAAGAACAATGGAATCCTTTCCTTGCAAGGTTCTGGCAATTGAGTCGAATTGCCCTTCCCAAAAACTAGGCTTCCGGAAAATGTAGTTCAGAAAAAATTGGACAGCCTTTTCAGGTTGGGCGTCGAGGATTGCTGGGCTTGATTGCGAACTCGGTCTTAGTATGTGAAAAGGGAAAGAGGCATCTTGAACTATGAACGTTGGTTGGTACGAATGAATATTCCCAGTGAATGAGATGTGGATTCCTTGTGAACCGGAACCAACAGTGACCTTTGGAATACCGCGGCCAAGTTGTATTGAGTAAAGATGTCCAAGATTCTCTATGAGGCTAAGCAGGTCTTCAATAGATGACTTTACGAGAAAAAGTGATTCATCATTATCGAAGAAGCCCGTTTCATTTACGTCGCTGGATAGATGCCAATTTGAAGAATCAGATAGCGTGAGAAAACCAGTTCGTATAGCTTCAAGAACCGATAATTGGATTTGATGCGAAACTCTGATGGAGTGAATGAGATTGGCTAATTTCTGGCTGTGGAGCAGGTTTTCGTCGGGTGGCTGCTGTAGAAATGAAAGCAACCCCTCGAGGAGCGATAAGTTATCGCCCCTGAGTGTTTCGATTTCCTTCGATGGAATCCTTACAACGGTGAAGCCTTCATTGGTTAATGCGGCATCTCGCTGAGAATCGAGTTCTCTTTGATTGCTGTGCGCCTCGCCATCGATTTCAACGACGATTGAACTTATTCTTGGATGACAGATGAGGAAGTCTACTCGCCCAACTCCTTGGACGGACAAGTTCGTTGGGATAAGACTTGTTAGTTCCACTTGCGGACAAACCCAACGAAGAAATGCAACCCCGTATCTACTGGAAAGGTAGTCTCTGTAGAACACCTTTTCTGCTGGACTATCCAGCCAGAAGTCTGAATTGAAGCTGTCAGGTGTCCTGAGCAAGATTTCATCGGAAAGAGCGCTTTCTTCCAGTTTCTTTGAACCGTCAAAGAACTTCTTGCGGAACGATTCCTCCAGATGCGGTGAGCAAAGGGTGATCCTGCCTCTGTTCAGAATCTTATCTGCAACAGAGAAGACTTGACTTTCTCTTTCAGTCCAAGCCGTCAGCTCTTTGGATAAGGGGTAGTCGATTCTCCACTGAGCGAATGCTCGCAGAGTGTTCTCGGCAATCTCGCCGTCGATCAGTTTTTCGAGAATCGCTGCCGGAACAGCAACGGACTGAAAGAAGCGAACCTGATAACCTTGAAAACGTTGTCGAGCACGAAACTCTCGTGACAGAGAAAGTCTTCTTGAAGCTACGTTTGAATCTAACGTTGCGGTAGCTCCACTCTCTCTTTCTGCGTCTTCGATGTTTACAATCTCTTTGCACGCCGGATAGCGTGAACAGCCGTAAAACTGTCTCCCTGCATACTTTCCCTTTCGGGCTGTCTGCAGCTTCATCGGAGAACCACATATGGGGCATTGTGGATTCTGCATATTCCCTAACTGTTGTTACACATCAGAACGCCAGCAATTGCAGATAACCTTGAAGGCAAAAAGCCGTTGAGAGCATTTGTGTATGATTGCGCGAGCAATGGAGCGAACTCAACTTATCATGCTCTATGCAAATGTCTGAGCGTCTTCTTGCCGTTTGTTATGTGCCGACCATTGATCATTATTCATCCTTGTCATTTCGAAAGGCCGCTTGCCCGAATTGATTCACATCGAAGTTCATCGCCCTAAAACTTTCCGAGTTGGCGGCACGGTCCAAATCCTTCTGATAGGTCTCTGTGATCTTGGCCCATTGCTTCACTGAGATGGAATCTAGCGCCTGCGAGACAATCCGGGCACGGCTTTTCAGGTATTCGCCGAAGCTTGCGGGAAGGCTATAGACTACATTTCCACCGACATACCCACGATTAATGTGGACCTTTGTTCCCCGCCAATGCTTGGCCGCTGGCATTTCAATGAAACTGACTAAAAGCACATGACACATTTTTGCGTACACAAACGCTTGAGTTTTCGTGCAAGCCGCATCAATATCGACTGTCCTGAGGAAGTACCTGTTGATATTGGATGGAGTTTCAGGATCACTTGTGTGAGCAATCGCCTGCAACGGCAGAATGTGGTGCTCAAATGGTCCTGGGTGTGGCTGCACGTCAAGGATAAAATCCTTCCATCTCTGCAAAGCTCTATCGGTCGACTCCAATAACGCAGCAGAAAAATGTTTGAACTCTCCCTTTGATTTGTAGAACGTTGCAACACGCCAAGAAACAGAGGCACAGAATTTTGCCAACCACTTGCCGTATTTAAATCCTTTACCAGGATGGTTATGCAGCGGTTTGAAGATCTTTTCCGATACCTGTTTTTCCCAAATGCTGAATCTTTGCTCGCAGTTCTCACACAGCATTGGACTTTTCAAGCCCTCTTGTTCTCGTCGATTCGGTGTTTGTGAAAACCGTATGTATCCTGTCCCAGAAGTCTCCTTGAGCCAGTCGAACACGAACTTGGGGATGATGTGGCTCTCTTTGAGTTCAGCACGGTCGCCACAGAATGCACAAGTTGTTGTTATTGAACTATTCATTGAATCGTTGACGCATAACGCAAGCAAAAACGAAGGTCTACGGATCGTTGACTCTTACTCAAACTGCACCACCGGTCTCTTTCCCGCCGTCCTAATGGAAAGTCTGAAGTCTTTTCCATTGTGCTTACCTGTTGCAATCCACGATTCGCCTTTCTTGAGAAGGTCAACTGTGGTTGGTTTTTCCGTTGAACCTTGAGCAATGCACACGGTCAGAATTTCATGGTCGGTTCCAGGGTTCACATTTGCTTCAACAAACGGGTAATTACCAATGTCAGCGGGCACGTTTAACTGACCGGTACGAAGAACAACATCACGTGTGGCACGAACAGATGCATGCAGCGACGCATTCGGTCGTTCTATGACAAATCCGGAATCATGTACCTGACCTTTGCCTTTCCCATCTTCATTGTAGATCTGAAAGCGCACTTGCACTGGAGCTGGGGACTGCAGCTTGATTCTATCGATGAGAACAAGGAAATCAGGTTTAATAAAAACAACTGTTCGCTTAACCAAGTTGACAATGGGGTGAACGAGTCGATAGGCATCTGTTGCGTCGCTTGTCACAGTCATTTGCTTGCCATCAGCATTATAGTCGATAATTTTCGCCTCGGCCCATGACGCATTCGTCCCCTCGTGTCCATCATGGTATTGATGTCCTTTGCCATCAATGAGCACGGCTGTGTGTGCCTCCGTTAGGCGTAAGAGCCAGTGTTGTTGGTTGTACGGATAAGCGGCTTTGAACGGGTCATGAAGAAGACGCTCCCCATATGCCTTGAAGATGACGCTGTTCCGATCTGCATGCTCATGATTTGCCGGAAACCCGCTGCGTAACGCCACTACTGCGCTTTGCTCATCCCATCCTGTTCGCGAAACAACCCAATCATTGGCAAAGCGGACGTCGTATAGATCCGGACCGGGAACAGCGGATGCGACAGAAGGATCATACCAAATGATCCCGTAATGATTGCGGACTTCACCAACGGACGTAGCGACATACTGAGCAATACTGTCTCGTTTTGTGCGTGCAATCCAGGCGGCAACAGATATATCACCAATCACGCTTGCATCGCCGAAGTTGACACAGTCGCCAGGCTTCCCGACAGTAGGCATCGACATTTGAAGACCATAGCGCGCCGTGCCCGGAAAGTTGATCAACGACCGCTCATCGATGCCCCGTTTACGATAGAGTACTTCCAAGAAGAGAGCGAGGTGCAATGCGGTGTATCCCCAGTAGCTCACGCCCTCCTCATAACTTCCGTCTGAGCCGAACATGGGTGCAAATGCCCGCGCGCTCTGCAGTGCCAGCTCGAGCCATCGAGAGGCCTGAGGGTGCCTTCCATGCAAGAGGCAGCCTGCAATGCCCAGTCCTGCTATGGGGATAACTTTCAAGTTGGTTGAATTCAGAATGATCGGCCATCGTCTCAAATCGACGCGAAACGGATAGTCACTTTCGGGATCAAAACTCCATCCCTGCACGCGGTCGGGGTGCTTCATTCCCCAGAGTGTTCGGTAACACGCCGGTGCACCCTTTTCAGCGATCTGTTTTTCAATCTCCCCTCTTGTCTCTTTCGTCATGGCCTCGCCCAACCATTCCAGGGCAAACGCCATGGCAATCGTGGTCTCCGGAGCACGCTGGAGACCGATGGTATGCTCTCCCCCCTCGAGAAAATAATCCCATTTCCGATATTCCAGCATCCGACCGATAGCGAGTTTTGCAACATCGAGATGCCGTGTGTCCTTCGTAAGAACATAGGCGAAGGATGTCCGCTCAAGAATTGTCCTCGCACGCAGCAGGTCCATAACGTGGTTGTTGAGCCGTAGCTCATCGCGCAGGAATTTTGTATCTGCATTCAGATCCGCCTCAATCAACGATTTCCAATACGGAGCGAACCTTGGGTGCTTCACCGTTTCAAGCATCCGTGAGATGTCAGCATCATCAAAAAGGAGGCCTTGAGGATTGGGCAACAATTCTTCGGGAGCGGATGTTCCTTGAACAATGTCCCACGGTTTCAGCGACAATCCGGCGGCCATCAACGCCGTGCGGTTCAAAAAATCTCTTCGTGAGGTGTTCATGTGTTAATGTTGAAGAAGATCCTTTATTTCGACTATTTTGCGTGTGTTCAGCGATTGTACCATCGCTTCGATGACAGCGAGTGCTTGTAAACCTTCCTCACCGCTTGTTTCCGGTTTCCTTTTTGTCAACACGCACTCGCCAAACTCCTCCATTTCTTCTGCGTAGCTTGCGGAACCTTCTGAACTGAAGTCTTCTTGCAAAATGGACTTCAAGATATCGTTCTCGACCAGTTCGAGTTTGAGGCTTGTGTTGTGACAATGGAGAATGCCTTTCGTTCCATATATGCGGAGAACGTACACATCGGGCGTCACATAGTAGGAAGAGAGCGAAACCGTTACACCGGACTCCAGTTGGAGCACAGCCGCTGATACATCAGGGGCGCCTCCCGGCATTGCCATGTTTGAAGCAAGGCATCCCACGCGGGCGATCGGTCCGAGCAGATAATGGAGCGTATCCACAAAATGAACTCCAAGCTGTGTCATCGGCAGTAGGGCAGTGGTCTTGGGATCTGCCTTCCACGGCGGAAGATCTGGCTGCAGCCCGGCAGGGCGTGACACGTTCATCTCAACGGCAACAACCTTGCCAAGCCGTTGTTCGTCCAGTATGCTCTTTGCTCGCCGGAAGACAGTGCGACGACGAGTATTGTGTCCTACCATCAACACGAGTCCGGCATCGCGGGTCCGTGCGAGCATTTCTCTCGCCTCCGTCACCGTGTTTGCGATGGGCTTTTCCACAAACACATGCTTGCCGGCCTGTACGGCCTTTGTCACTTGCGCTGCATGAAGATGATTCGGGGTCACAAGGGCAACGGCTTCGATTGATGGATCATTGATCAGATCGTCATAATTTTTTGCGCGTCTGATCCCCAGTTCTTTAGCCACGCTCTCGGACTCACCAGTCTTAATGTCGTACACCGATACAAGCTCCAGAGTGTTCGCGGCGCGAATAGCATTGAGGATCGTGGTGCCGTGACTTGTAATGCCGACCTGAGCGATACGAACTTTGCCATGTTTCATCAGACTTATCCAAGATAATACTTAAAGAGAATATTCTCTTTGCCCATTTCTTTGTTCGCCCAAAGAAATGGGCGAAAGTCCCGCTGTACGGGATGCCGCCTCGTCATATTGATATTGAGAGTGGCGGCAAAAGGGCGGCTAAATCGCCCGCCCGAACGACCGATTCTGAGCTCGTGTTGCGCTCGGTCGGGCGGGCAACGCACAAACTCGATTATGGCAAGCAGAGTGTACGTGCAATTTCGGCGGCCAAGCTCAACCACGACAAAAGCGCCGAAATTGCAAAGCATCGTTTGATCTACTGTCCCTCAATCCGTCTGCCCTGCCCGCCTCGTGGTGCAAGGAGGGCAGGCGGGGATTTCGCATCCCTTCCCACCAAGGGAGCGGCACCAAAGTCAATCACTTTGCCTTCCTGAGCGGATTCAAACTTGGACAACATAAAGGGGACCGACTCCACGATCGGAAGAAGAACTTGCCTCCGAACTCGTTACAACCAAATCGTTTGCGGACTAACCTAGCCTGTTTTGGACAGCAGTGATTTTTCATTCAAGGTTCTGCTCTGCCACAAACGATTTGAGTTCACTTTCACCTTCCAGCACACCGATCTGAACGAGAAATTCCCGCCGATCGCCGGGATTAAGAAACTGAAGCGTCTTGCGCGCACGTTCTTTCGCGCGGCCGTGCGTCAAGCAGTTTGCAGGCTCCAAACCCACGACGTAGGTTTTTTCTCCCATCATTTTCCATTCGACGAATTTTGGAAGCTCATGCTGTCGATAGCGTACAAAGACGCCTCTTTGAAGCTTCCGATTCATCAGAAGAGCTGTTGCAAAACCGTTCCGGTCAGAATGAAGTTCATGCCAAAATACCTGTTCGTTATAGCCCGGCACAGGTTCCGAGAACACTCGTGCCTGTTGTAACTCCTTCTCCGCCTCCTCGTCTCGCGGCTCTGTGGACCTGGCATTCAGCAGGAGTTCCGCGCCCTGATCGACCAATGGCCATCCGAGATTGATGTGATACAGCATCATCAATGGTAATCGGTGATCCGCATCGTTGACCACTACATCGCGCAAGGTAATAACAGAACTGCCAAGGTCGGCCTCGATCACCCGATGAAGAAGCAGGTTCTCCTTGAATGTTGCATATTCTCGCACAAAGCCCTCCACGCGAAACACACACCCATCACCAATCCATTCTGAACTTGCTCTAACACCGTGAGCTGGAATGTGGGACAATCTTCCATGCATTCCTAATTCTTCTCCCTCATCTACACACGGAGCGCCGACATGCGACATGCCACAACCGGTCATCAACCCTCCGGCAAATGAACGAGTCCAACCAGTTTCCCGAGAATCATAATACTTCGGATGCACATCCCCCGCGGGGGACCGCCATGCGAGCGGCGTGCCTTTGTATTCGGCGACCGAAATATCCATCCCACGGTCCAACGAAACTTGAAATCGAAGCCCCGAGCCAGTCCGCACTTCGGCGATGCGTACTCCTGCTTCAACCCCGTCACAGAGTTCCATCATCCTCACGCCGGCAATTTGAGTGATATGGCCGATACGTTTCTCGAGCGCGGCTCGCGGGTAATCCTGTCCGAACACTGTTGCCATCAGGAGTGGATTTCCGGTTGTGGTGTTGGTTCCTTCCGCCTTTTTGCCAACACGTCTTTGTAGATCTCGGCATAGACATTATCGCGAGGTACGCACCCGGCTGGATATTGCCCCAACTCGTTGTTCTTCGATCGCATCAGATTGGTGCAATAACTAATACCAAGGCAAACTCGCGATGGCTTCAGGGAACCAGTGGTCATGGCATCGTGTGCGTACTCCGGATAGGCCATCGCACCGCGCCCTGTCGCAATAATCCGTACGCGCTTGCGTCGTATGTTCGACTCGCCTGCATTAAGGAGAAACTGTCGAAGCCAACTGTATCCCGTTCCCACGACGACAAGATCAGGGAATGCCTGCTGAATTGTACCGGCTATTCTAAACTGCCGCTCAACACCGACGAGCGGATGTTCCGGCGAGTAGTATCCGTCATCTGGCGCTCGTTCAAATGGTCGCCCGTAGTGCATGTTGTAGTAGGGGCTCCCCATCGAAACATTCACCATTGCCACACCATATTCACGCATGAGCTTGACAAGTTGGATGGCCTCCGTCAGATCTTCCTGCAAAGGATTGTTGCGATTCACACCGAAACTGTATTCATAGGGCGTGCGAAAAGGAACCGGTTTTCCTAAGCCCGTTGCGGGATCCTTCTGGAACGGAACACCATCGAACGCATTGAACCGGGAAGCGATCAAAGCACGAGTGCCGACCTCACCTCGGATTTTGCCTAGAACATTTCGAACAAAACGCGTTCTGTTTTCGAAACTTCCACCGTATTTGCCCTCACGTGTTCGGGCACCCAACAATTCGTTCAACAAATATGTATGGCACTGTTTGATATCGACAAAATCAAATCCGATATTGAACGCTCGTCGGGCAGCCAGCACGAACGCATCTTCAAGTCGCTCCAGCTCGTCATCTGTCAGTACAGGGTACTCCTTGGAGATTTTGATCCCTTTTGCCTTATCAAGATAGGTTGCTCCGTCCACTTGCGGATGGTGATACACGATGAGCGGTTTCCGATAACTGTATCGACCGGAATGAGTCAGCTGTAAGCCGATCAGAAGATCGTTATCGAGCCCATACAGGGACCGATGAGCTGCGCGCGTTTGGTGGAGAAGCTCTTCGAATACGAGGAGATTGTTTTCACTCAGTAACAATTGCCGTGAGTTGGCAAGTCCTTCAGGTACAACGGCAGTCGCTTCTCCCCAAATCAGCTTTGCTCCTCCCTCACCGAATCGCTTCCACCGGCGAAAAGTCAACTCACCCGGTGTGCCGTCAAGGGTACCATCGCATCCTTCCATCGGATGAATGCCTAGCGAATTCCCGATCGTGCGATCACCGATCGTCACCGGAAGAAACACTATACCAAGTTTTTCTTCGAAGGTGATATCCAACGCTAACTGTTGAACATGCCGTTGAATATCTTCGAGAGTTCTATATTCGAAGTACTTTTCCGACATGGTTAGATGTGTACTTCAACAGTCATATCCTCTTGAGGGAGTGGAAGCACTATCATACGATTTTCCAAGTTTCTTCTTGACCCATTTACCACTGCGTACTGATGCTTTTCATCACGATGTACATCCAGCGTCAACATGTGCCCGCGAATCTTTACCTTGGCCTTGACGTGGTCCAGGCCGGAGAGTAAGCGCGGCCGAAGAATGACTTCCTTGGGTGATGGACGGACGCCGAGCATATGGTGAATGAAAAACGTGAGCAACTCCGCCCATGTCCACACGACGATGCCCACGGGGGGAAGCGGGGGCACGGGCCGCTCCCCATAGATCTCAAGCCATGCTCCTGCTTTGCCCCCCTGAAGGCCTAAGAGCCACTGCAGAGCACGCCAGACTTTTTCATGGTTCTCTGCCTCAAGATAGGCACGTGCAACAAACATCGTCGCAAACGGCCAAGGGCCCGGCGAATCTGGTTCTGATGAAACATGATATCGTGCATAGCCGCCGGAGTCCCATCGTTGATTCCAGAGTTGCTCAATTGACTCCAGCGTTTTCAGAGCAAGGGTACCGCGCGGATCGACTACCTCTAGTGCAATAGGCAGAACATTGCTGGCGTCCGGGTCACAGTAAGATACCGATTCAACGTTAAGCGGCATGCCAGGAGGCATTGCCTTGCGATCCGGGGGATCAAAGGTGCGCTGAACTTCTCCCGTAGAAAGCCGGCGCTTGATGAAACGGCCCTGATCGACAAGAGAAAACTTCGGATGATGAAGATACGACTGTTTCATCTTCCGCGAAGCCTCCAGCAATCTTTTTGCGCGGGAGGAATCATTCATATGGATAGCCATCTGAGAACCCATCTCCAAACCGACAATATTCCACAGCTGATACGCATTCTCGTATCCCTCTTTGACCCCAAACATGGCATCGCGTTCCCAGTATTCCCGTATATTCTTGACAAGACCGATGGACGGATCCATAAACATAGGTTGGAGAACATACTCAGCGACATTCTTAATCGTGTTCCAGTGCTCACGAATAATCGCATCGTTGCCTGTCCACACCCAGTGTGTGGCGAGTGCGTACAATAGCTCACCGTTCTGGTCAAGTTCAATGGTCTCCGGCGGTCGGTGCCGACTTGCATCAACGGTCCTGCCCGTCTCGTCCACCGAGCGGGTAAGAATCCTGTGTAGCAATGCCTCGGCAATTTCCGGTTGTCCTGCCATTGCCGAGGCTGCTGCGACCATGCTTTGGTCGCGGACCCACTCGAAATTGTATTGCCAAATGCTTGCATCCATTTTTCCCGACCGCGCCACTGCGCTTCGTAAACCGGATGTGGAAACCCGAAAGAGGTGATCCAGTCCGCTGTGGCCTGTGCTGAGGATTCCGATGCCCTGCCAGTATTCCTTCGTCTCTCGCCTCATCTGGTCCAGACCCTTTCGCTCGAACTCATCCCGTGGGTAATCGAGCGTGAGAACAAAGGTCGTCGTCCGCTCGCCGCCCGCAGGGATTGAGCCAAAGCGGACGTTGATGTGGCGATCTCCTGCCGTCACGTCATTGAGTGAAAAAAGGCGCAGCGTCTTATATCCACTCGCGGTCAGAGTTCCGCGAGTACGGTCGACCGTATACTCGTCGAAATACATCAAGTTAGGATACAGCAAGAGCGTGCACGATGCATCAACCGTTCGAGTGCTCTTGTTGCTCAGTGTGACAGTTCGGACAATCACGGCATCATTGATCGGACACATGAGCTCTTCTCGAACAGAACACGCCCCGGCCTCCCATTCGATCACAATGGTCGGGACACCATCCGGGTATTCCCACCGGATTGTTGATGTCCGGTAGTCCGGCACAGATGACTTTCCGTCGACGATGAGCACGCAGCGGGAATTTTGTAACCCGCGCTCGGGATGATACAGGTAGGTGCTGATCTTCCGCCCGAAATGCTCTGGAGACATGACCAGTAATCCACAGTGGGTGCCAGTGTCTGGACGCGGGGAAGCTTGGAGCGCTGCCACAATCAACCCGTTTCCAATGAAATAATATTCAGTGCCGGGATTATTGGATTGGTAATCCCGGTGCAGTTTTTGCTCTTTTTCATCTTGAAGTTGTGTGGAGAAAACTTTCTCCGACGGAAACGCGGTAACCAACGCGCCCGTTCCCACGGACTTCAAGAATGCGCGTCGCTCCATGTTCATCGAGTAGCCTCTTCTGCTTGCATGATCTCGTCAAGATACGTTCGGAGTGTATCAACATTCTGTTTTGATTTTTCAATAAGAGGCAGACAGTGCGTTTCAATGGTGACGTGACTGACAATCTGATCTCGTACGAGCGCTCTCAGCTGGCCCTTCCAGTCGATGGCACCCTCTCCGATCGGAACGCATCGAATGAGTGCACCTTCCTTGGTGTCTTTTACATGCACATTGAGAACAACATCCTTGATTGCCTCGTATCCATCGGGGAAAGGACGCTCATGTGTCCCGTATCCGTTGCACGGGTCCCAATTAGCTCCCAGTGCCTTTGAACCCACATCTCTGATGAATTTCGCGGTGTTTGTTCCGGAATCACACCAGAAACCCGGCTCGTTTTCAATGGCAAGGCACATTCCTTCACGTTGCACCATGAGAGCTGCCCGCCGCATGAACTCGATCGCGCGGTGATACTGATCCTCAGAATCTCCCTGTTCTCTCTGAAATCCGAACACAATGATAAGACGCGTGCCCAGCTGCTTTGCCATTGCTATTGTGCGGGGAAGCGTGTCGGACAGCTCTTCCTCGAGTTCATTTCTTTTCGAGAGGGGATGCTTGAACACGCCCGGGGACAAGGCAGAGATCGTCACCTCGTGCTTGGCCACAATGGTGAGAATAGCTTGAGCTTCTGCTGGATCAACATTCGGAATGCGTCCGCTGGTGAGACATCGAAGTTCATAGGTTGATATAGACCAGGTCCGTCCATATTGAAGTGCTTTCGGGAAGTCCTGAGAGATTTCATCACTGATAATACCAATGGCAAGTGAGGGCATCGATGGTGCGTTTGCGATGTGAAAGTCCTAATACAAAAACCACGGATTACACAGATGTACACGGATTAGTTTGAAGAATTCTCCTCATAGAGCAGTTTCGATCCCATTTCTTGAACCCAATCTGTGTGAATCCGTGTAATCCGTGGTTCCTCTATGATCCTCGCGAAAAAGGATGTTATGTGTTTTTCTTTGACTCGTCATATCCAATACGCCGGGAAACCAATTGGGCTTCCTCCCGCAACGCCTCGATCAACTCACTGGCGTGTTTCTTGTTCCTCTTGTACCGCTCAGAGGGAATGGCAGTCATCAACGATGCTACAACACTCCCACCGTGGTCACGGATAGGAACTGCAATCGCACACAACTCAGGTTTGTACTCGCCATCAACGATGGAATACCCATTCTGCCGTACTTCTTTCAAACGTTTTTTCAGTTTCGTAGGACTTGTGATCGTAGTCTCCGTGAATTTCTTGAGCCCACGACGGTCAACAATCGCTTCAACTTCACGGTCCTCAAGATCGGCGATAAGAACGAGTCCCGTTGCAGTGCAGTGGACCGGAGATTGATACCCTAATCGTGTGACCATTTTCCAAACTTCCGGGGTATCCACGTGATCAATCAAAATGACTACGTCATGATCCAGAATGGCAAGATAGAAGCTTTCTCGCGTCTCCTGAGCGAGCTTCTGCAGATGAGGGTGCACTATCGTTTTGAGATCAATCTTAGAGAGCGCCGCATGCCCCCAATCCAGCAGTTTCATTCCCAACGTAAAGAGCTTTCTTTCAGGGTCTTCCACAACGATCGCGCGCTCTTGGAGTGTGTACAAGATTCGGAAGAGCGTGCTCTTAGGAACGTTCAGCTCTTCAGACAGCTGAGCGAGCGAACGGCCTTGAGTTGATGCCGAGAGGATTTCTAACAGGCGGACCGCACGGTCGATTGCGGGGACGGTATAGTTGAGGGACATGAGGGATGGTTCGCTAATTGAATGACGTTTAATTACGGTAATTATACGGCGAATCCGCCGCTTTGTCAAGAGTGAAGGATGTCCCCTAGATTCCATTTCTTAAACCCAATCTGTGTGCATCCGTGAAATCCGTGGTTCCTCCTATACATATCCATCCTTTGAATTCTTCCTATTGCCGATGAACAAGGGTGTACGGTCCTTTCGGGATCACCGCAACCCCTGCATCCTTCCCCTGTTTCTTGAACGCCCGCTCCAGTGCCTCCTCTACACTTGGAGCGGTTGCAACAAAGAGCCGGTCACGGTCTTCCTTTGCGATACCGCTGGAAACCAGAACAACCTCTGCATGTAACGCGGCTTTGGCACATTCCTCCAATTGCCATTGATCGATCATCACCGGGTTCGACAATATCCATTTTCGCAGCATTGACGGCGAAGAAAACGATGTTGCCATCCGACGGAATTCTTCATTGCCCAGGCCCTCCGCACACTCCGCTGCAAGAATCAGTGTGCCTCCGAGTTTCACTGCGGGAAGGGCCGCCGTCATGCCCTTGATTGCTTGGTAGTACGTCAGATCCAAAGGATATCCTGCTGCCGTGGTGATGACAATATCCGCCGGGGTGTTCAGCGTAGACCCGACGGTTTTCTTGACGTGCTCCACGCCTGCTTCGTGTGCACGCTCTGCATGGCCTGCGAAGATACCCGTCACTATTCCCTTCTCGTCAAGGGACACATTTACGATGAAATCATGTCCCGCCATGCCGGCGATTGTCAGCAGCTCGTCGTGGAGTGGGTTACCATCGAGAATTCCTTCGCTGCACCGAGGATCCTCAAGGATTGCCGGGCTGTGGAGCACTTTGATTGTTTCTTCGCTCGCACACCCGGGGGCGACCATCTTCCTCCCTCCCGAGAACCCAGCCATCAGGTGCGGTTCGATAGACCCCGTTGTGATTTTCAGATCGGCGTCACAATATCTGCGATCGATCCAGACTGGGGTTCCCCGATGTGTCGTACCGAGGAATCGGTGTTCCTCTGGAACTCTGGCATGGTGATCGACTACGCGGTATTTCTCACGAATCTCCTCTCCTACGAGATGAAGCACTTCCTCGTCGCTGCTTGGTCGATGCAACCCCGTCGCTATGAGAATTGTGATGTCCTCCCGCCGCATCCCTTCCATCTCCAGCCTGGCGAGCAGGGGAGGAAGGATCAACGTGTTGGGAACGGGCCGAGTGATATCACAAATAACAACACATGCACTTCGCGCACGCGCGGCAAGCTTTCTCAGCGGCGCAGATGCAATGGGAGCATCGAGGGTTGCAGCGAGAGACATCTCCGGATTGGAAACTGGACTCGCTCCCTTCATCGACAGCACCGTGACCAAATTCTTGTCCGGCACTTCGATCTCACGGCCGCTTTTTCCGTATTCAATCTGAATCTTCATTGATTGTGAGCATTCAGAAGTTCGACCGCAGTCAGGGCAGCCCGTTGCTGTAATTCGTGCACACTTTCACTGCTGTACCAGGCAATGTGACTCGTGACGATGATATTCGGCAAAGTAAGAATGGGATGATCAGGCGCTATCGGCTCCTGCTCCAGCACATCGAGTGCTGCACCTGCAATCCGGCCTTCCCGCAATGCCACTTCAAGTGCTTCAATATCTACCAGTCCGCCTCGACTGGTGTTCACCAACATCGAGTTCTTTTTCATTCGTCCAAGGGTGGATGCATTCACGATGTGACGGGTCTCTTCCGTCAAGGGACAATGCAAACTAATAATGTCCGCCGTGGCAAACAATTCGTCGACCGACGTCCTTTTGGTCCCGGTGCTGAGGAACAGGTCTTCCCCGGCATACGGATCTGAGGCAATGACCTCAAGGCCGAATGGCTGTGCGCGCTGCGCCACAAGTTGAGCAATTCTTCCGAAGCCAATGAGACCAAGCGTGCTTTTCCGCAGGGGAGGCAATTCCAAGGGGGGCGTGATATGCCAAATACCTTCCTGCACAAGGTGAAAAACGCGGCAGACTTGCCGCTGGAGCGCAAGGATGAATGCCATCGTATGATCAGCGACTTCATTCAGACAGTAGTCCGGCACGTTGCGCACCGGAATCCCCTTCGCTCTGGCTGCTTCGAGGTCAATGTTATCGAGTCCGATCCCATATCGCACGATCCCCTTACAGCGGCGCATTCCCTCGATCGCCTTTCGCTTTACGGGAGCCCACTGGGTTATGACGATATCAGCGTCCACTGCCACGCGTGCGACCTCATCTTCGGTCCTGCATTGGTACGCGGTCAATTCGATATCATGGGAAGAGAATACTGATTGCTCCGGCTCGAGGGACGGAAACCCCCAATCTGTGATGACGATGTTCGCCTTCATCGAAGAAAATCGTGTACCACTTTTCCTTGAACAAGCGTAAAATCGGCCCTCCAATATAATCCCGCACCCATTTCAACAACAGGGAGTCTAAATACGGGAGCCTGAACGTTCGGGCGCAGCTCCACCGTGCACGGTCCCGTCCAGCATTCATGCACGCGAACATCCGAAAGTGTGCGGCTCGTGATCTGCCGGATTGCCGGTTTCCCGTCGATATGAGGAATGACTTTATAATTGAGGTTCACTCCGAAATCGAAGGTTGCTCGCTTGAATTCCTCCAGTGTTCCTTTCTCCTGCTTGTACCCCATCGTCCCGATGATAATGTCTATTCCATTTCTCGTCACGGTACCGACGACAAGGTCCTTACGCACTTCGACGCGTGGATCGGCGAATTTTTTCGGTTGGCCGTGTACCTCGCGACCATGCGCTAACCCGACGTCACTATTGAGAAACAAATACGGAGAATACCCTCCCCGAACCTTCTCTGACAGCTCAGCACCGACCATCACATTACACTCTCCATAGCTGCCCAACCATTCCACGTCTTGCATGTTGTAAATATGGATCAATACGTGGTCGCCGGTCGGCTTCAGTGGCTGGGGGAGGAGTGAACGGAGTTCCTCAAGCGTCGTCCGATACGACAAGGTAAGCACTTCGACATTCCGAAATGTAAACGGAAATTCTGGCACTAGCGGCGCATCCCATGGCATCGACCATGCGTCTTCTGGCCTTCGCTTTTTCATGTCTTCTTGCCTTTGCGCATACTTCGCGGAGCGTTAGGAGGAGCTTCTTTTCCGACACGCTCATAATACTCCGCCGGAATGTTTTTCGGATCCTTGTAAATGTACCACGTGCACTCGTCTTCCGCTTTCTCCGGGTATTCGGTGATTCTCATTGGATGGCCGTAATGCTCAATTGCCATAATCTCGTTCACCATTGAACAGTGAGCGCAGTAGTAGCATACCCGTTCTTTTCCCCACGTCAATGGGCCAGGTTTTTTCGAAAACCCGAACAGGTCCGGGCGCGGCTCTTTGCCGCTTTCCACTCGCTGTCGCGCAACGCCTCCGCTCCCGCAAGGATCTAGCCGCAACACATAGCGGTCTTCCTCCTCGATCACTTCAATCTCTCCTTGCCGATCTTTGCCCATCAAATGTCCCCGGAGACCCTCGACGGTCAGTTGCACCTGTGTTTTCACATCGCTTGCCATTACTTTATCGTACCGTGCGCGGTAGTAGCTTCCCAGTACAGCGCGCATGGCTTTTTCCAGCTCTTCTTCACCGTAGTTTTCCGCAATGTATGTAAAAAATGACCATGACCAGTTCACATACATGTCGTGAACAACCTGCCATTCAAGTCGAGCGTACTCAACAATACGCTTCGCCTCCTCAAGGTCACCCCGCTGCATTGCGGCATAGGCCTGCTTCAGTGTTGACACGCCAACCTCTGCAGGCTCATCCTGCCTGAGATCACGGTTCAGTAATGGTGAGAAACGAATATTCATGGTTGCACCTTCCCTTAGCTTGTTAGCATGAAGCCGCCACACACATTGATTTCTTGACCATTGATAAAAGAACCCTTCTCAGAAGCAAGAAAGCAAATAAGGTTTGCAACGTCCTCGGCCTTGCCAGTCCGGCCCAAGGGCGTTTGCTGTTTCCACAATTCCCAGAATTCATTTGGTTCCTTGCCTGTGATTATTTTCAACCCACGAAAGTTGCCTTCCCACATGGGGGTATCTGTCGGACCGGGGCAAACCGTATTCGCGGACACATTCCTGGAGCCGTAGGCGAGTGCGATGGATTCCGTGATGTTCTTTACTGCAGCTTTTGATGCAGCATAGTGAGCGGAGAGCGCCCTTCCTTTGCGGCCTGCATTGGACCCGAGATTGATGATACGTCCTCCTCGAGGCGCCTTCATAGACTCTGCAGCGGCAACACTAATAATGAACAATGCGCGCACATTCACATCCATCACTTCATTGTACTCTTCGTCTGAAATTTCGTTCATCTTTGTGAAATAGCACACCCCGGCTGCGTTTACCACAATATCGATGTATTCCACCTGTGCAAGCGCTTCAGGGACGACGCTTCTCGCCGCTTCAGCGAATCGCAGGTCTTTTACAATCTTCACGTGACGGTGTTCCTGGCGCGGAAGCGACGAGAGGGCATCCGAAAGCTTTTGCTCGTAGCGGTCCACGCCGATAATACGAGCACCTCTCTCCGCAAACTGACGCGCAGTTTCCAATCCGATTCCGCTGGCGGCTCCCGTGACGAGCGCGGTGTTTTGTTCCAATTCTAACTCCGACATTATCCAATAACTCCTTTCGGATGACGCTCAAGCAAGAGTGGATCATAGAGTGGAGCTACAAGATCCGCTTCACGTTTAAGCTTTGCATATAGCCGGTAATGCTCTTCAAGCGACTCACTGAGACCAAGGGGAATTCGTTCTTCGTAATTGCGATACTTGAAAACCGCATCCGTGAGCGCGACACGTCCGACGTTCGTGTGGACAAGAAACACCATGCTCGATCGGTGGTGCGCTCCGCAAAACCACGATCGAATGCCGGGCAGAAACTCCATCTCTTCATCAGGCAATAATTGAATTCGCGATGCAGCTTCTGAAGTAAGCCAGCTGAGAACATGATTGGGGAAAATAATCTGTCGCGGCAGCTGTGGAATCTCCGGATCCGGGGCATGGAAATCAACCCACCCGTGTCGGGAGAACCAGAGCTTGGATTTTAAAAATTGGTCAAGTCCGCCGGTTGCGTATGAAGTCAGCGGGGTGACAATCACGTCATCAATGTCTACAGGCGCCAGATTGTGTCGAGCCAATGCGTTGACAATCCAATTCTCCTTTTCAACGACAGGAACATGTCCCTCTTCTCCCATCGCCGATCTTGCCCATGTTGTCCAATGATTGTGGAGGGCAGAATAGTCCTGGGGGAAACCTGTGTTGAGGAGGACCTTTCGCTCATTATTTTCAAGAAGAAACGCCCAGAACGTGAGGGGCTCCCAGCCGACCAGCTTTGTCATCCAGTAGATTTCAGCACAGGGAACTTTCGTCTCTCCCATCTTGAGCGCGGTCAATCGGTACGGTTTCATAGTTGCGCGCTCCATCCTCCGTCCACATGAACTGTTGTACCGTTGACATACTCCGCTTCCTTGCTTGCGAGGAACAGCACAGCCGCTTTCATGTCCAACGGTTTGCCGAGACGTCCGACTGAGACATGCGAAGCAATCCACGGCTTGACGGTCATCTCGTCTCTCGACTGTGCGTCGTTGATGTCCGTGTGCATCCAGCCCGGGGCGATACAATTGACAGTGATCCGGTACTTGCCGAGTTCTATGGCCATTCCGAGGGCGAGAATATGAAGTCCACCCTTGGTTGCGGAATAGTGAGTCTGCGTCGCATTCGAACGGAATGCACTGACACTTGTGGTGAACAGAATACGTCCACCGCTTCCCGCCTCGACCATCATCTTCGCAGCGGTTTGTGTCACGTAAAACCCGCCGTTCAGGTTCGTATCCATGTGACGCTGCCAGTTGGCGTCATCGATCTCAAGAAATGGTGTGAACCAGCAGATTCCTGCATTGCTGAAAACGATATCCATTCCTCCCAGCAAATCCGCCGCTTGCCGCACCATCTTTCGTGCTGTGGAAGAATTTCCGACGTCCGCGTCGATATGATATACCTTACGCCCCGTCGCGGCTTTCAGACGGTCACACTCCTTCTGAGCCTTGGTTGAATCGTTAGAGTGGTTAAGGACGACATCGCACCCTGCCTCGGCCAGCGCTTCCGCACTTGCGAGGCCGAGACCCCGCGATCCGCCTGTGACCAGAGCGTGAGTTCCGTAGAGACGTAACATACCGATTCTCCTGTTTCTTGATGATTACGAAGCTTGTTGTTTGTATTGCGCAGCGCTGCGGATCTCCGACTTCTTTCCAAAGAACCACATCAAACCGCCAAAAACAATCATAACCAAAATCATGATTCCCAGGATCACGCTCTCCTCCTCGGGAATTTCCGTCAAGAAAATCAGGCACATCAGCAGTCCCATCACGATCGTCGTGGCACCCACGAGGGGAAATGTTGAGATTTGTTTCTTCCCTGCACCGAACACCTCGTTCGCTACATCAACAGGAGTATCAATCTTCTTGAAGAACTCATTCACAACGCGCCGCTGTTCTTCTGTTTCCAATGCAAACAGCCTTGCAAACCCGAATAAGCTTGCTCCCAGAAGCACCGCACTTCCGATGGCAAGTGGAATAGTAAATGGTGTGAGTTCTCCCGTCACATTGTTGACAAACAGCATGCCGGTCACAATGATAACTGCCAGACTGATGAGCCCCAGTATTCCTTTTCGCGTCTTGTAGAGATTGCCGGTCCAGTACGACGTGGCGAAGATTCCGAACGTCATGGCGAAGGCAAGGTACACCTGAGGCCCGATATCCCACCCAAGGAGATATCGAGCTGTAATTCCAACGATGAGCCCCCAAGTGATGGCACCGACCGCACTCCACTTGGGCACGCGACGGAAGATCAGTCCGAATGCCGTCGGAACAATAACAGGGATGTTCAGCAAAGTAAAAAACGCTTGCATCAGATTAAACAGACCGAACTGACTTGTCACAAAGATGACTGCGAGGACGGTGACGATGATCCCGATGGACACCGAGAAGAATCTTCCCACTTTCAGAAGACCTTCGTCCGAAATGTCAGGCTTGATTAACCCCTGATATACGTCCCGTGAAAAGATTGATGAAACCATGTTGTAGACGGAGCTCAGGGTGCTCATCGTTGCTGCGAGCATAGCAGCAAGAAATACGCCGATCAGCCCGTTGGGAAGCAGCTTCATGCAAAGGCCTACAAAGACCAGATCCTGTGGATTACTTCCGATGTACGGTTTGAAGAAATCGATCTGAGAGAGATCGGGCCATAACACTTTCGCAACGAGGGGAGGGACACCAAACACCACCGGGGCTGTCAAGAATAAAACGCCTGCCAGCTTTCCAACGCGTTTTGCATCGCGTTCATCCTTCACGCTGTAAAACCGTTGGGCTCCGCCGGCCGCTGTGCCGAGCGACGTGATGATGAAGATGGAAATGAGCCAGTGTTCGGTATAATGAACCCCGTTGTAATCGTGGGTGAACGAGATCGGAGGGAGCTGCGCAAAGAGATTCGCCGGGCCGCCGACCAATCCAAGTGATAACGGCATTACGATGAATGTGATGCTCAGAAGGATAACCCCTTGAACGACATCCGTGATAGAAACAGCCCAGAGTCCGCCAAGAAAGGTGTAAAGGAGTATTACAATGCCGGTCACGAGCGTCACCATTGTGATATCCAGGTCCATGACTGGCGCAAGCAGTTTGCATGTTGAAGCGAGCTGGACGCCGGCGGACAGGGTGAAATTCGTCGCAATCACCCATGACAGGAACTGCTGCGTGGTGATGTTGAAACGGGTGTAGGTGTACTCGACCGGGGAGATTGAGCGGGTGCGGCGCCATCTCGCCGCAGTGAGCTGCGAGCCCAGATAATACGAGATTGACCAGGTGCCAAAGTAGACGATTGCAAACCACCCCGTTGCGTAGGCGAATCCCGCTGCACCTGTGAACGTCCAGGCGCTAAAATTTGCCATGTAGAGCGTCATACCCGAGATCCACCAGGGAATCATGCTCCCGCCCGCAAAATAATCCTTTCCTCCTTTGTTCACTCTCATAAAGTAAAAGCCGATTCCAAGCATGAAGAGGAAGTATGCGACGATCACCAGATAATCGTAGATGTTAACCGGTTTCATGAAGACTCCACGAAGTTGGGAAAACTCTGCGGTGAATGATGGCTCCTACGATGTTCGATCCATATATTGCTTCGATGTACGAATTTCGGATTTCTTTCCAAAGTACCACATGAGGATACCGACGAGAACCATCAAGACAATGATACCTCCGAGAACGAGCTGTTCTTCCCGAGGAAGGTCTGTCAAGAAAATAAAGCTCATCAAAATCCCCATTCCAATTGTCGTCCCACCCACAAGCGGGAATGTCGAAACCTGCTTTTTGCCCTGGCCGAATACTTCCTTTGCAACGTCGACAGGAGTGTCGAGCTTCTTGAAGAATTCTTCGATGACCTTTTGATGTTCATCAGTGTCGGACGCAAACAATTTGGCGAATCCGAACAGGCTGAGTCCGAGTGTGACGCCGCTTGCGATGCCGAATGCATACTGCAAGTCCGATAGCCCACTGACAGCCGAATGAGTGAAGAGCCAACTTAAACCTGCTGCAAGCAACAAGCTGATTGCTGCAAGAAGCCCTTTGTTCGATTTGTACAGGTTTCCTGTCCAATGTGACGTGACAAATACACCGAACGTGAGCGCGAAGGAACAATACACCTGGGGACCAATATCCCACCCCAGGATGAACCGTGTGGTGGCTCCGGCGATCATTCCCCACGCAATGGCTGCGCTGGCAGACCATCTTGGCACCCGGCGGAAAATAAGCCCAAATGCGGTCGGCACTGTGACAGGAATATTAAAGATGGTGAAGAACGTCACGAGCAGGTTGAAAATCCCGAACTCGCTGTGGACAAACATGATCGCAAGTCCGGTCACAACGAGTCCAATGATGAGAGAAAAAATCCGACCTATCGTTAGTAACTGCTTGTCTGTCGTCTCCGGTCGGAGTAATCCTTGATACATGTCTCTGGACAGGATAGAAGACACCATATTATAGACCGAGCTTAACGTACTCATCGTTGCCGAGAGCATCGCCGCCAGAAACACGCCAATAAGCCCGTTCGGCAAAATTGTCAGACACAGTGCAACGTACACCAGATCCTGGGGGTTGCTCTCGACATACGGTTTAAAGAAATCGACTTGAGTGAGATCGGGCCAGATCACCCTCGCCACGAGGGGAGGGATCCCAAAGATGAGGGGACCGGTCAGTGAAAGCGCGCCCGCGAACCAACCGACTTTCTTTGCATCTCGTTCATCTTTGACCGAATAAAATCGCTGGGCACTCCCGGCCGCGAAGCCGATCGATGCAATAAGAAAGATGCTCATCAACCAGTGCTCGTCGTAATGAACGCCGTTATAGACATGGTCAAACGAGATAGGGGGAAGTGAGGCTGTCAACGTCTCAAAACCTCCCACCAAATAGAGACTTGCCGGCACGACGATAAAAACTGTTGCAAGCAAAATGACACCCTGCAATGTGTCCGTAACGACCACCGCCCACAATCCACCCAAAAAGGAATACACAAGAATGACAATTCCTGTCACCAGCACAACAGTGTTGATTTCCATCGCAAGCACGGGTGCGAGAAGTTTGCATGTTGCCGCCAGTTGAACACCCGCGGAGAGAGTAAAGTTGACCGCAATGACCCAACCAATGAGCTGCTGCGTGACAACATTGTAACGAGTTTGAGTGTACTCGACCGGTGAAATGGACCGGGAACGACGCCAACGGAGAGCTGTGAGACTCGTCCCAACCCAGTACGCGAATCCTCCGATTCCAAAGTACATCAGAGCGAACCAGCCGACGGAGTATGCAAAGCCTGCTCCTCCGGTGAAAATCCAAACTGTAAAATTTGTCATATAGAGTGACATCCCCGAGACCCACCAAGGCAGCATATTTCCCCCCGCAAAAAAATCTTTGCCACCCTTACTCACCCGCGCAAAATATATCCCGATGGCGAGCATAAAGAGAAAATACACGAGGACAACTGCATAATCATAGATGTTGATTGTTTTCATGTTCCAACCAATGGTTGTTCCCTATGATTCCGTTTTGAACCTTTGATGGATCTCGCGGTAAACCGGCTCCAGCGATGAATATGTCTGTTTGAACAGTTCGTATGATTTGCTGTAGAACTGAACGTTCCGGGCATCCGGTTCGGTTGTTTCTGTGACTTTCACAATCTGATCCACTGCATCCACCAGGCTACCGAACATCCCCGCCCCCACGCCCGCCATCAGTGCTGCACCAAGTGCAGGCCCTTCGGTTGTGCTGACGGTTGCCACTTCCTGGCCATAGATATCCGCCTGGAGCCTTCTCCAGAAATGGCTTCGAGCACCGCCTCCGGTGAGCCGCACCTGTTCGATGGGAATTCCCAGGCTCTTGATTATCTCAAGCGAATCACGCATTGCAAAGGTAATCCCCTCCAGTACCGCGCGCGCAAATTGGTGCCGTGTGTGTCGAATTGTTGCCCCCACAAATGAGGCTCGTGCGCTTGCACTCTGGTGCGGAGTTCGCTCGCCGATTAGATACGGCAGGAACTGTAACCCCTCAGCCCCGGGTGGAACCGTTTCCGCACCTCTCGTGATCAAGTCATACACATCGATACCTTTAGAACGAGCGCTCTCCTGGTTGTTCATCGCAAACGTGTCTTTGAACCAGCGTAGTGCTCCTCCTGCCATCAAGATCACTCCCATAACGTACCAGCTGGAAGGAACGCCGTGACAAAACGTATGCGCCCTCATTTGAGGATCTACCTGCATGGTATCGGTTGGGGCGAGTACAACCCCGCTTGTTCCGATGCTTGCCAGGACCCTCCCTTTCGTGACAACACCGCTTCCCACTGCACCACAGGCATTATCTGCGCCCCCGCCGACCACAGGTATGCCCGCAGGCAGTCCGGTTTCCTTTGCTGCACCTTCTGTGAGTTGCCCGCTCACGTCGATCGATTCGGTGACTGACGGAAGCCATTCACGTGGAATCGAAAATTTCCGAAGGATATCCTCGCTCCAGCACCGGTGCGCCACATCGAACAGTAGAGTGCCGGAGGCATCGGAGACTTCCGTCGCAAACTCCCCGGTCAGTCGATACCGGATGTAATCTTTTGGTAAGAGAACCTTCTTGATCTGTTGATAGACGTCCGGCTCGTGATTCCTCACCCATAGTATTTTCGGCAGTGTGAATCCTTCCAATGCCGGGTTACCTACCAGCAAACGCAGCTTCTCCCGGCCGATCGATTCATGAATTGACTTGCATTCAGCATCTGTCCTTGTATCGCACCAGAGAATTGCTGGACGGAGAACCCGGTCACGACGATCCAGGAGCACGAGACTGTGCATTTGACCGGAAAATCCCACGGCGCGAATGCTGGAAGCACTATTGCCCAGTTCCGACGAAAGCTTCCGAAACACCTTCACAGATGCCTGCCACCAGTCTTCGGGGTTCTGCTCCGCCCAATTCGGTTTGGGTGTGGAGAGCGGGTATTCCTCAGACGCTGAAGCAACTGTGTGGCCATCCACGTCCAACACAATTCCCTTTACACCCGTTGTACCGATATCGAGTCCAAGGAGATACTGTCGCATATCACAACCCTGTCCGTCTCCCTGTGCTATCCTGTATATCTCGCCTCCTGAAAATCGATCTTCCGATTGATGACGCTTCTCAGAAGCTTGCTCGTGTTCGTCTCATCAGGATCTTGAAAATACTTTTGCATTTCATCGGGAGGAGGGAGCTTCTTCACAAGTTCCCGTCTGTAGCGAGTCGAATTGATACATTCAACAAGATGCTCCGCGAAGCGTCGAATGGTATCTTTTTTTGTCTCTCCCGGCACTCGTTGTGGCCAGATATCGAAGTTCCAGAGTCCGTCAAACCCCTTCCAGTAAATCCAATATTCTGCCTCGAGAACCTCATTGAGATTATCATTTCCTGGTATATGATCGTTATCCCAGTGCTTGCGGTTGTCGTTCAGGTCAAGCTGCTTGAGAATCCCAAAATCAAGGGCAAGGCAGATGCTTTCCGCAAGTTTTCCGCCGGCGATATGCGCATGGCCGTACTCGATGTTCTGGACGATTCTTCTTTGTGTTCTGGCGAGTTTGTCGTGGAGCGTTTCGAAAAATTTGTCGGCATTGAGAGTGGGCGATTCTTTGAGAATGCTTTCTTTGAGTCTTCTGCGAATTTTCTCTTCAACGGTTCGGGCGATGAAAAGCCCGTGCATCGTTTCGCGCACAAACATATCTTCGGCAGGATCGCCGGATTTCGGCTCAAGACAAATCCTGCAGTCAGGGACCGCGTCAAGCACCTCACAGTATCCGTCGATCATCAGATTCCAGGCACTCGAGTAATCACAAAGGAAGAGGCCGTTCGAGCCGTCATTTCCTTGCCAGAGCACGGCGTGTTGGCAGCCGAGAGGCTTACCGATTTCTTGCATTACGGGACGGAGGATATTGTTGAGTTCCATCGTACGCTTGACATTCTCAATTGCCTCTTTCCGTATGGAAGGGTGGAGATTGGAAAACCCACCGTTTTTGAACCTCGCACCGAACGTCTTCGCAACAACGCTGCCAATCCCAACCTTGTAGTCCCGGGCCAGCGTTGCGAGTCGATCAGGGTCATCTGGAAACTCATTCGGAAAATGACCGCAGACGTACGACATTCCTTCGATCTTCGCAGTCATCTCAAACACCTCTTCAAGCTCCAGTGGAAACGAATTGTATCCTTTGCCGAAGCGGTCATCCATGCCGCCCATGAACGCCCATGCTCCAAAAGCGAATTGAGGTTCCGGGCCCGGTGTAAACTGTCCCATACTATTACCCTTTCCACGCTGTACGAACAGCCTCGATCAACCGATCAAGCTCTGCGAATGAATTGTAAATATGACACGAGATTCGTAATGCATTGACGTTTCCTTCACCAACGCCTCGTGTTCGAAGCTTGTAGGTATTCAGATGAGTCTGGAGTTCGAGATACGGGACTTTTTGATGCGCAAACGTGACCATGGCGCTCCGCTCGGTTTCACCGGCGGGCGAAAGGACATCGACGAATGGAATTGTTTGAAGCTTTTCAAAGAGGTAGGTGGATAACGCCTTGTCTCTCCTCCACACATTCTCGATGCCGATTCGTTGAATGAAATTGATTGCCGCACCAAGGCCGACGCGTAGCGGTATGCTCACCGTCCCGTATTCGTACCGCTGGGCTGTCGGATGGAGGTCGAGCGTCCCTTTCTGAAAATCAAAACCCTTGTCAGAATAGGCGCCGATGAAGGTGGCCTGGATCACGTCCAGCAAGTCCGTTCTAACATACAGCAGACCTGTTTCTTTGGGTCCAAGCAGCCATTTATGCCCGCTCGTTGCGTACGCATCACAGCCCATCTCATGGAGATCAAAAGGAAACATCCCCGCTGTCTGAGCGCCATCGACAAACAGCCAGATGTTCTTGCTTTTGGCGAGACTGGCGATTTCCTTTACTGGAAGAATCTGCCCCGTTGTAGTCGTTGCGTGGGGGATGCTAATGAGGCGCGTCCGCTTCGTAATGAGTCGGTCGACGCGGTTGATGTTCTCCTGGGAAGATTGCGTCGAGGGTTCGAAGAATTTGATCACCACTCCTGTCCGTTTCTGCAATCCAAGCCATGGAACGGAGTTACCGACATGTTCATGGGTTGTCGTGATGATCTCGTCCCCAGTCTTCAGTGGCAGTCCGTTGCAGACGACATTGATCCCTTCGGTTGTATTTCTCATGAACGCCAGTTCGTCTGCATCACAGCCAAGAAGATTCCCCGCAGCGGTTTTGATCGTCATCCAGAGCTCATCGCTATGCCCGGTCTCCGATACTCTTTCCAGTTCATCCATTTTGGCTTTGACAGCATCAATGACAACATGCGGCGATGCGCCCAAACCACCTGTGTTAAAATATGCTCTTTCTTCCGTGAGAGGAAATTGTTGACGGACAAAACTCCAGAATCCCTCATCGTCGGGGTCGATAGGACGCCAAGATTCCATCGCGGAGAGGAAGGAATCTGAGGTTCCTCGACGAAGGGATGGCACCCCTGCACTCATCATGCCTGCAAAAACACTTTTGAAGAATTCTTCTCGCCTCATGTCGGTCTATGTGATGTGAAATTCGACATTAAGCTTTTTTTTCAAGGGATACAGGATCTTCAAAATGCCATCCGAAACATCGACCGTCTTCCCGTTGACAACGGCATAACTCTTTTCTCGTGAGCGGAAGAGGGTTAAGGAAATGCGAGTGCCACGCACGACGAAAGATCCTTTGACCTGATTAAGTCCCATGAGCAAATGTGGCTTGAACAGAAGATGGTCAGTCTGCGGCCGGAGGCCAATGATATGGATCGTGAAAAGGGACAGGATTTCGTACCACGTCCAGTTAATGATGCTTACCGGTGGATGAGGCGGCGTGATGCTCTGACCGTTCCGCTCAAACCATGCCTTGCCTATCCCACCTTGGGTTTCCGACAGCCATTTCAACACGCGCCAGACTTTTTCATCGTCCCCGGCTTCTGCATAGGCACGGGCGACGAGCAGGGAGGCGAAGGGCCATGCTGCGGGTGGATTGTCCTCGCTTGTTGTATTATAGCGGGGATAGCCGCCTCCTTCCCATCGGTGGCTCCAGAGTTGCTCGACCCACGCGAGCGTTTCCTTTGCAAGAGCGCTTTTCGGATCAACGAAACCGTAGATGATTGGATAGACTTCGATCGTGTCCGGCTCCGGGGAAGGCTGCTCTTCGATCGCAAGCGGGGAACCGGGAGGCATCCGCTTTCGATCCGGAGGAACAAAATGACGCTGCCAGCGACCATCGCTCGTTCTCCTCTTAATGAAATGTCCGTCTTCTATCAATCGGTACACCGGATTATTGAGCATTGCATCTTTGATGTCATTGGCCTTGCGAACCCACTTTTCTGCAATCTGATTTTTTCCTAGGACCTTGGCAACGGCTGCTCCTTTTTCCAGTCCAAACGCAACCCAGAACTGATACGCCATTTCATAGCCATCCTCAACGCCATGTACGTCACTGCGCTCCCAGAACTCCCGCTTGTTTTTCATCAGGTAGGGGGCAGGCCCTTGAAATTCTTTTCGTAGCGGGAATTCAGCGCACAGCCTGATCTTGTCCCAGTACTTTTTCACGAGGTCAGAGTCTCCGGTCCAGCAAAGGTATGCCCAAATGGAATAGAGAAGCATCCCGTTCTGGTTCAGTTCGGTATATTCAAAGCCGAACCATCGACTGGATTCGATCGTACGCCCGTCGAACCCGATTGAGTTCTTAAGATTTCGCTCGATCATTGTTTTCGCTTGATCGAACATTCCGCAATGCAACAGCGCCTCAAGGGCAAGAGCCTGGTCCGAAACCCATTCCATGTTGTACTGCCACGGAGCTGCATCCATTTTGGCACTGCGTGCCACAACGGCTTTCATTCCTGACATCGAGGCGTTGAAAAATCCATCAAGGATGGTGTTGCCCGTCTCAAGCTTTGTCCTGTTCGACCAGTAAGAAACGGTTTCCCTCCACATTTTTTCGATGCCCTTCTTGTGCAGGATTTTCTCACCGTTGTTGATCGTGTAGGCGTATACCCCTTGTTTATTTTCCCCCGCCTTCATTGATCCCAAATTTGCCCGAACATCGTAGCGGCCGGCAACAACGGCGTCGCTCACGAGTGTGTGAAGCTTCATCCGCTCGACCCCATAGGCATGGGCAGTCCGCTCTTTTGCATCTGTTGCGATTTCATCGAAGAGGCCGAAGTTCGCATACAGCGACAGGCTCAGAGTGACCTTGACATACCCGCGTGAATCATTTTTCACATTCACGCGACGAAAAAATACACTACCTTCATGAGGAACGAAGAATTCTTCCTCCACCTCACAATCTCCTGCCGTCCATACTAATGAAACCACAGGAACATGATCCGGATACTTCCAGCGGACGTACTTTACATTTTCCGGATTCACCGTGTAGCCCTTCACTCCAAGGTACATTCCACTTTTGGCATCGGCAGAACTATCTATATCGTCAATGATGACGCCTAATTTCGTCGCACTCAAGCCTCGCTCAGGATGATAAAGGAACGTGCTCCACTTCCTGCAGAACCGTTCGGGATTCATCAGCGTGAAACCGAGAAACGTCGTTTGCGGATCTTTTGGGGAGTATTGTACGACTCCTGTGATATCTCCATTTCCGACAAAGAAATATTCGACCCCGGGGATGTATGTGATGAAATCAGGATGCATCCGCTGCTGTGCGTCCTGGCTGACCATCGCTTTCGGCTTCTCAATCTCTTGCGAGCCAGCACGATTGTTTGCCTGGTCAAGCCCATGCCGATCCGAAATTACGAGGCCCAGCGCCGATGACTTGAGAAATTCACGCCGTCTCATGGTCTGCTATCATTTATATTGCACTTCGACAGTGCATTTCTTTCTCAAAGGGAAGAATGAATCAGCGTACGTGCTAGATTCGACTCTTGCGCTCGACAATTTCACTTTTTTCCCATTCACCCGTACAGCTCTTGCCGATGATCCCTTCGGAAGCAGGAGATGCAGCTGGACATCGGCGTTTCCTTTGAGCTCGAGATCGACGACTCGGGACGATGCGTTGTGAGAATACCTGTATTCGAATGCCGCACCGGATGCACCGTACGAGCAGCACACTTCGGCGTCGTTTCGTGGTTCTATCGTCTCCAAGAGGGCTCGAATTCATCTACCCGGAATTCCGTCAGCGGTCGTTTCCCAGATCCATCAACTTCCATAAGGTAAATTTTTGACAGGCCATTCAGGTCCGCCACATACGCAATCTGTCGATCATCCGGCGAGAGGGTGGGGCTCGAGCCGGGGAATGAGTTTCCCGTCAGATTCACCAATTGACCCCGGTCGCTGGAAACCCGGTATACGTCGCTCCGACCTTGGCTCCGCCCTTCAAACAGCAACCAGTCACCATCCGACGACCAGGAGATATGCCCGGTCACCGAGTCTGGCGGGCCGGCGATTAGAGTATCCGATGTTCCATCGGATCTGACGCTGCGCAGGACACCGTCCCTGACATACGCAACCAAGCCGCTTGCGGACCATTCAGGATTGCTCTTTCTGCCTGGCCCGGATGTCAACTGCTGCATCTGCAGTGACGGGATCTGAATCTTGATGATCTGACTTTCTGTCGAATCTGCACCTGAAGCCGAGCACACAATGGCGCTTCCATCATGAGACCAGCCTCCAAAGATGAATGAGAGGATCGGATCGGCGATGAGTCTGTACTGACCGCCCGCGCTGTCAATCAAAACGATTCCGCGGTTCCCTGCCCTTTCGTTGTCAAACGCAATCCACCTCCCGTCGGGGGACCATCGCGGATGATTCTCCACATCAGGCGTACGCGTCAATTCACGCACCTCCAGTCTCCCCGGAACCGCGACAAAGAGATCTTCACCATATGGTTGGCTGCAGGAAACATACACGACCTTTTCTCCGCTGGGATTTAGGGCAGGGCCGTGGCTGAAACACCCCGGATTCTGGGACACTTTTGCAATTGGCCCGGCGGATGCACCGACGAAGATCTCTGTGACAGGCCCATGCATTGTCTGTCCGACCACTACTCCGAACACAAGGATCGTTTCAAGGGGTCGACTTGTCAGTGGGGCGGCATCCCGGTCAAAGCAACCGGCCAATACCATCGAGATTCCGAATACCCACTTTGTTCCTTTCCAATCGCCCATATGCTCCTACACATACGAAGCCTGGATTGATGTCTTGCCTTTCACGTCGATGCTCGTGTCCACGTAGGGACTCGTTTCGATTGTCATTCCCCTGTGCCTCACCTGTTTCCCATTGACGCGGACATGTTTCGGTTTCGCCCCTTGCGGGAGAAGGAGATGCAGATCGACCTTCGCTTTTCCCCTGAAGGTCAACTCTACGGTCCGCTTAGACGCATCGTGCTGATATTCATACTCGAATGACGCACCGGACGGGCCGTATGTAGTGACCACCCGTGCCTCATCAGTTCCCGCCGCGATCCATCGGGGTGAAAGCTGTACGTGCTGGAAGAGCTTGTGCCGGTCAACAATGCCCGCAAGCCCCTCGACCAGCGCATACAGCATTGCAGAGGAACCCCATCCATCGGTCGGCGATGCATCGGGACTGGTGCTCGTCTCAGCCGTTGCGTGGCGGCCGTTGGGAAAATACCAAAGGTATGTCTCATTGCTCTTCGTCAGGTCAGCGTATTTACGAAGCTGCTGCACGCCGTATTCCTCAAAGCCGTGTTCGAGCGCAGCCCTTGCAAGTTCCCCACCCACCAGTGGCATGATGCCCCCGTTGCAGTACGAACCGCCCACAAGCTTTTCGTCTCCATAGATCCCATCGGGGAAAGGCGGATCGATGCTGAACCACTCCGCAAAGGCCGGTGTTGACTGGCCGCGCCGTTGATATTCTTTGAGGATGGCCCTTGCAATCTCATGCGTTGCCATTCCGCGATTAATATCCATCGGATTGCTCAAGCTTAATTGCTGGCTTTCATCGAGCCCGTCGATCCTCACCGGGACCAAATGAACATGGTGTGTGTAAAAGCGGCCGTTGAAGCATAGGGTATTTGCTCGTCTTCGAAACGCAGCGGCAAATTTTCTCCAGTGCTGTGCGCGCTTGCGGTTCTTCAGATGCTCATAGAATTTGCTCATCTGCACGAACGACTCGTAGTAACCCGAATTGTCCCCGTGCATGATCCCCCAAAACGTGTGTTCGTTGAGCTGGAAGTTGAGCCAGTGATGCCGGCCGGCCGTGTAATCGAAATCCCACGTATCAATGGAATATCCCCGTTTCACAAGTTTTGTTTTCCTGTCCCACCGCCAGTCATCCGTGAGAACGTATTCCAAAGCCCTCTCCATCTTCGGCAAGAGGATCTTCATCCAGGCGTCGTCACCCGTCGCCTGCCACGCGAGGTACACAGCTTTGATGAAACGGTATTCAACGTCCGCTTCGACTGGGACACGAACGTACTTGGCCCAGTTTTCTTTTTCGCAGGGAACTTTCTCGGGCGTCATTGTGAAATAGTCGAAGATCCATCCCTTGGCTGATTGCGTTTCAGCAAAGTGGTCAATTGCACTCTGAAGGTCCTTCTCCCAGTACTTCGCTCCGCGCATCATATCGGAGTGATCTCGCAGCCAGATGCTGGGGGCATCAGGAGACCGGTAGCCTCGAACGCGCCTCCCCATCATGGTATATTCGGAGACATCATGTTCCAGAAACGCCTTTATGCGCGGTACCAGAGCATCAATTTGATTGTCACCGGTCCTGACAAGCGTTTCCATCGTGGATTCTCTTAGACGGCCGAGACAACATTCTGCACATCGGCTCGAAACACCCAGGTCCCTTCCGCGACGAAGTGCGTCGCAAAGGCTCTTCGTACCCTGTTCGGCGATCTGTTTCCGTATGATCCGTGAATGGTGTGGCTGGAAAAAAACACTCCCGAACCCTTCGGGACTTCGAGGTTGGCAACGGTTCGGAGATCCAGCCCGTCTATTTCAAACGAATAAAACCCCTGTTTCCATTCCTTCCCATCCCGGTCGCGAATCAGGTATTCGGTTTCCCATACCTGATGATCTTTCGACTCAGTTGCTTTGTGTGTCGAGTACAAGCCGCGGCGATGGCTTCCCGGCACGACACACAGACCGCCGTTTACGCCATCGGTGTTGCTCATCGCAAGCCAGCATGCCATCAGCGTATCGGGCTCATTCGGCAGATAATGGCTATCCTGGTGCAACGCCGTTCCTTTTCCGGGTTCAGCCGGACGTTTTTCAAGATACATTGTTTGCACTATCATCGGCTTCGTCGTATTCAGGATCTGCCGTATGGCGCCAACGATATGTGGATGTTTCGCGACGCGGGCCCACTGATCGTCTCTCTTGTGATTGTCAAGATGATTCCTCCGTTCCGGGTCCTGAGAGGCTTCATACGTAACGAACTCATCCACTTCCCGCTCGCTCAAAAGGTCTGGAACCACAACGTATCCCTCGTCGTGGTAGTGTTTCAATTGTTCCGGTGACAAGCGCATCACGGATACTGTAGTCATTTGTAACATTGTTCTCCTTTCTCAAAATGCCTTTCGCGTATCATTGAGATGGCCGCCATGAAGGAGATAGATCTCCAAAGATGCTGTTTGTAACTCTGCGTACGATAGAACCATCAGAGCTCATGACAGACGCCTCATTGATGTAAGATCGGCATTGACGGCCGTGATGCCGAGGGAATCTGCATCCAGAAATTCCTTTCCATCGGGTGACCAAGAAAGAGAACGGGGGAAATGTCCAACGAGAATCTTGTTGTAGCTGGCGTCAACAGCTCTTACTCCTAAACCGACACGCTGAATATTATAGTAGATGCGTTTGCTGTCTTTTGACCACTGAGGAAACACCGCCACTTGGGTTGAGTCAGAGATGATTGCGGTCGTGTTATCAACCAGACTCCGGACAACGACTTGCCAGAATGACGTATTCCCGGAGGTGATGAGTCGTGAATACGCAATCCTCGTCCCGTCGGGAGACCAAGCAGCATAACGTGAGTTGATCGATGAATTCGTCACTTGAACCAATCCAGATCCATTGGTATTGATAACATAAATGACATAAGTTTCCTGTACGAGACGGGTGAAAACAATCTGCGCTCCGTCGGGTGACCAGTCAAATTCGAGATCGAGAGCACTGTGGTTTGTTACGTTGATCTTGTTGGTCCCGTTTGCGTCCATGACATAGACCTCTTCGCCGCCATTCCTGTTTGTCCGAAACGCGATTGATTGTCCGTCAGGAGAAAATTTGGGGAAATTGTCCAATCCGCGACCCGAACCAGGATAGCCGCCGGGCAGGTGTTGCGACAGGTCTCTGAGCGCCATCCCATCGCCTCTCGTGGTGTAAATACTTCGTCCTGTGCCGCCGGGAGCATTTAACTCCTATCGTTTCTGGCAAACAGTATCGAGTAGCTCTGCAACTCAGCGCCGACCGGATCGATCCCAAAGTCTGACCTGCAACCGAAGGTGCAAACACAAATCACCAGAAGTCCTTTGACTATTCGCACCTGACTACCGTTGAAACTCCACTTCAAGTTTCTGTCCCCACTGTACACGAACGCGATCCTGCAGCTCGTTTCCATCTTTAGTCTTGAATCCGACTTGTTTGAAGGCAGTGAGGTAGACCTCGAGAGTATTGCCGGAATCAGCGTACTGAGCCATTGAGTCATCGGCATCTCCATAGCTGGCGGAGTCGAAGACAATTTTCCCCGCCCGCCCATCCCGCGAAACAGAAGCTTCAACAGAGATGCAACCGAATTTTGTTAAAAGGTCCTTTGCCCGAACGACGGAGCCCGGTGCAAGCCATTCTTCAGGAAGGCCCCGCAACATCTCGAGTGAAGTCCCTCTCTCGTAGGCAAGAAAAAACAGGACCGATCGCAGCATGCATGCAGTCGCGCTCGTTGTCGGGAAATCGCCGGTCGTGCGGGTACTGACGCCTTTCGGCATCTGTTCCTCCGCCCATGCACCATGGGGAGTTGCATGATTGGCAAATGCATAGAGCACATCGATCGCACGGTCGACATTGCCCAGCGCGAAGTGCGCCAGCCCGTATATGGGCGCGAACCACACGCCGATACCTCCGGTCATCCAGCCGAAGCTGGAGGGAAGTCCTTGAATGCATGTCGAATCGATAAGAGCCAATGACCCTGCTGCCAGGGAATCACGAGGCGGAAACATTGATGAGAGCCCAATGGCTTCACAGATGGCCCATTGTGCTCGCTGAGGCGCGTCAGTGGTAGTCGTGTCTGCCACGCGCACAGGGAGGTACAGATTGCCAAATTTGTCGAGCTTCGCATCCCGTCGGGCCGCTCCGCGGAACGACTCCAACAGCTGATCATAAAGAGATTGCCATTCCTGTTGCTCCTGCGCTTTCCCGAGCCATTGAGCCATTTCGACAGCAGCGTGGATCCCAATGAGCGACCAGTAGACGGAACTGTAATCCGCCGTCAGGCCACTGATCCCGCCGTCGACAAACCCGGGCGGCATGAGACCGTAGTATGGGGAAGCGGGATCGTTCAATGTCTGCTGCCGCATCTCGCGGACATAGTTCATCGCCGCCGTGACTCTCCACCAGTGTACTCTCAACCAGTCACGGTTGTTGGCAAGGCGAGCGTAACGTCCCATGACCCAGACGAACATTGGGGTTTCACGTTGCATCTCAATCGGCCACATGACACGCACTTTTCCGTTCGGCTGCTGGAATTGAAAGAGCCCTTCCGTTGCCAACCGCGCACTCAGCGTATCTCCAAGGATTGCGGCGGCCTCTATATAATAGACGCCATCATGGATCCAGAGCCCACGATAGACGGTCGATCCGGGCTGGAATTGCGGGAAGCCATCCACGATATCCCGGTTCTGATACAGGGTGCGCACGCTCGCATCAAAAAGATGCTGCATCTGCGGATCGGGGGCTGTGATTTGTCCATGAGGGATTCTCGTGTCATTCTTCCACCACTGTACGCTTCGTTCCCGTTCTTGTCTAAGATCGGGAACCTTCGCAATGTTCCTGGGGAGTCGGTAGCCGTGGATGGCGATAACCTCTACTGTGTGCGTTCCTTTCGGGAGTTCGAGCTCCCAACCCTGTTCGGTCTTTCGTGCAGTTACTGCCCTCGGTCGCGACGAAACAAATGGTCGACCATCGTATTCCAGGATCCCCGACTTTGAAATGAAGCTCAGCTGACGGGGGGATTGGACAGTGATAATAGGGCTGACGGAAGGATTGTTGGAGGTCATCAGGAGAGCGTCGATGCGAGTGGGACGATCCTGCACATCCGGTTCCTGGCCACAATCGATATACACTTCGGCCTGCTTCGTTGCTGCGCCGCTGATGACCGCTTCAGGTGTGATATCCGCGTGTTCCGAAAAGATCCAAATTGCGTTGAGAATAACATTGGGATCCCTGCTCACGCCAGAAGGTCTCGCCTCGATCTGCAAGAGGCCGTCCTCATTGACGTCTTTCGCGTCAAAGAAAAATACAAGGGGTTGATTGCGCGCGCCAGCCACAAGCGGGTCAACCGTTGTGATGGGCGCTCCTTCGACGTGGAACTCCATCATCCTGAGTGTCGGGGTCGTACGGTAACTTTCGCAAATGCCCAGGACGACTCTCTTACGGCTCCCGCGCTGCACGCCGATCTCGTAGACGATAGGCCGATTCGTGCCCCAAGCAACATTACGGAAGGCGGGATCGACCGTTCCTTCAGGGCTTGCCCAGGCGAGCGCGCCGGTCAAACCAAGCCGGCGACGAACGCTTTGTTTTTTTTCCACCCTTTTAGCTGTGTGTGACTCTCGCGGTACGATGGCAAACGTTTCTACCGTTAGAGTGACTTCGGGGCCAGAGAGTTCCGTCATGACGATCGGAATGCGCGCATCCTCCAGGCGCTGGGATTTCTGTTCCAGCTCTACCCCCTTTACTCCTAAGCCGATGATCGTATTGGCCTTCACATACGGGCCAGGGCCAAAATCATAGAGAAGCGCACCTTTTTCATTCACCATGGTCTTCTGCCAGTCGTCGACGAACCCGATGGGGGTATGAACATAGGCGGGGGCGTAGCGGTAGTCAACGGTCCGGTCCTGGGCGAACACGACCGGTGCAGAGAGAATAAGAAGCGCAATACGCCACTGGCGGGTGAGATTTCTCATCTCATCACTGCTCTTTCTGGAGAATTGATCGGCATTCTCCACATGTAGTTCGGATCAATAGAGGGCTCATCTTCTTTATGCTGGTCCATGAGGCGTATTTTCTTTTTCAACAGTTCACCGAAATTTTCGCCGTAAATGTGAGGTGTCTCAGTCGACCTTGAAATTGGAATAAACTCAATCGGACTCGTTTCCCATAAGTTGAGCAGATTCTTCGCGTTCAGAATCTCGTTCTCCACTATTTCCTGAACTTTCGTCCGGTACACCGTCCTCTGCTTTTCCGTCTTTCCATGAAGATAACCATGCACAGATTCAATCCAGCCAACGACGTTACACATGGTCGTATAGAAACATCTCGCCGCGCGCAAACGGATCTCTAAGTCCTCAAATACTTTTCTCTCTTTCTCCGGTGCTCCGCGGTCCCC
>Ga0247727_10001468_pt1 | contig 56097 bp, 51 predicted proteins | sample WisWelCaveWW1625_FD_202498 | JGI IMG/M metagenome (GOLD analysis project Ga0247727, IMG submission 202498) | Biofilm microbial communities from Wishing Well Cave, Virginia, United States - WW16-25 | ecosystem: Environmental > Aquatic > Deep subsurface > Groundwater > Cave microbial mat | place... | reverse complement strand
AAGCAAAAAACCACCATCAGCTTACGCGAATTTGATGCGGGTCTTTCGGTCCGGGAATTCCGGTCGATCTATCTGCTCAGCATCGGCTTAGCGATCTCACCGAGCCTATCTACGGAACTGCTGGAGGGAGGGGGAACCGAAGACCGTGGACCGCGGACCGTCGGTGGGCTATTTCCTGTCCAGCTCTTCGCACCGCTTGTGAATGAAGTCGACCATGGCCTTGCGCACCGGATCGTCGCCCTTCGCCTGGAGCTTCGTCACGATCGAGATGTGATTCCGGTCCTTGGCGTCGATGAATTCGACGGTCTTGATCTCCGCCGCCTCGAGCGCCTTCTTGAAGCCCGCCATGCTCTCGCGGAGCAGCGCCTTGTCGTCTTCGGTCTCCGTGATGACGAGCATGGGCGCCTTCGCGTTCTTCACATGCGTCGTCGGCGACGCCTCCTTGCAGACTTCCGGATCGGATCCAAAGGCTTCCTTGAACATCTTCAGACCCGGAAGCTCGCGTTTGATGGCGGGAATCGTGTAGACACCGCTCAGCGGGATGGCGCCCTTGATCGCGTCGGCGGGGACCTTGAGCTCCTCGAGATACGTCGGGTTGAGCGCCAGGAGCGCCGTGAGATGGCCGCCCGCCGACTGGCCGGAGACGAAGAGCCGGTCGGGGTTTCCGCCGTGCTCCTTGATGTGCGCGACGATCCAGGCGAATGCCCGCGCGCAGTCCTTCACGTGCTCGGGATGCTGCACGTCCGGCGACAGGCGGTAGTTGATCACCGCGCAGCCGATGCCCGCCTCCGCGAACCGCCGGCCGAGCTCGGCGTACATCGCCTTCTCGCCCATCTTCCACCCGCCGCCGTAGATCCACATCAGCACGGGGAACGGCTTGTCGGTGTCGGGCAGGTACAGGTCGAGCTTGTGCCGCTTCGCGTCGTCGCCCTCGCCGTCGACGTACGCGATGTCCTTCTTCTCTTTGACCTTCGCGTCCTGAAGCGCAAGCAGGGCCGCCAGCAAGAGCGCAGCACGCATCATGACCTCCGAGATGCCTTCCTACCCTGTTCTTCGGAGGAGCGGCGAGGGGACAGGAAATCCGCCGGGATCACTCTTTGACTTCTTTTGTCTCCACGCGGCGCACGTCGCAGTCCTCGCGGTGCGAGAAGTGCAGCTCGATGAAGTCCTGGAGCGACTGCTCGCTCAGGGCCGTGTCCTTGTCGATCTTGCTGCCCCGGATCTCGAAGCTGACTTTGTACGTCCTCTTCCCCGCCTTCTTGCGTGTGGTCGCCATCCTCTGTCCTCCTTCGATGGTGCGGATTGTAATCCTTCAACTCCGCCGGCAGAAGTTTCAATGCTCCGTCTCTTCCTCTTTTCGGGCCTTCGCCTCCGGTGCTTCGTACTTCGTACGTCAGACTTCGTACTTTCCATGCCCTGGAGCGGTACGCTCCGGGGCATTGTGCTATAGTCTCGCCGTCGGATTTCGCAGGAAGTGGCCTTCAAAGACTGTGGGCCGGGCTCACGACGTACGGCATGGGAGTGCCGGTGGAGCTTGTCCTGAGCGAGGCCGGACGCGCCGGCCGAGTCGAAGGAGGTCACGAAGATGCCCGTGATTCAAGCACCCGCCATCCAGCGCTGGCGCGTCCCCGCCGCCGACATCGAGGCGGAACTCGCCGCCGGACAGAAGCCCACCGAGATGCTCTGCCTCGGCTGCGCCGCGAAGGTCGAGCTCGTCAGCACCGTCTACCCCGCCCTCGCCGAGCTGAGCGCCTGGCTCAAGGCGAAAACGAAGATCACGCTCCAGCCGCGCGACGACGTCTACCTCTTCAAGACCGACGGCGAGATTGCCATCAACCGCGGCCGCTACCCGGTCAGCGACCTCCTTGCCGGCCGCACCGAGGCCGTCACGGCCGACGTCGCGAGGCACCGCCCCGACGGCGTCGTGGTCCTCGCGAATTTCCTCCCCTTCCCGTCGCGCGACAAGTTCAAGAACACCTTCCTGAACTTCTACAGCGCCGCCGACAAGCCCGGTCTCCCCTTCACCGTCGGCAAGGGCCACACCATCCAGATCGCCAGGCATGAGCGCGAGGAGTACGTCATCGTCGACTACGTCTCGTCGAGAGGCTCGTCGCACTATGGCGTCGCCAACAACGACACGATCTCATCGATCGACCCGAACCTCCACTACTCGTCGTGGATCTCGCTCTTCGTCGCGCTCAACAACGCGCTCAACGACATCTTTCTCTCCGGCGTGACGAAGAACCTCCGGATCTACCCGACCTGCGACGCGCGCGATCCCGCCGACCTCCCGCGAATCAAGGCGGCGATGGAGAAGTACCGGAAGTTCCTGGAGCCGGTCGGCGTCGAGATCCACGACTGCGCGCCCCTCGGGTTCGGCACGAAGTCGATGGGGGCGACGGTCGTCGGCACGACCGACCGCGAGGTGCCGATCAACCAGCAGCTCGTTCCCGGCCAATGGCTCATTGCCACGCGACCCGTCGGCGACCTCGCGCCGCTCACCGAGATGCTGATCCGCCAGTCGCTCGACGAGGACGTCGCCGATCTCCAGCCGCTGCGCCGCCACGTCCTCTCGCAGATGCTGACGCCCAATCTCGAAGCCGCCCGGATCATCGCCCGTCACCTGCCGCCGAAGGGCTCGAGCTTCGATCCGCTGACCCACATCACCTCCTGCCGCGATATGACCGGACCCGGGATCCTCGCCGTCGAGGAGCTCGCGCAGGATTCGACGTGCGACATCTACCTCGACGACCTCAAGCTCCACGACCCGATGGTGGCGAAGGTCGAGATGCCGAACCCGACGAGCGGCACGAACGGCGCGATCATCATCGCGGCGATGCCCGAGCTCGCGAAACGGATCGTCATCGAGCTCCGCAACGCCGGATACGAGCCGTGGGTCATCGGCCGCGTCGAGGCGAAATCGGCGGAGCCGCGAATCTTGATGCGCGACGACCTCCGAAAGTACGGCTTCCTCCAGGGGCGCACGAAGGGGCTGTTCGAACACTCCGAGTTCGTGGCGAAGCGAACCCTGTGATCAAGAACTCGATCCTCGAGACGATCGGCACCACGCCGCTGGTGCGCCTCCGGCTACGGCCGCCCGGCAGCAAGGTGGAGATCCTCGCCAAGCTCGAAGGCTTCAATCCGTGCGGCTCCGTCAAGGAGCGCATCGCCCACGCGATGGTCGAGGGCGCCGAGCGCGACGGCTCGCTCAGGCCCGGCATGACGCTCGTCGAGAGCTCCAGCGGCAACACGGGTATCGGCCTCGCGATGGTCGGCGCCGTGAAAGGCTACAAGGTCGTCGTCACGATGGCGAAGAAAGTCTCCGTCGAGCGGCGCAAGATGCTCAAGGCGCTCGGGGCCGAGCTCGTGCTGGTCGATGGCGGCTCGGACGAGGCGTGGGACAAGGCCGACGAGATCGCCGCGGGCGATCCCAGGAAGTACTTCCGCGTCCACCAGTACAAGAGCAGGTACAACGCCGACTGCCACTATCGAACGACCGGCCCGGAACTCTGGGAGCAGACCGGCGGCACGATCGACGTCCTCGTCGTCACGCTCGGCACCTGCGGGACGATCATGGGCGCGGGGAAGTTCCTTCGCGAGAAGAACCCGAAGCTCCGCATCGTCTCCGTCGAACCGACCGAGAAGCACGAGCAGCAGGGGATCCGCAACCTGACGGCGAATCGCGTGCCGGAGATCTTCGACCAGTCGATCGTCGATGAGCGGATGATCTGCACGGACGACGACGCGTTCCGCCTCGCGCGCGAGATCGCGCTCAAGGAGGGGATCTTCGCCGGCATCAGCTCGGGGTCGGCGCTCTGGGGCGCCATCGAGCAGGCGAAGCGGATGAAGAAGGGCGTCGTCGTCACGATCTTTCCCGACCGCGGCGAAAAGTACCTCTCGACCCCGCTGTTCGACTCATGATTATCGGATTTGTTCTCAGCCACAGCCCGTACACCGAGCCGCACGCGGCGACGCTGACGCGCCTCGCGAAAGCGGCGATCGACGCCGGCGCGACGGTGAAGATCTTCTGTACGCTCGACGGCGTCTACGCCCGCTTCGACGGGATGTGCGTTGTCCACGACGCCGAGTCGCTCAAGCAACGCGGGCTGCCCGGGCCGGGCGGCACGCTCGCGTCGATCCTGCCGGTCGATCGGCTGGTGACATTGTGATCGTTCTCGTGACGACTCCACCGGGTGCACGCGCGACGGAGCTGCTCCGCCACGCGAAGGCGCTCAACGCGACGGTCGTCTTCGCCGGCGACGGCGTGCTCTGCGCGATCCGGACGGTCGCGAAGCCCGATGTCGGGACGGCGTTCGTCGAACTCGAATCGCTCGGCGCCGGCATGGCGCACAACGGCATCGAGCCGGTGATGCGCCCCCGCCTGATCTCGATCCTCGGCGACGCCGACCTGGTGATCGGATGATCTACCTGGTTGGCAGGAAGCACGCCGACGCGATCCTCGCCATCGCACGCCAGGATGAGAACGCGAAGGTCGTCCTGATGCATGAGGGCGTCTATCTCCCGACCCCGGGCCTTCGCGACATCTACGCGCTCAAGGCCGATGTCGACCGCGCCGGCGTCAGGCCGATGGCGACGGTCATCGACGACGCGGCGCTCATCACGCTCGTCCTTGAAAACAAGGTCATCTCCCATCTATAGTCCGACATGAGCCTGAAGCAGGAGACCTCCGCGCGGTCGATCGATACGAAGGGCCAGGTCTGCCCCTACCCGATCATCGCGGCACGCGTCGAACTCAAGAAGATGCAGGTCGGCGAGATTCTCGAGCTCGTCACCGACTACCCGCCGACGGCGAACGAGACGCTGCCGAATCTCTGCCAGTCGAAGAACTACGAGTTCGAGCGCGAGGAGATCACGCCGGGCGTCTGGAAGTTCTTCATCAAGAAGACGAGTTAGCGTGCTGACCGCACGCCGCGACGGCGCCGTCCTCGAACTCTCCGCCGATTCGGCAGGCGTCGGACAACTGGCGCAGGCGCTCACGGCCGCGCCGGGCGCCTTCTGCCAGATCGCCGTCGGCGGCGACGGCTTCGTCGCGATCCGCGTGAAGGTGAAGGCCGGTTCGTCGGCCGTCAAGATCGTCCGGATCGGCGACGTGATCCACATCAACGGCTCGAGCGCGAAGATGGCGGAGCTCGCCGCGGCGCTCGCGTCGCTTCCAGCCAACTTCGCCGGTCACGCCGCCGTCGACGGCGCCTCCGACCCTCTCGTCGTCTGTCCCGCCTGACGGCGCTTCAGGAGCAGCCACAGCACCAGCAGAGCGATCGAGGAGAGGCCGGAGCCGGTCACTATCCACTTCGCGAAGAAGGTGACCGTCTGGAGCTGGATGAAGTGCTCGCCGCGCGTGGTGTCCTGGAGCAGCAGGTTCAGACTGGGGAGTTCGGGAGGGTTGAACACCTTGTCCTTCGGCAGGAAGACGAAGCGCTTCGTCTCGTGCTCGATGCCGTAAATCGCGACGACCTTCTTCGGATAGTCAGGCGCGGTCTTGTCGTTGTCGTCCAGGTCGAAGAGGATCCGCCGGCCGTCCCAGGCGCTCCGGTCGGCGGGCGAGACCAGGATCACCTCGACCGAGCCGCTCTCGATCCACCACGCGACGGGATAGGTCAGCGCCGTCACGGCGAAGCCGAGGATCCAGAATACTCGAAGCAGGTTCAGCACGTCATTCGGTCCACGGTCTGCGGTTACGGTCCGCGTTACTCCTGGATTGCCACCGCGTCAAAGGTGATCGTCCACTCGTCCTGGACCTTCGAAGCGACCCAGTCGGCCATCTTGATCCCGTGGTCGCTCAGTTTGACCTTGAACGTCGTCTTGAAGCTGAGGCCCGGCTTGTCGCCCCAGTTCGCCTTCTTCACGACCTCGGCCGAGATCGCCTTCACGGTCACCTGCGCCGTGATCGGCTTCGCGACACCGTGCATCGTGAACGTCCCGTCGACGGCCCAGGTCCCGTCGACATTCTTCGCCGCCTGTGACGACTCGAAGACGATGTCAGGGAACTTGGCGGCGTCGAGCCAGTCGGCGCTGCGCAGGTGCTCGTCGCGCATCTCGATGCCGGTCTTCAGGGACTTCACCGGGACTGAGAGCTTCACCTTGCCCATGCCCTTGTCCATGTTGGTAACCGCGACGCCCGCGATCGTGCCCGACGAGGCGATCACCGTTTCGAGCTCGGTCTTCGACATCGCCGTCATGTTCGTGAGCTGCGGCTTCGTGCCGAACGTGTAGCGCGTCCCGTCGCCGGCCACCTTCACGTCGCCCGCCTTCGCCTCCTTCGCCGTCGTGCTTTCCGCCATCGGCTTGGCATCCTTCGGCTTCTCGGTCGTGCCGAAGAGGTCGATCGAGATCTTGAGGGTGTCGCTGACCTTGTTGGCGCCGGCCTCCGGGACCTTCACGCCGAAATCGCTGAGCTTCACGTCGAACGCTCCGCGGACGCGGATCCAGTCGCCCGCGCCGAGCTTCGCCTTGGCCGCGAGGTCGGCCGGTATCTCCTTCACCGAGACCTGGACGTGCAGCTCCTTCTCGACGCCGTGCATCTTGAACGTGCCGTCGAGCTGGAACTCCTCGCCCTTCTTCATCGCGTCCTTCGTGACGGTGAAGTCGATCGACGGGAACTTCGCCGCGTCGAGCCATTTCTCGCCCCTCAGATGCTCGTCGCGCACGTCGATGCCGGTCCGCAGCGACGCGACGGGCACCGAGACGGCGATCTTCACCTTCTCGCCGTCGACGGCCGCCGTGCCGCTGACCTGGTTGGTGGTGCCGATGATGGTCTCGATCTCGGCCTTCGATTCGAACGCGATGTTCGTCCGCGCCTCCATCGTGCCGAAGTGGTACGTCTTCCCGCCGACCCGGGCCGACGCCATCCCGGCCGCCAGGGCAACGACGACAACCGCCGCAACGTGCTTCATGGTGGGTCTCCTTGTCTGGATGCTTTAACGTCAAAGCATCGGATGTTCTTCCCGCAATCGGCGCGAAAGAGTTTACGAAGAGGGCGCGGCCCCGCATACTTCGTTCCATGGCGGCCGTGATCCGGAAAGCGCGCCGGAACGACCTGGTGAGCATCGTGAAGCTCTGGCGCGAGATGTGGGACCTCCACGCGGAGCTCGACCCGCGCCTTGCCGCCGCGCCCAGCGAGCGCGCCATGCGCGACGTCCTCACCGACCACTACGAGTCCGACGACTCCTGCATCCTGGTCGCCGACGAGGGCGCGGGGCTCGTCGGCTACTGCCTCGGCGTCATCCTTGAAAACCCGCCGGTCGAGCCCGATCCGCGCTTCGGCTACGTCTCCGACCTCGCCGTGACGGCCTCCGCGCGCGGCCATGGACTCGGCGCGAAGCTGCTCGACGAGGCCCACGCGTGGTTCAAGGCGCAGGGCGTCACGCGCGCCGAGGTCCAGGTCTCCAGCGTCAACCTCAAGGCCGCGTCGTTCTGGAAGCGCCGCGGTTATTCCGATTTCCTACTTCGACTCAGGAAGACGCTATGAACCTCTGGATCAAGGACAAGGTCGCGCTGGTGCTCGCGTCGTCAAAGGGGATGGGCTACGCCACGGCGATGGCGCTCGCCGAGGAAGGCATGCGAGTGGCGATCTGCGCCCGCACTCGCGCCGACGTCAAGAAGGCGGCGGAGACGATCGAGGCGAAGACGAAGCGACCGGTGATCTGGCGCGCGCTCGACGTCGAGAAGCGCAAGGACGCCCGCGACATGATGGGCGTCATCCTGAAGGAGTACGGCGGGCTGCACGTCCTCGTCACGAACGGCGGCGGGCCGCCGCCTGGCAAGCCGCTCGAGATGACCGACGAGCAGTGGGATGCGGCGGTGACGTCGACCCTGATGGTCGCGGTCAACTGGACCCGCACCGTCGCGCCGACGATGATCTCGCAGCGCTGGGGCCGCATCATCCACATCACGTCGATCGCGGTGAAGCAGCCGATCGACGGCCTCATCCTCTCCAACACGATGCGCGCCGGCGTCGCGGGCTTCTCCAAGACGATGGCCAAGGAGCTCGCGCCGCACAACATCACCGTCAACACGCTCTGCCCGGGGCTGATCATGACCGACCGGCTCAAGCACCTCGCGGAGGTCCGGGCGAAGGCGTGGAACTGCTCCGTCGACGAGGCGCTCAAGAAGATGACCGCCGAGATTCCCTGCGGCCGCATCGGGACGCCCGAGGAGTTCGCCGGCGTCGTCACGTTCCTGGCGAGCGAGCGGGCGAGCTACGTGACCGGCGTGACGCTCCAGGTCGATGGAGGCGCGTACCGCGGCCTCATCTAGCCCGCTTAATTCACGAATCGGCTGACGCCGATTCATGAATTGCGCGCCCTTCGGGTCGCTATGGCCTCCTACGTCGGCCTCCGCGAGACAGCCCCGCCCGTCGCGCCACGACAAGGTGTCGAAGGTGTGGCGCGCCGGCTCGGCGGTTGATTCGCTCCTCGAGGGGTCTCGGAGCGAATCCAGCGCGCATTTTCACGAACGCGTGTCCGCGCGTTCGTGAATAATGCGGGCTAGACTAGCGCTTCCTGCGCTTCGCGCTCTTCGGCCTGCTCATCCTCGGCGGCTTCGGTCTTTTCGGGGGCCTCCACGGCATCGGATGCCGTCCCTTCGGAGGCAGCATCAGAGGCTTCGTCCCGGGCGGCAGTTCCGGGACGGGCACCGGCTTGGGCGCCCGGATCGTCTCGGTCGCGGGCACGAGCTTCTTCATCGACTTTTCGCGCGTCGTGTTCTCGATGGGCTTGAACTCCGCGCCGCCCTTCTCGGCCTTCTTCGTCCGCTTCTTCGGCTCCTCGGGCTCCTCGTCGGGCTTGATCGTCGGGTTCCTGATCTCCTCGTCCGCGCGCCACTCGAGCTCCTGCTTCAGCAGCGCCGACGGCAGGGGCGCCGACTGCAGCACCGCCGTGTGGAAGAACGTCTCGCTGAAGCGCCCCTTCATCTTCTCCTTGACGTGCTTCTTCAGCTCCTTGATCTGCTCCTTGCCCCACAGGTAGCTCACGCCGTACGTCGGCGTCGTCACGTAGCGGCGCGCCTCGGCCTCGGAGCAGATCCGGTCGCAGCCGACGTTGTCGATGAGGTATTCGATCGCCTGCTGGATCGTCATCTTCCCGGTGTTGAGCTTGACGTCCATCACCATCATGCCCGCGCGGTAAAGGGCGTCGACCGTGCCCATGAACCGCGACTGGGGCGAGTCGTCGTAGCCCATCTCGCGGACCCGCTCCTCGCAGTAGTGCGCCCACCCCTCGGTCGTCTCCGGCGCCCTCGCGAACGACCGCCAGGTCGACGGATGCCTCGCGGCCCACGCGTTCTGGAGGTGATGGCCGGGATACGTGTAGTAGACCGACCGCCAGAGGATCGACGAGCCGTTGTGCTCCTTGAGCTTGTCGCTGTCGCAGTCGCCGGGCGTCACGAGGTAGTAGCCGTCGTGCTTGGCCTCCTTCGCCTCGAACTTGCTCGGCGGCAGGTGGACGCCGAACGGATTCATGTGGCGCAGGAAGATCGGCGTGTCGACGACGAACAGCGCGTCGTGGTCGGGCATGAGCGCGAACCGCGTCCGCTGCACGAAGGCCTTGAGCTTTCCGACGGTGTCACGCGTGTAGCGCAGGACGCCGTCGAAGTTGTCGGGGTGCTGCGCCTTGATGAGGTCGCGAACGTCCTCGATCATCACCTTGCGCTTGATGGTGCGGCCGATCTCCTTGAGCCGCTCGCGGAGGCGCTCGACCTCCTCCTCGCCCCACTTGATGAGGCTCGAGGGCGCCATCGTGATGCCCCGCTTCGCCAGCAGCTTCTTGTACTTCTCCTCGCCGATCCACCACTCCATCTGGCAGTCGGGCAGGATGTCGATGATCAGCCAGTCCTCGTAGCGCTGGAGCGCGTTCTGCACCGCCTCGAGCAGCCGGTGCAGCTGCCGCTGCGGCGTCGGCGGCAGGTGGTCGCGCGCGATGTCCTTCACGTGGTTGAAGAACGCCGGCAGGCGGCTCAGCGTCTCGAGCTCGTGCTCCACGAAGAGCTTCGTCGGCCGCACGAGCTTCTGCCGCGATTCGTCGATGTACTTGGGCAGCTTGTCGAGGCGCTTCATGATCGCGCGGATGCGCAGGTTCAGCGGCACGGTGCTGCGCGAAAGCAGCTGGTAGATCGTCTGCCCCACGACTTGCGGCGCCTCCGGGATCATCTCCCAGAGCTTCAGCTCCTCGCGCTCGAAGAGCCACAACTCCAGCTGGTGCACCGCGAACCCGTGGTCCACCTTCACCGCCGGCGACATTTTCTTCGTGTCGAGCGGCTTGATGGCGTCGAGCGCCTTGCGCAGGATCTTGCAGTCGTCCTGTTCGAACTTGAGCGTGCCGTCCGCGACGCGGTCCGCGTGCTCCTGGAGATAGCCCAGCGACGTCCCGAGCAGCGGGTGCCGCTTGACCCAGGCTTCGAAGAACTCCTTCGTCGCCGAATTGAACGCCCTGGTTGGTTCCATTTCGACTCGGGCCTAACGGCCCTCGCTCAATACAGGCATTTCGATTTCGCCCCTGCGGGCCTCACTCAATGCAGCCATTTAGTGTCCGAGCACCTTCTTGAATTCCTCGGTCAGCGCCGGCACGACCTCAAACGCGTCTCCCACGATCCCGTAGGTCGCGAACTTGAAAATCGGCGCGTCCGGATCCTTGTTGATCGCCACGATGATCTTCGACGTGCGCATGCCGGCCTGGTGCTGGATCGCCCCCGAGACGGCGATGGCGATGTAGAGATTCGGCGAGACCGTCTTGCCGGTCTGGCCGACCTGCTCGGCGTGCGGCCTCCAGCCGAGATCGACGACGGCGCGCGTCGCTCCCATCGCCGCCGAGAGGGACTTCGCGAGGTTCTCGACGAGGCCCCAGTTCTCCGGTCCCTTCAGGCCGCGGCCCCCGGTGACGATCGTCGACGCCTCGGTGAGTTCGACCTTCCCCGCCGATGTCGCGGCGATCTCCTTCACCGCCGAACGGAACTCGGCGTCGGTGAAGGCGACCGTGAGCGGCTCGCCCGCCGACGCGCCGCCGAGCGCCTCGGCCTTGAAGACGTTGGGCCGCAGCGTGAGCACCGCGGGCGACTGCTTGAAGGCGACCTGCACGTACGCCTTGCCGGCGTAGACCGGCCGGCGCGCGACAACCCTGCCGCCCTCGACCATGACGCCGGTGCAGTCGGTCGCGACGGCGGTGTTCATCATCGCGGCAACGGTCGGCGCAAGATCCTTGCCCATGAACGTCGCGGCCATCGTGATGACGGCGGCGTCGGCCTTCTTCGCGGCCTCGCCGACGGCCTTCGCGTACGCTTCGGGTGCGTAGTTCGCGAGCTTCGCGTCGTCGACGACGTAGACTTTCGCCGCGCCGTGCCTGCCGATCTCGCCCGCGAGGCCGCCGACGCCGCTGCCGACGACGACGGCGTGCGCCGCCCCGCCGAGCAGCCTGGCCACGCGCGCGCTTTCGCTGACGGTCTCAAGGCTCGCCCGCTTGAGCTGGCCCGCGCGCTGTTCGACGAAGATGAGAACGTTCACAGGACCTTCGCCTCCTCGCGCAGGAGGCGGACGAGTTCCTTCACGGCACTCGTTCCCTGGCCGACGATGCGCGCCGCGGGACGCTCGGGCGGAAGCTCCATCTTGAGGATGTCGATCCTCGCCGCCACGGAAGGAGCGGCCCTCACCTCGATCGTCTTCTTCTTCGCCGCCGCGATGTTCTGCATCTTCGGCAGCCGCGGCGTGTTGAGCCCTTTCTGCGTCGAGACGATGCACGGCATGGCAAGCTGGACGACTTCTTCGCCGCCCTCGATCTGCCGCCGGGCGACGATGCTCTTCTCGACGACGTCGAGCTTCGTGACGACGTTCACGCGCGGGAGGCCGAGGTGATGCGCGACATACGCGGGTACCGCGTAGGAGTCGCTGTCGATCGCCTGCTTGCCGAAGAGGATGAGGTCATGCGGCATCGTCTTCAGCACCGAGGCGAGGATTTCCGCGTTCGCGGCGCCGTCGAAGGCGGAGCCGCCCTTGATCAGGACGGCCTTGTCGATGCCCAGCGGCAGGACCTTGTTGCGCAGGATCGACTCGTTCCCGTCGGGGTCGAGCGTCACGGCCGTGGTCTCGCCGCCGAGCTTTTCCTTGAGCTGGAGCGCCGCTTCGATGGCGAATTCGTCGTAGGTGTTGAGGACGGTTTCGACGCCCTGGGGGTTCAGAGATCTGCCGTCCGGACCGATCTGCACGCGCGAGTCCGACGCGGGGACCCGCTTGATGCAGACGATGATGTTCATGAGTCCTTGTCCGGCAGAGAGTTGGGCCGTTGGGGGCGTTAGAGTCGGGACATTATAGGGAGCGGTTTTCTGGCCGCAAGCAAAACCCGGGGAGAACGCGCCGGCTGATATATACTGCCGCGCCATGCCCGCCAACGACTACCCAACCCCGCCCTCCTACATCCGGCAGAGCCCCTGCCCGTTCTGCGGCACGGACGTGAGCTGGGACAGCAGCACCTGCCAGTCGTGCGGCAAGTCCACCAAGGAGAAGCCGCCCCCGCCTCTCTCCACGGGGCCGCGGTTCGGCTGCGCGGCGTGCGACGAGAGCGTCGCCCAGGGCGCCGTCATCTGCCGCTACTGCGGTCGTGATCCGCGGACCGGCGTCGCTCCCGCGGCTCCACCCGAAGGCGACGCCACGGGCGGCATCATCCCGTACAAGAACTCGCCCGCCCTCGTCGGCTACTACCTCGGCGTCTTCAGCCTCGCTCCGTGCATCGGCATTCCGCTCGGCATCGCCGCGATCATCTGCGGCGTCCTCGGCCTCAAGAAGCGCAAACGGGAGCCGCACGTGAAGGGCTCCGCCCACGCCGTCGTCGGGATCGTCCTCGGCTCGATCTCGCTCCTCTATCACGTCGCGGGGCTCATCGCCCTCACGCAGGTCAAGTAGCCCGGAGGATCCATGCCCGACGCATCGCTCGACGCGCTCCTTCACGAAGACCGCGTCTTCGATCCGCCGGCCGCGTTCGTCGCCAGCGCGACCGCGAAGGATGCGGCCGTCTACCAGCAGGCCGACCGCGAGAAATTCTGGGAGTCGTTCGCCAGGGAGCTTCACTGGTTCAAGCCCTGGTCGAAGATCCTCGACTGGCAGGTCCCCTTCGCGAAGTGGTTCGTCGGCGGGAAGACGAATCTCACCTACAACTGCCTCGACCGGCACCTCTCATCCTGGCGCCGCACGAAGGCGGCGATCATCTGGGAGGGCGAGCCCGGCGAAACCCGCACGCTCACGTACCTCGATCTCCACCGGGAAGTCGCCACCTTCGCCAATGCGCTCAAGTCGCTCGGCGTGAAGAAAGGGGACGCGGTCACCATCTACCTGCCGATGGTGCCCGAGGCGGCGATCGCGATGCTCGCCTGCGCGCGGATCGGCGCGCCCCACAGCGTCGTCTTCGGCGGCTTCTCGCCCGACTCGCTGATCGGCCGCATCAACGACTCGCAGTCGAAAGTCGTCATCACGGCGGACGGCGGCTGGCGCCGCGGAACCGTCGTGCCGCTCAAGATCAACACCGACGAGGCCATCAAGGAGACGCCGAGCGTCCAGAAGGTCGTCGTCCTGAAGCGCACCGGCAACGACGTGACGATGCAGGCGGGGCGCGACGTCTGGTGGCATGACGTGGTCAAGGGCCAGGCGGCGACGTGCTACGCAGAGCCGATGGATTCCGAGGACCTGCTCTACATCCTCTACACGAGCGGCTCGACGGGAAAGCCCAAGGGGATCATCCACACGACCGGCGGCTACATGACCGGCGTCTACGCGACCTTCAAGTGGATCTTCGACATCAAGGACTCCGACATCTTCTGGTGCACCGCCGATGTCGGCTGGGTCACCGGCCACAGCTACGTCGTCTACGGTCCGCTCCTGAACGGCGCGACGACGGTGATGTACGAAGGCGCGCCGAACTGGCCCGACAACGACCGGTTCTGGGCGACGATCGCCAAGCACCGCGTGAACATCTTCTACACGGCGCCGACGGCGATCCGCGCCTTCATGAAGTTCGGCGACGCGCTGCCCAACCGCCACGACATGAGTTCGCTGCGGCTGCTCGGCACGGTCGGCGAGCCGATCAACCCCGAAGCGTGGATGTGGTTCTACAACGCGATCGGCAAAGGCCGATGCCCCATCGTCGACACGTGGTGGCAGACCGAGACGGGGCACATCCTGATCTCGCCGCTGCCGGGGATCACGAAGCTGAAGCCCGGGTCCGCGACCAAGCCGTTTCCCGGGCTTGACTTCGACATCGTCAACGAGAAGGGCGAGAGCGCCGAGGCCGGCTATCTCGTCATCAAGTCGCCGTGGCCCGGGATGCTGCGCGGGATCTTCCGCGACCCCGAGCGGTACGAGCAGCAGTACTGGTCGAAGTACCGCGGCTGGTATTTCACGGGCGATGGCGCGAAGCGCGACAAGGACGGCTACTTCTGGCTGCTGGGCCGCGTCGATGACGTGATGAAAGTCAGCGGCCATCGCATCTCGACGATGGAGGTCGAGAGCGCGCTGGTCGATCATCCGGCGGTGGCGGAGAGCGCCGTCATCGGCAGACACCACGACGTGAAGGAGCAGGCGATCGTCGCTTTCGTGACCGTCAAGGTCGGGATCAAGGCGACGCCGGAGCTCGCGAAGGAGCTGAAGGAGCACGTCACGAAGAAGATCGGGTCGATTGCGCGGCCCGACGACATCCTCTTCACGGCAGAGCTGCCGAAGACGCGCAGCGGCAAGATCATGCGGCGCTTGCTGCGCGACATCGCGGAAGGCCGCGCGCTCGGCGACACGACCACGCTCGCCGACGGGAACGTCGTCAAGAGCCTGAAGGAAAAGTACGAGAGCCAGGAGGGATGAAGGCAATGCCCCAGGAGCATCGATGGCCTACCTACCTGCCCTGTCCCCTGCTACCATTTCCCGCCATGAAGCACCTCCTCACCGCCGCGATCGCCTTCGCCCTGCTCGCCGGCTGCGATGACCCGCCCCCGCCGAAAAAGAAGACTCCCGTCGCGGAGAAGAAGCCCGATCTCAAGCCCGAACCGAAGCCGGAACCCAAACCTGAGCCGAAACCGGAGCCAAAACCGGAGCCGAAGCCGGAGCCGAAGAAGGAGCTCCCCGGCCCCGACGACGCCGCGATGAAACTGACCGCGCCCGCGGAGTTCAAGGTCAAGTTCACGGCCTCGTGCGGCGAATTCACCGTCAAGGTCGTCCGCGACTGGTCTCCGAACGGCGCCGACCGCTTCTACTGCCTCGTCAAGGCCGGCTTCTACGACGACGTCCGCTTCTTCCGCGTCATCCCCAAGTTCATGGCGCAGTTCGGCCTCAACGGCGATCCGACCGTCACCGAGAAGTTCATCAAGAGCGGGAAAATCAAGGATGACCCCGTGAAGGAGTCGAACACGCGCGGCAAGCTCTCCTTCGCGATGAGCGGCCCGGACACGCGCACGTCGCAGGTCTTCATCAACTTCGGCGACAACAGCCGCCTGGACAGCCAGGGCTTTTCGCCGTTTGGCGAGGTCATCGACGGCATGAAGATCGTCGACGCGATCAACTCCGAGTACGGGGATACGCCCAACCAGCGGTACGTGCAGACGAAGGGCAACGAGTACCTGCTGTCGTACTTTCCCAACCTCGACCAGGTGAAGACCGCCAGGGTGATGGAGTAGACAGGCACGAGCCAGAAAGGGACTCATGAAGCATCTCTCGATCGTCGCCATCCTTGCCTTGGCCGCCTGCGACCAGCCCACGAAGCCTGCCCCCGGCCCCAAGCCATCGGCCACGCCCGCGGAGTTCAAGGTCAAGTTCATCACGAGCCGCGGGGACTTCACCATCAAGGTGGTCCGCGACTGGTCGCCCAACGGCGCCGACCGGTTCTACGACCTCGTCAAGGCAGGCTTCTACGACGACGCACGCTTCTTCCGAGTCATCCCGAACTTCATGGTCCAGTTCGGGATCAGCGGCGACCCGAAAGTCATGGCGACCTGGCGCGACAAGAAGATCTACGACGACCCGGTCAAGCAGCCGAACACGCGCGGACGGATCACCTTCGCGATGTCCGGGCCCAACTCGCGCACGACGCAGATCTTCATCAACTTCGGGGACAACAGCAGCCTCGACAGCCAGGGCTTTTCGCCGTTTGGCGAGATCATCGAAGGCATGAACGTTGTCGACTCGATCAATTCGGAATACGGGGAAGGCGCGCCGCGCGGCAAGGGCCCGGACCAGCAGAAACTCCAGCAGATGGGGAACGACTACCTCAAGACGAACTTCCCGAACCTCGACTACGTGAAGTCGGCAAGGATCGAGTAGGCCCGTCGAGTCGGTCCTCGTGGCGTTCGTGGCGCCCCTGGCGGTTACGACCCGAACTTGACCACGTACTTCCCCGGCTCCTTGTCGAACTTCGCCTTGCCGTCCTTGTCCTCGAAGAGGTAGATCTGCCCGCCGCTCTCCGAGCGGGGCGAATCGTTCGTCGGCTTGAAACTCTTCTTCGTCACCGGGTCGGTCAGGTTCCCCACGATGTTCGCCGGCGTCTTCGGGACGTCGCGCATGCAGTCGTTGCAGCAGACGTACCACAGGTCGTTGTTGATCACGATCCGCCGGTTCGCGGCGACCTTCGCCGTCTTCCGCTTCATCGCGGGGCAGTTGCCGACGGTCTTCCCGTCGATGAACTTCTCCGGCTCCTTCGCGAACGCCTTCAGGCAGGTGTCGTTGCAGAAATACGAGGCCTTGTCGTTGACCGAGACATGCGGCGTCTTGTCGCCGACGTCGAACGTCTTCTTGTCGACGGGACACGTCGCCTTGTCACGCCCGCGGGCCGACGCCACGAGCGGGAGGACGAGCAGGACGACGAAAATGCGCGCCATCAGCCTCATTGGAGCTCCTTGCAGACGTTGGAAGTATGAACACTTCTCGGCGGCGCTCCACGTCGCCGAAAACGAAGACGGCGCGCCTTGCGGCGCGCCGTTTCGGTATGGGTGAGGATGGATACCTTGCGATATCCAACTCTGGTGGTGGCCTAGAAAACGAGCGGGTTACGGCAGTCCGTACACGAATCCGTAGATCTGCCCGTTCGCGACGCCGGTCGAAATCGGGCCGGCCGTGATCGAGCTCGACGACTTCACCCACGTCTTGAGCGACGCCTCGATGTCGAAGATCACGAGCGTTCCGTAGAACTTGAAGAGCGGCTTGAACTTCGACTGGCTCTGGTTCGGCCCGAGCGCCAGCGCCGTCGCGCTCGACGAGCCCGCCATCACGACCTGCACGTCCCCGTCTTCGGACCGCGTCACCTCGTACTGGAGCGTGTTCGACGAGATCATCGACGCGCCCGACTGGCCGAACGACTTCGCGTACGAGTACGAGAAGCCCGCGATCGCCGTCGTCAGCAGGCGGTAGTTCGTCCCCGACGTCGCCGCGTAGGACACCGTCGTGCTGCCCTCGCCTGAATGGTTGAGCGAGCCCGCGAAGAGCGAGAGCGCCCCGCTTGTCACGCTGGCGAACGCCCCAGGCCCCTGCATCCGGAACGACCCGCCGATCACCGACCCCGTCAGGTTCGTCTGGAGCGACGCGGGGTTCTTCGTCGTCGACTTCGTCGCCTGGCCGAGCGCCACGCCGGCCGCGAGGGCCAGCAGCATTGCAACCACACCCACCGTCCTGAAGTTCACGATCGCCTCCACAAAAGAAGAACTAATGAAGTTCGTACGCCTTGATCTGCTCTTCAATCACGCGCCGCTTCGACTCGTCGCCGGTCGCCTTCGCGATCTCCGACAGCCGCTTCGCCCCGTCGGCGCCCTCGCGCGAGAGCACGAGCCCGCCGAGCAGCGCCGTGGCCTGCGGATCGGTCGTCTTCTCGATCGCGGCGTAGACGGAGTCGCGCCCGGCCCGCGACAGGAGCGCCTCCGCCGCCATCACCCGGCGGTGCGGCCCCGCCGTCTCGTCGCCAAGCGTCGTCTCGAGGACGGGCCGGAGCCGCGCGTCGTCGCCGCGCCTGGCCATCTCCGCGAAGACCGCCGCGTTCGCGTCCCGCTCCTCGGGCTTGAGCTTCTCGTAGAGCGCCGTCAGGTGCGCGCCGGCGTCGGGCGTGAAGTCGGCAAGCGCGGCCGAAAGCTGCACGGCCAGCGCCCGCCGTGCCGGATCGCTCGCCTCGACCTCGCGGGTTGCGTCCTCGAGGAGCGACATCGCGAAAGCGCGGTCCTGAGCCAGCCGCTCCGGATATTTCGCCAGGAGGTTCGCGAGAATCGCGCGCGCCAGCGGGTCCTGCGACGCCGAGTAGAGCCCCGTCACCGCCTCGAAGGCGACCTCGAGCTTCTCCTGCGTCAAGAGTCCGTTCGCGCAGTCGAGAAAGTCATTCGGCGTCCGCGGGTGGGCCAGCAGGTCGAGCAGGAGCTCCTGCGCGTCACGGCCTCCCATCGCCCCGAGCACGAGCAGCGCCTGTCCTCGGACCGACTTCGGGAAATCGCCGGCCAGCACGGTCCGCACCTGCTCCATCGCGAAGGCTCGATCTGCCTTCGCCAGCGCGGAGAGCAGGACGTTCAGGCGCGACCGGTTCGTCTCGCTCCGGAGCGCCTCCTCGTAGATCCCCCGCAGGAACGACGGATCGAACGACGCGAGCGCTTCCAGCAGGAAGTAGTCCGACGTCGCCGACTGCTGCGTCGAGCCGTCGAAGAGCGCCTTCCAGGACTCGAAGAGCGCCGTCCCCGCCTCGGGCGTGCCGATCGCCGCCAGCGCCTCGGCCGCCCCGCGGCGCAGCTCGGGAAGCGACGCCGTCACCTTCGCGAGCATCCGGACGTCGCCCATCTCCCTGAAGTAGTCGAGCGCGAGTTTCTTGAGGCTCTGCTCGCCTCCGCGGAACAGCAGCTCCTCGAGGACCGGCACCGCGTCGGCGACCTTGAATCTCGTCAGGAGCTGGATGCCGATGGCGAGCACGCCGGCCGACCGGTCCGTCTTGACGAGCGCAAGCGCAAACGGCGCGCATTCCGGCGTGGCGACTTCGAAGAGCGCGACGGCGGCGACGTACGCTTCGTTTTCATCGGAGAGCGTGAGCACGCCTTCCGCTAGCCAGCGCTGGATGCCGCCGCCGAACGATTTCAGCTTCGCCAGCGCGGCGTCGAACCGCGCCGCGTCGCGCGCCTTGTGGCCCGCCGCCGCGTCGCGAATCAACGAGAAAACCTCCTCGCGCGTCACCGCCTTCGGCGGTTCGATGGTGAAGGTCTTCGCCGCGACGTCGAGCGCCTGCTCCTTCGTCACCGTGGGCGTGACGGCGACCGGCGCCGTCTTCGGCGTCCTGGCCATCGGCTTCGGCGCCTCAGCCCGCCGCGTCAGCGCGATTCCGATGACGCCGATGAGCGCCGCGATTCCGGCCGCGACAGCGAGTCGTCTCATCGACGCGAACCCGCCACGACCGCCAGGAGCATCAACGCCATCACCGGCAGCCAGAGGCACGAGACGCTCGCGCTGCCCGCGCCGCAGTGCGCGCCGTCGCGATCGGGATGCTTCCCGCCCCAGTGTCCGTCGCGCGTGGACTCGTTCGACGGCGTGCTGCCGCCCGACCCTCCGCCCGAACCCGAACCGCCGCCGGAGCCGCCGCCGCCGCCGCCCCCGCCGCCGCTCGCGCTGTTGCCGATCTCGACGTCGTCGATGAACCAGCCCGCGTACGCGTTGTCGAACGAATCGACGGTGTCGAACGTGAACTCGACCTTCACGACGCCCCACAGCGGATCGAGCGGGATCGAGTGCTGATGCCAGGTGCCGGAGGCCGAGCAGGCGCCGGGCTCCGGCGCGCCGCCCGAGACGGCCAGCTGCCCTTCATAGAGGAGAGCGCCGGTCTGGCCGCTGCGCACCCGCGCCCAGCGCTGGTCGTAGAGCGTCCCCGGCGTCTCGGTCTCGTGGTTGCACCAGAACTTCAGCGCGGGACCCGAGACACCGGAGATGTCGACGGGCGGGCTCGTCGCCGTGCCCGCGTTGGCCGCCCCACTGTCGTAGGTGGCGCCGTCGTTGTAGTTCAGGCTCGACGCGCCGCTGCTGGCCGGGCCGCCGGCGACACCCATGGGCGTGCCGTCCACCGCCCACGCGACGCCCGTGCCGCTGATGGTCCAGCCGGTCGAGCCGGTCTCGAAGTCGGTCGTGTAGGTGCCGGTCACCACCGACCCGCCGCCCCCGCTTCCGCCCGACCCGCCGCCGCCGGTGCCGCTCCACGGCGTGTAGGACGACGCCTCGATGATCTCGAAGTCGTCGACGAACCACCCCTTGTAGGCGTTGGCGAAGCCGTCAATGGAGTCGAACCCGAACGCCACGCGGATCGGCCCCCACGACGGGTCGAGGGCGATGACGTGCTCGTGCCACGTCCCGATCGCGGCGCATGCCCCGGCGCTCGGCGCGCCCGGCGACGTCGAGAGCTGCTCTTCGACGTAGTAGACGGGATTCCCGTTCGAGTCGATGTAGCCGACTTTCACCCAGCGCTGGTCATAGTCGGCGCCGCTGTCCTCGGTCTGGTAGTTGCATTTGAAGACGAGGATCGGCACGGTCATCGCCGCGATGTCGATTTTCGGCGAGATCGCGACCCCCTTGGTCGTGGCGCCCGTGCTGTAGTCGGTGCCGTTGTTGTAGTTGAGGCTGGTGCTCGGGCTCACGTACGCGCCGCCCGGCATGTCGGCGGCCGACGCGTCGAAGCCCCAGAGCGTCGAGACTCCGGCCGACGGCGGCGTGTTGGGATCGTCGGGGTTGTAGAAGAGCCAGCCGTCGGTCGATCCCGCGGAATCGAATCCGCCGGGAGTGTAGGGCGCCGGCACGGCAGGGGCGGTGTCTCCGCCGCTGCAACCGGAGACGAGCGCCGACGCGACTACGATCGAAAGGACGAAGAGCTTCTGCACGGAAACCTCCCACCCCTTCGACTCGGCCGCGCGGGCGCGCGGCCTCGCCCAGGGCAAGCCACCCATTACCAATCCACCCGCCCTGGGCTGCCCGGCCCAAGGCCCGTTTCCGACTCCCCATATGGGTACTCGCAACAGCCGTGCCACGGCGTACGAGAGCACCCCCCTCAGAAGTGCCATTTAACGCCTTCCGGGTGGCCCTGCAGGGGCTGTTTCAAAACGCTTGCACGGACGTCGAAAAAATTCTACACTTCCGCTCCTTCCCGCTGAAGTGTGTAGACGAAACTCTACAGTCGGCGTTCCAACGTGCATGGGGTGGTGACGTGCAGTCCGACAACCTCCTGGCCGGCGCTATCGCCGTCGAGCTCGGGTTCGTGACCCAGGCGCAGCTCGATGGCTGCATCCGCGAGCAGGACGGGGCGCTTGACCCGCGGCCCGTCGGCACTCTCCTCATGCGTAAGGGCCACATCAACGCCGACCAGCTCAAGCAGCTCCTCGCGGAGCAGAAACGCCGCATCGACGAGTTCCCGGAGACGAGCCTATTCGGCCAGCTCGCGCTGCAGAAGGGCTGCATCACGCCGCGGCAGCTCGGCGAGGCGATCCGCGAGCAGCTCCGATCGAAGACGAAGCCGCTGCTCGGTGAGATCCTCCTGCGCAAGACCTACATCACCCGCGCGCAGTTCGCCGAGATCATCACCTCCCAGGGGAAGTCGCTCTTCGAGTGCCCGAAATGCAAGTCGTTCGCCTCTCTGCCGACGAGCGTCTCGATGGCGCAGGCGCTCTGCCCGTCGTGCCGGCAGATGCTCAGCGTCGTCGACGGCACCGAGAAGCGCTCGGGCGACACGACGATGTTCTTCAAGGTCCCGCTCGCCCGCCTGGGCAAGTTCGAGATCGTCGGCGAGATCGCGCGCGGCGCGATGGGCATCGTCTTCAAGGCGCACGACGCGTCGCTCGACCGCACGGTCGCCCTGAAAGTCCTCAAGGAAGGCGACGCCGGGCCCGAGTTCCTCAAGCGGCTCCACCGCGAAGCGTCGCTCGCCGCGAAACTCCGCCATCCGAACATCGTCCCGATCTACGAAGTCGGCCAGTGCGAGGGCCTTCACTATCTCTGCATGGACTTCATCGAGGGCTGCGACCTCGCCAGGTACGTCGAGACGAAAAAGCTCGACCGCCGCGCCGTGCTCTCGATGATCGAGACCGTCGCCCGCGCCGTCCACTACGCCCACACCAAGGGCGTCATCCACCGCGACCTGAAGCCGTCCAACATCCTCGTCAATGAGCAGGGTGTCCCGTTCCTGACCGACTTCGGCCTGGCCAAGTCCCTCGACGACGCCGCGTGGATGACGAAGGAGGGCGCCGCCGTCGGCACTCCCCTCTACATGCCGCCTGAGCAGGTGCTCGGCCAGCTCGACCGGATCGACCAGCGCAGCGACGTCTACTCGCTCGGCGTCCTTCTCTACGATCTGCTCGTCGGCAGGCCGCCCTTCACCGGCGTCACGACCCTCGAGATCTACCAGAAGATCCTCTCCGACGACCCGGTCCGCCCCGCCTCGCTCGCCCACATCCCGCCCGACCTCGAAGCAATCGTGCTCAAGGCGATGGAGAAAGACCGCGACCTGCGCTACGCGACGGCGGAGGATCTCGCCTTCGACCTGGGCCGCTTCCTTGCCGGCGAGCCGGTGATGGCGTCGCGCTCCACCGCGGCGCGCCGCTTCCTCCGCAAGGTGCAGAAACACTCCTGGCGGATCGGCTCGATCGCCCTCACCCTGGCGGGCGCGCTGATCGTGCTCTTCGGCGTGCGCGCGATGGAGCACTCGAGCACGGTCCACGCGCTCGAATCGGAGGCATCGCGCCTCTACGACGCGCAGAAGTTCGAAGAGGCCCGCAGCGCGTACGCGAAGCTCCTCGACGTCGATCCGCGCCACGTGATCGCGAACCAGCGGATCGGCGAGCTCCGCCGCCGGATCGACGAGGAGCGCGCGAGCGCCTCGCGCCGGCTCCAGGACGACGCCATCGCGCGCGACCGCGAGGCCAAGGCGAAGCGGCAGCAGGCCGCGAAGCCCTACTACGACGCCGGCTTCCGCAAGGTCGAAGAGGCGGCGATGCTCATGCATCAGCCCGAGTTCAGCCCGCGCGCGCTCGAGTCGCGCTACGAGGAGGCATCCCACGATTTCACCAGCGCCATCGAGCGGGACCCCGACTATGCCGACGCCTACTTCCTGCGCGGGCGCTGCGCGATCGACCTCGGCCGGGTCTCCGCCGCCGCGAAGGACTTCACGCGCGCGATCGAGCTCTCGCCGGGAAATCCATCGGCCTATCTGGAACGCGGCAAGATCCACTTCATCCGCGCCATCAGCCTGAGCAACTTCAAGGGACGCCAGGAGGAGGGCCGCATCGTCTTCGAGAGCGACGGCGCGTCGCCCGCCGCCGCCGAGGAGAAGCGGAAGGCCGCCGCCGACTTCCAGAAGGCGATCGACGTCTCGCAGCGCCGCGACGATCGCGCGCTCATGAGCGCCTTCATGGCGCTGGCCGACGGCGATTCCGCCGCCGCGGTGCGCCACTTCACGACGTCGATCGCCGAGAACGAGGCGAACCCCGACGCGTACTACGGCCGGGGATTCGCGCACCTCCTGATGGGCGACTTCGACCTGGCGCTGCGCTTCTTCCAGGACGCGGTCCGGCTGAAGCCGAACCTCTACAACGCGCTGTCGCTCTCCGGCCTGGCGAGCTACGCCCTCGGAAAGCTCGACGACGCCGAGAAGTACCTCCGCCGCGCGCTGGCGGCCGGCAACGACCGCCTCGCGATGAACAACCTCGCGATCCTCTACCACGGCCAACGGCGCTACGACGAGGCGATCGCCGTCTACGATGCGATGATGCGGCAGGAACCGGACGACGTCCGCGTCGCCATGGCGCGCGCGAGCGCCCTCTTCGAGAAGGGCGATCTCGAGAAGGCGACGGCGGCCGTCGAGACGATCCTGGCGCGGTTTCCAAAGAACGTGGACGCCCTCGAGCTCGGCGCCTTCTGCTACTCGCGCGCGGGCAATCGCGACGTCGCCCTCAACTACCTGGAGCACGCCGCGGAGCTCGCTGCCAGCGACGACTCGATCCTCACGAACTATGCCGCCATGCTGCTCGAGGACAGCCAGACCGAGAAAGCCCTCACGATCGCGCGCAAGGCGGCCGCGCTCAACCCGAAAAACGCCCACGCCCACGTCGCCGTCGGCGCCTGCCTCGCCGACCTCGGCGAGCTCGACAAGGCGCTTGAGGCGACGGAGAGGGCGCTGAGGCTCGAACCCGGCTACGGCCGGGCCCATCTCAACCGCGGCCAGATCCTCGTCAAGCTCGGGAAGAAGGAGGAGGGAGCGGCGGAGCTGAAGAAGGCCGCCGAGCTCGATGAGTCGCTGGCGCCGCTCGCGAAGCGGCTCCTTGAGAGGATGCCGAAGTGAGAGAGAGGGAGAGAGAGAAAGAGGGAGAGAGGGAACGAAAACTCCGACGGGCCCTATCTCTCTCCCGGGAGCGATCTCCATGAGCGATCTCTCCCTCGAACTCCTCTCACTTCTCTCCGGCGCTGCCAACGTCAAGGACGCCTACGTCCGCCTCATCGACCGGGCCCGCTCCTACGCGTCGGCCGACGCGGCGGTCGTCCTTCGCCCGCACGCCGCGGGGCATGAAATCGTCGTGCCGCTCGGCCTCTCGCTGCGCCGCGCATATCTTTTCGCGGCGAGCGTGCGGAAGCCGGAGCTCGTTGACGGCGAGGTGATCCGCGACGACGCGCGCCTGCTCTTCGACGGCACCGCGGCGGGCGCGAACCTCGTGCTGCGCACCCACGGCTCCGACTGCGCCGGCGCCGTGCTCCGCCTCGAGTGGATCGACCCGGCCCGCATGGCGCTCGATCCCCTGCGACGGCTGACCGACGCCCTCCCGTTCGTCGCACCGCTGATCCACTCACTACGCCGGTACGACTCGAAGATCTCGATTCACCCGACGATGATCGACCCGCGCACCGAGGCGTTCGACGATGAGCTCGACACGCCCGACGCCCGGCAGCTCTGCCGCCGCGCCTTCGGCCTGATCGACGAACGGGTGAAGCTCGATGGCGCCGCGTTCTATGTGCTCTCCGGCGGGAGGCTCCAGCTGGCGCCGGGCGGCGCCTTCGGCAAAGCCGACGGCGAGTCCCTGCCTGCGTTCGCACAGACGGCGGCGGCCGAGCGGCGCATCATTGACGATCACCGCCGGTTCGCGGTGCCCGTCGTCTTCAAGGGCACGTCGATTGCGCTGGTCGTGATGACGCCGAAGGCGAAGCCCGACTCGGCGGCGATCGCGTTCCTCAACGACGGCCTCGCCCGCGCGGCGCTGCACGTCCAGAAGGCCCGCATGTGCGCCGCGAGCCGTGCGGCGAACCCGTCGAACCCGCTCCTGCTCGTCGGCGTGGCCCGCGACGTCCTCGAGATGGGGGAGAGCTACGCCGACGTCGACGCCCCGGTCCTCATCCGCGGGGAGACCGGCACCGGCAAGGAGTCGATCGCGCGGTTCATCCATCACGCGGGCGCGCGAAGGGAGAAGCCGTTCCTGCCGTTCAACTGCGCGGAGCTTTCCGAACACCTCGCGGAAAGCCAGCTTTTCGGCCACGCCAAGGGCGCCTTCACGGGCGCCATCGCCGAGTCCGCCGGCCTCTTCGCCCAGGCCCACGGCGGAACGCTCTTCCTCGACGAGATCCACGGGCTCTCGTCCGCGCTCCAGGCCAAGTTCCTTCGCGCCGTCGAGACCGGCGAGATCCGTCCCGTCGGTGGATCTCCAGGGCGCGTCGACGTGCGGATCGTCGTGGCGACGAACCAGGATCTTCCGGCGCTCGTCGCGTCCGGGAAATTCCTGCACGACCTGTACATGCGCCTCGACGTCCTGGAGCTCGCCCTGCCGCCGCTCCGCTCGAACCGCGCCGCGCTCGGGCGAATCGCCGACGTCCTGCTCGTCGAGAGCGCGCGTCGCAACCGCAAGGAAGTCCACGCGCTCACGCCGCGGGCGCGCCAGGCGCTCCTCGCCTATGACTACCCCGGCAACATCCGGGAGCTGCGCAACATCATCGAGAAGGCGGTGGTGATGACCAAGCAGCCGTATCTTGACCTCGACCTGCTGCCCAAGAAGCTCGTCGGCGGAAAGCCCGACGCCGCGGCGCCGGTCGATCGCTTTGAGCCCGACTACGAGAGCTTCAAGCACGCCGCGGAGCGGAGCTATCTCGTGCGGCTCCTCGAGCGCGCGGGCGGCAGCGTCTCAGAGGCGGCGAAGATGAGCGGGCTGCACCGGACGCATGTCTACAACCTGATGAAGAAGCACGTGCTCAACGCGGAGCGATTCAAGGCGTGACGGCGGAGCTGGTTCACGGTCAACGGTTCACGCCAGCGGTGCGGCGCTCGTCTCCATCAGCTCGTCCGCCATCTCGGCGATCCTCGCGTACCGCTTCGCCGGGTTCTTCTCCAGCGCGCGCAGGATGACGTGATCGACGATCTCGGGGATGCGCGGGTTGATCGCGCGCGGTGGAACCGGATCGACGTGGCGGATCCGCTCCGCCACGCGCACGTACTCGCCCGTCCCGAACGGGTGCTGACCCGTCAGCAGGTGGTAGAGGCTCGCGCCCAGGCACCACACGTCGGCGGCCGCCGTCGCCGCCTCGCCGGTCGTGTGCTCCGGTGACATGAACGGCACGGTGCCATGGACCACGTTCTCCGACGTCAGCGCGTCGCCGCCGTCGAGCGTGCGGGCCATCCCGTAGTCGATCAGGAGCGGCTGCTCGGACGGCGTGACCAGGATGTTATGCGGCTTCACGTCGCGGTGGATGATCCCCTTGCCGTGCAGGTAGGAGAGCACGCCTGCAACCGAAGCGATGATCCGCACCACCGTCGCGATCCGCTCCTCCTCGTCGATCGCCGCCCCGAGGCGGCGGTTGTAGTCGCTGAGCGCCGTCCCTTCGATGAACTCGAGCACGATGAAGCGGCGGCCGGTGGAGGCGTCGACGCCGACTTCGTGGACGGCCGGAATACCGGCGTGCTTCAGCGACGCGTGGATCCGCGCTTCGCGCTTGAACCGTTCGATCTCGTGGTGGTCGCTTCCGACAAGGTACTTCACGACGACCTTTCGCCAGAGGCTCGGCTGCCATCCGGCCCAGACCTCGCTGAGGGTCGTCTTCGCGAGGCACTTGTAGAGCAGCGTGCTGCGGTTCGTGGCGCGCGGCGCCGTGTCGACGTTGGCGAACGTCGGCTCGTCGGGGACCTTGTCGGAGTCGGATGCGGAGAGGACGGCGCATAGGTCGGCCTTGTCGATTACGCCGGCCCCCGACCGCGCGGCCGCCGCGCGGAGCGCGAACGCAAGCTGCCGGACGTTGCCGGTCCAGCGACAGGCCTTGATGTACGCGAACGCCTCGTCGGAGAGCGCCAGCGGGCGCGGGCTGCGCACCTCGCGCAGGAGCTCCTCGACGATCATCGCGATGTCGTCGGTCCGCTCGCGAAGCGGCGGCACGTTCAGGTGCACGACCGCCAGCGCGTACCGCAGGTCGTCGGCCAGCGAGAGGCTTCGCGCCGTGCCGATCAACCGCGCCGAAAGGCCCCGCGAGAGGCGCGAGGCGAGCAGCGCCTGCGCTCGCGGCGGAAGTTCGTCGACGTGCTTGAGCAGGACGGTGCCGCCATCCCGCGACGCCCGCTGGAGCTCCACGTCGAACTCGGCCGCCGGCAGGCCCGTGCAGAGAATCGATTCGAGCGGAAGATGGGAGTGCGGGCCGTGACGATGGATCTCCTGCGCGACGAAGTCCTTTCCGACCCCCTCTTCGCCGGTGATGAGGACCGGGGTGTCGGCCATGGCGGCGCGTCCGATCGAGTTGAAGAGCTCGACGATCGCCTTCGAGCGGCCGACGATGCGCCGGCGCGTCGACATCGAGTCCGGGGGGACCGCTTCCCTGGGCGCCGTGACCGCCTTCTGCACGGTCGCGACGAGCTTGTCGAGATCGAGCGGCTTGGCGATCGTCTCGACGGCGCCTGCCTTGAGCGCCTCGACCGACGTATCGAGGTCGGCCATGCCCGTCATGACGATGAAGGGGACGCGCTGGGCGCGGGCGCGCATCAGGTCAAGCCCGGTCTTTCCCTCGCCGAGGAACAGGTCGCTGACGACCGCGTCGCACCGCTCCGTCTCGAGCGCGCGCACGCCCTCGGTGTATCCGCTCGCCTGCGAGGTCTCGAACCCCGCGCGGCGCAGGACGGCGACGACGAGCGCCGCGACGGCGCGATCGTCGTCCACGACGAGGATGCGCCTGGCCATTATCCCGCGAGCCTGGCGAGGACCGCGGTTTCACGCTTGGCGCCGGCAGCTTCCATCACGTCTTTGAAGTCGAAGTTGCGTCCCAGGAAGATGGCCGTCTTCAGACGAAGCGCAAAGTGCATGTCGCGCGCGATCGGTGTCTCCGCGGTGAGCACCGGAAGGATGCCCCGGTTGGCGATATGCACATCGACCCACGCCGTCATCGAGGGTGCCGTCGCGGCTTCCCAGCGCAAGTCGATGATGGCTGCGTCGTACTCGTGCCGGTCGAGCTGGAGGGCGGCGGTGGTGAGGCAGGTGGAAACGTCGTACTCGACCCCGAGCAGGTCGAGCGCGAAGCCGACGTACGCACGAGTGCGCGGGAGGTCGGTGATCAGCAGTAGTCTCGTCATGGAGGAGGCTATTGCAAGGCGTATGCCATGAGAATGGGCGCAGGAAATGAAGGAGATCCCTACGAAATCGAAGGTGAAACCGCGGTTTCCGAAGGCGGCAGGATCGGCATTCAGATCGGCATTTCAGAGGTGTGTTCTTGCTAACTTATTGCATCGCAATATCTTACGTCGTCATTAAGATCGGCGAATAGTGAGGATCCCCGGCCTTCCGCTCTCCATCGGCCACTCTCGCGTCACCGTCACGACTTCTCCCGTCGATAAGATCGTGTCCTCCGACTTCGTCCCCGCGATCGACGGATTCCAGCCGACGGCCTGGCTCTTGACGACCGCGCGCGTCTCGTCGAGCGTCGCCTTGAAGTCGCGCGGTTCGTAGCCCATCGGCCCGCCCTGGTGGTGCCTCTTCCACTCGTCGGCGAATCCTGTCTCACGATACGCCGCGATGCCCCCGGCCAGGATCTCGCACCACCGCGCGCCGGGACGGGTCGCCGCCTGCAGCACCGAGTCGATGCGGCAAACGGCCTCATGGCGACGTCGAAGGTCGGCCGACAGTTTCCCGAAGTGCAGCAGTCGCGTGAGACAGACGACCAGGCCGTGCCGCTGCGCGCAGATCGAGACGACAAGCTGCTTTTCGACACGATTCGCCGTCGGAATCGGATGGCGATAGCGCGCGATGCGTCCGTCGGCGGCGATCAGCGTGACAACCGGCTGGATGCCGAGCGACCGCAGCTCACCATCGATCCGCCCGGCGACCTCGCGTTCGCACCATCCGCGGCGAACGGCCTTCATCGTCGCCTCGAGCGTCGCCGCCGATTCGGCGCCCAGAGCACGCAGCCGCTTTGCCTCGTGGGCCGTCAAGCTCGCCCGCACATCGACCAGGATGTCATCGGGCCAGTCGCACGCGAAGTGGCCGGCCGGCAATCGCGGCGGCGTCCACCACGGCGATTCGACGATCTCCCAGTCGCGCCCAAACTCCTCGTCGCGAAGGCGCCGCGCCTCGATGATGTCGGTGAAGACGCGCTTGCGCTTCGGCGTCCAGAGCAGCGTCGCGACCCCGAGCGAGGTGGACGCATCGACCTGCACGTCGGCGCCGTCGGTGATCCACGCGATGTTCGAGCGTCGCCGGAGGACGGCTCCGTCCACGCGGCGGGAGCGGCAGAACTGCGCGAGACGGCGGTCCTTCTCGTTCACTTGGCCTGCTTCGTGCGCACGATCACCCGTTCGAGCGGACGCTTCGACGCGGTCTCGAGGAACTGCACACCGTCGGGCGACTCGGCCTTGACGACGACCCTTCCGTTCGCCAGGACGCTCCCGTCCTTCGCGATGCGAAGCACGAGGTCATCGGCACGGACGGGAGGCTCCTGGCAGGCGAGGACGAAAAGGAGGATGAGCATTCCGGTGAGCGTATGAAACCGGGGGGCCGCGTGTCGATCCTCCGCCCTCTTCGTCTCTACTGCAGCCGCATCTTCGTCTCCGCCCCCATCGTCTTGGCCTCCTCCATCCGGAACCGCAGCTTGAAGTCGCTCGGGCTGTCGGCGTAGAGCGTCGCGTCGTCCTTCGTCAGCTTTCCCGAGCGCACCAGACGGTAGAGCGACTCGTCGAACGACTGCATGCCGCTCGCCGCGGCCTCCGCGAGGGCCGCCTTCACGCCGCCCAGGTCCCACGCCTTGATCAGGTCCTTCACGCGCGCCGACGGCAGCAGGATCTCCATCGCCGGCACTCGCGCCTTGCCGTCGGACGTCGTGATGAGCCGCTGCGAGACGACGCCCACGAGCTGCTGCGACAGGAGCATCCGGATCTGCGCGTGCGCGTCCTCCGGGAAGAGGTTCATCACGCGCTCCAGCGTCTGCGAGGCGTTCGTCGAGTGCAGCGTCGCCATGACGAGGTGTCCCGTCTCCGCGAAGTGAAGCGCCGCCTCGGCCGTCTCGCGATTGCGAATCTCCCCGATGAGCACGACGTCCGGCGCCTGGCGCAGCGCGCTCTTGATCGCGTCTTCGTAGCTCGCCGTGTCGACGCCGACCTCGCGCTGCGTGATGATCGACTTGCGGTGCGGATGGACGAATTCGATCGGGTCCTCGATCGTGACGATGTGGCCGTCGAGCGAGGCGTTGCGATGGTCGATCATCGCGGCAAGCGTCGTCGACTTTCCGCTCCCGGTCGCGCCGGTGACGAAGAGGAGCCCGCGGCGCTCAAGCGAGAGCTGCGCGAGGATCGCGGGATGGCCGAGCGACTGGAGGCTCGGCACGCCCGGCTTGATGCGCCGCGCCACGATCCCGAGATCGCCGCGCTGGCGGAAGACGTTCAGGCGGAAGCGGCCCTTGCCGGGGATCATGCGGGCGAGATCGAAGTCGGGCTTCGTCCCGAATCCGGCCGCGCGCGGATCGGAGAGCAGGACCTCGCCGAGACGGTCGAGATCGACGGGCTGGAGCACCTCGCCGATCGGCACCATCCGCTTGTTGACCTGCGCCATCGCGGGCGCACCGACGGCGAAGAAAATGTCGGACGCATCCAAGTCGGACATCTTCATCAGGTATTCGTCGAGGTTCATACCTTCGCCTTCTCCCACGGCGGGATGATGCGCGGCGTCGACGACATCGCGCCCACCGGCATCGCCGGAGCTCCCGGCTTGTTCGCGGCCAGCATCTGCTGGAGCCGCTTGTCGGCCTCCTCCTCGCGGCCGAGGCCGAGCGCCGCGAGCTGCCGCTCCGGCTCGCCGGCGTCGATGACCCCTTCCGCCGCCAGCCGCGTCAGCGCCTGTTCGAGGCTCTGCATGCCGTACTTCGCGCCGGTCTGGATCGCCGACGGGATCTGGTAGGTCTTGCCCTCGCGGATCATCGCGCGAACGCCGGTCGAGGCGATGAGGATCTCCTGCGCGGCGCAGCGGCCCTTGCCGCCGCGCTTCGGAACCAGGATCTGCGCCACGACCGCCTGGAGCGAGTCGGCCAGCATCGCGCGAATCTGGGCCTGCTCGCCCGCCGGGAAGACGTTGATCATGCGGTCCACGGTCTTTGCGGCGCTCGAGGTGTGCAGCGTGGCGAAGACGAGGTGGCCGGTCTCCGCCGCCGTGATCGCCAGCGCCATCGTCTCGTGATCGCGAAGCTCGCCGACGAGCATCACGTCCGGATCCTCGCGCAGCGAACTGCGCAGCGCGTTGGCAAACGAGTGGGTGTTTCGCCCGACCTCGCGCTGGTTCACCATCGAGAGCTTCGGCGGGTGGACGAACTCGATCGGGTCCTCGATCGTGATGATGTGCGCGCGCTCCTTCGCGTTGACCTGGTCAATGAGCGCCGCGAGCGTCGTCGACTTGCCGCTGCCGGTCGGGCCCGTGACGAGCACCAGGCCCTTCTCGAGGTTGGACAGGTTCTTGATCGCCGGCAGGAGCCCGAGCTCCTCGCTCGACTTGATCTTCGTCGGCAGCACGCGGAAGACGGCGCCCATGCCGCGATCCTGGTAGAAGCAGTTGCCGCGGAACCGGGCGGCGCCCAGCGACATCGCAAAGTCGAGCTCGCGATTGCCTTCCAGCTGGGACTTCTGCGCGTCGGTGAGGATCTCCTGCACCATGACGCGGACCTCCTCCGCCGTCATGGCCGCGGCCTCCGTGCCGTTGACCACCACGCGGCGCATCTCGCCGTTGGCGCGGATCATGGGGGGCGCACCGGCCGAGAGGTGCAGGTCCGATCCGCCCGCCTCGCTCGTGAAGAGCATCAGGGTCGCCAGATCCATGGCCATGGCTATCTCTCCACCACGCGAACGGCACTGCCGTCGACGGCGATGATGACCGCCGCTGTCCAGTCCTCGGGCGCGCCCGGCACCATGACGACGCGCTTCCGCGCCGCGGCGAAGACGCGCTCACGATCTTCGCGCTTGTCGATCGATTCGCCGACCAGCAGCACGTCGGGCTCGTAGGCGAGCGCCGCGCGCATCGCCTCCCCCAGCTCGCCGCGAAGCTCCGCCTGGCGGAAGCGCGTCTCGACCTCCAGCGGCTCGCGCTCCAGCGTCACGATCGAGCGCTTCTCGGGCGTTGACGCCCGAAGCGCCGCGTAGCCAAGCACCATCGCCGCGCGGATGCTGGGGGCCGAGAGCAGGACGACCCCCTTCTCGAGCGCCATCGCCGAGCGCATCTGCTCCTTGACCTCGTCGTCGATCACCGGCGTCACGGCGGGCGTCAGCCGCACGAGCACCGACTCGCCGTGCTTGCTGGCCAGGACGCCGACGTGGACGTCGAATTCCCTCGCGCCGATTCTCGTGGCGCGCGTCGTGCTCGCCAGCGCACGCGCCTTCGACGAGATCGCGAGAAGCTGGCCGATCGGCTCCCTGCCGCGATCCTCGAGAGCGCCGTTGACGCGGAGCCGGACGGTGATCCCGTCGGTCCCCGGCTCGAAGCGGATCTCGGTCGCCTTGGCGATCATCGCCTTCGCGAGATGACCGTAGAAGGTCGCGACGCCGCCCGGATCCTCCGATGCGGCGGGCGCGCCCAGGAGCGTGTCAATCCGGCGCGGCGAGGAGAGCGCGTAGCTCACCGGGCAGCGGCAGGCCGATTCAAGTTCGCGGGCGGCCTGCTCCGAAAGCGGGCCGCCGGAGACGAAGACGACGCCGTCTTCGCCGCGGAGGAACGGCACGACGCGGTGGCGGACGAGCAGGTCGCGCGGCAGCTCCGCGAGCAGGTCGCGGTCGATGGCGCTCGCCTGCGGGAAGACGTACTGCACGCCGAGCTCCTCGGCGATGAGCATCCCGACCTGGTCTTCGGTCATCATCCCGAGCGCGATCAGGGTCTCGGAAAGCGACCGCTCCTTCGACTTGGCGATGCGGTGTGCCTCGGCCAGCTCCGCTTCGGAAATCAGGCCGCGGGTGACGATCCGCGCCTCGAAGGGCTCCATCAGTGCATCATGCGACGCCACGGTTCTCACCCCGCAGTGCGAGCTCTACTGCCTTCACAAGCCCTTCCTTGGTAAACGGCTTGTGGACGAACCCGCGCGCGCCGAGCGTCTTGGCGATGTCGGCGTGCTGGTCGGGCTCGCCCGAGACGATCAGCACCGGCACGTGCGCGGTCGTCTCCCGGGAGCTCAGGGAGATCAGGACGGCGTAGCCGTCCCGACGGGGGAGTTGAAGATCGAGCAGGATGAGGTCGGGCGGCGCCTGGTCGGCCGCCTCGCAGGCCTTGATGCCGTCATCCGCGGTCGTGACCTGGTAGCCGGCCATCGTAAGCCAGCGCGTGAGAAGCGACGAAACACCGGGGTCGTCATCCGCGATCAGGATGCGACGGGCGGCTGTGACAGTATCGGCCATAGAACCCTCCATGCTGGAGGGGATACAGCAACCGCGATGCCAGCGAAATACGCGGCAATTTTGCGGATAAGCCCTCCAAAAACGGAGGGTCGCCGAACGATGCCGGCTTCTCAAGGGTGAGCGAGCCGCTGGCGAGTCGAACCGTGGTCCTTCCCTCCAGTCCGCCCGGTATAATCGCCCCCATGCCCGACTCCATGCGCATCCTTGCCGTCGATGACGACGCTTCGGTGCGCCAGCTCATCGAGCGGTTCCTCGGCCAGGAGGGCTATCAGGTCAGTGTCACCACCACCGGGCAGGAGTTCCTGGAGGCCGCCCAGCGGCTCGCTCCCGACCTCTGCATCTTCGACCTCGACCTTCCCGACATCGACGGGCTTTCGCTCCTTGGGAAGTTCCGCGAGTTTTCGGAAGCGCCGGCCATCATGCTCACGGGGAGCGACGCCGCCGCGACGGCCGTCGCGGCGATGAGGGCCGGGGCAAGCGACTACCTCACCAAGCCGCTTTCCGACTGGCGCAAGCTCGGCGTCGCGGTGAAGAACGCCCTGACGATTTCGCGCCAGTCGAAGGAGCTCCAGGGGCTCCGGGCGGTCGTCCGCGACACCTATCGCTTCGAAGCGATCATCGGCGCCAGTCCCAGGATGGTCGAGGCGAAGGATACGGCGCGGCGGCTGGCGGCAAGCGACGCGACGGTGATGATCCGGGGCGAGAGCGGCGTCGGGAAGGAGCTCTTCGCCCGGGCCATCCACTTCGGCGGTTCGCGCGCGAAGGGCGCGTTCGTGGACGTCAACTGCGCCGCGCTGACGGAGTCGCTCCTGGAGAGCGAGATCTTCGGCCACGAGAAGGGGGCGTTTACGGGGGCTGTAGGCCGTCGAATCGGCAAATTCGAGCAGGCCGACGGCGGCACCATCTTCCTCGACGAGATCGGCGACATGCCCCTCTCCACGCAGGCCAAGCTCTTGCGCGTGCTCCAGGAGCGGTCGTTCCAGCGCGTCGGCGGAGCGGAGAAAGTCACCGTGAACGTGAGGGTGCTGAGCGCCACCAACCAGCCGCTCGAGAAGGCGGTTGCCGACGGCAAATTCCGGCAGGACCTGTACTACCGGATCAACACCGTGACGATGGAGATTCCCCCGCTGCGCGACCGGCGGGAGGACATGGTCTCCCTGTCGGTGCACTTCATCGAGGCGGCGGCACGGCGCGAGAAGCGTCCCATCCCTGCGCTGTCCGCGGCGGCCCGCCAGGTCATGATGCAGCACTCCTGGCCCGGCAACATCCGCGAACTCGAGAACGCGATGATCCGCGCCGTGGTGCTGTGCGAAGGCCTCGAGATCGAACCGTCCATGCTGCCGCCACAGATCAGGGCGGCTTCATCGGGCGCGGCGGAGGCGGCGCTGGCCATTCCGGCCGGTGGCAATCTGCTCCAGTCGGTGGAGAGCCTGGAGCGGAGGATGATCCTCGACGCGCTTGACAAGAACGGCTGGGTGAAAGCCCGCGCCGCAAGGGCGCTGGGGCTCACCGAGCGGATCCTCTACTACAAGATGGACACCTACGGAATTGCGAAGGACGCAACGCCCCCGTCGTAGCGAACCGCATTTCCTGCTGTTTTCGCACTGGCACGCCGTATGCGATAGCCCCCTCAGGTACGGGCCGCAACGGAGGGTAGCATGGTTCACAAGGTCCTGGTCGTCGACGACTACGAGTCGTGCCGCGACCTTTACAGCACGGCGCTGAAGTGCAACGGGTTCGAGGTTGCCACGGCGGGCACCGCCGAGGAGGCCCAGTCCAAGACACTCGAATTCTGCCCCGACCTCATCGTGATGGATGTCAATCTGCCCGACTCGGACGGGCTGATCACGGCCGCCAAGCTGCGCAGTTCCTCGGACACCTGGAGGATTCCGATCCTCGCGATCTCCGGGATGGCCGCCGAGTCGCTCGAGGAAGAGGCGGTCAACCACGGCTGCATCGAGTTCCTGCAGAAGCCATTCCCGCTGGGCGTCCTGGTCAGCAAGGCCAAGGCGATCCTCGAGGCGGAGAAGCGGAAGATCCACGACAAGGCCTGTTGACGTTCGACCCTCCACATGGCGGGCCGCGCGAGCCTCATGCCGCGCGGCTCGCGTTTTTTTTCTCACGCTGGCAGGCTCCCGACTGTCCGTCAGGCGGGCTTCAGCACTTCCCGGACCTTGCTGGCGAGCGCCGCCGTCGAGATCGGCTTTTGAAGGAAGAACGAGCGGGGCGGCAGCGGGCCACGTTCGCCGAGCTCTTTCTCGCTCATCCCCGCGAGGTAGAGCACCCGTAGATTCCGTCGCGAGCGCGTCGCCCTCTGGACGACATCGACTCCCTGCTGACCCTGCAGCGCGACGTCGGTGATGATCAGGTCGAGCTTTCGCGTCAGGTCGGTCGCGACCCTGTCGCCTTCGTTCGCATTCGCCGCCTCGATGACCGTGTAGCCGAGCTTCCGCAGCGCCGTCGTGAGGAACTGCCGGACCACCGCCTCTTCTTCGACGACCAGGATCGTCTCGTCCGCACCCGCGGGCGCCATTCGGCCCAGCTTGTCGGTCGCGTCGTCGGTCCGAGGCAGGTAGATCCGGAAGCAGGTTCCCTTTCCCTGCGCGCTCTCAACCGAGATATGGCCCTGGCTCTGCTGCACGATGCCGAAGACCGTCGAGAGCCCAAGTCCCGTCCCCTTCCCCTTCTCCTTCGTGGTGAAGAACGGCTCGAAAATGTGCGAGAGCGCCTTGTCACTCATCCCCGTCCCGGTGTCGGTCACCGAAATCAGGACGTACGGGCCGGGCTTGAGGCCATCCCGCACTCTCGGTGAGGCAGCGTCGATGTCGACGTTCGCGGTCTCGATCGTCAGCTTGCCGCCCGTGGGCATCGCGTCGCGCGCGTTGACGGCGAGGTTCAGGATCACCTGCTCGATCTGGCTCGTATCGGCCTTCACGCGGCCGAGGGCCGGTCCGAGCACCGTGTTCAGTTCGATCGATTCGCCGATGACCCGGCGGAGCATGTTCTCCATCTCGCTGAGGGTGTGGCCCAGGTTCAGCACCGACTGCTGCATGACCTGCTTGCGGCTGAAGGCCAGGAGCTGGCGCGTCAGGCTCGCCGCCCGCTCGCCCGCCTTCTTGATCTCCTCGATATCGGCGCGCAGCGGGTCGCCCTCGGTGACGCGCATCATGGCGAGCTCCGCATAGCCGAGGATCGCCGTCAGGATGTTGTTGAAGTCGTGCGCGACGCCGCCGGCGAGGCGTCCGATGGCGTCCATCTTCTGCGCCTGCCGAAGCTGCTCGTCACTGCGCTTGAGCTGCTCCTCCTGCTCCTTGCGGAGCGTGATGTCGTTGTGCGACCCCGCCATGCGGAACGGCTCTCCGCCGGCGTCGCGGATCGCGGCGCCCCGGGCGAGCGTCCAGCGGTAGCCGCCGTCCTTGTGCCGCAGGCGGTGCTCAAGCTCGTAGAACTCCGTTTCGCCCTTGAGATAGGAGGAGAGCGTCGTCATGGCCCGCTCGCGGTCGTCGGGATGAAGGCGCGACTCCCACTCGAAGAACGCGGGCTTGATCTCGTCGTCGGAGTAGCCGAGCATCCTCTTCCAGCGCGGCGAGTAGTAGATCTCACCCGTCCGCAGGTTCCAGTCCCACAGGCCATCGATGGCGCCCTGGACCGCGAGCTGAAGCCGCTCTTCACTCAAGCGCAGCAGTTCCTCGACCCGCTTGCGCTCCGTCATGTCGCGCATGATCGTCGCGAGGAACTCGACCTTTCCATCGGGACCCCGGGGCGCGACCACGACTTGCGAAACCGTGATCAGCCTCCCGTCGCGGGTCTTCAGGACTCCATCGCCGCTCCAGGAGCCTTCGCTGAGCGCCTTCGGGATCGCGCTCGTGCGCAGCAGGTCGATCACCTCGGGCGGATGAAAGTGCTCGATCCGAAGGTCGGAGAGCTCTTCATCCAATTCCAGTCCGACCATCCTGCGCCCCGCGGCGTTGACGTAGAGCACGCGCCCGTCGAGATCTGCAATGCCGACGAAGTCGGTCGTCGCCCCCACGATCCAGGCCATGCGCCGCGCGGTTTCCTCGGCCGACTTGCGCTTGTCGCGCTCGCCCAGGACCCGCTGCACCGTCGGCAGCAGCTCCTTGCTGCGCGTCTTGTGCACGAAGCCTGAAGCGCCGCGCTTGAGGGCGTCGAGCATCTGCTGTTCATCCATCGAACCGCTGAGAATGATGAACGGCACCTCGGGGTCGCGCTGCCGGGCGAGGTCGAGCGCGTCGAAGCCGACCGGTCCGCCGACGTCGAAGTCGGAGAGGATGAGATCGGGCGTAAGCGCAGGGAGGAGGCGCTCGTACTCGAGGAAGTTGCGGGCGACGGAGACTTCGAAGCTCATGCCGCTGCGCTGGAGCAGGGAGCGAACGACCTCCGCGTAGCGGAGTTCGTTCTCAAGGTGCAGGATCCGCAACGGGCGTGTCATCAAGTCCCCAGGCGCCGTCCCTCGACTGAACTACTATATCGTCGCTACCGGGTGGCAAGGGCGATGACCGCCATGCCTGCCACGCTCGCCAGCAGCCAGAGAACCTTGCGGATCAACCCGCCGCCGCGCTCGACGCTGCCGCCGGAGAGGACCCACGCGTCGAGACCCCCCTCGAGCACAACCGCCTTCACGCCGACCTTCATGAGCTCGTTGTGCGCCTCGACGGCGCGGCGGCCAGTGCAGCTGACCAGCACGACCTGGCGGTTGAGCGCCCGCGCGGCGACTTCCTGGGCGCTCGAAGCACGAATCGAGCCCGGGATCCGCGCGGCACAAAACTCGGCCTCGGGGCGGACATCGATGAGAAGCGGGCCTGCCGTCCCCTCTTCGATCCGGTAGCGCAATTCCTGCGGAGTGATGGAAGGCACCGCCGGCCGCTCGGCCAGCCCGCGCCACGCCGACATGCCTCCCAGGAGGAAGCCGACGCGGACGAGGCCGCAGTAGTCGAGCACGCCGGCGACCTGCCGAGCGACCGTCCCGTCTTCACAGACGACGATGGTCATGCCGTCGGGACGGATCTTGCTGACGAGCTCGCGGCCATGCGCCACGGGAGAGTGGATCGCACCCGGAAGGTGGCCGGCATCGAACGCCGACTGCGGGCGCACATCGAGAAGGGTCACGACCGCGCCGCTCGTCATCCAGATGCGGAGACGCTCGGCATCGATTCCCAGCGCTGTCCCTTCACGCTCAACCGTCGTCACATCACTCATGGCTTCTCCTTCAACCCCACGTTCGCAAGGAGCGTGCCAACGCGCCCAACAGATGCGCCGAATACCCAACCCGTTGCACTCCAATATGTTGAAGCTTCAGCCCTGGACGACAAGAGTGGCCCCTCCTTCGTTTTTGTAGGGTTGAACCTCGAATTTCGCGCGATGGGGTGTGGTCCATGGGTTGCTATAGAGCCCTTCGTGAAAGGCCTTGCTGCTGAAGCCAGTTCCGCGACGGTGCGCCTCACTAGCTTTGCCCACCCCACCTGCCCGTGCACGCGGGCCGCGTTCAGCGAACCCTCTTCGCTGCCGGTCCGCGTGCGTGGGTCACTTCCTGCAACGTTCAACCCCGTGAGGGCCGCGTCATGATCCGAGCAGACGAGCTCTTTCTCGAACACCAGCAGACGATCCACCGCCAGACCGACCGCCTCTTCGCGGTGCTCATGGCGATCCAGTGGATCGGGGGCATCATCACCGCCGTCTCGCTCACACCCACGACCTGGGAGGGCTCGACCAACGGCGTCCACCCGAACGTCTGGATGGCGATCGGGCTGGGCGCAGCGATCCCCGCGCTGCCGATCCTCTGCACCCTCTGGAAGCCCGGCTGGCTCGTGACGCGCCACGTGATCGCCGCCGGCCAGATGCTCGCCGGCGCGCTCCTCATCTACCTCAGCGGCGGCCGCATCGAGACGCACTTCCACGTCTTCGGCTCCCTGGCGTTCCTCGCCTTTTACCGCGACTGGAAGGTGCTTGTCACCGCGACGCTCATTGCCGCCGCCGACCACGTCTTCCGCGGCATCTGGAGCCCGCAGACGATTTACGGAGTTTCGGCCGACGCGGGCTGGCGCTGGATCGAGCACGTCGGCTGGGTGCTCTTCATAGACTCGTTCCTAGTCGTCGCCTGCGTCCGCGGCATCCGCGAGATGAAGGCCATCGCCTTGCGCCGCGCCGAGATCGAAGAGGTCAACAAGGCCATCGAGCGGCGGATCACCGAGCGCACGGCCGAACTGGCCACCAGCGAGGGCCGATTCCGCACGCTCTCGGCCTCGTCGCCCGTCGGCATCTTCCAGACCGACCCGAAGGGCCAGTGCGTCTACGTCAACGAGCGCTGGCAGGCCATCATGGGCCTCGATTCCGAGAAGGCCAAGGGCGTCGGTTGGGTTGCCGCCATTCACCCCGAGGACCGCGAGGCGATCCTCAAGGAGTGGACCGGCGTCTGCGCCCTGGGCCGCGAGTTCTCCCGTGAATTCCGCATCCTGTCGGAGCGCGGCATGACGCGATGGATCCATGCGCGCTCCAGCGTCCTCCACGTCGCCGACGGCTCCATCGGCGGCTTCGTCGGGACGACCGAGGACGTCACCGTGCGACGGCGCGCCCAGGCCGAGATGCGCTCGGCGAAGGAGGCCGCGGAGGCCGCCAGCGTCGCCAAGAGCCAGTTCCTCGCCAACATGAGCCACGAGATCCGCACGCCGATGAACGGCATCATCGGCATGACCGAGCTCGCGCTCGACACCGAACTCAACCCCGAACAGCGCGAGTACCTCGGCATGGTGAAGAGCTCCGCCGACGCGCTGCTCACGGTCATCAACGACATCCTCGACTTCTCGAAGATCGAGGCGGGAAAGATGGAGCTCTCGCCCATCGACTTCGACCTGCGGGAGGCGCTCGACGAGACCGTACGCACGCTCGCCCTGCGCTCCCACCAGAAGGGCCTCGAGCTCGCCTGCGAAGTGAAGAACAACGTGCCCGACGGGCTCGTGGGCGACCGCGACCGCCTGCGCCAGGTGGTCATCAATCTCATCGGCAACGCGATCAAGTTCACCGCCAAGGGCGAGGTGATCGTCGCCGTCGAACTCAACGGACGGACGGAAGACGACGTGACGCTGCACTTCTCGGTCCGCGACACCGGCATCGGCATCCCGGCCGACAAGCACGACTCGATCTTCGAGCCGTTCGTCCAGGCCGACGGGTCGACGACGCGCCGCTACGGCGGCACGGGGCTCGGACTGACGATCTCCCGCCAGCTGGTCACCAAAATGGGCGGCCGCATGTGGATCGAGAGCGAGGTTGGAAAGGGCTCGACCTTCCACTTCACGGCCAAGCTCGGCCTCCAGAAGAGGCAGATCCACACCCGCGCGGGCGTCCGGACCATCAAGGACTCGCGCGTCCTGATCGTCGACGACAACCAGACCAACCGCCGCATCCTCGAGGAGCTCCTGCGCACCTGGGGCATGCGCGTCGAGTCGGTCGAGGGCGGCAAGGAGGCGATCGAGGCGATGGAGCGCGCGGCCTCCGAGGGCGCGCTGCACAACGTCGTGCTCCTCGACGTGCACATGCCCGACATGGATGGCTTCATGACGGCCGCCGAAGTGCGCAAGCGTCCCGCGCTCGAGCACGCCACGATCATCATGCTCTCGAGCGCCGACCGTCCGACCGACGCCCGCCGCTGCGAGGAGCACCAGATCGCCCGCTACCTGATGAAGCCGGTGAAGCAGTCGGAGCTGCTCGATGCGCTCCTCCGCGCGCTGGCCGATTCCGTTACGTCGGCGGCGATCTCTGCACCCAAGCCCGCCGCGCCGAAGTCCGCGAAGTCCCTGCGCGTTCTCCTCGCCGAGGACAACGCGGTCAACCGCACGCTCGCCATGCGCCTTCTCGAGAAGATGGGCCACCAGGTCGTTTCGGCCATCAACGGGCGTGAGGCGATCGAGCTCCATGCGAAGGAAGCCTTCGACGTCATCCTCATGGACGGCCAGATGCCGGAAGTCGACGGCTTCGAGGCGACGGCCGCGATCCGCGAGAAGGAGAAGACCGACGGCAGGCACATCCCGATCATCGCCCTCACCGCGCACGCGATGAAGGGCGACCGCGAGCGCTGCATCGCCGCCGGCATGGACGACTACGTGAGCAAGCCGATTCAGACCCACGAGCTCTCCGCCGCGCTCGACCGGGCCGCCGCGCCGGCCGCCGGCCGCCCCGAGCCGGTCAACCTGGATGCGGCGCTCGCCGCCATGGGCGGCGACAGGGAGATCCTCGCCGAGGCGATCGACCTGTTCGTCCAGGAGGCGCCGGCGATGCTGGACCGCGTCAAGATCGCCGTCGAGTGCCGCAACGCGGCGAAGGTCAACGAGGCCGCGCATACGCTCAAGGGATCGATCTCGAACTTCAGCTCCAACGGCGCCTTCGTGGCGGCGGCGTCGCTGGAAAAGATGGGCAAGGCGAACGACCTGGCATCCTCGCCCGAGGCGCTCAAGGCGCTCGAGTCGGAGTTGAGGACGCTCGCCGCCGGACTCTCTGCCGCCCGCAGGAGCATGACGACATGAGGATTCTGATCGCCGAGGACGACCCCGTCTCGCGCCGGCTGCTCGAGATCACGCTCAAGAAGTGGGGCTACGAGGTCGTCGTTTGCGTCGACGGCGGCGAGGCGGTGGCGAAGCTGATGGAGCCGGACGCGCCGGCCGTGGCGGTCCTCGACTGGATGATGCCGGAGCTCTCGGGGCCCGACATCTGCCGGAAGGTCCGCGAGGCCGGGCGGACGACCCACATCCTCCTGTTGACCGCGAAGGCGGAGAAGCAGGACATCGCCGACGGGCTGATGGCCGGGGCGGACGACTTCGTCTCGAAGCCGTTCGACTCCCGGGAGTTGAAGGCGCGGGTCCACGTCGCGGTGCGTATCGTTGAGCTCCAGCAGGCACTGTCGAACCACGTCAAGCAGCTCGAGGAGGCCCTGGGGAGGGTGAAGCTCCTGCAAGGACTGCTGCCGATTTGCATGTACTGCAAGAAGGTGAGGGACGACGGGAACTACTGGCAGCAGGTGGAGACCTACGTGGCCAGGCACTCGGAGGCGAAGTTCAGCCACGGGATCTGCCCGGACTGCATGGACGCAGTGCTGAAGAAGGAGATGGAGGAGCTGACGCCAAGGACGTAGGAGCCATGCCCCCCAGGGGCATGGCAAGTACGAAGCACGAAGCACGAAGCACGAAGTGAAGTACGAAGTTGGACCGGTTCCATCCCGCACGAGGAAGTAGTCTCTGCCTCCTCCCCATTTCCTCGAACCTTCCACACCCCGGAAGTGACAGAAATAATGGGTTCGAATTGGCGCAATTTCCGGTTCGGTGTGTAGTTATAGGGTGAACCAACAAAGGTGACAGAATGACCCTGACCAAGCCCAGCTTCGTACTCGTCTTCATCGTGGCCCTGCTCTCGGGCAGCCTCGCCTACGCGCAGTTCGGCGGCGGCAAGGGCGGCGGTGGTGGCCAGGGCGGCGGCGGCGGCAAGGGCGGCCCCGGTGGCGGCGGCGGCGGCCAGCCCCCCGGCACGGGCGGAAACGGCGGCGGGAACAACGGGGGCAACGGCGGCAACAAGGACCCCAAGGCCGAGGACAACCTCACCAACATCAACTGGAACCAGTCGTACGAATCGGCCGTCGGCTCGGCCACGAACCTCGACAAGTACATCCTCTTCTATGTCTATCCTCCGACCGAGACGGTCGACCCGACCGCTTTCGCCGTGAAGGAAATCGCCGATGCCTCCAACGGCAACTGGATCTTCACCAAGAAGCCGCTGACGAAGGACGACGCCGAGCTCAAGGGGCTCAAGGTCACCGCCTCGCCGACGATCATCGGAATGGACAAGTACGGCAACGAATTCAAGCGGACGACCACCGTCTCGTCGGCCGCGATCCAGGCCCTGCTCAAGGCGACGCCTGAGGCGGTGACGAAGTTCAAGAACGAGCTCGCCGCGAAATGGCGCGACGCCTCCGCGGCGGCCGACGAGGCCAAGGCGCTGAAGCTCGTCGTCGAGATCTGCACGATGGGCAAGAAGGGCTACGAGGAGATCGAGAAGGCCTTTGAGAAGGTCGCCGAGTACGGCGAGAAGCGGTTGAAGATGGTCGAGGTGCTCTTCACCAGCGACGAGCCAGCGGCGATGAAGGCGCTCGAGCAGCTCTGCTCCGATTTCAAGGGCACGCCGCCGGCGGCCGACGCCGAGGTGTGGCTCGCCAGGCGCGAGAAGGAGACGAAGCTCGCCTCCGCGATCGCCCGGCTCCTGAAGGTCACGGTCATCACCGACAAGCACTTCAAGGCGACGGTCGAGGGTGCGCAGGCGGCGCTCGATGAGATCGTGGCCGAAGGCCTGGCGAAGGTCGAGACGGCCCAGAAGACGGCGGCCGCCGGCGAGATCGACGCCGCGAAGAAGTCGCTCGGCAAGCTCGTCAACGACTACAAGGGCACCGAGGTGGCGAAGAAGGCCTCGGAGGCGCTGAAGGAGCTGGCGCAGTAGCAAACCAGAACGTCAGGAAACAGCCGGAGTCGCTGATGACTCCGGCTGTTTCTGTTTCCGAAGATAGCGCGTTGTGTCGCGCCTCATGGCGCGACACGATGTAGAAGACAGCCAGACGATTTTCTAGCCGAAATCGCGGACGGTCATTTAGGCTTCTCGGACTTGTACCCGACGCTCATCCGCAAGGGCTGGTGGATCTTCCTCCTCGTCTTCCTGGGCCTCTCCGTCTGGGCGGGGTTGAAGCTGCCGGACTTTGGGGTCGAAGCCGGCACCGACGTGCTGCTGAACGAGGACGACGACGACCTGGCGTACTACAACGAGACCCGCGCTGACTGGGGCAGCGACGAGTACATCATCGTCTGCTGCCACCGCAATGAGGGTTTTTTCACGCCGGCGTCGCTCAAGCTGCTCAACGACCTGATCGAGCGCATCAAGTGGCTGCCGCATGTGCATCACATCACGGCGATCACAAACATGCCGCTGCTGCGCAACCTGCCGCCCAACGCCTTCGGCCCGACTCCCATCAAGATCATCGATGCCAAGGGCGAGATCGACCCGAAGCTCGACATGGACAAGGCGAAAAGAGAAATCCTCGAACACACGCAGGCGGTCGGCAACCTCATCTCGCCCGATGGCAAGGACGCGTCGGCGATCGTCTACCTCAACGTCAACGAGGACATCAACCGCTACGAGCCGGTGCGCAACAAGCTCCTCGCGCGCAAGGACCCCGAGGCGAAGAAGCTGCTCGCCGAGGTCGACCCGAAATACCAGACGGCGAAGATCGAACTCAACCGCCGACGCCAGATGCTCGTCAACGGCGTCCGCGAGATCGCGAAGGAATGGAGCCCGAAGTTCGACGAGCCGCTCCGGCTCTCCGGCCTCTCGTTCATCAACATCCTGCTCAAGGAGCACATCCAGTCGGACATCCTGGTCTTCGGGGTGCTCTCGGGCGCGTTCTTCACGCTGATGTATCTGGTCTTCTACCGCCGGCCGCGATGGGTGCTGCTGCCCATCGTCACGTGCGCCCTGCCGGTGGTGATCATGCTGGCGCTGATGGTCGTTACCAACAAGAAGGTCACGGTCGTCACGTCGAACATGCCGGTGCTGCTCTTTGTTCTCATGCTCCCCTACTCGGTCTACTTCATCGAGCGCTACGCCGAGCGGCGGTCGAACGATCCGACGGAGGATGGAAAAGTCTCGACGACGCGAGCGCCGATGGAGATCTGGATCCCGTGTCTCTATTCGTGCGTGGCAACGATGGCCGGAACCGTCGCGCACATGCCCAGCGGCATCAACCCGGTCCGGACCTTCGGCCTCATGATGACGATCGGGATGGGCATCGGCCTTGCGACCATCATGCTCTTCCTGCCATCGGCCGTGCTGCCCTATCCGCCGGTCCGCCTCGGGACACGCGGGGTGACGGCGGGGGCGACCGGTCCACTTCGCCTTCTCGAGCGGCTCGTGCTCGGTGCCCCCAAGGCCGTCGTCATCGTCAGCCTGCTCATCCTCGTCGTCTCGGTCTATGGCACGTCGCGGATCACGGTCGAGACCAAGTTCATCGACTACTTCTGGTCACGAAGCCCGATCTACCAGGGGCTCGACTACATCGACACGCGCATGGGCGGAACGACCCCCGTCGAGGTCTATCTCAAGGGAAAGCCGGGGACCTTCAAGACGCGGGAAGGCCTGATGGCGCTCGACGCGGTCGCGAAGTTCTTCGACAAGCTCCCCGAGACGGGAAACGTGCGCTCGTTCAAGACCCTCGTTGATGAAGTCCGGAGAGCGGGCACCGGCAAGGAGGAGCCGACCATTAAGACCCTGATCGGCTTCGCTCCGCGAAAGCTCACTTGGGCGTGTTCTGCCTGCGGCAGGGAATTCGTAGAGGCCATGAAGCAGGGGCTGCCCGTCGAACCGCGCCTCGACAGCGAGCGCACCGCGAAGTGCGGCGCCTGCAAGGCGGAATCGAGACAGCGGCTCGCGCACGTCGAACGGGATCAGGTGGACGACTTCTGCAACTGGGACTTCTCCGTCTCGCGCGTCCAGGTGCGGATGAAGGAGACGTCGCCCACGCTCAACCGCAACCGAATCCTCGCCGACCTGCGCGCCCACCTCGCGACGCTGAACGACAAGGAGCTTGCGGGGCTCGAGGTTCGGCCGACCGGGATCTTCCTTCTGTACTCCAACATGCTCAACACGCTGATCGCGGCTACGCGCGAGACGTTCATCCTGGCGGTGGTCGCCATCTTCATCATGCTCTGCTTCCTCTGGCGCTCGCCCCTCCTCGCGCTGCTCGTGCTGCTCCCCCAGGTCCTGCCCGTGTTCCTGGTGCTCGGCACCATGGGCTTCACTCACATCGCGCTCGACATGGTGACGGTCGTGATCGCCTCGGTCGCGATGGGCGTCGGCATCGACGCGGCGATCCAATACACGGTGCGGTTCAAGGCGGAGCTCGTCGCGGTCAACGGCGACATCGAACAGGCGGTGCGACGCTCGCACGCCACGATCGGCCGCGCGATCCTGATCGCGACCTCAATTGTCTTCGCCGGCTTTGCGATGCTGATGTTCTCGAACTTCGTCCCGACGTTCTACTTCGGCCTCTTCACCGGCCTCGCGATCCTGATGGGGCTCTTCGCGTCGCTCACGACGCTGCCGTCGCTCTTCGTGCTCCTGAACTACCCGAAGCTGAAGAGCGCCGTGCCGCCCGCGGCGCCGCCGGCAGAGCCCCCGCCAGTCGAGCCGTCTCCACCACCGCCGCCCGCTGCCTGATCACTCCTTCTCGACAACCTCAACGACGATCTGCCGGTTGGTCCGCGCGATCCCCTTGATGATGTGCGTTTCCTCGGGCTTGCCGCTCGTGTACCCCTTCGCCTGCTTCACGGCCCGCTCGAACCGGGTTCCCTTCTTCACGTAGCAGCGCAGGGGCAGGCCCCCGCTGTCGGTCCCCTCGGGGCCGCCGACCAGGAAGCACTCGTATTCGTCCTTCTTGATGTCTTCGAGCATCCACTGGTTGTCGATCGCCTTGATCGCGACCTTGAGCGTCACCCGCTTGTCCTTCAGCTTCTCCCACTCGTCCTTGCTCTTGGCCACGTCCCACGTCGTCTCGGCGTACTCGTGCTCCTCTTCCTTGCGCTCGATACCGGTGAACTTCACGTCCTGGTTCGCGGCGCGCGCGCCCGCCTGGCACTGCGCGTTCTTCGGGAAGAGCGTCAGCGCCTTCTTCCAGTCGTAGGCTGGCATCAGGCCCTCCGGCATCTTCCCGCCCTTGGCGATCAGCGGCTGCCCCATGACCTCGCGGAGCTTGTTCCAGTCGTCCATCTCGACCTTGCCGGGCGTGTAGGCCGTCCGGCCGAGGTAGGCGTTGAACCACGTCTCGTCCACCGGCACCCCGGGAATCAGCTGCACGTTGCCCTCGCACTTCTTGAATCCCAGGTCCGCGAGCTGCTTCCAGTTCTTGTCGTCCACGACGGTGTTGCTGGCCATCTTCTGCACGTGCGACCACAGGTTGTGGGCGAAGACGTTGTTCAGGAGCTCGACCTCCTTCGCGTCCGCGTTCAGCTGGATCGCGTCGTTGTCGGCGAACTCGAAGATGTTCCTGTCCACGATCGCGCGCACGTTCGTCTCCAGCTTGAGGAGATGGCCGTTCCGGCCGAGGCCCTGGCCGAACCTGAGCTCCCACGCGAAGAGCGCCGTGTTGTTGCGGAAGACGAACGGCGAGGGCGTGAACCCGGCGCCGACGGTGACCGTCTGCGAGTAGTGGTTGATGAAGATGTTGTTCTCGACGAGCTGGCCGTTGGCGATGCGCAGCGCGCCGCCGGCGCCGTTGACGAAGACGCAGTTGCGGATGACGCAGTCGGGCCGCGAGAGCCAGATGTGCTGGGTCGTGTCCGACCGCGACACCTCGATGTCGCCGTTCTCCTTGTAGAAGTTGTTGAGCTTCTTGTCGAAGACGAAGCCGTCGATGACCGTCCCGGTGGTGTCAACCGCACCGGCATCGATGGTGTAGCCGCCGCGCCGGCCCTTGAAATCGGCGGGGCAGTAAAGAAGCGTCGGGTGCGTCCACGGGTTGCGCTCCTTGAACTCCTTGTCGTAGCCGCCGATGAGCGAGATGAACGTCGTGTCGATCATCCACGTCCCGATGCGGAGCTTGCCGACGTACTCGCCCTCGGTGACGTGGATCATGTCGCCGCTCTCGCAGCGCTCGAGCGCCTGGAACGGATCCTTGAACGGCTTCTCCTTCGAGCCGTTGCCGCCCGCCGCGCCCGCGCGGACGAACCAGTCGCGGCCCGGGGGCCGCTTGACGTCGCCGCCCGCCTTCGGCTCCCACCGCTCGATCGACTCGATGAAGAACGCCGCCTTCGGGACGCTCTTCACGGCGTACGCGATGCCCTTCACGGTGAAGAGCCGGTCGGGCACCCCCTGGCCCTGGTAGTGGCCGGTCGCCTCGTTGCAGACCCGCTCGTTGTTCGTCCCCTTCATCATGAAGCCGGTGACCCGCTCGCCCTTGCCCTCGCGGTCGTAGAGCACGAACCCCAGGATCTGGTCCTTCTTGTACTGCTCCGGCATCTGGCCGATGTTGGCGACGCCGCCGATCGCGACGACCATCTCCATCGCCTTGCCGTCGACGGTGTCGGGCGCCTTGCACCACTCGAGCAGGCTGCCCTTCGCGTACTCCTTCGCGGGTCCCGCGCCGGTGCCGGCCTCGATCTTGACCTCGAGCTTCAGGCGCCGCGCGCCCGCCTTCACCTTGTCGTTCTTCGGCTCGAGGAGCTTGAGCGCCTTCTCGAGGTCCCACGCGGGGGCGACTCCCGTCGCGCCCGTGGCGCCCTTCCCGATCAGCGGCAGCCCCTTCAGCTGGCGGAGCTTGTTCCAGTCGTCCATCTCGACCTTGCCCGGCTGCCCCGCCGTGCGCTGCGAGTAGAGGTCGAGCCAGTCCTTGTCGATGTCGAGCCCGGGATCCGTGACCTCGTTCCCGTCGAACGCCTTGAGCCCGACCTCCTCCATGAGGTCCATCGTCTTGTTGTCGACGACGACGTCGCGCCCCTCGATGAAGAACTTGAGGTTCGAGAAGAGATTCATGTGGAAGACGTTCTTCGTGATGGAGACCCGCTCCGCGAGGTAGGTCTGGTAGATCGCGTTGTTGTCGCAGTGGGCGAGGATGTTGTTGGTGATCGTCGCGGGGCCGCGCAGCGAGATCGCCGCGCCGGAGTAGCGGCCCTTGCCGGGCGCGCGGTCGCACCACGCGAAGAGGATCGTGTTGTTCCTGATGACCGCCGTGGCCTTCTTGAAGTCGCCCGTGTCGGTCGTGACCGTGACGCCCCAGTCCATCGCGTTGAGGATGAGGTTGTTCTCCACGGTGGAGCCGGGAACAACGTCGAGACCGTGGAAGCCCGGATTGATGATGACGCAGTTGCGGACGACGGCGGCCTGGTTGAACACCATCGCGGTCTCGCTCGTCTTGCCCGTCCGCCCGGTGCACTTCGCGTCGGCGTAGTCGACCTGGTCCTTCATGTCGATGGTGATGCCGTCGACGACGACGCTCTTCGCCTGCGACGTGAGGCGCGGCTCCTTCGGCTGGTTCTTGGAGGCCTTGTCCCACAGGAGCTCGGTGTGGTTCGTCCACGGATCGCGCTCGGAGAAGTCCTTGTTGTAGCCGCCGATCAACTGGATGTTGTCGAAGGGGATCTTCCACGTGCCTTCGCCGAGCTTGCCGAAGTACTTGCCGGCGGCGACGTGGATGGAGTCGCCGGCCTCGCATTTCTCAAGGACCTGCCACGGATCGGCGAACGGCTTCGCCGGCGATCCGTCGCCGCCCTCGCTGCCAGCGCGGACGAACCACGCGCGGGCGAAGCGGGCCGGCTCGGCGGAGGCGACCGTGACGATCGCGAGAAGAACGAACGCGGGGAGGCGATGGAACATGAGATCTCCTTCTTGAGGATCGGCGAGGGGCGAAGTGTAACAACGCCGCGCAACTAAGACGAGCGCGAATCGTTGGGTAGTCATGAAGCCACTGCTCGCCGTCGCCCTGCTCTTCGCCCCCGTCCAGGACAAGCCCCCCGTCAAGGGCCCGCCGTGGACCACCGACTACAAGGCCGCGCGCCGCGAATCGCTCCGCACCGGCAAACCGGTCTTCAGCTACACGACCAAGACCGTCTGACCGCACTGCGTGCCCGTCGAGGAGCAGTTGCTCCCGAGCGCCGAGCTGAAGCCGCTCTACGACACGGTCGTCTGGCTCTGGGTCTACCGCAGCTTCAAGAAGGACCCGAACGATCTCGCCGCCGAACGCGTCATGAACCGCCTCGGCCAGAGCTCCTACCCGCAGCTCTTCTTCACCGATGCGTCCGGGAAAGTCCTCGTCGAATCGGGCCGCACCGTCGCCGCGTTCAAGCAGGCCGCCGACAAGGCCATCGGCGCGATGGCGAAGCCCGATCCCGGCATGGCCGCGCTCGACGCCCGGATGAAACAGGCGCACAAGCTCCTCGCCGAGAAGAAGAGGGACGCGGCGGAGAAGATCCTGAAGGGCTTCAAGGAGACCGATCCCGGCGAGTTCTGGCTCGAATCGCGCGACCTTCTCGGGATCAAGCCCGCGACCGAGAAGGACCTCGACGATCCCGACCCGGACCGCCGCGCCGACGCGATCGATCTCTGCGCCGCGAAGAGCCTGCCCGCCTCCAAGGAGGCGCTTGCCCTGCTCAAGGACCCGGACGCCGACGTCCGCATGCGCGCCGTCCGCTACCTTGCGAAGGCCGCTCCCGACAAGATCCCGGCGGCGCTGCCCGAGCTTCTCGCCGATCCGATGGACGCCGTGAAATTCGAGGCCCTGACCGCGATCAAGGGCTCGAGCGACGCGAAGCTCAGCGCCGTCCTCTGCGACGCGTGGAAACAGCTCGACGCAGGCAAGATCGCGTCGGGCAACCCCAACGTGCTGCGCCTCAACATCGCCGCCGCGCTCGGCGACTGCGGCACGCCCGACGCCATCCCGCTGCTCGAGGCCTTCGCGGCGAAGAAGGAGTTTCTGAACGGGACGACAAGGGCGTGCGTCAAGTCGCTCGGCATGATCGGCAGGCGCGGCGCGAAGACCGCGCTGCCCGCGCTGCTCAAGGCCTTCCCCGACGCCGTCACGGCCGAGATGGAAAAGAACAAGACGGACATCCACTGCGTGGCGCTCGCGAAAGCGGTCCACGAGGCGTTGACGGAGGCGAGGGGCACGGCCGCCTGCCCGTTCCCGACGAAGTGGAGCGAGGCGGAACGAAAGGCCGTTCTCGATGCGTGGACGAAGGCGGTGGGCAAGTGATCTCCTGATACACTTGCGCCGATGAAGCGCGCGTTTCTCCTCCTCCTTCTCGGCTGCTCCTCCGCCCCGCCTCCGCCTCCGGCGCCCGCACCGCGCTCCAACCGCTTCTCCACCATCCCCGCGGGCACGGAGGTTGAGAAGATCACCTTCTCCGCCGACGGCACCGCCGTCGCCTGGCTCGCCCGCGCCAGGAACGCCGACGCGGTCGTCCTCAACGGCCGCGAAAGCCGGCAGAGCGGCTACATCTGATGAATGCGCCTCAGCGGCGACGGGAAGCGCGTGGCGTTTCTGATGTTCGGCAACGGCGGCTCGCGCCTCGGCCTTGATGGCAAGATCGTCGCCCAGCATGATTCCGGCTTCACACCCGGCATGCCGATCACGCTCAGCTACGACGGCTCGACGCTTGCCTACCGCCTCACCGACGTGAAGAGCAATCGCGACCGCATCGTCATCCTCGGCCGTCCCCCCTCCGAGGAGTTCGACCGCGCCGGCCTGCCCGTCCTCACGCGCGACGGCACCGGCCTCGCCTTCTGGATGCAGAAGGAGAACCGCTTCTGCGTCGTCATCCGCGGCGCCGCGACACCGTTCTACGACGACGTGAGCGATCCCGCCTTCAGCTTCGACGGCGCCACCGCCGCCTACGCCACCCGCACCGGCAAGAAATGGACGCTTCGCAGAAGCGAAACCGAGTCTCCCCTTCCCGCCTCACCCACCAAGATCTTCGTCGCCCCCGACGGCTCACGCGCCGGCGCCGTCGTCATCAGCAAGCCGGCCCCCGGCGAGAAGTTCCGTGTCGTCGTCGAGCTCGACGCGGGCGAGGAGTTCGACGAGATCGGCGTGCCGTGCTTCAGCAGCGACGGAAAACGGTACGCTTACCGCGCCCGCCTCGGCGGCCGCTGGTATCTCGTCACCGATTCGGCGAAGGTCGACGCCGCCGGGATCGTGAGCGATCCCATCTTCATGGAGGAAGGGCGCTCCATCTCGTACGGGGCGCAGGTCGGCCGGGACCTCTGGTGGCGGACAACCGACGCCGCCGCCCCGGAGCCGGTCCAGCGCTTCACCGACCGGCTCGCGACGGTCAACCCGCCGGAGCGCGTCGGCTTCGACGACATCGAGCCTGTCACGGGCGGCCGTTTGAATCCGATCTCCGGCAGGGCCGATCTTCTTCATCGCGAAAGCTCGAAGTGCTGTCACACCGCGCGCTGCAGCGGCGCGCGATCGCCTGCGATCGTCGACCTTGGCATCATCACCCAGGCGATCGACGAGTTCCGGCGCGCCCGCCGCGAGGACCCCAACGGCGCCGCCTACCAGATCCTCGTGACGCGCGGGAACGAACGCTTCACGGCGGTGCTTCGGACGGTGCTCAACGAGTACCCGATCTACGACGTCGTCTTCGCGAAGGGGACCGTGAGGCTGAGCGAGATGTCGCGGGCGTCAGGCATACCCGACCTTACGTCGGCCATTCTCCAGCAGCTTCGTTAATTGACCGTTCGTGATGTCTGGACATCACGAATGGTCGGTTATCCTCGACACGACATGGCGGCGCCCTCCGTGACGCCAGAGCGGCTTCCGCTCATGGCGGAAGCGCTCTGCGGCGGGCGCCGCGGCCGGCCGAAGCCGGCGGATGCGCGCATCCCATGTCGTGTCGAGGATAAACCGCTGTTCACTGGAATTTGGGTATCCAAATTCCGTGAACGGCTATTTAGAACCGGTACCGCACTCCGAGCGACAGGATCCAATCCGCGACTGGCTGCGAACCGTTGACACGGATCCAGACCGGCATGTCGACGGACGCATCGACCGTGACCCCGCGCCCCGCTTCAACCGCCACGCCGCACTCGAGGTACCACCAGGTGCCGCCCGAATCGTCGATGTCGATTCCCGAGAAGTGGTCCTGCTCACGCGAGACGATGTCGGCGGCGAGCCAGACCGACAGGAGGCTCACCGGTGTCCACGAGACGCCCATCAGCAGGTCGTAGCTCTGGCCATACAGGAACCCCGTTCGGTTGACGCCGCCATCGATGACGGCCGACGCCGCCGCGTAGAGCACCCAGTCGTCGGAGAGCCAGCCGGTGTAGCGGGCGCTGAACTTGTACTCCGGCGAGCCGCTGCCGATGTGATAGGTGTGCAGGCCGGGCACCTCGCCGGCGAGGTCGTCGCCGGTCGGGATCGTCATCCCGACCATCAGCGAGAGATTGCCCGCGTCGAGGAACTTTCGCTCGCCCTCGTGCACCCACGGTGACCACGTAACGTAAAACGCGCAATCGCCGATCCCGGCGACATGGTCGTCGGTGCCGATCGTCCGGTTGTGCACGTCCTGCTCGTAGTACGGGATCGCGGCGCCGAGCCCGACCTGCGCACTCGCCTGGTAGTAGAGCTCCGCGACGTAGAGCTGCCGCGACCATTCGATGTCGGCCGGCGACGGCGGCGCGTCGAGCTCGTCTGTGTGATGGAACGCGCGCGTGCCGCGGACGTACTGGAACGACGTCCGCAGCGTCACCTGCCCTGGCTGGTACTGCTCCTTGCCGCCGCCCGGCAGCTGGCGCCCGGTGCAGCCCGCTCAGGTCGTCTGCGCCTGCGCGGAGGCGGAGACAAACGCCATCACGGCGAAGACGAGCGGGGCGAAGCGCATCGGTGGAGGAAGATCATAAGCGCCGGCACGAGCGGAGTCTCGAATCCAGTGAGCCCCCCAGGGGGACATCGCCGAGCCGCCGCCGTTATCGTATAACTACTTGCTCATGGTTCGCTTCCGGCTCCGGTCCCTGGCATTGGCGCTCTTCGCGGCGCAGATCGCGCCCGCCATCCACGGCCTTGCGCCTCACGACGACCAGCGGCCGCACTGCACCGACCGCGAGACCACGACGCACGTCGAGCGTCACACCATCGACCATGAGGACGACGACTGCTCCGTCTGCTTGAGCGCGGCGGGCGGTTCGATCCTCGTCGACCCCGGGCGCCTTCCGGTTGCGGTCATCACGCTTCCCGACGCCTTCGTCACCATTGCGGCGCACCCCGTCGCCCTGCCCGACAGCCACCCCGACTCCCGCGGCCCTCCGCCCGACCCGGCCTAATTCACCGGGTTCGGATCGTTTCGCCCTTGGAGGGTCATTCCATGTCCTCGTTTTTTCTCGTTCTCATCTTCTGTTGTCAGCAGCCTCCGACGCAGGACCAGGACCTCAAAGAAAAAGTCAACGACCAGCATCCACGTGATCGAGCTCCTCAGGAAGACGAAGAACGACCAGGTCATCGTGCACGCGTGTCACGTCCTTGCCCATACGGGCGCCGTCGAGGCCCTGCCCGCCATCAAGGAGGTCGCCGCCCGCGAGCTCGACGGCGATCTGAAGGTCACGGCCGCCGCCTCCATCCTGGACCTCGGCGACCCCGCCGGCTTCCCGCTGCTGATCGATGTTCTTGAACGCGAGGAGGCGCGCCTGCCGCGCGCCGACGCGAAGCGCCTGCTGAAGGAGCGCACCGGGCTGAAAACGGACTACGACGCCGACAAGGAGGCCGGCGAGAACAGGGCCGCCGTGGCGAAACTGCGAACGTGGTGGTCGCAGCGAGGCTCCTCGCTCAAGTGGCGGGCCGAAGCAAGGCGTTTCGAGTAAGCCCTCATCCGTCGCGCGGTCGCCGTCGTATTAGTACAATAGCCCCCCGCAGAAACCCCGGAGGTTGACATGACGCTTGCCGCCCTGGCGCTGGTCCTTTTCGCGCAGGACCCACCGAAGGATGCGAAGGACCCGGACGATCTCCTGGACACCCTCAAGACGGCACTCGACAGCGCGATCAAGAAGGCTCCGAAGGACCCCGAGACCCGCGCCAAGCTCACCGACGCATCCAAGGCCATCTTCAACAACGGGATCTCCAGCTCCGTGCCGAAGAACCCGAGGACGATCTGGGACTGGCAGACCCATTTCGTCGAGCTGCTCGCCCAGGCCGACAAGAAATGGAGCGGCACCGAGGTCAAGAAGGAGCGCGAGATCTGGATCGCCTCCTGCAAGTCCGCCTTTTCGCGCATGATCCTGGCCGTGAAGGACCAGCCCGTACCCGACACGGAGGACCTCTACACGACCTTCCACACTTACATCGGCAAGGCGAAGGGCAGCTTCACGGACGAGACCTCCATGGACCTCCGCACCGCCGCGTTCGGCGGCGCCAAGGTAGTCTTCGGGAAGCTCCTCGCGACCGCGCCCCCCTCCACGCGCGACGCCCAGCGCGTCTACGAAGGCCAGCTCGCGCGCGTTGACAAGGAGTACCCCCAGCAGACTGAGAAGGACAAGAAGTGGAACAAGGAGCCTGCCGAGGTCCTCAAGGCGGCCGCAAAGTCGGCCTTCGATAAGGCAATCAAGAAGTAGCCAAGTAGCTAGTTGCTGTTGAACAAGTGTACCCGGCCCAACGCGCCGGGGCACGGCGGCTCGCGGCCCGGTGCTGCAAGGGCCGTCCGGGGCCTGTCTGGAGGCCTCTGGTGGCGAAATCGTCAAGCGC
>Ga0247727_10001467_pt1 | contig 56109 bp, 58 predicted proteins | sample WisWelCaveWW1625_FD_202498 | JGI IMG/M metagenome (GOLD analysis project Ga0247727, IMG submission 202498) | Biofilm microbial communities from Wishing Well Cave, Virginia, United States - WW16-25 | ecosystem: Environmental > Aquatic > Deep subsurface > Groundwater > Cave microbial mat | place... | reverse complement strand
CCCGAGGGGCGCGGGGGGGGGGGGGGGGGGGGGGGGGGGGGGGGGCCGCCGAGGCTAGCGCGGCGCGCGCCCCGGTCGCGCCGCGGCGGTGTCGGGGTCCGGCAGCACGTAGAGGCGGGCGAACGAATCCGCGCGTGCCAGCGTCAGGCCGAGCCGTTGCTGGACGACGCTGTCGGCCGGATCGTAGGGGCGCCGCGGGAGTCCCGGATCGTACGGCCCCTGCGGGCCGCTCTTGAACAGGACGACGACCGAGCCGCAGCACAGGGTTCTGCGCAGTGAGTCGAGCTCGCCTTCGAGGCCGGTCGTCCGGCGGGAATACGGGTCGAACAGGCCGGGCAGCCGCATGGCCTGGCGGCCGGTGGCGGCGTACACGACGTCGGGCCGGGTCGTGTAGATCGACGCCTCCGCCGGGAGGCGCGCCACTTCGGAGAGGACGGGGCCTCTACCGTACCGGCCCACATCCCACCCCGGTCCTCCGGATCGCAAGTGCCCGACGGCCCACAGGGCGCCGCCGGTGCCGATCAGGGCGACGCTCACCACCACTGCGCCGCGCAGCAACCGGGCGGCGCGGCCGGCATCTTCGCGGAGCAACGCCGGAAAGGCGGTGCCCGCCGCCAGGGTGAGGCTCAGGAAGGTCGGCGCGAGGATGCGGTCGTTCAGCGGGGTCGCGGCGTCGGCCAGCATCAGGCTGAGGATGACGAACGCGAAATAGCCCGCGCCGTGGACGAGCCACAGCAGCGCCAAGGCATCGGATCCGTCGCGCGGGAGCCCCCGCGAGCGCGCGCGTCGAAGCGCGAGGACGGCCCAGGCGGCCGCGCCGGTCGCGGTCAACACGGGGGCGATGACCTTGAGCGCCGCCAGCCAGAATCCCGCGGGCAGTTGCGCGAGCGGCGGCACCGGCCAGGCCGTGATCCACAGGACCAGATGCTGGGCTTCCGCGCGCAACGGCTCCGGGTGCCACGCCAGGCTGCGGGGGCTGCCGGCTTCGCGCAGCGCCACCCACAGCGCGAGCGGGGCGATCGCGACGAGGAACGCCGCGAGCGCGTGGGCGAGGCGGGTCCGCCACGGCGAGCGCCCCAGCGCCAGGACGGCGAACGGCAACAGCGCGGCCGCCGCTAGGCCCACGAACCGCGTCAGCGCGGCGGCCGCCGCGAGCAGCGAGGCCGCGAGCAGCCAGATCGTCCGTTGCTCCGTGAGGTAGCGCGCGAGGCCATGGACGCTCCACAGCAGCGCGAGCAGGTACAACGGCTCCGACCGGGGCATGGCGTAGAGGTCGAGCAGCACCGGATGCAGCCCGACGACGCCGGCCGCGATGGCGGCCGCGGGCCGGCTTCCGGTCCACCGCAGCGCGACGGCGCCGGCCGACAGAACCAGGGCGGCAGCGGTCAGCAGGCCTAACAGGCCCGCCGCGCGGTACATCCCCACGCCGGCTGTCGATCCGATGAGCGCGACGACCGCGGAATAGCCCGGCGGGAAATGGGTGATGGTCGCGCGGCCCGGACCATACGACAGGGTCGTGAACCCCAGTCCGTCGGCGAGCGACCGGGCACCGTCGAGGTACACGATGCCGTCGGAGCTCACGCCCAGATGCCCCCGCGTGACGGCGTACAGCAGCACCACCACGAGGATCGCGAACGCGCTGATCCCGGCCCCGGTCGCCCAGTCGGTGCCGCCCTTCGCGGTCATCAGCGCCGCAGCAGGCCGTACTTCACGATGCACCACAGCGCGCGCACGCCGTCCTTCCAGCCGATCTTCTTGCCCTCCGCGTAGGTGCGGCCGCTGTACGAGATGCCGACCTCGTAGATGCGCACACCGAGCCGCGCGACCTTGGCCGTCACCTCGGGCTCGAACCCGAATCGCGTCTCGCGCAGCGTGATGCGCCGAAGCACGTCGCGGCGGAACACCTTGTAACAGGTTTCCATGTCGGTCAGGTTGAGGTTCGTCACCATGTTGGAGACGAGCGTGAGGAACCGGTTGCCGACGTAGTGCCAGAAGAACAGCACGCGGTGCGACTCGCCGCCCACGAACCGCGAGCCGTAGACCACGTCGGCTCTGCCGTCGAGCAGCGGCCGCAGCAGCTTCCCGTACTCCGCGGGGTCGTACTCGAGGTCGGCGTCCTGAACGATCACGAACTCGCCGGTGGCCTCGGCGAAGCCGCGGTGCAGCGCGGCGCCCTTGCCCTGGTTCCGGCCCTGGCGGAACAGCCGCATCGGGAGCGTTCCCGCCAGCTCGTCGAGCACGGGCCCGGTGCCGTCGGTGGAGCAATCGTCCACGACGACGACCTCGCGGCCCACGCCCGGCGGCAGCGAGGCGGCGAGCACGGCGCGGATCAGGGTGGCGACGCTGTCTTTTTCGTTGTAGACCGGGATGACGATACTCAGGACGGGCATGGCTCTCGCGGCTGAGGTCGCGCCGGGGATCGCAGCGGTCCCGTCGGGAGCGGCAGTGGTGGCGACGGAGCGATGCCTGCGTGCCGCCCCGCAAGGCCGTGTAGTATTGTGATGTCGATTGGGCACCGCAAGCAGCATGCCGGTGGCCGCCGGCGGCCCCACCCTCATTCCGGAGCGCCAGTGATCCGTGTCCTCGTCCTTGCTGGCCTCGTCGCCACGGCCCTGCCGGCCGCGGCCCAGGAGCGCCAGGTCATCCGCCCTCCGGGCCAGGCGCCCGCCGCGCCGTATTCCCCCGCGGTGCGCGTGGGGAACCTGTTGTTCCTGTCGGGGCAGATCGGCATTATCCCCGGCCAGGGGGGGGGTCTGGCGCCGGGCGGCATCGACGCGCAGACGCGACAGGCGCTGGAGAACGTGCGGCGCCTGCTCGAGACGGCGGGCAGCGCCATGGAGCGGGTGGTCAAGTGCACGGTGTTCCTGGCCGATATCGCCGACTACCAGGCGATGAACGCGGTCTACCGTACCTTCTTCCCCACCGACCCGCCGGCCCGCTCGGCGATCGCGGTGGCCGGCCTGCCCGCCAACGCGCGGGTCGAGATCGAGTGCATCGCCCTCGCCGCGCCCTGAGCCGGTGACCGCGGACGTCATCGTCGCAGGCCTGGGCGCGATGGGGGCGGCGGCGGCGTGGCAGCTGGCGCGCCGCCGGGTGCGGGTGCTGGGCTTCGACCGGTTCCGGCCGCCCCACGATCGCGGCTCGTCACACGGCGGCTCGCGCATCATTCGCGAGATGGCGTTCGAGGGACCGCAATACGTGCCCCTGGTGCGGGCCGCGTATCCGCTGTGGGCCGCGCTCGAAGCCGAAGCGGCCGAGCCCCTGCTGACCCTGACCGGCGCCCTGTACGTCGGCGCGCCGGACTCGGGCATCGTGGCCCTGTCGCGGGCGAGCGCGGACGCGCACGGGGTTGCGCGCGAGGACCTCACGGCCGACGACGTGCGGCGCCGCTTCCCGGCCTTCGCGCCCGAGCCCGGCATGGTGGGACTCCTCGAGCGCCACGCCGGCCTGCTGCGGCCGGAACGCTGCGTCGACGCCCTCCTCGACGCGGCGCGCCGCGCCGGGGCCGAGCTGCGCGGCGACGAGCCCGTCCTGGAGTGGACGGTGCGGCCCGGGGGGGGGGGCATCACGGTGCGCACCAGCCGCGGCTCCTACGAAGCGGGCGGGCTGATCCTGGCGATGGGATCCTGGATGCCAGAGATCTTCGCCGGCATCGGCGTAAGGCTCGAGGTCGAGCGCCAGGTCCAGCACTGGTTCGCGCCCGCGCGCGAAGGCGCCATACTCGAGCCCGACCGCTGCCCCGTGCACATCTGGGAGGACGGGGACGGCGTCATCTTCTACACGTTCCCGCTGCTCGACGGGGCGGTGAAGTGCGCCGTGCACCACCGCGGCGAAATCACCACGGCCGATGCCGTGCGGCGCGCCGTGCCGGCCGCCGAGGTCGCGATGGCCCGCGCCTACCTCGAGCGGTTCGTTCCGCCGGCGGCCGGCGCCCACGTCCGCTCGGCCGTGTGCCTCTACACCAACAGTCCCGACGGCCACTTCATCGTGGATCGCCACCCGACGCACCCCGCCGTGGTCCTCATCAACGCGTGTTCCGGGATCGGCTTCAAGTTCGCCCCGCGCATCGGTGAGGGCGCGGCCCTGTTGCTGCTCGAGGGAGCAGGGCCGGCCGACCTCCTGCCGTTCGGACTGGCGAGATTCGCCTGAGAACGGGGGGCCAGCGGGACGGGGGACGGCGGGACGAGCGGATTTGCGCGCCGCCCTAGAACGGAGTAGCTCAGTCGAGTCGTCCGTGAAGCCGTGCACCCCCAGACCGAGGCCGTGCCATGCTGCGATTCGCGCGAGTCCTGACCGCGGCAGCGCTGCTCCTGCCGTCCACGCTGGCAGCCCAGCGCCTGCTCCACGAAGACCGGTTGCGCCCGGAGACCGAGGGCGAGTCGGAGTACTCCCGCCGGCGGTGGCGCGACGGCGCCTACGAAATCCAGGCGCGGCGTCCGATGGCCTACGGTTTCTACGACAGCGCGTCCGCCCTTCCGGCGTACTACCGCATTTCCGTCACGACCGAGTTCCGCGACGGCCCGGACCAGGGGAAATACGGGCTGATGTTCGGGCGCCCGGACCGGGAATCGAACGCCTTCGTGTTCGAGATCGCCCAGAACGGCATGTACCGGCTGAACGCGGCCGGCGAGATCGCCATCCCGTGGCGGACCAGCGATGCGATCCGGCGAGGCCGGGGCCAGATCAACGTCCTGGCCGCGGAGGTCCGCGGCCGCGACGTGACGCTGTTCGTGAACGGGCAGCGCCTCGAGCGGATGACGGCGTCGCGGTTCCTCGACGGGTTCTGCGGGGTCGAGCTGGACCAGGACTTCGTCATCCGGTTCCGCGACTACCGGATCGAGCTCCTGCCGGTGCCCGAGCCGCTGCCAGGCAGCATGGACGTGGACGCGCTGTCGCGCGCCACCGAGTACAACGACGAGTGGGGGGTGGCGCGGCGGGAAGGCATCGCGCTGCTCGTCACCGCCCGGCGCTCCCACGCCCGGAACTACTGGACGGCCGGCTGGCTGCCGCCGCGGGTGCGCGTCGAGGCCACGTGGACCCGCATCGCGGGTCCCACCGAGAGCCATACGTCGCTCGTCTTCGGCCGGGCCGCGCGGAGCCGGACTTCGACCCTGCTCAACGTCTACGGCGACGGCACCTACGCCGTGGTGTCCAATCGCCAGCGGATCATTCAGCGGCAGCCGCATCCGGCGATCCGCACCGGGTACGGCGTCCGCAACGACCTCGCGGTGGACGTGCGGGGGCCACGAGTCTGGTTCTACGTCAACGGGCAGCTGGTCAACCAGTACACGTTCATGGAAGACGTGGTCGGCTACATCGGCACGGAGATCGGCGAAAACCTCACGGCGCGGCTCGAGGTGCTGCGCGTGACGACGCTGCCGCCGGGCGACCTGCCGCTGGCGACCCCGGTCACGGGTGGCAAGACGCCGTGACGGCGCTGCTGCTCCTGCTGGTGGCGGCGTCCTCGCCCGATACGACGAGGTTCGTCGTGCTCAACCACGGCCGCGGGTGATGGGGGAAGACCGCGAGTACGGGAGCATTGCGCCGGGGAAGGTCGCCGATCTGGTGCTGGTCAACGGACGGCCCGCCGAACGCCTGGCGATGGTGCGGTTCAGGAACCCGGCGCCTCCGGCGCGACCGGCACGCGCAGCTCGCACCATTCGACCCGCCGCTGGCCGATGGCCTCGCGCACGAGGCGTTGCCGCCGACTGACCTGCGACGCACCGGTCTTGACCTCCACGAAGACCACGGCACGCACCTCGTCGCGCTCTTCGTCGTTCAGCCCGTCGAACACGATGTAGTCGATCGGGTGTCCGAGAAAGTGGGCGTCCCGGGGGTCCCACCGAAACGCCGGGAGGAGCGGCACCAGCTTTTCGTAGGCCTGACCCATGGTCGAGGACTTGCTTTTCTGCGTCGAATCCCGCCGGATGCCCTTCTCGAACTCGCGCTTCCAGCGCTCGAACCGCAGCCGGAGCACGAGGTAGGTGACCAGGGCCGCGACCAGCCAAGCCAGCACCGCCCCGGCGATCCATGCCGGCGTGTTCACGGCTCCTCGCCGAACGGATCGTACTGCGGCAGCCGGAGCGCCGGCGGCGGCTGCGTGACTTCCCGCCGCTCCAGCCAGCGCCGGATGTCGCGCGCGATGGCCTCCCACGGCGCCCGCACGGCGTCGCGTGACGCCCGCGACGTCCCGTCAGCCCGTTCGGCCAGCCAGCGCAGCCGGTACTCGACGATCGCGCGCACCTCGGGCGAGGCGTCGCGGTCGGCGGCCAGCGCCAGCAGCCGGTCCACCAGCACCCGCGCGGTGCCGCGCCTGAGGGCGGCCAGCCGGTCGCCGTCGTTGTAGACGCCGCGGAAGGTCCGGTTCTCGATCTCCTCGATCACCTGCTCGAGCGACAGCTGGCTCCGGTCGAGCGCGGACTGCTGCACCAGCCGCGCCGCGCGATCGCGCTGCAACAGCTGGGCGATCACGAGGTCCGCGAGCGACTGCGCCGCGCCGAACAAGTCGAACGCAGGCCGCGCCCGGGACGCGAACATCTCGGCCGTCTGCCCGAAGCCCTCGGGCCGCGGGCCCATCAGCGTGAGCACGGTGTCCGGGATGTCCAGCTGCTGCGGCTCGATGGCGTCGAGGAGCTGCCGCAGCGCGGCCCGCTGCACCAGGGCGGGCACGGGCCGCGTGGCCTGCTGCCCATCGCCCCGCACCGCGTGGTGGTACTCCAGGCCGCCGACCGCCTTGGCCAGCGAGACCGCGGCGAACCGATGCCAGAAGTACACGTACGAGAAGCGTTCCTGCAGCAGCGCCACCGGCTCGCCCTCGCGGATGTTGCGCAGGCCGAACCGCTGCGTCGCCACTCGCCGCACCTCGAGCTGGTGCCTCAGGAACTCGGCCGGCGTCGCGGCGTCGTCCCACAGGTTCACCCGTGGGTCGCTGGCGAAGTCGGGCCGCGCGTCGCCGTCGGAGAGGAACAGGAACCCCTGCCGCAGCCCATCGGCCACCACGGCGCGCAGGCTGTCGGCCTCGGCCTCGGGCGGGAAGACGCCGTAGCCCCAGCGGATCGCCCAGATGTCGTAGGCCCCCGGGCCGCGCGCGTACGCCTGCGAGATGTCGATGTTGCGGTTCACGTCGAGCCGCACCCGCGGCGGCGGGTAGTCCATCACCGAGCCGCGTTCGTAGGTCGAGGCGATGTAGTTGTGCCCCATCCCCAGCGTGTGCCCGATCTCGTGCGCGGTGACCTGGCGGACCCGCGCCAGCACGAATGCGGTGTCGGCCGCGGCCGCCTCCGCGCCCATGAGCGCCGCGTAGATGTTGTAGTCGGTGCGGGCGCGGTGGCTGTCCATGCGCGCCATCGCCTTGAGGATCTGCCCGGTCCTGGGGTCGTCGATGGAGCCGCCGATGGACCAGCCCCGCTCGTGGCGGTTCTCCCACTGGACCACGTTGTAGCGCACGTCCATCGGGTCGGCGCCCTCGGGCAGCAGCTCGACGCGGAACCCGCCGGGCAGCCCCGCGCGCGCGAACGCCTCCTCCCACCACCGCGCGCCCTCGAGCGTCGCGGTGCGCAGCGGCTCGGGAATCCCGCGGTCCACGTAATAGACGATCGGATTGCGGATCGGCGAGCGCGGATCGCGCGGGTCGGCGCGCTCGAGCCGGTGCCGGTTGATCCAGCGCTGCTCCAGCGAGCCCTGGACCGGCTGGGCGTAGTCGCGGAACGTGATGCCGAAGAAGCCCGTCCGCGGGTCGTGCCGGCGCGGCCGGTACCCGTCGTCCGGCAGGCGCACCAGCGAGGCGTGCTGCCGCAGCGTGAACGCGCCGCCGTCGGGGACGATCTGCGAGACGATGGGACCCGGCCGGCCGCTGGTGATGAACGTCAGCGCGACGTCCACTTCGGTGTTGTCGGGGTAGCCTCGTGTATACGGCCGGTGAACCGCCGACCGATCGCGGCTGACGGCATACGTCCCCTGGTTCGTCTGCTGCAGCGTGGCGGCGATGCCGACCCAGTCGCGCAGGAAGAACTCCGTCGCGTCCACGAGGAGGCGCCCACCCTCGGCGGCCGTCAGCGGCAGCGCCGCCACCGTGCTGGGCGGAAACGCCTCGGCCACCGTGCGCTGGTGATCGGCGTTGGCCTGCGCTGAGGAGCGGTAGTTCCAGTTCTCGAACACGACGAGCACGCGCGGCCCGCTGCGCTCGAACCGCGCCACGTACGAAGACCCGCCGCTGCCGCGGTCCAGCCCGATGGCGTTCGAGCCGAGCCCCGTGGCGAGCGTGAACAGGACCAGCGCGCGCGCGCTGTCGTGCGGCAGCTCGAGCAGGATGCGCCCCTGCTCGGCGTCGAGGTACACGGGGATGAATCCCTCGCGCCGCTCCATGCCGCGGACGGCGGCGGCGACGTCGGTGGCGACGGCGGGACGTTGGGCCGGGGCCTGGGCGGGGGCGAGGCGAGCAGCCAGCGCGAGGGCCAGCGCGAAGGCGACAGTGCGTGGTCTCATGAACGAGTATTATGGAGGCACAACCGCCTGCCGTCACGGAGGGTGGGATGAGGCGTTCGATCGGGGTTACGCTCGCGTGTGTCACGCTGACCGCGCCATTGGCCGGGCAAGCGCCGGACGCGCCCGGGGCACGCGCGGTCCGCGAGGCCGTGGGCGCGTGGCGTCAGTCGCACGAGCACGCGATCGTCGCCGAGCTGGTCGAGCTGCTCGCGATCCCGAACCTGGCGCGCGACAGCGCCAACATCCGCCGCAACGCACGGTACCTGGTGACGATGCTGGAGCGGCGCGGGCTCGCGGCGCGGCTCCTGGAAACCCCCGGCTCGCCCCCCGCCGTGTTCGGCGAGCTGCGCGTCCCCGGCGCGACCCGCACGATCGTGTTCTACGCGCACTACGACGGCCAGCCCGTGGACACGGCCGCGTGGCGCTCTCCGCCGTGGCGGCCCGTGCTGCGAGACGGCCTGCTCGAGGCCGGTGCCCGGGACGTGCCGTGGCCGGCGGCCGGCCAGCCGTACGACCCGGAGTCGCGCATCTACGCGCGCTCGGCCTCCGACGACAAGGCGCCGATCGTGGCCCTGCTCGCCGCTCTCGACGCGCTGCGGGAGCGACGCATCGGCCTGTCCGTGAACCTCAAGGTGTTCCTGGAGGGCGAAGAGGAATCCGGCTCGCCCCACCTGCGCGCCATGCTCGAGCGCCACGCCGACCTCCTGCGGGCCGACGCCTGGATCTTCGCCGACGGCCCGGTGCACCAGTCGCGGCGGCCGCAGGTCGTCTTCGGTGCCCGCGGCACGATGGGGTTTCAGCTCACGGTCTACGGGCCGCTGCGGCCACTCCACAGCGGGCACTACGGCAACTGGGCGCCGAACCCCGGGGTCCACCTCGCGCACCTCATCACCACGATGCGCGATCCGGACGGGCGGGTGCTGATCGAGGGGTTCTACGCCGACGCGCGGCCGCCCACCGACGCCGAGCGCCGGGCGATCGCGGCGGTGCCGCCGGTAGACGACGCGATCCGCGGGGAGGTCGGCCTCGCCGCGACGGAGGCGGGCAACGCTCCCCTGCTCGAGCGCCTGATGCTCCCGGCGCTCAACGTGCAGGGCATCGAGATGGCCCGGGTGGGCGCGGGTGCGGCGAACGTCATTCCGACGTCCGCCACCGCGGCGTTCGGCATCAGGCTGGTGCCCGACCAGAGCCCGGCGCGGATGCGGGAGCTGCTGCTCGCGCACCTGGTGCGCCAGGGCTGGCACGTGGTGGACGGCGAGCCCGACCTCGCCACGCGACGGCGCTACCCGAAGATCGTGCGGGTCGCGTTCGGCGGCGGCGGGTACCCGGCGAACCGGACCGCGCTCGACGCCCCGGCCGCGCAGGCACTGCTGCGGGCGCTGGAGCCCGCGCTGGACGCGCCGCTGATCCGCGTGCCGACGAGCGGGGGCAGCTTGCCCCTGTACCACTTCACGGAAGTGCTCGGCGCGCCGCTGATCAGCCTGCCGATCGTGAACCACGACAACAACCAGCACGGCGCCGACGAGAACCTCAGGCTGCGGAACTTGTGGGACGGCATCGAGGTGTTCGGCGTGCTGCTCGCGCGGCTCGGCCGGGAATGGCGGGATCCGAGCTGAGGGGCGCCTCGGCGCGGCCGGCCTCGCGGCTACGGCTGCCCGGCAGCCGCGCGCAGCTGCTGGACCCGGCGGGTCGCCGCTGGCGCCCCCGCGTCGTTGCGCGGGGCGAGCGCCAGATACCGCTCGTACGCGGGCAGCGCCTGCACGCTGTCTCTGACGGCGTCCAGCGCGTGAGCGTACATCAGCCATCCTGCCGAGGCCCACGGCTCGGCTTGCGTGGCGCGCTGCAGCAGCACGACCGTCGAGTCTCCTCGCCCGAGCTGGCTGTAGAGGGTCGCCACGGCTGCGAGGGCGAAGAACTGCACGTCGGGACGCGACGTCGCCTGCGACAGGTAATGGATCGCCGTGGGGGGGTCGCGTGCCAGGACGGCGAGCGCCCCCAGCCGAAACCACGCCGGGTAGTAGGCGGCGTCCTCCTCGACCGCGCGGTGATACGCCGCGCGCGCCGCGGCGGTGTCGCGACGGTCCTCGTGGATTCGGCCTAACGCGTACAGCCAGGCGCCCCGCGACTCGAAGACGTGGCCTGTGTGATCCGCGCCGGGGCGGCCGGCGATGTGAATCGCCGTGTCGAGCGCGACGCGGGCGCTGTCGAGCTGGCCCAGCTCGGCCCAGGCGCGGGCGCGGTCCGCGATCAGCCACGCCTGCCCGCGCCGGTTCCGCAGCGCGAGAGCCCAGTACTGGAGCGCCTGGGACAGCTGGTGGTCGCTGTAGTACAGTTGGCCGCGACCGTACGGGTCGGTCTCCTCGAAATACCGCTCGATGAACTGCACCATGCCGGACCGCCCGAAATCCTCGGAGCGGCCGAACCACTCTTCGCGCCGCACCGCGTTGCGGGCGTACGCGTACAGCATGATCTGGTCCATCCCGCGGTGGAAGAACGGATCCTGCATCTCGGCGCGGAACCGCAGCGAGTCCAGGGCACGGGCCGCCGGGCTCGCCAGCGTCCGACCTTCCCGCTCCCGGTAGCGCACGAGCAGCGCCGGGTCGCGCAGCAGCCGCGCGATCGCGAGCGCGTACAGCGTCTGCGGCGACGACGGATCGAGCCGCGACGACCAGTAGAACGCGTCGGCCGCCTGGCTGGGGTTGCGCTCGACGCGCTCCGTGCCCAGCTGGAAATACGCCCGTGCGTCGTTGGTGTCGGCAGTCGCGGCCAGCCGGGGCCGGCGCGGCGGGCTCTGGGGCGTTGCCGCCGCCGCGAGCGCCGGAAGCAGGGCGAGGATCAGCGCGACCCGCTTCATGGGTGCGCCCGCGGCCGGCGAGATAGTCCCCGGCGGCCGTGCACTCAGGGCCCGTCCGTGAACGCGGCAAGCACCCGCCCGATGAACTCGTTCGTGGCCCGGCCGTCCATCCACCGGACCACAACCAGCAGGTCGTGCTCGCGATCAATCCAGATCATGTTGCCGCCCGCGCCGAGCGCGAACACGCTCGAGGCCGGCGCGGTGGCATACCGCTCCCGGCCCGTGTTCAGCCACCACAGGTAGCCGTAGACCGGCCGGAGCGGGGTGGGCGTTTCGGCCATCCCGATCCAGCGCTCCGACAGCAGCTGGCGGTCGCCCCACTGCCCCCGGCGCAGCATCAGGAGGCCGAGCCGCGCGTGGTCGCGGGTGCTCGCCCACAAGCCGCCGCCCCAGTGGCCGCCACCGCTCACCGACTGTACCTGCCGCCCCTCGAGGTCCACGAACGAGTTGCGGTAACCGTGCCACTCCCACGTGGACGACGCGCCGATCGGATCCATCACGTGCTCGCGCAGCACCTCCGGCAGCGGCCGGTGCCATACCCGCAGCAGCGCCAGCGCCAGCCGGTTGACCCGAACGTCGTTGTACTCCCAGAAGGTGCCCGGCGCCTGGAGGATGCGGTCACGCCCGCGTCGCCGGTCCGCCACGTCCGGCTTGTCCCACAGCACGCCCTCCCACTCGCTGGTCTGGGTAAGGAGGTGGTGCCACGTGATCGGCGCGTTGTGCTCGGAGTCGAACCCCCCGTCGCGCACGATGGCGCCCACCCGCTCCTGCACGTCGCGGAGCAGACCGCGATCGAAGGCGAGTCCGGCCACCACTGAGAGGTAGCTCTTGGTGACGCTGAAGGTCATGTCCACGCGGCGTGTGTCGCCCCACTCGGCGACGATGTAGCCGCGCCGGACGATCAGCCCGCTCGGGCCGCCCCGCTCCCGCGTGGGGCCGAGGACGTCGGGGTAGGGTTCCTGCGCGGTGTTGCGCCGCACCTGCTCGCCGAGGTCGCGCAGCCATCCGATCTCCCGCGCCAGCGCGAGCTGCACGGCCGAGTCGAGACGCACCGAGTCCATCCCGACCACGGCTGGGCGCCGGCGTTCCCACTGGTCGCTGGGGCCGGGGACGTACGACGACTGGGCGGTGAGTGCGGATGGCAGCGCGGCCAGCGCGAGCGCGGCCGCGAGGACACGCGGACGAGATCCCGGCAATCGCACGAGGCGCATGCGTCACGATAGCGCGCCGCGCGGCGCGCCGCTACCGCGCTCCCAGCGCGGCCGCGACCGCCGCGTGGAGCTCGTCCATCGTGAGGGGCTTCTGCAGGACGGCTACGATGCCCGCGTCGCGGGCTTCCCGGGGATCGACGTCGTCCTTGCTGCCGGTCACGAGGAGGATGGGGAGATCGGGACGGATGGTGTGGACGACCCGCGCGAGCTCGGTGCCCTCGAGGCCCGGCATGCCAAGGTCGGTGATGAGAAGGTCGAAGGCCGCCGGGTCGGCGCCGAAGACCTGGGCCGCCTGCTCCGGGTCGCCCTCGGTGCGGACCGCGTAGCCGAGCTTCTCGAGCTGGCGCCGAAACGCCCGGGCGACCGTTGGATCGTCGTCCACGAGCAGAATAGACTTCGGGCCGAGACGTGCGACCTCGTCCACCGTGGTCCTCCGCAGGGTGGCAGCGTGGTCGGCGTCGTCGGCCCGAAAAAACGAGCAACGCCGTTCGGATCGTCCCTCCGATTGTAGCGTTCTACCCCGTCCCCGCGCCAGCGTCGAGCGGTAACAGGCCCGTGTTGACCGTCCGCCCGCGTGCCGCTTTCTTTCGATTGTGGATATCAGCATTACCGCCGAGCCGGTGGACGAGCGCCGCTGCAAGTTCGTGGTCAGCGTGCCGGTGTTCGAGGCCGGCGTGCGCCGGTTCGCCACGGCCGGCGAAGCGGAGGACTCGCCGCTCGCGGCGGCGCTGTTTCGCGTCCCGGGCGTGACCGAGGTGCTGGTGTCGGGACACGCCGTCACGGTCACCAAGGCCGGGACCGAGCCGTGGCAGGCGGTCGGCAAGGGCGTCGGCGCCGCGATCCGCGGCGCGCTGCAGGGCGGCGGGCCCGCGGTGGCCGTGAAGGCGACCGCTGCCGACCCCGCGCGCGACGACGCGCTGTACGAGCAGGTGAGCCGCGTGTTCAGCTCGCGGATCAACCCCATGGTGGCCGGACACGGCGGCCGCGTGGACCTCATCGACGTGCAGGACGGGGTCGTGCTGCTGCGGCTACAGGGGGGCTGCCAGGGCTGCGGAATGGCCGAGGTCACCCTGCGCCAGGGCATCGAGACGACCCTGCGCGAGACCGTTCCGTCCGTGCAGGGCATTGTGGACGTGACCGACCACGCCTCGGGCGCGAATCCCTACTTCGCTTCCGCGAAGAAGTAAGGCTGCGCCTCCTCCTCCTCCTTCCCAGCACGACGTACCGGGCCGCGGCCTTCCTCGACGCCGCACGCCGCATCGGCTGCGCCCTCACGGTAGCCACCGATCACCGCGCGACGCTGGCTGCCGAACAACCCGACAGCCTGTTGACGCTCGATTTCGACGACCCCGCCCGCGCCGCGGAGCAGGCGCGCGCCTTCACGATGCGTACCCCGGTGGATGCCGTGTTCGGGGTGGACGACGACACCACGGTCCTGGGCGTGCACCTCGCGGCCGCCCTGGGCCTGCCGCACAATCCGGTGGACGCGGTGCTCGCGGCGCGCGACAAGTACCGCCAGCGGATCCTGCTCGCCGGCGCCGGCCTCCCCGTGCCCGCCTTCGCGCTCCACCGTTTCGACGACGATTTGACCGCGCGGGCCCGCGTGGCGCCGTATCCGTGCGTGCTCAAGCCGACGCGTCTGGCCGCCAGCCGTGGCGTGATCCGCGCCAACGGGCCGGAGGAGTTCCTCGCCGCCGCCGCGCGGATTCGCGGCATCCTCCAGGATTCGGATGCCGCGGCAGCCTGCAGCGCGGCGACGGAGGTGTTTCTCGTCGAGCAATACGTGGCGGGTGAGGAGGTCGCGCTCGAGGGTCTGCTCGAAGAAGGTGCGCTGCGAGTCCTCGCGGTGTTCGACAAACCGGATCCGCTCGACGGCCCGTTCTTCGAGGAGACGATCTACGTGACGCCGAGCCGCCACGACCCGGGCCGCCAGCGCGACATGGCCATCACCGCCGAACGCGCGGCGCTCGCGCTTGGGCTCGAGCGCGGGCCGGTGCACGTCGAGCTCAGGGTGAACGATCGCGGCGTGTGGCTGATCGAGCTGGCCGCGCGGCCCATCGGCGGGCGGTGCAGCGCCGTTCTGCGGTTCGGCGCCGATGGGACCGCGAGCCTCGAGGAGCTGTTGCTGCGGCGGGCGCTGGGCCTGCCGGTGACCTCGTACGACCGCGAGCCGCGCGCCGCGGCGGTGATGATGATTCCAACCCCCATCGCGGGCACGCTGCGCGCCGTCGAAGGCGTCGAGGCGGCGCGGGCGGTGCCGCTGGTCGAGGACGTCGTTATCACGGCCCACCCCGGCCAGCAGCTCGTGCCGATCCCCGAAGGGTCGCGGTACCTCGGCTTCATCTTCGCCCGGGGCTGGGCGCCCGCCGACGTGGAGCGCGCGGTTCGGGCCGCCCACAACTGCCTCGCGGTACTGTTCGCCTAAGGCCCTTCCCATACCCCCGCAACGACGTTCACCTCTACCCCGTAGCGAGACATGCCCCGAACCCGTTCGCCGTACGTCGTCTGCACGCTGGCCGGTGCGCTGCTCACCGCCACCGCTCCCGCTCCCGCGCGCGCCCAGACCATCGCCGAGCGCTACCAGGCCACGGCCGACCGTCTCGTCGCCGCCGCGCTGGCCGATTCGGCGGCGTGGAACCGACTCGCCGAGCTGACCGACCGCTTCGGGCACCGCCTGTCCGGGTCGGAGGCGCTGGAGCGGGCCATCGACTGGATCATCGCGGAAATGCAGCGCGACGGCCTCGCCAACGTCCGCGGCGAGCCCGTGATGGTGCCGCGCTGGGTGCGCGGTGAGGAGAGCGCGGAGCTGGTCCGCCCACGGCCCGCCCGGCTCGCGATGCTCGGCCTGGGCGGCAGCGTCGGCACGCCGCGCGGCGGCATCGAGGCCGAGGTGCTCGTGGTCGGCAATCGCGAGGAGCTCGACCGGCGCGCCGCCGAGGCGCGCGGGAAGATCGTGCTGTTCGACGTGCCGTTCACCACGTACGGCGCAACGGTGCAGTACCGCACCAATGCGGCCACGTGGGCCGCTCAGGCCGGCGCCGTCGCCGCGCTGATCCGGTCGGTGGCCTCGTATTCGATGCGCTCGCCGCACACCGGCGCGATGCGGTACGACACCACCGGGCCGCGCATTCCGGCCGCCGCACTCTCCGTCGAGGACGCGGCGATGCTGCACCGGATGGCCAACCGCGGCGAGCGCATCGTAGTCCGCCTCGTGATGAACGCCGAGACGCTGCCCGACGCGCCCTCGCGCAACGTGATGGGCGAGCTGGTGGGCCGCGAGCGCCCCGACGAGGTCGTCGTGATGGGCGGGCACATCGACTCGTGGGACGTCGGAACGGGGGCGATGGACGATGCCGGCGGTGTGGTCGTGGCCTGGGAGGCCGTCCGCCTGCTGCGCCGGCTCGGGCTTCAGCCGCGCCGCACGATCCGGGTGGTCGGCTGGACCAACGAGGAGAACGGGCTGCGCGGCGGCACCGCCTACCGCGACGCCCACGCCGTCGAGCTCGACCGCCACGTTCTCGCCATCGAGAGCGACGGGGGCGCGTTCCGGCCGCGCGGTTTCAGCTTCAGCGGCTCCGACAGCGCGCTCGCCGTGGTGCGGCAGATCGGCCGGCTGCTCGCGGCGATCGGCGCCGACTCGGTGGGGCGGGGCGGGGGCGGCGCCGACATCGGGCCCATCTCCCAGCGCGGCGTGCCCGCGATGAGCCCCATGGTGGACGGGCAGCGCTACTTCTGGTTCCATCACAGTCCCGCCGATACCGCGGACAAGCTCGACCCGCGCGACATGGGACAGCTGGTCGCGGCGATGGCGGTGATGGCCTACGTGGTGGCCGACCTTCCGGAGCCGCTGCCGCGCGTGCGCCGCTGAGCCCCGCCGGGATGCGCCTCGACGCGCTTGGTTGGAACGACGAGCTGAGGGAGGCCTTCGCCCCTCACGCCGCGGCCGGTCTCGTGCCCGCGCGCGTCGCCGTCGAGCACAAGAGCCGGTTCGGAACGTATGCGGAGCAGGGCGATGTGGACGCCAAGCTCTCGGGGCGCTTGCGCCACGAGGCGGCGAGCCGGCTCGACCTGCCCGCCGTCGGCGACTGGGTCGCGCTCGAAGAGCCGGCGCGCGAGGCCGTCGGCAAGATCGTCGCCGTGCTGCCGCGCGCCAGCCTCTTCACGCGCAAGGCGGCGGGGCGGGAGCACGAAGCGCAGATCGTCGCGGCCAACGTGGACGTCGTGTTCATCGTCACGTCCCTCAACGACGAGTTCAACGCCCGACGGCTGGAACGCTATCTCGCGCTGGCGTGGGAGAGCGGCGCCCGCCCCGTCGTCGTGCTCTCCAAGGCGGACGTCGTCGCCGATCCCGAGGCGCGGCGGCAAGAGGTCGCAGCGATCGCCCTTGGCGTGCCCGTGCACCTGACAAGCGCGAAGTCGGGACTGGGCATCCAGGAGCTGCGCGCCCACCTCACCGGGCACCGGACCGGCGCCCTGCTCGGCAGCTCCGGCGTCGGGAAATCCACGCTCATCAACGTCCTGGTGGGCTTCGAGCGGCAGGCCACCGCGGAGATCCGCAGGTCCGACGCCAGCGGCCGCCACACGACCACGCGCCGCGAGCTGGTGCTCCTGCCGGGCGGCGGCCTGCTGATCGACACGCCGGGCATGCGCGAGCTGCAGCTGGCCGATGCGGCCCAGGGCGTGCTCGCGACGTTCGAGGACGTCGATGCGCTCGCCGCCGGCTGCGCGTTCCGCGACTGCACCCACGGCCCCGAGCCCGACTGCGCGGTGAAGGCGGCGATCGCCGGCGGGCAGCTCGATCCCCAGCGCCTGCAGAGCTACCACAAGCTCGTCGCCGAGCTGGCGCGCCGGGAACGCCTGGTGGACCAGCGCGCTGCGGCCCAGATCAAATCCCGCGACAAGGCGGCCGCCCGAGCGCTCCGGAACCACGTCAAGAAGAAGCGCTCCTAGCACGCGATAAGGCTTAACACTCTGATGCACAACGACTTGCCAGCGGCCTTGACGGATAGTATATCATAATGATATCATTCTCGGCCCAAGACTACCTGAGGACTGAAGCCATGATTCGCGAGATCGAACGGAAGGCGACCAACGGGCTGGCGATGATGGTGTTCCTGCTGGCGGCCGGAGGGGTGCTCACCTGGGCCCTGGTCCGCGCGATTCAGCGCGAGAGCGTGCTCGGCGGCGTGGTGCTGGGCTTCGCCTTCGTCGTGTGGATCGTGATGTTCATCGGGTTCAAGATCGTGCAGCCCAACCAGGGCAAGGTGCTGCAGTTGTTCGGCTCCTACGTGGGCACGCTGAAGCAGCCGGGCCTCTGGTGGGTCAACCCGTTCTACACGGGTCACGGCATCAGCCTTCGGGTGCGCAACTTCGAAACGGCCAAGCTCAAGGTCAACGATCACCAGTCCAACCCGATCGAGATCGGTGCGGTGGTGGTGTGGCAGGTGGTGGACACCGCCGAGGCGATGTTCGAGGTCGACAACTACGACCAGTACGTGCACGTGCAGAGCGAGTCGGCCCTGCGCGGTCTGGCGAACCAGTATGCGTACGACGCGCACGGCGAGGACGTGATGTCGCTCTCCGGCCGCACGGCGGAGGTCGCCGAGAAGCTGCGCGAGGAGATCCAGGCCCGCCTGGCCAAGGCCGGCGTGAAGGTCCTGGAGTCGCGGATCAGCCACCTCGCGTACGCGCCCGAGATCGCCAGCGTGATGCTGCGGCGCCAGCAGGCGGGCGCCGTGATCGCGGCGCGGCGGCTGATCGTCGACGGCGCGGTGGGGATGGTCGAGCAGGCGCTGCAGCAGCTGTCGCAGAAGCAGATCGTCCGGCTCGACGAGGAGCGCAAGGCGGCGATGGTGAGCAACCTGCTCGTGGTGCTGTGCTCGGAGCAGTCGGTCACGCCGGTCGTGAATGCGGGAACGCTGTACCAGTGACGGAGCGCCGCGCCTTCCTGCTCCGGATCGACCCGGAGCTGTACGAGGCGTTGCAGCGGTGGGCGGCCGACGAGCTGCGCTCGGTGAACGCGCAGATCGAGTTCGTGCTGCGACGGGAGACCGCGAAGGCGGGGCGCCTGCGGCGGCGCGACGACGGGGCCGAGCGCGGAGCGGAACAGGGAGGGACGGAGGCATGATGCGGGTTCTGCGGTGGGAGAAAGCGCTGGTCGTGGTGCTGACGGTGCTGGCGCTGCGTGCCGAGGTGTTCGAAGGCCAGGAACAGCCGGGGCGGCTGTATCGCATGGTCCAGGGCGGCATGGAGGTCGGCCGGGAGACGTACCGCTGGAGCGGAGGCGTGCTCGAACGATCGCTCACGATCCCGCTGCTGAACCTGAAGCTCGACAGTCGTGAAGAGTTCGACGGGGCGGGGCGGTTCATCCGCTTCTCGGCGCAGGTGTTCAACGCGTCCGGCGACACCGCGCGCTCGATGTACCTGGCGGAAGTCCTGGGCGACTCGCTGCGGGTCAGCGGGGGGCGAGACAGTCTCCGGGTCCGGCGCATGGTGGCGCTGCGCCCCGACGGCGTCGTGCCGGCCCAGACCGTTTCCGTCATCGTGGAAGCGGTCGGGCGTGCCCGTGGCCGTGACACCACGTTCCGCTACCTGCCGATGGGCGGCGACTCGCTCATCGACGTCGCGGTGCGCCACGGCCGCGACACCACCGTGGTCACGATGGCCGGGATTGTCGCCCAGCTTCTGCCCGCGGGTGTGATCGAGCTACCGGTGCAGCGCATCCGCTCCGAGGTCTGGAACGGCCGCGATTCGCTGCCCGTCTTGCCCGGTCTGCGCCGGCCCACGGTGAGCTACGACGCGCCACCCGGCGCCTCGTACACGGCCGAGCACGTCCGCGTGATCATCCGCCCCGCGACCGGCGACACGTTCGGCCTGGCGGCAACGCTGACGCTGCCGCTCGGCGGGCGGCGACCGTTCCCAGTCGTGGTGGCCATGAGCGGCTCGGGCCAGCAGGACCGGGATGAGAGCCTGTGGCCCATCGTCCCGGAGTATCGACCGTTCCGGGAGTACGCCGAGCGCCTGGCGCGCGAGGGCATCGCGATGCTGCGGTACGACGATCGGATGGCGGGCGCCTCGGGCGGGACACTTGGCGGTACCACCGCGGACTACACGGACGACGTCCGCCAGCTGGTCGCGTGGCTCCGCGAGCGTCCGGACATCGACCCGGCGCGGGTCGCGCTGCTCGGGCACAGCGAGGGCGGGGTCATGGGCCCCCTCCTGGCGGCCGACGATCCGCGCATCGCGGCGGTGGTGATCCTGGCCGGCCCCTCGAAGACCGGGCGCGCCGTGCTCCGCGACCAGTTCCGCCGGCCGGTCGAGACGGCTGCGGGCCTGTCCGCCGGGGAGCGCGCGCGGCAGCTCGCGGGCGTCGAGCCGCAGATCGAGGAGTGGGTCGCCATGAATCCTTGGACCCGATGGTTCGCGGACTACGATCCGCTCGCCACGGCGCGCCGGGTGCGCGCGCCCGTGCTCATCCAGCACGGGGCGCTCGACCGTCAGGTGAGCGTGGGCCAGGCGGACACGCTGGCGGCGGCGATCCGCGCCGCCGGCAACCGCGATGTAACGGTGAAGATCTATCCACGCTTCAACCACCTGTTCCTGCCGACCGACGGGGACGGCTCGCCGTCCGAGTATGGTGCGCTGCGGCAACAGACGCTTCCGCGTGAGGTGCTCGACGACACGGCGGCGTGGCTCGTCACCAAACTGATCGGGCGCTGAGGATCTCATGGAAGGGCTCTGGCTGTTCGTCAAGAACGTGTTCTTCGCCGTGTTCGTCCCGGGGCTGCTCGGGTACTGGGCACCGTGGCGCTGGATCGCGGGCGTGTCTCCGCGCGACGTGACGTGGGGCCCGCGCGAGCTCGCGGCCCTGATTCCCGTCGCGCTCGGCACCGTCGGCTTGCTCTGGAGCATCTGGCACTTTGCCGTCACCGGGCGCGGAACGCCGGCGCCCTTCGACCCGCCGAAGCGGCTCGTGGTGCGCGGCCTCTACCGCGTGGTGCGCAACCCGATGTACGTGTCGGTGCTGACGGTCGTCCTGGGCTGGGCCATCCTGCTGTGGTCATCCTCGGTCGCCCTGTATGGCGCGGCCGGGTGGCTGCTGTTCCACGCGTTCGTCACGCTGAGCGAAGAGCCCATCCTGCGCGGGAAGTTCGGCGCGGACTATGCCGCGTATTGCGCCGCCGTCCGGCGCTGGATCCCGGGCCGGCCCTGGTCACCGCCCTCGGCGTAGTTCCCGTTCGTTAGATTTGTCGCGCGTGAACCCACCGCGCGGCAGCCTCGGCGTCGTCTTTCTCACGATCCTCATCGATCTCATCGGGTTCGGGATCATCATTCCGATCCTGCCATTCGTCGCGCAGCGCTTCGGCGCGGGCGGCCTCGGGCTCGGCGTGCTGATGGGGGCGTTCTCGGGCATGCAGTTCGTCGCCACCACGGTCCTGGGGCGCATCTCGGACCGCGTCGGGCGGCGGCCGGTGCTGCTGGCGACAATGCTGATCAACGCGGTCGGGTACCTGCTGTTCGCCGCGGCCGGGACGTATCCGCTGCTGCTCCTGGCGCGACTGGTGTCGGGATTCGCGAGCGGCAACATCTCAGTGGCGCAGGCCTACGTGGCCGACATCTCGAGCCCGGCCGAGCGCTCGAAGAAGATGGGGATACTCGGCGCGGCGTTCGGCATCGGCTTCGTGGTCGGTCCAGCGCTCGGCGGATTCGCGGGGCACTACGGCGGCCAGGCGGCGCCCGCGCTGGTCGCGGCGGGGCTGTCGCTCGTGAACCTCGTGGTTGCCTGGCGCATCCTGCCGGAATCGCTGCGCCACGAACACCGCTCCGAGCGCGCGCTGCTCGACGTGACCCACACCCGCGAGGCGCTCCGGAACCCGCGGCTCCGGCCGCTGCTGCTGGTGTGGATCTTCGCGGCCGTGTCGTTCACCGGCTACACGGCGATCCTGCCTCTGCACACGCGACAGGTGTGGGGGTGGAGTGCGCGCGACCTGGCCGGGCTGTTCACGGTGATCGGGCTGGTGGCTGCGGTCGTCCAGGGGTGGGCGTTCGGGAAGCTCGCGAAACGATGGGGCGACCGGCGGCTGCTGATCGCCGGCACCTTCGGGATGGTGTTGAGCATCGGCGTCATACCGTTCATCGCCAGCGAGCCGTCGCTGTACGGGTGGACCGTGGTGCTGGCTTTCGGCAACAGCCTGTTCGCGCCCGGGGCGATGGGGATGGTGTCGGTGCTGGCCGGACCGATGGAGCAGGGCACGATGCTCGGCGTCGCGCAGTCTCTCGCCGCCCTCGGCCGCATGACGGGCCCGGAGGTGATCGGCGCCACCTACGACGCGACGGGCGCGCTCGTCGGGTTCCTCGCCGCGGCGGCGCTGATGACGGTCGCGGGCTGGTTCGCGATGCAGGTACCGCGCGACGCTGGAGCGAGCGCGCACGCGCTGGCCGCCGAGCCGGCGGCGCCCCTCGGCGACTAGCTAGCGTGTCGCGAACTTGGGCAGCTCGGCGCGGTGGCGCCGGGCGAACTCCTCGTACACGTGCGAGTCCGTGTAGTCCCGCATCGAGGAAATCCGGTCGCCGCGGAACCGGATCACCACGCAGGTGCGCTGGTTCATCACGTCGTCGGGCGAGCTCTTGAGCCAGCTCCGCTCGTGGATTTCGACGATGACGCGCTCGTCGGCGTCGTACCACACGCGCTCCAGGTCCTCGTAGCCCCAGTCGGCCGCGCCGAGGCCCGGCTCGCGCTGCTCGAACGCGCGCAGCACTGCCGCCTTCCCGGTCCACGTGCCGCCGATGGGCGGCGCGCCCGCCACCCAGTACACGATATCGTCGGTGAAATACGAGGCCACGTCGTCCATGCGTCCCGCAAACATTGCGGCCTCGTACGCCTTCGCGATGCGCATGCGCTCGGTCATTGGGAGACCCGGCGGTTGGGGCGGTTGCGGCGGTTGGGGCGGGTCATACGGTAAACGCCTCCTCGGGTTGGGGGGCTGGCAGCGGGTTCGCCTTGCGGCCCGCGCGTTCCATCGGCCGGTCCATCTCCTGCTTGTGGTGGTCCAGGATGTTCCAGAAGTCCAGCGCGCGGCCCACCAGCTCGACCGCCGCGCCGCGCAGCCCCTCGCTGGCCTTCACCTGCCGCACGTTGTTCTGCATGTCCTCGGCGTCCCAGCCGCGCGAGTGCGCGATGAAGGGGAAGGGCGGGAACACGAAGCCAAGCTCCGCCCAGAACGTGAACAGCCCGCCCGCGACGCCCTGGATGTTGTCCTGCCCGCCCGTGATGATGAACGCCGCGACCTTGCTCTTGATCAGGACGCGGTTGTGGATCGTGATCTGGTTCTGAATGCAGTTGAGCCGCTCGGCCATCTTGAAGTAGAGACTGCTGGCCGCGCCCCACCGGATCGGCGTGCTGATGAGCACCACGTCGGCCCAGTGCACCAAGCCCTCGTAGACCGGCGTGAGGCCGTCGGCCGGGTCGCGCTCGGTGATCGCGCACGGCCAGGTGCAGGCGTGGGAGGCCTTGGAGTAGTTGCCCTCGCAGGAGCGGAAGGCGAGGTCCCGCAACCGGATGAGGCGCGTCTCGGCGCCCCGGTCGCGCCCGGCGGCCTCGAGGGCGTGCTCCAGCAGGAAGTCCGACGTCGAGAACCGCGGCAGGTCCGCGTCCATCGCCGTGGTGGAAATGCCCAGCACGCGGGGCGGCGCGCCGTCGGGCTTGGCGTGCTCGTCGAGCAGGTGGGACGGCTTGTGCTTGATGAGTCTGCGAGGCATGGCCGGCGGGGTCGCGAGGTACACGCCGTCGGCGCGCTCCTCGACCGAGAAAACCGGCACCTGCTCCTCGTCGTAGCCTTCGGGGCCCTTGCCGGTGACGACGCTGTACTCCCAGCCGTGCCACGGACACGCGACGAACTCGCCGCGCAGGCGTCCCTCGCACAACGGGCCGCCCTTGTGGTTGCAGATGTTGGAGATGGCGCGGAAGGCGCCCTCGTGGTAGAACAGGGCGATCTGGTGGCGCTCGAGCTTGAGGCTCAGCGGGACACGCGCGAGCAGCTCGTCGCGGGTGCCGAGCCGGTGCCAGGTCGTCATCGGGCTCACTCCGGAAGTCGCGGGGTACAGGAGTAACGCCGCGGCGCGCCCGGCGGTTCGCGTGACGGGAACCGATGCCCCGGGCCGGGCGTTCGATCAGGGACACGCGGGGCGACCCGCAGCCCACGCAGCACCACCGCACCGGTACGTAAAGGAAGGCGCGATGGCGGTTGCCGTTCCGTTCCACACGCCCCCAAGTCCCCTGGCGCCGCCGCCCCCCTCCGTGGCGCGGATGGCCGCGGACGTGCGCGCGGGCCTGCTGACCCGCGAGCGCTGGCTGCCCAGCGCGTACTTCTACGACGACCGCGGCAGCGCGCTGTTCGAGGAGATCACCCGGCTGCCGGAGTACTACCAGACCCGCACCGAGGAGGCGATCCTCGCGGCGGCCGCGGACGACATCATCGCGCGGCAGCGCCCGCGCGAGCTGGTCGAGCTGGGCTCGGGCGCGGGCCGCAAGATACGGCTGCTGCTCAACGCCGCCTGGCGGGGGGGGGGGACTCCGCGGGTGGTGCTGTTCGACATCAACGAGCGGTTCGTGCAGGAGTCGGCGGCTCGACTGGCCGCGGACTACGCCGGGCTCGACGTGCGGAGGCTGGTCGGCGACTTCACCGGGAGCCTGGCCGGGCTCGGACCGGGCGGCGGCCGGCTCGCGATTCTCTTCGCGGGAACCATCGGCAACCTGCATCCCGGCGGCGTGCCGCGGTTCCTGCGCGCCGTCGCGCGCACCCTGGCGCCCGGCGACGCGTTCCTCGTAGGGCTCGACCTGGTGAAGGACCCGGCGCGCCTCGAGGCGGCCTACAATGACGCAGCCGGCGTGACCGCGGCGTTCAACCTGAACATCCTGGACCACGTGAACCACGCGCTGGACGCCGATTTCGACGTGCGGCGCTGGCGCCACCGGGCGTTCTACGATCGGCGGCGCGAGTGGATCGAGATGCGCCTGATCGCCACGGAGCCCCAGCGGGTGCGCGTCCCGGGCGCCTGGCTCGACCTCCACTTCGGCGCGGGCGACGAGATCCGCACCGAGTACTCGTGCAAGTACACGCGCGCGAGCTTCGAGCGGCGGCTCCCGGGGACCAGGCTCGCGCTCGACCGGTGGTACACGGATTCCGACCAGCTCTTCGCCCTGGCGTTGTGCCGGAGGACGGTGGCGCCATGACCGTCGCTCCCGCCGTGCCCGGCTTCGACCGGCTCGCGCTGCAGGCGCGGCTCGAGGCTGCCTGGCGCCGGTCCGATGCCGTGTTCGACCTGCTGGTGCCCGAGGCGTTCCTGCGGCGGCCGATCGCGCTGCGGCAGCCTTTCATTTTCTACGTCGGGCACCTTGCGGCCTTCGGGTGGAACCAGGTCATCGGTGGATTGTTGGGCCGCGAGAGCCCGCAGCCGGCGCTCGACCAGCTGTTCGCGCGCGGGATCGACCCCGTCGGCGTGGACGGCTACGAGGGCTCCGAGTCGTGGCCGAGTCTCGACGAAACGCTGCGCTACCGCGACCGCGTGCGGCAGGCGCTCCAGGGCGCGATGGGCGAGGTGGAATCGCGCGTCGGCAGCGACGTGCTGGCGGACCATGGCCGCGTTTATCACCTCGTGATCGAGCACGAGCTGATGCACCACGAGACGCTGCTCTACATGGTGCAGCAGCTCGACCGGCGGCTGCGCCGCCGCCCGGCGCACGTTCCGCCCTATCGGTTCCAGGGCGCGGCGGCCCCCGGCACCGTGACGGTACCCGGCGCGACGGTCGTGCTGGGCGAGCGCTTCGACCGGGTGCCGTTCGGATGGGACAATGAGTTCCCGGAGCACGCTGAGGAGGTCGCGCCGTTCGCCGTCGACCGCACGCCGGTACGGAACGGCGAGTGGCTCGAGTTCGTGGCGGCGGGCGGCTACACTCGGCCCGAGCTGTGGACGGAGGAATCGTGGGCCTGGCGCGAGCGCGTGGGGCACGCGCACCCCGTGTTCTGGACGCGTGCCGGAGGGCGCTGGCTTTACCAGGCGCTCGCCGACGAGTTGCCGCTCGAGGACGTGGCCGACTGGCCGGTCTATGTGAGCTGGGCCGAGGCGGACGCGTACACCCGGTGGCGCGGCGCCAGCCTGCCCACTGAGGCCGAGTACCACGCCGCGGCCCGCGCGGCCGACGTGCGGTGGGGCGATCCGGCGGGCGGCAACTTCGACTTCACCCACTGGGGGCCGACGCCCGTCGGCATGTACGGAGGAAACGCCGCGCTGGACCTCGCGGGCAACGGGTGGGAATGGACGGGCTCGCGGTTCGGGCCGTTCCCGGGCTTCGAGGCCTGGGCCCGCACCTACGCGGGCTACTCGGCCGACTTCTTCGACGAGCATCATTACGTGCTGCTCGGCGGGTCGTGGGCGACCGATCGGACCCTGGTGCGGCGCAGCTTTCGGAACTGGTTTCAGCCGCACTATCCGTACGTGTTCGCCAAGTTCAGACTCGTAAGGCGGTGATGAGGTCACCAGCCTCTGCACTTCATCACCAGCCTCTGCTTGTCGTATCTTGTTCCCATGTCCTTCCCGCGCCCCTTTCACACGTTCCGCCCGCATCCCTGGCACGGCCTCAACCCGGGCTCCGACGCGCCGCGCATCGTCCGTGCGTACATCGAGATCACGCCGTTCGACCTCGTGAAGTACGAAGTGGACAAGGTGACGGGGTACTTGCACGTGGACCGGCCGCAGCGCACCAGCTCGCTGCCGCCCACGCTGTACGGTTTCGTGCCGCGCACGTATTGCGGCGCCCGGGTGGCCCGGCTGGCCGGCGTCGAGCGCGGCGACGGCGACCCGCTCGACATCTGCGTACTGAGCGAGCGGCCGGTGGATCGCGCCGACGTCCTGGTGCGGGCGAAGGTGATCGGCGGGTTGCGGATGGTCGAGGGCGGCGAGGCCGACGACAAGATCGTCGCGGTACTCGAGAACGACCCGGCGTGGGCCCAGGTCGAGGAGCTGGCCGCGCTGCCGGGGGCCCTGGTGGAGCGGCTGTCGCACTACTTCCTCACCTACAAGGCTATTCCCGGCATGCCCAACCCCGTGCGCGTGGACGGCACCTACGCGCGCGCGCACGCCTACGCGGTCGTGCAGGCCGCGCTGGAGGACTACGCGGAGGAGGCCGCACGGCCGACCTGACGCCGCTCGTCGAGCTGCGCGACATCACGGTGCGGCTCGGCGGGCGCGACGTGGTCCGCGGGCTCACCCTCGACGTGCGGCGCGGCGAGGTGCTGGTGCTCCTGGGCCGGAGCGGCTCCGGCAAGACCACGACGCTCAAGGTCATCAACGCGCTGGTGGCGCCGAGCGCGGGCGAGGTCCGCTTCGAGGGGCGACCCACCGCCGCCTGGGAGGCGCACCGCCTGCGCCGGCGCATCGGGTACGTGATCCAGGACGTCGGGCTGTTCCCGCACTTCACCGTGGCGCGTAACGTGGCCCTGGTGCCGCTGCTGGAGGGCTGGGAGCCGGCGCGGGTGCGCGCGCGGGTGGACGAGCTGCTGGTGCTCGTCGGGCTCGAGCCGGCCGCGTTCCTGGAGCGCCGCCCCCGCGAGCTCTCCGGCGGCCAGCGGCAGCGGGTGGGCCTGGCGCGCGCGCTCGCGGCCGATCCCCCGCTGCTGATGCTCGACGAGCCCTTCGCCTCGCTCGACCCGCTGACCCGGGCCGAGCTGCAGCGGGAGTTCGCGGCCCTCGCCGCGCGGCTCGGCACGACCGCCGTGTTCGTGACCCACGACGTGCGCGAGGCGCTGCGCCTCGCGAGCCGGATCGCCCTGTTCGCGGCCGGCGAGCTGGTCTGCCTCGGCACGCCGGCCGAGTTTCGCGCGTCGGGCCACCCGGAGGCGCGGGCGTTCGTCGCGTCGCTCGAGCCGTGAACCTGCTCGCGTTCTACTCGGCCAATCGGTCCGAGGTGCTCGGGCTGCTGGGCGAGCACCTCGTGCTGGTGCTGGTGTCGACGCTCATCGCGGTCGCCCTGGGCGTGCCGCTCGGCGTCGTCCTCACGCGGCGGCGGCGGCTCGCGGCTCCGGTCCTGGCCGTCATCAACGCGGTGCAGACGGTACCCAGCCTGGCCGTGTTCGGCTTCCTGATCCCGCTCCCCTTGCTGGGCGGCATCGGCGCGCGCACGGCGATCGTCGCGCTGGTGCTCTACGCGCTGCTCCCGATCGTGCGCAACACGGTGACGGGCATCCGCGGTGTGGACCCGGCGGTGCGCGAAGCCGCGCTGGGCATGGGGCTCGCCGACCGGGATATCCTCTACATGGTCGAGCTGCCGCTCGCCGCGGGCGTGATCTTCGCGGGCGTGCGCGTGGCGGCCGTGGTGGGCGTCGGCATCGCCACGATCGGCGCGGCGATCGGCGCCGGGGGCCTCGGGGTGTACATCTTTCGGGGCGTGGCGACCGTCAACGACACGCTCATCCTGGCGGGCGCGCTCCCCGCGGCCGGCGTGGCGCTCGCGCTCGACGCGGGCCTCGGCTGGCTCGAGCGGCGGCTGGCCGCGGCGTGATCGCGGTGCGGGACCTGGCCCGGCGGCTCGCGTGGGCCGCGCTGCTGCTCGGCGCGGGGTGCGGCCCCCGCCAGTCCGCCATCGTGGTCGCGTCGAAGAACTTCACCGAGAGCGATCTGCTGGGCGAGATCGTGGCGCAGCAGATCGAGCGTCGCACCGGCCTGCCGGTGCGCCGGCGGTTTCACCTGGGCGGCACGTTCGTGTGCCATGAAGCGCTGATCGCCGGCCAGATCGACGTATACGTCGAATACACCGGCACGGCGCTGGTGGCGATCCTGCAGCTGCCGCCCACCGCCGACCCCGAGTCCGCGCTGCTGCGCGTGCACCCGCCCTACGACGAGCGGTTCGATGCCGAATGGCTGCAGCCGCTCGGGTTCAACAACACGTTCGCGATGATCGTGCGACGCACCGACGCCCGCCGCCTCGGCCTAACAACCATTGGCGACATCGCGCCGCACGTACGGCGCTGGCGGGCGGCCTTCGGCTACGAGTTCCTGGAGCGCGCCGACGGCTGGCCGGGACTCGCGCGCGCCTACGGGCTCGCGCTCGCCGAGCGGCCGCGCGTGATGGACCTGGGCCTCACGTACCGCGCCCTCGCGGACGGGCAGGTGGACCTCATCGCGGGCAACTCGACCGATGGACAGATCGCCGCGCTCGATCTCGCCACGCTGGAAGACGACCGCCGCTACTTCCCCGCGTATCAGGCCGTGCCCGTGATCCGCTGGCCGGTGCTGCGCGCGCATCCTGAAATCGGACGCGCGCTCGGCGACCTGGCCGGGACGATCAGTGATTCGACCATGCGGCGCCTCAACGCGCTGGTGGACGTCGAACACCGGGATATCGCGGCCGTGGCGCGCGAGTTCCTCGCTGGCCTGCCGACGCCACGATGATCCGGCTCGTCGTGCCGCTCCTGGCGGCCCTGTCGGCGAGCGCCGCCGTGGCCCAGCAACCCCGCGACAGCACCGTGGTCGTCCTGCTCGGCACGGGCACGCCCTATCCCGATCCGCGGGCTGGCGGGCCGGCCACCGCCGTCGTCGTAGGTTCGCGGGTGTTCCTGTTCGACGCGGGGGTGGGCGTGATGCGCGCGATGAACGCCGCGGGGCTGCGGATCCGCGGCCCGGAGCCGCTGGTCGAGGCCGCCTTCATCACGCATCTGCATTCCGACCACACCCTCGGCCTCCCCGACCTGATGCTGACCTCGTGGGTGATGTGGCGGCGGTACCCGATCCGACTCGTGGGCCCGCGCGGGCTCGCGCACATGGTGGATCGCATCGGGGATGCGTGGCGCGAGGACATCCGTATCCGCGGCGAGTTTCTGGAGCGCGAGTGGCCGTACGGGTGGCGGGTGGCGGTGCGGGAGATCGACAGCGGGCAGGTGGCATACGACAGCGCGGGCGTACGGATCACGGCTGTGCCGGTGCTCCACGGCGACTGGCCGTCGGCGTTCGCCTATCGGGTGGACACGCCGGACCGCCACATCCTCATCTCGGGCGATCTCCGGCCAAGCCCGGCGTTCGAGGCGGCGGCGCGCGGCCTGGACGTGCTCCTCAGCGAGGTCTACCCCGCCGCGCGGGCGGCGACGGAGCCGCGGCAGGGCGGGGAGCAGTGGCCGGCCTACCTGCGTGCGTACCACATCTCCGACCACGAGTTGGGCGCGGTGGCTTCGCGCGCGCAGCCGCGGGTGCTGGTGCTCTACCACGTGGTCCGACTCGGCGCGAGCGACGAGGAGATCCTCGCGGGGATCCGGGCGGGCGGGTACCGTGGCCGCGTGGTGTTCGGACGCGATCTGGACCGCCACTGACGGGGAGGCGATCGAGGCGATCGACATCGCCCTGGGAGCTGGCGTGCGGACGGTGGCGTTCGCACCGCAGGGGTGGGCCCGCCCGTGTCGCAGGTCACACGTAGCGCGGGTCACAGATTCGGCGGCCACTCCGGATGTAGTCTCGCGCGAACCAACATGGTTGCCACGCCAATGGACGGCACGATCGCCTGGGCCCGTCTGTCGCCCGTCGCGAAGCCCGCCGCCGCGCCGACGCTGCGCGCCGGCGCCTGGTATCCCGTGGTGGCCGACGGGGAGGCGCGGGTCGAGCTGCTGGTCGCGGGGGAGCGCGTGATGCTGCCGCGGCGGCTCCTCGAGGTCCGCAAGCAGCGTCCGGCCCGGTTTACCGTGGTGAGCCGGATGGCGGGAGACCCCAATCCGGTGCGAGGCACCCCCGCCGATCTCGGTCCGGTCTACGCCGTCTGCCCCGGCTGCATGAGCCGCGTCACCTTGTCCGGCGCCCCGCCGGCGACCACGTGCCCGAAGTGCGGGCATCGCGGCGAAGTGGCCTGGTGGGAAGGCGGCTGACGGTCGCTCGCGATCGCTGAACCGCGCCGTCATATTCCGGCGCCCGATGTCCGCTTCCCTCGCCACCGTCGTCGCCGCGTTGTCGGACCGCTACGCCGTCGAGCGTGAGCTGGGCCGGGGCGGCATGGCCACCGTGTTTCTGGCGGAAGACCGCCGGCACGGGCGGCGGGTGGCGATCAAGGTGCTGCACCCCGACCTCACCGCGTCGCTCGGCGCCGAGCGGTTTCTGCGTGAGATCCGGATCGCCGCGCGCCTCGCGCATCCCCACATCCTGCCGCTCATCGATTCGGGTGAGGCCCGCGGCGTGCTCTACTACGTGGCGCCGTACGTACCGGACGGCTCGCTGCGCGAGCGCCTCGAGCGCGACGGTCGCCTGCCCGTGACGGACGCGCTGCGGATCGTGCGCGAGGTCGGCTCCGCGCTCGACTACGCGCACCGCGAGGGCTTCGTGCACCGCGACGTGAAGCCCGAGAACATCCTGTTTGCCGACGGGCTCGCCGTGCTGGCCGATTTCGGGATCGCGCGGGCGCGCAGCACCGCGGGCGGGGAAGCCGTGACCGAAGTGGGCCTCACGCTCGGCACGCCCGACTACATGAGCCCCGAGCAAGCAGCCGGCGAGCAACAGCTCGGCAGCGCGAGCGACCTCTACAGCATGGCGTGCGTGACCTACGAGATGCTGGTCGGCGAGCCGCCGCTGCGCGGCACCGGCGCCCGGGCCACGATGGCCAAGCAGGTGACCGAGACGCCACGGCCGGTGCGCGTGCTACGGCCGGACGTACCGCTCCACGTGGAGCGCGCGCTGGAGCGGGCCCTCGCCAAGGAGCCCGACCGGCGATTCGCGAGTCTCGCCGAGTTCGTCTCGGCGCTGCACGGCGAAGGACCGGAGGGAGGGACCCCGCCGGCCTCGCGGTCCGTAGCCGTGCTGCCGTTCGTCAACGCGAGCGCCGAGCCCGACAACGAGTACCTGAGCGACGGCATCACGGACGAGCTGATCGACGCGCTCGCCAAGGTGGAGGGGCTGCGGGTCGCTTCCCGTACGTCCGTCTTCGCGCTGAAGGGGAAGGCGCAGGACGTGCGCGCGATCGGGGCGCTGCTCGGCGCCGGCTGGGTGCTCGAGGGCACCGTCCGCCGCTCGGGCCCGCGGCTGCGCATCACCGCGCAGCTCACGTCCACGGCGGACGGCCAGCTCCAGTGGTCGCAGCGGTTCGACCGCACCCACGAGGACGCGTTCGCGATCCAGGAGGAGATCGCGCGGACCATCGTGGACCGGCTGCGCGCCACGTCGTTCGCCGACCTCGCGGGACCCCTGCCCAAGCGCCACACCCCGAGCGCCGCGGCGTACGCGCTGTACCTCCAGGGGCGCTTCGCGTGGAACAAGCGCACCACCGAGGGGATCACCGAGGCGATGGGTCTGTTCGAGCAGGCGATCGGCGCCGACCCGGCCTACCCGCAGGCGTACGCCGGCCTCGCGGACGCGTACGCGCTCAACCTGGACTACCGCAGCGTGCCGGTCGCCGAAGGGTTCGCCCGGGCCAAGGAGTTCGCGCGCAAGGCGCTCGCGCTGGACGACACGGTGTCGGAGGCCCACGCCTCACTGGCCTGGAGCCTGTTCGTGTACGACTGGGAGTGGGAGACCTCGGGGCGGGAGTTTCGCCGCGCCGTGGAGCTGGATCCGCAGTACGCCACCGCGCGGCAGTGGTACTCCTTCTGGCTCTGCATCCACGGCCGGTTCGACGAGGCGCTGGGCGAAGTGCGCCGGGCCCAGGAGCTCGACCCCGCGTCAGTCTCCATCCGTCGCAGCGTGGGCTGGGTGTACTACTACGCGCGGCGCTACGACCAGGCGCGCCACCACCTCGCGCGGGCCATCGCGATGAACCCGACGACGGACGAGACGTACCGGGTGCTGGCGCTGGCCCACGCGATGCAGGAGCAATGGGAAGACGCCGAGCGGGCGATCGGGCAGGCCGTCACGCTGTCGGGCGGGAGCACCTACAATCGGGCCACGCTGGCGTACGTGTACGCGCGCACCGGGCGGCGAGACGAGGCTCTGGGGGTGCTGCGGGACCTCGAGACGCTCCTGGGCCGCACTTATGTCTCGCCCGTGTCGTTCGCCACGGTCCACCTCGGGCTCGGCGACCTGGACCGCGCGCTCGACTGGACGGAACGCGCGTACGAGGAGCGGCGCGGCTGGCTGGCCTACCTCACGGTGAATCCCATCGTGGACCCGCTGCGCGGGCACCCGCGGTTCGAGGCCCTGGTCGGGAAGATGCGCTTCGAGTCCTGACGCGCCGTCGTATGTGGCCGCCATGCGTTGGTCTGGCCCACGCGGTGAACTCGCGGCTCGGCTCTGTCGCTGAAGCGACGGGCGCACCCCGCGGCTTCAGCCGTAGGGCCGAGCCGCGGCTTCAGCCGCCTGGGCACCCCGCGTCAGCCCCGGCCTCCGGCGAGTTTCCCTGCTTCCGGTGACCGCATCAGCCGCCACATCGCCAGCGAGCCCAGAACGGGCCCCGGCGCCAGCAGCGCGAACGTCCACTGCCAGCCCATGGGCCCCGCCACGACGGGCAGGAGCTGGATGGACACCATCGTGAGCAGGAACCCCGTGGCGACCTGCGCGGCCAGGGCCGTGCCGGTGTACGCGGGATCGCACAGCTCGCTGACGGCGGTGCTGAACTGCGCCGAGTCGGCGACCACCGTGAAACCCCACACCAGCGCCACGGCCATGGCGAGCAGCGGCGCACGCCCGAACGTGAGTCCAATCGCCAGCGCGCAACAACCGCTGACCGCCATCGAGAGAATGGTCGAGCGGGTGCGGCCCCACCGGTCCCCAAGCCGACCCCACACCACGCTGCCGGCCCCGCCCGCCGCGATGGCCGCGAACGCGACCAGCGAGGCGTACCGCTCGGCGACGCCCGGGGCCGCTGCCGCTTGTCCGGCGCGATACGACGCGGCGAGGAACGCGGGGAGCCAGGTCCACATAGCGTACAGCTCCCACATGTGGCCGAGGTAGCCCGCGTTCGCGAGCCGCAACGGCCGTTCGCGGACCAGCGCGGTGAACTGCGACCACGACGGGCGCGGTCGCGCGGCGCCGTAGGGACCGAGCCCGACGCCGAGCCACACGATGGCGGCGGCGGCCACCGCGAGCAGTGAGACGCCGTACATGACCTGCGGCCAGTCGTCCACCCCGCCCAGCGCGCGCACGAGGTGCGGCGTCGCCGAACCGACGGTGAGCGCGCCCACCAGCACGCCGATCCACAACCCGCGATCCTCCTTCGCCCAGGTGGCCATGACCGCCATGCCCACCGGATACACCGCGGCAAGCGTGACGCCGGTGACGAACCGGAGGGCGATGGCGCCGGGCAGCCGGACGTCGAGCGCCGGGATCAGCGCGTTGGCCAGGGCGCCGGCCACCGCGCCGACCGCGAACACGCGCGGCGCGCTCCACCGCTCGGCCACGTTGAGCACGGCGGCCCCGAGCGCGCCCGTGACGAACCCGATCTGCACGGCCATGGTGAGCCAGGCGGCCTGCGCGGCGGTAAGGTGCCAGGCGCGCATCAGCGCCGGCGTCGCGGCCGACGCCGAGAACCACAGGCTCATGGCCAGCAGCTCGGCCAGGCCCAGCAGCAGCAGGCTTCTCCATTTGGCGGTCACGGCGTTGCTTGCCCTCGGGGACGGTCGGCGGACATCTTAGCCGACCCACCCCCAGGGAGCGAGCCAGCGTGCCGGTCGTCGGACAAAGCGTGCTACGGAAGGACGGGGCGGCGAAGGTCGCCGGTGCGGCGCGGTACGTGGACGACATCACCTTCCCGGGCATGCTCCACGCCCGCACCATCCGAGCGACGATCCCCGCGGGCCGCGTCACCGGCGTCACGCTCAACTTCGACCCCGCCGGCTTCACGATCGCCGACTGGCGCGACATCCCCGGCAAGAACTGCGTCTACCTCATCACCGACGACCAGCCGTGCCTGGTGCAGGAAGAGGTCCGCCACGTTGCCGAAGCGGTGGTCCTGCTCGCGCACGAGGACCGCGAGAAGCTGTTGAACGCCCAGGTCGAGCTGACCTACGAGCGTACCGAGCCACTGTTCGACTGTCGACGGTCGACGGTCGACCATAAGCGCATTCTGATAGAGAAGGGCAACCTCTCCCGCGGCTGGGCCGCCGCCGACGTCACACTCGAAGGCGAGTACACAACCGGCCACCAGGAGCACGTCTACATCGAGCCTAACGGGTTCATCGCCGTCCCCGAGCCGAACGGCGGCGTGACGGTGTACGGCTCGCTGCAATGCCCCTTCTACGTGCACAAGGCGCTCAAGCACCTGCTCGGCCTGCCGGACGAGTTGGTCCGCGTGATCCAGACCGAGCCCGGCGGGGGCTTCGGCGGCAAAGAAGAGTATCCCTCGATGATCGCGGGGCACGCCGCGCTCCTCGCGCTCAAGGCGAAGCGCCCGGTCAAGCTCGTCTACGACCGCGCCGAAGACATGTGGGCGACGACCAAACGCCACCCGTCCGTGGTGCGCCACAAGACCGGCGTCACGAAGGCCGGCCGGCTGGTGGCGATGGAGGTGGATGTGCTGTTCGACGGCGGTGCGTACGTGACGCTCAGCCCCGTGGTGCTCTCGCGCGGCTGCATTCACGCGGCGGGGCCGTATCGGTGTCCCAACATCCGGATCGAGGGGCGCGCGGTGTTCACCAACACGAACCCGAACGGCGCGTTCCGCGGCTTCGGCGCCCCGCAGACCGAGTTCGCGATGGAGGTCCACATGGACCGCCTCGCGGACGCCCTCGGCACCGATCCGGTGAAGCTGCGCGCGCTCAACGCGCTCCGCCCCGGCGACACCACGGCCACCGGGCAGAAGCTGGGCCTCGACTGCTCGGCTGAACGGGTGCTGAAGGAGGCCGCGAAGCGGTCGGGCTGGTCCCGGAAGCGGAAGGCGTGGCGCGGCACCGACAAGGGGATCGGACTGGCGCTGTTCTACCACGGCTCCGGGTTCACCGGCGCGGGCGAGGTCCGGCTCGCCTCGAAGTGCTCGCTCAAGACGACCGAGCAGGGCGTGCTCATTCTCGTGGCCAGCACCGAGATCGGGCAGGGCACCCGCACCATGCACGCGCAGATCGTCGCCGACACGCTGGGCATGCCGTACGAGCTGGTGGACGTCGCGGTGCCGGATACCGCGGGCGTGCCCGACAGCGGGCCCACCGTGGCGTCGCGCACCTGCATGGTCGTAGGAAGGATCCTCGAGCGGTGCGCGAAGGACATGCTCGAGCGGCTCGACGGCCTGACGCCTGCCGAGTACCACGGCAGGAACGGCGAGCTGGTCATCACCAGGGAATACGAGCCGCCGCCCGGCATCGTGTGGGACGAGGAACGGTATCGCGGCGACGCCTACGCCACGTACTCCTGGGCCTGCGACGTGGCGGAGGTCGCCCTGGACCGCGACACCTACGAGGTCAAGACCACCAAGATGACGCTCGTGCACGAGTTCGGCCGCCCGATTCACCCGGTGCTCGCCCGCGGGCAGATCGAGGGCGGCACCGCGCAGGGCGTGGGCTACGCGCTCATCGAGAAGGTCGTGATGAAAGACGGCGCGATGGCCAACGCGCAGCTCACGAACTATACGATTCCCACCACGCTCGACACGCCGCGCATGGATACGGTAATGCTGGAGAATCCGTACCCGTACGGGCCGTTCGGCGCCAAGGGTGTGGGGGAGATTCCGATGGACGGGCCGGCCCCCGCGATCGTGAATGCGATGCAGCACCTGGGACTCGACGTGCGGGAGATTCCGGCGGTGCCTGAGGTGGTGATGAGAAGCTTGGAGAAGCGGAGGGAGGGGAAGGAGGGGAAGGAGGGGAAGAAGGGGAAGAAGGGGGTGCGAACGTGAAGTTCGTGCTCAACGGCAGTCCGGTGGACGTCGAGGCGCATCCGATGAAGCGCCTGCTCGACGTGCTGCGGGAGGATTGCGGGCTCACGGGCACGAAGGAGGGCTGCGGGGAGGGCGAGTGCGGCGCCTGCACGGTGGTGCTCGACGGGCTGCCGGTGTGCGCGTGTCTCGTCCCCTTCGCCCAGGCGCACGATGCGGAGGTCCTAACCATTGAAGGGCTCGGCGGGGAGCACCCGCTGCAGCGGGCGTTCGCGGCCGAGGGCGGGGCGCAGTGCGGCATCTGCACCCCGGGGATGATCCTCGCGGCGCTGTCGCTTCCGAAGAAGCCCTCCCTCGACCAGATCCGCGTCGCGCTCGCCGGCAACCTGTGCCGGTGCACCGGCTACGAGGCGATCTACCGTTCCATTCTCCGGGCAAGCGGGGATGGGGCGGGAGTGGCGAATAGGGAGTGGGGAGTAGCGAGTAGCGATGTTCGCAGGGACGGGGAGATCGGGGGCGGGACGTGAGAACCGCGGTTTCCACGCTCGAGCTGCTCGAGCCGAAGACGCTGGGCACCGCGCTGAAGCTGCTGCGTACCAAGGGGCCGCTCACGCCGATCGCCGGCTGCACGGACGTGTACGTGGCGCTGAACTTCGGCACGCTCTCCACGCACCGGTTCCTCGACCTGTCGCGCCTGGGCCCGCTGCGCCGCATCAAGGAGCGGGGCGACGTGCTCTCGATCGGCGCGCTCGCCACCTACACCGAGATCATCAAGTCGCGGGCGGTGCGGCGCCGGCTGCCGATGCTGGTCGCCGCCTCGCGCGAGATCGGCGGGGCGCAGATCCAGCACCGCGGCACCGTCGGCGGCAACATCGCCAACGGGTCGCCCGCCGGCGACACGCTGCCCGTGCTGGCCGCCGCGGAGGCGACGGTCGTGCTGGTGAGCGTGGACGGCGAGCGCCGGGTGCCGTTCACCGGGTTCTACACGGGATACCGCACCAGCGTGATGAAGCCCGACGAGCTGATCGCCGCGGTCGAGATCCCGCCGGTCGAGGGCGCGCAGTGGTTCCGGAAGGTCGGCACCCGCGCCGCCCAGGCGATCAGCAAGATCGTGATGGCCGCGGTGCGCGGCCCCGCGCCGCGTGTGGCGCTGGGCAGCGTGGCGGCGACGGTGATTCGGCTGCCGCGGACCGAGGCCGCCCTGGCCTCGGGCGCCGGCATCGCCGAGGCGCAACGGGTGCTCGCGGCGGAGATCCAGCCGATCGACGACGTGCGCTCGACGGCCGAGTATCGGCGGCGGGTGGCGGCGAACCTGCTCGGGAGATTCTGGGTGGACACGGGGGCATCGTGATGGTGTCCGAAGAGACCGGCGGGTTCCGATGCTCGGACAGCTGACAGCGGATAGCTGAGAGCTGATTTCGATGTCTGACCGCTGGGTCCTCCGCGGCGCGCGGGTCGTGACGCCGGATGGCGAGCTGCCGCGCGCGATCCACATCGTTGGCGAGCTGATCGCGCGCGTGCAGGACTACGACGACGTGCCGGCCGGCATGCGGCTGGTCGAGGCCGGCGATCTGGTGGTCCTGCCAGGGCTCGTCGACACCCACGTCCACATCAACGAGCCCGGCCGCACCGACTGGGAAGGCTTCGCCACCGCGACCGCCGCCGCCGCGGCGGGCGGCGTCACCACGCTGATCGAAATGCCGCTCAACGCGATCCCGCCCACGACGACCGTGGCCGGGCTGCGCGCCAAGCTCGCGGCCGCGGCGGGACAGCTGGCCGTGGACGTCGGCTTCTGGGGCGGTGTCGTTCCGGGCAACGCGGGCGAGCTCGAGCAGCTGTGGGCGGCCGGCGTGTTCGGCTTCAAGGCGTTCCTGTGCCCGTCGGGCGTGAAGGAGTTCGGGCACGTCGGGGAGGCGGACCTGCGCGCCGCGCTGCCGGTGCTCGCGCGGCTCGGCGCGCCGCTGCTCGCGCACGCCGAGCTGCCCGAGGTCCTGGACCACGCGCTCGAAATGGAGTGCGCCGTCTGCTTCGAGGAGCGCACGTACCGGTGCTACCTCTGCACCCGGCCGCCCGAGGCCGAGCACCAGGCGATCGCGATGCTCCTCGGCCTGGCGCGCGAGAGCGGCGCGCGCGTGCACGTGGTTCACCTGGCGTCGGCGCAGGCGCTGCCCGCGCTGGCCGAGGCGCGGCGCGCGGGCCTGCCGGTTTCGGTCGAGACGTGCCCGCACTACCTGACCTTCACCGCGGACGAGGTGCCCGACGGCGCAACCGAGTTCAAGTGCGCGCCGCCGATCCGCGAGCGCGAGCACCGCGAGGGGTTGTGGGAAGGACTGCGGGCAGGCACGATTGACCTCGTGGCCACCGATCATTCGCCCTGCCCGCCGGCGATGAAGCGCCGCGACGCCGGCGAGTTCCTGCCGGCCTGGGGCGGCATCGCGTCGCTCCAGCTCGGCCTCGCGGCGACGTGGACCGGCGCCGCGGCGCGCGGCTTCTCACTGACGGACGTGTCGCGCTGGATGAGCGCCGCGCCCGCGCGCCTGGCGGGACTCGACGGCCGTAAGGGCGCCATCGCGCCGGGCGCCGACGCCGACCTCATCGTGTTCGACCCGGACGAGGAGTTCGTCGTGGACCCAGCCCGCCTGCTGCACCGCCATCCGATGACGCCCTACGCCGGTCGCAGGCTGCGGGGTGTCGTCGAGCGCACGTACCTGCGCGGCGCCATCGTCTACGCCGACGAGCGGATCGTGGATGATGAACGGGGCCGCGTGCTCACCCGAAGCGCCGGAACGCTCCGATGAGGCCGCTGTCAGCTGTCAGCCGTCAGCTGTCAGCTCTCGGCTGTCAGCTGTCAGCGATCCCCTGACCCCGCACCACATGCCGGATTTCACCACCCTCACCGACCTTGCCGCCGAGCGCCTGGGCGGCGCCGTCCTGCTCGCCAACGACGAGTTCTTCGCGCCCAAGGAGAACCTTCTGAAGGCGGCGCCCGCGGTGTGGCGCGAAGGCGAGTACACCGATCGCGGCAAATGGATGGACGGCTGGGAGACGCGCCGGCGCCGGGAGAGCGGGCACGACTGGTGCATCATCCGGCTCGGCGCGCCGGGGATCGTGCGCGGGGTCGTGGTGGACACGGCCTTTTTCCGCGGCAACTACCCGGAGCACTGCTCGATCGAGGCCACCGACCGTCACGTGGCCGACGACGCGCAGCACCTCGCGGCGCCGACCACGCGCTGGGTGCCGATCCTGCCCAAGTCGGCGCTCCAGGGCGACGCGAAGAACCCGTTCGCCGTCGACAGCCCGGAGCGCTGGACCTATCTGCGCCTCAACATCTTCCCGGATGGCGGTGTGGCGCGGCTGCGCGTGCACGGCGATGTCGTGCCCGACTGGACCCGCGTGCTCACGGGCGGCGGCTGGGTGGACCTCGCCGCGATCGAGCACGGCGGCCGCGTGATCGCGCAGAGCGACGCCTTCTTCGGGAACGCGAACAACATGCTGCTGCCGGGCCGCTCGACCCACATGGGCGACGGCTGGGAGACCAAGCGCCGCCGGGGGGGGGGGCACGACTGGGCGGTCGTCCGTCTGGGTCGGCCGGGCGCGATCCACCGGGTCGAGCTGGACACCGATCACTTCAAGGGCAACGCGCCGGGCAGCGCGTCGCTCGAGGCCCGGCGCGCCGGAGCCGACGCGACGGCGCTGGACGACGCGGGCTGGACGCCGCTGCTGGCCCAGTCGAAGATTCAGCCGCACGCCCGGCACGTGTTCGACGATCTCGCGCATCCCGGCGAGGTGACGCACGTGCGGATCAACATCTTTCCCGACGGGGGGGTCGCACGCCTGAGGCTCTGTGGCACCGTAACCGGGTCCGCGGGATCACCGACGGCGTCCGGCGGCTGAGCGACCTGCCCGCGGACGAGGCGCGCGCCGCGCTGCTCGCCTGCTGCGGCGCCGCACGCTGGGCTGAACGCATGCTCGGCCAGCGTCCGTTCAAGGACACCGACGAAGTGTTCGCGGCGGCCGACCGCATCTGGCAGGATCTCGGGCCGGAGGACTGGCACGAGGCCTTCCGCGCACATCCACGGATCGGTCAGCGGACTGCGGACAGCGTCGCCGCGCAGGAGCAGGCGGAGGCCACCTCCGCTGGTGCCGTCGTTCTGAACGACCTCGCCGACGCCAACCTCGCATACGAGGCGCGGTTCGGGCACATCTACATCGTGTGTGCCACGGGCAAGAGCGCGGAAGAGATGCTGACCCTGTGCAGGGGTAGGCTGGCGAACGATCCGGACACCGAGCTGCGCGTGGCCGCCGAGGAGCAGCGCCAGATCACCCGGCTCCGGCTCGAGAAGCTCCTGGAGAAGGCATGATCTCGACCCACGTGCTCGACACATCCACCGGCCGCCCGGCCGCGGGCCTCAAGGTCTCGCTCGAGACCCTGAGCGCCGGCAACGGCTGGACCCAGGTGGCGTGGGGCACGACCGACGACGACGGGCGCATCCGCGAGCTGCTCCCGATGGGCGGGACGCTGGACCAGCGCCGCTACCGGATGGTGTTCGACACGCTCGCGTATTTCCAGCGCCGCGGCGTGAAGGCGTTCTATCCCGTGGTCGTCGTGATCTTCGAGATCGCCGAGCCCGCCGACCATCACCACGTGCCCCTGCTGCTGAGCCCGTTCGGCTACTCCACGTACCGCGGGAGCTGACGCGTGAGCGTCTGGCTGGACTGGATCAACCTCGTGGTCCGCGTGATCCATCTCGCGGCCGGCATCGCCTGGATCGGCTCGTCCTTCTATTTCGTGTGGCTGGACCAGAGCCTCACCGCGCCGGTGCCGCCGCGCAAAGGGGTCGAGGGCGAGCTGTGGATGACGCACAGCGGCGGGTTCTACCAGGTCGAGAAGCGGCGGATAGGGCCGGGGGAGTTGCCGGCCGTGCTGCACTGGTTCAAGTACGAGGCGCTGCTCACCTGGGTGACGGGCATCGTGCTGCTCGCGGTCGTGTACTACCTGACCGGCGGCATCTACCTGGTCGATCCGGCTGTTTCGACCATCACGCCGGTTCGCGCCACGCTCGTCGCGGTGGGCCTCCTCGTCGGCTCGTGGGTCGTATATGACGTGCTGTGGCGCTCGCCGCTGGGGGGGGGGCGTATCGGCTGGCCCGCGACCGTCCTGTCGTTCGCCCTGCTGGCGGCGGTGATGTTCGGCCTGTTCCGCGCGCTCTCCGCGCGCGCCGCGTACATCCACGTCGGCTCGATCCTCGGCACCATCATGGTGGCGAACGTGTGGATGGTCATCCTGCCCAACCAGCAGAAGATGATCGACGCCACGCAGCGCGGCGAGACGCCGGACTTCACGCTCGGCGAGGCCGCCAAGCGGCGCTCCATGCACAACAGCTACATGACGTTCCCGGTGCTGTTCATCATGCTGAGCACGCATTTCCCGCAGACGTACGGGAGCCCGGAAGGCTGGCTGGTGCTGGTGCTGCTCAGCGTGGCGGGGGCGTGCGCGCGCCATGCTATGATCGGGAAAACGCGCCGGAAAACCTGGGCGCTGGCGCCGATGGTGGCGTGTTTCGCGGCGGTCATCGTCCTCGCGAGCCCGAAGCGCGCGCAGGCCGCGCCCGGTGCGGCGGACTCGGGCGGAGTGAGCTTCGGCGCGGCGCGCGCCGTCATCAACGCGCGCTGCCTCTCGTGCCATTCGGCGTGGCCCACGGACGAGGTGTTCACCGTCGCGCCGAACGGCATCGCGTTCGACAAACCGGACGACATCGCGCGGCTCGCCGACCGGATCCGGGAGCGCGCGGTGGTGCAGGAAACGATGCCGATGGCGAACAAGACCGGGATGACCGCCGAGGAGCGGGTGCTCCTGGGGCGGTGGGTGGAGGGCGGGGCGAGGCTGAACTAGGGGATCCCCGCGAGCACGGCTACCCTCCGGACAGGGAGGTCACAGCACCTCGCCGTGCGCGCGGGCGAACAGCAGCGGGAGATCCAGCACCAAGGGTTCTCCGGCGCCCGCCGGCAGCCACTCCAGCCGGTCGCCCAGCACTTCGGGCCGCTCGTCCACCGGACGCCAGCGCTCGACGGTCCGCGCGTCGGTATCCACGATCCAGTACTCGGGAATACCGGCACGCTGAAAGCGGCGGCGCTTGATGGTGCGGTCGGCGCGCGCGGTGGATGGCGAGAGCACCTCCACGACCAGCAGCAGCGGCGCGCCGGCGTTCCATTCGTGCGTCGGGCGTCCGGCGACGAGACCTTCGACGAACACGTCGGGCTGCACCAGGCCGTGCGGATCCAGCTCGATGTCTGCCGGTGACGTCAGCGTCTGGCCGAGCGCGTGCGCGCGCACGTAGGGGATCAGGCAATCCAACAGCGCCGAGACGCAAAGCTGGTGCCGTTTCACGGGCGACGGGGTCACCAGCAGCTCCCCGTCCACAACCTCGTAGCGGTTGCCGTCGTCGGGGAGGGCGCGGACCATCTCCGCGGTGTAGACGATCGGGGCGGCCATGCCCATAAGGTCGGCTCGGCGCTGAAGGGTTCGCAAGGGCGGCGCACCGGCCACGATAGGCCGATGGACGCGCACCGACGTCATCGCTTCCGTGCGCGCGTGGGCGATTCGTTGCAGGCCCGCCCCGGCGCCCCCGGCCGGCTGGGGCGCGGTCCCTACGCTATCACGACGACGGCCACAGCCACCCGAACGCGCCGGCCGTGACCAGCCCGTAGATCAGCCCGTCGAACGTGTTCTTCAGCGTCGTGGTCCACGACCGCTTGTACCAGATCGAGTTCGGCCAGTTCGCCACCGTGTAGCCCACGAACGCGGTGACGCCCGTAAACCGGAACACCGCGAGATACTCGGCACCGGCCGGCAGCGCCCGGCCCGCCACGTACGCCGCGAACACCGACACCACGACTGAGAACAGGAACCACATGACCAGTGACGGGCCCATGTTGAACATCTCGCTCGAGTACACCGTCATCCCGATCACCGGACCCTGCTTGCACTTCGCCTGGAACTCGGGCGTTTTCATCGCCGCGGCGTCGGCCGGCCTGGGCATCATGTAGTCGCCGGGCGGGATGTTGAACGGCCGCAGCGCCGCCATCACCTGATCCTCGTTGGGCACGGTCTTGAAGTCGGTGTTGTGGTACTTCAGCACCATGTGGATCACCGAGCTCACGATGAACACGAACACCGCCGACACGAGGATCGGCAGCCACAACGACACGATCGAGACCACAGGACGCCTCCCGGGTGCGAGAGCGCCGGCCCGGCCGGGCCGACCGCCGCGAAGCTTACGCTCGGGAAGCCACTCTGCAAGTCCGGGTTCCTGCTGTCGGTTGACCGACAGTCCTTGGCCGAGCCGCGGCTTCAGCCGCGGAGGCCGCGACCGTCGCGTAGATTCTGTGCTCCTGCCATGCCCACCGACCTCACCATCCCGGCGCTCGACGGCTACCGCCTCGCCGCGTCCCGATTCGATCCGCCGGGATCGCCGCGCGCGGCCCTCCTGGTGTCGCCGGCGACCGGCGTCAAACGCTCGGTGTACCGGGGCCTCGCCGAGCACCTCGCGGGCGCCGGGTTTGCCGTGGTGACATGGGACTGGCGAGGAACCGGCGGCAGCAAGCCGGTCACGCTGCGCGGTTTTCCCTACACGATGCGCGACTGGGCGGAGCAGGACCTCGGCGGTGTGATCGTGGCGGCGGAGGCGGAATGGCCCGGGATGCCCGCGCTGTGGGACGAAACGGTCCGGTGGTTGGGCGGCGTGCTGTGACGGAAACGAAGGGGCCGCGGATGACCGCGGCCCCTCAGCTGTCGGGACGCCCGCCGCTACTTTGCGGGGGGCGCGGCCACCTTGGTCTTGGGTGGACGGCCCGGCTGGTTTCGGACCGGCGGCGGCTCGGCGCGGCGAGCCAGCCGGTGGGTGTGGTAGGCCAGAATCCGCTCGCGCACGCCCGCCTCGGTATCGCCGGAGGCAGCCCGAAACGGGGCGTAGCGGTGGGTGTCGCCTGTCACGGCGAACCACCACCACGCCTCGGACTTGGGGCCGCCCTGCCGTTCGACCTGGCAGCGATACGTCCGCCAGCCGACCTGAAACTGGAACGCCTCTTTCATCGTGGCTCCGTGGGGAACCACGAAATGTACCCAGAAACGGCTCCGCGCGCGCGGCGGTCCTGCCGGAGGCCGCGCCCTGTTAGATTCCGGCACCCTTCGACGAACGCCCAGGAGGCGATCGGCATGTCCAAGAGCGACGAACGCAAGCTGGCCGCCCTCGTCAAGAAGCTGTCGGCCAAGGCCGCCCAGGCCAAGCCGGCCGCGCGGCGCAAGTACGACGACACCCTCGTCACGGAGCTCGACGACAACACCGAGCGCCGGGCCTTCTTCTCGGAAATGAAGAAGCGCGAGTTCTAGCGATGCGTACGCTCATGCTGGCGGCCGCGCTCGTTCTGGCCACCGGAACCCTTGACGCTCAATCCGCCGCCAGACCCAACACGCGACAAGGTTTCTGGATCGGCTTCGGCCTCGGCCCCGGATCGACCGGGGAAGACTGCAGCTCGTGCTCCAACGATCGCATCAACGGCGCCGCCGGGTACCTGCGCATGGGCGGCACCGTGTCGCCGCACATCCTGCTGGGTGGTGAGGCGGACTTCTGGGGTACGTCGTACCGCGGGGTCGACCGCACGTTCGGCAGCGGGTCGTTCATCCTCGTCTGGTACCCGAGCCGCACGGGCGCCTTCTATCTCAAGTTCGGCATCGGCGGCATGACGTACACCACCGATAACGGCACCAACGAGCTCGAAGCGACGGCGGGCACGGGCTCGTTCGGCCTCGGCTACGAGTTCCGCGTGGGCCGGAACTTCTCGGTCTCCCCGTACCTGAGCAGCGTTGCGTCGGCCCCCGTGGAGTTCAAGATCAACGGGCAGCCCGTCGCCGCGGGCGAGGACATCACGATGAACCTGTTCCAGATCGGCGTCGGACTCACGTGGCACTAGCGATCGGGTAGCCGCCGAGCCCATCGGCCGCCCGCCGGGGAGCCGTCAGCTGCGTGGCAGAGCGAAGGTGACGGTGGTCCGGACAAGCACACGGACGGCGCGCTCGTCGAATCGGGCCGGCGTGTAGCGGCAGGTGGCGAGTGCACGGCGCGCCGCTTCGGTGAAGTGCGAGTGGGTGGACTGAACGGCCTGGATGCTCGCGGCGTCCACGCGCCCCGCCGTGTCGACCACGAACTGCAGCAGCACCTGGCCCTGAATCTGGGCGGCGCGGAGCATCATCGGGTAGCTCGGCGCGCGGCAGGAGCCCGGAATCGGGACCGGGCGCTGGCCGACCGCCGCTTCCGACACCGCCGTGTCGGCCGCCGTTGTCGTTTGCGCGGTCAGGGCGGTGGCCCCGAAGAGCATGAGCGCGAGGCCCAGGCAGGCAGTGCGGGTCATGGCGCCCAGTAACGCACACACCGTGCCGAGGGTCTGCCGACGCTCTACGTTATGCTCCTGTAAGCGGTTACGATGCCTTACCCCGCGTGGGGCGCGCCCCGCTCGTCGCAAATCACAACGGGTCCTTGCAGGTCTTTGACACCAGGGTCGAGGAGTTCGACACTGGGTGACACGGGTCACCGGACGATCAGCTCGCCCCGGAGCCGGATATCCCTCGAGGAGCTCCCGACCAGCACCCGGAAGGCGCCGGGCTCGACCACCCAGCGCAGGTCGCGATCGAGCATGCGCAGCTGTTCCGGCCCGAGGGTGAACAGCACCTCGCGTTCCTCGCCGGGGCCGAGGTACACCCGCCTGAAGTCGACCAGCTCGATGACCGGGCGAGCTACGGACGCCAGCACGTCGCGCACATAGAGCTGCACGACTTCGTCGCCGGCGCGCGTCCCGACGTTCCGCACGCGGCATCGCACCCGGGCGGTGCCGTCCGCGGCGATCGTCCCGGGCTCGATGGACAACGCCGTGTAGGCGAAGCTCGTGTAACTGAGCCCGAACCCGAAGGGGAACAGCGGCAGGCCCGTGAGGTCGAGGTAGTCGTCGCCGCGCCCGGTGGGCTTGTGGTTGTAGACGAGCGGGAGCTGGCCTTCGGCGATGGGGAAGGTGATGGGCAGCCGCCCGGCGGGGTTGTAGTCGCCGAACAGCACGTCCGCCACGGCGTGACCGCCTTCCTCCCCGGGATACCACGCCAATACCACGCCGTCTACCGCGTCGAGCCATCCCGACATGGTGATCGCGCTGCCGCCGACCAGGACGACAACCACCGGCCGTCCGGCCGCGGCGACCCGGCGGATCAGCTCCTCCTGGTGGCCCGGCAGGCGGAGGAACGCGCGGTCCCGGAACTCGCCCTCCTCGATTCCGGCCACCACGATCGCCGCGTCGCTGCCGCTCGCCGCGGCCACGGCGGAGTCGATGCGCGCGCGCCAGTCGTCCGCGACCCCCGCGTCCCACACCAGCCTGATGCGGGCGGGTCCCGTGCTCTCGAAGAACTCGAGCCGGAGGTCGTGCACGCTGCCCGGTGAGAGGGCCACGTCCGCCAGCCGTGTGCCGTGCGACTGCTTGCGCCAGTTGTCGATCAGCAGCCGCTCGCCGAGGTAGAGACGGTAGCCGTCGTTGCCCTCGACACCGATGCGGCGCACGCCCCCGGGCGGCGCGGTCAGGCGGCCGCTCCATCGGACCGAATACCAGTCGAACGGGATGCCGCGCGCCGGCGAGTTCAGCGTCCAGCCGAAGGCGACCGTCGAGTCGGTGCGCACCAGCCGCGGTTCACCGTCGAGCCGGTTGTTGTCGAAGTACTCGGCGGTCAGGCCCCGGCCGGAGCGGCCGGCCGTCCCGAGGTATTCGGCCGGCACGACGACGACCTCGTGGCTGGCGCGGCCGGGTCCCGGCGCGTAGCGCACCACCGCGGACGGCCCGAGGCGCTCGCGGATGCCGTCCAGGATCGTCACGGGCCGGATGCCAGGCCCGCTGTAGCCTCCAAGCCGGGCCTCGACAGCGTCGGTGCCGATGCGGCCACGGCGCGGAGCGGGCGGTCGAGGGGGAGCACGCGGCGCTCGTTCCTGAGCAGCACGATCGACGCGCGCGCGGCCTCGCGCGCGAGCGCGCGATGCGCGGCGTGGCCGTTCCAGTAGGCGGCGCTGTCCGCATCGACGTTCGGGCGCTCGAACAGCCCCAGCTCGAACTTCACGCGCAGCACCCGCGCGACGGCGCGGTCGATCACCGAGTCGGCGATCATCCCGACACGAAACGCCTCCCAGTACGGGCGGTGCTGGGGCCACGAGGACTGGAAGATCACGTCGAGCCCGGCCTCGAGCGCGTGCTGCGCCGCCGCCACCGTGCTAGGCTCGGTCATGTGGAGCACGGTGGCGCCGCCGGTCGCGGCGGCGTCGGAGATGACGAAGCCCTCGAAGCCCCACGCGCCCCGCAGCCGGTCGGTGAGCAGCCAGCGGTTCTGGGTGGCTGGCTCGCCGTCCACGGAGTTGTACGCGGTCATCACGGAACGCGCGCCCGCCCGCTGGATGGCGTCGCGGAATGGCGGGAAGTGGATCTCTTCCAGGAGGCGTGCGTTGACGTGAATGGGATAGCTGTCGCGCCCGCCGTCGCCCACGTTCGCGACGAAGTGCTTGGGCGTCGTGACGATGCCGGCGCGCTCGAACGCCGAGATGAACGCGCGCCATCAGCGAGGTCAGGACGGGATCCTCGCCGTACGTTTCTTCCACGCGACCCCACCGCACGTCGTTCGCAATGTTCACCACCGGCGAAAGCACCTGCCGCACGCCGCGGCTGCCGGTCTCGCGGGCGGCGGCCGCCGCGACGCGCCCAACCAGGGCCGTGTCCCACGTGGCGGCGAGCCCGATCGCCTGCGGGAACATCGTCGCGCCCTCGCGGGCGAGGCCGTGCAGCGCTTCGTCGAACGGGATGATCGGGATGCCCAGCCGGGTGCGCTCGACGAAGTGGCGCTGGATGGCGTTGATCCGCCCGGCGTGGGCCCGCGCCGCGCCGGCCGGGGCGCCGGGGGGGGGCGCCACGCCGACCTGGAGCCCGAACACGCCGTGCGACCAGTCGTGCGCCGGGTCGTCGAGGTCGCCCGGGATCATGAACAGCTGCCAGAACTTCTCTTCGAGGCTCATGCGGCCGAGCAGGTCGCGCACGCGCTCGGCGATGGGCAGGGCGGGGTTGCGGTAGGGCAGCGGGTCGCGCGCCTGCGCCGCGGCGACGCGCGGCACCACCAACACCGGCAGCATCCAGAGGAAGTGGCGGCGGCGCATGGGTCTCATGGTCGCAGCCAAGATACGCTACGGCGTCGCGGGTCGGGCGTTGCCGCCGTCGGTGAGGAAGCGGACGGAGCCGTCTGGGTGGCGGACCCACACGGTCAGGTACTTGGAGTACGACGGCTCGGCGCCGCTGCGAGAGATGACGGCCTCACCGACGGTCCACCCGAGGTCGCCGCTGCGCGCCGCACCGGCCGCCACCGGGTGCCAGCGCCATGCGGCCGGACCGGCCACGAGCTGCCCGATGGCGGCGGGGCCCCGGGTCAGGATGCCACCCGGCAGCACCGCGTCCGGCGCTGCCCACCGCTCGAACGCCACACCCGCCCCGCTGTCGGCGGCGAGGCGTGCGAAGGCGATGTCCGCGGCGGCGAACGCCCCCCCCGCGGCGTCGCCGGAGGTGCCCACGGGAGGACGCCGCAACGGCATGCCGGCGGGCACCACGGTGCCCTGCGGCTGAAACAACCCGATGAGTGCGAACGCGGCGAGGGTCCAGTGCCCGGCGTCGCGGCGCCACGCGGCGATAAAGCGGCCGATGCGGGGCGCGGCGTCGGTGCGCGGCGCCGCCACGGCGACGCCCCACAGCACGCCGAGCGTCGAGTCGCGGGACAGCTCGACGGCGAGCGGCTGCCAGGTGACGCGCGTGGAGTCGAGCACCGCTTGCGCCGCAAGGACGCGCTGCACGTCGTCGGCCCCGGCCGCCACCGGCGCTCCCGGCCACAGCACCACACCGTCGGGATGCAGGGCCGCGGCGATCGCCGGCGCGAATCCGCGCTGCCCGCTCGAGTCGCTCGCAGCCCGATCACGCGCGAGGAGAGTCTGCGCCGCCCCCTGCGCCCGCAACTGGACCGGGAGCCACGATGACACGGCCGTCACGACCGCAGCCAGCATCCGATGTCGCATGGTTCTCAAGATAGGCGAAGGGTTGCGGCCCGAGCAAAGAACGTCGCAGGTTGTGGCATGATCCCCCACGCACTCCCGCTCGCCCTCGCGCTGACGCTCACTCAACACCCCCGCGCCTGGGATGCCTTTACCCGCGCCTTCGACACGTTCCTGAGCCAGGACAGCGTCATGGGGGGTGCCGCGGTGCTGGTGCGCGAGGGCCGGATCATCGCTCACTACGAGCGCGGGATGGCCGACCGCGAGCGCCGCGAGCCGATCACCGAGCGCTCGATCTTCCACTACGGCTCTATCACCAAAACGCTCACCGCCGTCGCGATTCTGCAGCTGCGCGACCGCGGCCTCCTGTCGCTCGACGACACGGTCACCCACTGGATCCCGGAGCTGCGCCAGCTCCGCAACCGGTTCGGCTCGATGGACGCGATCACGGTGCGCATGCTGCTGTCGCACTCGTCGGGGTTCCAGAACCCCACGTGGCCCTACCGCCGGCACCCGTGGCAGCCGTTCGAGCCGACGCGGTGGGACCAGCTCGTGGCCATGATGCCGTACCAGGAGGTCCTGTTCGCGCCCGGGTCGCGCTACGGCTACAGCAACCCGGCGTTCATCTACCTCGCACGCATCCTCGAGCTCATCACCGGCGACCCGTACCAGTCCTACGTTTACAAGAACATCTGGACGCCCCTGGGCATGCACCGCAGCTACTTCGGCGCCAGCCCCTATCACCTCGCCGCGGAGCGCTCGAACAACTACACGCTCGAACTCGACTCGAGCGGCCGGGAGCGGATGGCGGCCAACGGGCGCGAGTTCGATCCGGGGATCACCATCCCCAACGGCGGCTGGAACGCGCCGCTGGCCGACGTCGCGGTGTGGGCGGCATTCCTTACGGAGGCGGCGGGCGACGACCCCGCGCTGCGGCGGCGCTACGAGACCGTGCTCCGGCGCAGCTCGCTGGAGGAGATGTGGCGAATGGTCGTCCCGGTCGGCGGCGAGGGTGCCGAGACCATGGGCCTGTCGTTCTTTCTTCGGCCGGTGCGCGGGACGACGCTGGTCGGCCATACCGGAGAACAAGCCGGGTTCCGATCGCTCCTGTACTTCAACCGCGACACGCGCGAAGCGGTCATCGCGGCGGTGAATACCACGAACGATGCCCACCCGCGCGAGTCGGCGGCGCGCTGGCGGTCGCTCCTGGTCGCCACAGCGGACGTCCTGGTGCCCTGAGGTTGGGGGGGGGAGGGGGGGGGTACAAAAGGGGACCCCAACCCCTTACTTTGCGCGCCGATTGGTTGTGGACCCGGCCGCCGGGAACACCCCGGCGGCCGGGCCGCGTTTTCTGGGGTCAGGAAACGCTTTCACCCGCAGCGAGGATCGGACCACGATGAGAGTACGTATCGCCTGTCTGGCCATGGGGTTACTCCTGTCCGGGACGCCACGGCTCAACGCCCAAACGGCCAGCCCCAATGATTCCCAGGTCCTTGCGGAAAACGCCGTCGGCGATCGACCGGTGTTGGTCCCCAATTCCTGCCAGGCGCCGGCCTATCCGGTGATGCTGCGCGCGGCGCGGGTCGAGGGTCGGGTGCTGCTGCAGTTCGTGGTCGACACGCTTGGCCGGGTCGATGCCGCGAGCATTCGCGCCATCCAGTCCACGCATTCGCACTTCGAGGAGGCCGCGCGGCGCGCCGTCGCGACGTGCCGCTATCGTCCCGCGCGCTTCAACAGCCAGGCGGTCCGCGTGCTCATCCAGACGCCGTTCGCCTTCAGTTTGGCTCGCAGCTGACCCAGTAGGGCGCTCACAAACGCACCAACGGCCTCCGGCGACCGGGGGCCGTTTGTCTTTGCCGGGTCGTGGGTCAGTTTGACTTGTGACAAACCACAGATCGGCTACCGGCGCTCGGGCAGGCTGGTGTTTGCTGGCCGCTCTAAGAGTTGTTTGGTCAGATCCTCCTGTGTCTTGACCAGTCGGTCCATCTGACTTGCCGTGTAATCCGCGATCTGCTCGAGACTCGCCAGGCGTTCAGCCAGCTGAGCAGGATCAGGTAACGTTGCTTCCAGCCGTCGCAGCTTGGTGCGCGTGCGCCACCATGCCACGCCAAACACCACCGTCCCAATAACCCCGATTTTCGCGGCTCCCAACAACAGGCCAAGCGCAAACCCGCTGAGTGTAGGGTCCATAGGTTAAAAGATAGCTCGATGCGGTGGGCTGCGTCGCACCCCGTTCATGCAGATATCATTTGCGCAGAGGCGAAAGGCGATCCAGGAGAAGCACGGTGTGCGACCGCTCACGTACTGGTGCGACGAGGAGCGCGGCACCGTGTTCTGCCTCATGGAGGCCGCGACCCCGGAGGCCGTCCAACGGCTCCACGCCGAGGCGCACGGCCTCGTCCCCAACCGCATCATCGAGGTGGACCCCGCCGTCGTCACGAGCTTCCTCGGCCGGATGAACGACCCCGCCGCCGTGGCGCGTGAGCCCCTTCGGGAGACGGCATTCCGGGCCATCATGTTCACCGACATGGCGAGCTCCACCGACCTCACCAACGCTTTGGGTGACGCCGCCGCGTTCGACGTCCTGCAAGAGCATCACCGGATCGTGCGTGACGCCTTCGCGAGGCACCATGGGCGGGAAGTGGACCGCGCCGGCGACGGCTTTCTGGCGTCGTTCGTCTCGGCGGCGCAAGCCGTCACGTGCGCGGTCGCGATCCAGGGGGCGTTCGCCACCCACAACGCGGGCGCAGCGACGGCGATTCGCGTGCGGATCGGATTGACCGCTTGGGAGCCGGTCACCGAGGGTCAGGCGCTGTTCGGCGCCGCCGTCAACCTCGGCTCCCGGATCTGCACTCACGCGGCGGCCGACCAGATCCTCGTCGCGCACGTGGGGGGGGAGTTGTGCGTCGGCAAACGGTTCTCGTTCTGCGAGCTGGGCGAGGTGAAGCTCAAGGGGTTCCCAGAGCCGGTGCGCCTTCACGAGGTCCGGTGGCGGGAGCCGTTCGCTGATGCAACATGACCGCCGGCGGCCGCCCCGGCCCCTTGGGTAGTTCCTCATTTTCAATGAGAATGAGAATCGCGGTTCTAAGGACGTGCGATCTCAGCCCTGTCCGGGAAAACGTCGAACGAACCCCAACAGGCAGTCGCGAGGTCAACGCCGACCGGCGGGAAGCCTGCCTGAATGATCCGGAGTCCCTTGAGGTTCAGGAACTCAACCGCCGGGACCAAATCGCTGTCTGACGTTGCCAGGACGCCGAGATCGTAGGCGTCTTCCCACGCGAGCCGGATCATGTCCGTTGCGATTAGCGTGTCAACGCCCTTCTCTACCGTTGACTTGATGGGTTTTTTGCAGTGCGGACAGTCGGTCATCCGCTGATGGCACGCGGGGCACTTCAGGTGCGCCCTTGGTCTCCGTTCGCGCGCTTGAACGTTGACTCCGGGTTGCCGGTCGAGCCACGTCGTAACCCAGTGGCGGAACGCACCGCCTTCCTGCGCAGGGTCGTAGGACGTATAGATGATCACACCGTCGAACGAGTGGTTCGCAACTCCGGCGACCGTACAAGCCTTTTGGGCGAGCCACGGACCGAGCCCCTTCCAGTTCACTTTGAAGCGGTAGTCATCCAGGCCGCGAAGCTGAGCCTCGCGGTCGTTTAGGGAGAGCTGGAAGTTCCAGTAGTCCACGAAGACTCGGACGCGCGAGACCGTGGCCGCAGTTGCTTGGGGATTACTCACTCTTCGGTCCCTCCGGTCTCCGTGCTCGCTGGACTACAGTGTTCATTCGAGGAAGACGCGCAAAGAAAAATGCAGGGGATAAGCAAGCATTCTTGCCTATCCCCTGGGGTCGCAATAACCGGCTCTTACCTCGCCCCATCTTGGGCGGTTCGCGCCGGTGGGCCGCAATTCGTGCCGGTACAGTACCAGTACTAACCGGAACCGTCAAGCCTGCGGCTCCTACTTGCAATACGCGGGACCCCTAGTTTAAGTTCCATCTATGCCTAAACGCCTAAGCAAGAGACGGGAGCTTCCCCCGGATGACCCCAACGTCGCGGCCTTCGAGGCTGTTCAAGCCCTGACAGGGCAAACCGCCCCTGAGCAACCGGAACGAACCCCGGAGGAGCTGCGGAGTGAGGCGGCCCGGCTGCTCGGGCTTCTGGGAGGCTCCAAGGGCGGCAAGGAGCGCGCGCGGCGGCTGTCTAAAAAGCGGCGCGCCGAAATCGCCCGTGAGGGGGCTAGGGCGCGCTGGAAGGGTCACCGCAAGGGCAGTGGGTAGGTACGAGCTAGCCCTTTTTCTGCGCTCGCCACATTTCCCCTGCCTCCTTCATCGTCTTACCGGCCTTGAGTTGCGCAGCCAAGAAGGCGTGATAGGCGCTCTTGTGGGATGGGGCGGCCTTGGTCCCCGCTGCCTTCTTGCTCTTTTTGGTGCTCTTGGAGCCCTTCTTTTTCCGCTTGGGTTTGCTAGCTACGTCTGTACCTGATCTGCCCTCATACCAGTCCGAGCGCCCCCAACCGCCGCTCTTGGTGTTCACTACCTGGTTCTGCGCCCGCAGACGTTTTAGCGCGGTGAACACGTTCGCGTAGAAGTGCTTTGCCTCAGACAGAATGCCACCGGCCTTGAGCCCCTCAGCAATGGCCTTCGGGCTCTGCGGCTGCTTCATGATGTCTAAGAAGGCAAGCACCGCCTCGGGAACGGACATCTTGAAGAACTCATCGGGCCGAATCCGACCGGGCACGGTGTCGCGGCGCGGCGCCGAACTTCCCGCAGCGGGCGACATCGGCGGGATGAGCATCCCGGCCACGCCATCCTCGGGCGGCAGGCCCAGAGCGATGCGCACCCCCGCGATCTGGATGCTCAAGTTGGCGCGCTGGCCCTCAAGCTGCGCCAAATAGTCCTGCAAACCCTGTTCCGCCATACGATTACCTCTCTTTCCGCCTCTCTCTTCCGCGCTTTGCGGCGTGAAGCTAAATTAGGGGCCTGCTGCCTCGGTGGGGCCGCCGCTCGCACTACGGCGGGCACCCACCGTCAGCAGGCCGACCCCGGTCTGTGCGGGGCGGCTAGGGTGATTGTTGCACCATCATCCTCCTCCTGCGCGCCGGCCCGGGCTACCTGCCAAGGTGAACTGCCCCGGTGCCGGCGCGTCGTTCGTTGAGGTTCCCAATACTAATGCGAGCACGCCGGGCGCAACAGACCCCCCGCCATGCCGTGGACTCGCGGGGCGCACCCCGCCGTCAATGACCCCCGGGCATGGTCCTTGCCCAACCCCAGCCAAATGCGACTTACCATATGCGCGTGGTGTCCCATGTCACCCATTCGCATCCCATTCGCATGTACGCTATTGACAGCTTGCCCGACTAAGCATAGATTTCAGCCCATGAACAAGCTGAGCACAGAGGCCCGCGCCGCGATCATCACCGCCTTGGTGGAAGGCAACAGCATCCGCTCCGTGTCCCGCATGACGGGCCGGAGCCAGAACACCATCGCCAAGCTCCTGCTGGACCTGGGCGCCGCCTGCGTGCGCTACCACAACACCACGGTGCGAAACCTCAGGATTCACCGCGTGGAATGTGATGAGGCGTGGAGCTACATCGGCTGCAAGCAGCGCCACGTTCCGGAGGCCAAGCGCCCGGAGTCCATCGGGGACGTGTGGACCTGGGTCGGGTTGGATAGCGAAACGAAACTCGTGGTGTCATGGCTGGTGGGCGACCGGGACGTGGAAACCGCCGTGGCCTTCATGCGCGACCTGGAGTCGCGGCTTGACCGCGATCAGCGGATTCAGCTCACTACGGATGGGCACTCGGCATACTTGGAGGCGGTGGAGGAAAACCGCCCCCCGTTCTCATCTAGGCGGCGGGAGGGTCAAACTGAGGCACTACCGCCCCTTGTCGGCAGGCGCGAGAACCCCTAGGTTGGGTGGAGGCAGCACACGACACTCGAAACGAAGAACGGCGGTCTCGTGATGACCCATCGACTCATTCGCACCGCGTCTACGCCGCGTTTCCAGGCGGCCATGGGCGTAGTGTGCCCGCTCGCGTCGCTGCGAATCGGCGATGCCATCGTGAGGAAACGAGCACCCTAGAAGTCACGGAACCGTTGTCGTGATCCGGCCTTCCGGGTGCTCCAGCAACCCGGGAGGCCGTTTCGTTTCCTCGCACCACGGAGATCACGGCAATGGACGTAACACCGCTCGAGCTCAATCAGGACATCGTCGCCCGCTACACGGGCCAGCCCGCGCGCCTGCCGGCCGAGCTGCGGCGGAGCCTCCAGGCGGCCATGGGCGGCGATCCCGTCCAGCTCTACGCGCTCGCGGACCTGGACCACGCGCTCCAGCTCACCGAGGCCTGGCTCACGCTCGGCCCGCGCCACGTGGCGCTCGCGCGCCGCGCCGATGCGCCCGGCGAGGACTGGGACATCCAGGTGTGCGAGCGGGCGCGCATCACGGCCGTCCGGGAATCCCCCGGGCTTTCCGCCGGCACGCTTTCGATCCTGGGTGCGGTGGGCGACCCGCCGCTCCTGGTGGTGCGGTACACGGCCCGCCAGCGCGGCGCCGTCGAGAACCTCCGGTTCGTGCTCGAGGAGGCGCTCGAAGGCCGATCGGTGCCGCCCGCCGAGGCGGACCACGTCTACGCCGATGGCGTGGCGCGCCCGATCCGGGATGCGCAGGCGCGGGTGGCCGGCCGGCAAGTGGCGGTGCTGCG